>Ga0222630_1000005_pt1 | contig 136141 bp, 127 predicted proteins | sample AntAcemetagenom3_FD_179842 | JGI IMG/M metagenome (GOLD analysis project Ga0222630, IMG submission 179842) | Saline water microbial communities from Ace Lake, Antarctica - #3 | ecosystem: Environmental > Aquatic > Non-marine Saline and Alkaline > Saline | place: Antarctica: Ace Lake...
CGGACCACCAGCACAGAGGAGATAAATTGGCTGCTGCGCACTTAGGCCCTCTTGCTCCAGATAACTGTGCAGCATGGCGCTATTCAAAGTCTGCACAGGAAAATGCACGCAGCCCTCGATATACTCAGTATCAACCTCGCTAAGTGTGCGCAAATCAACGATACACAGTTTGTCGCTCGCGTGTCGATATAGTCGCTGAAATTGACTAGCGGAAATATTTTTCACTTTAGCGCTCATAATTAAATCCTCATAGTTGTGGGCAGTAGATGGACTTCAGTACTTTAATAACCTGGATAGCTTCATCGCCCTTCAGTCTGTAAAAGATAGTCTGTCCATCACGGCGAGTAGAAACAAGATTAGCGTTTCGCAATGACGCTAGATGCTGAGATAAGGCCGACTGACTAAGATCGGTCATCTGATTTAGGGAACCCACTGACAACTCAGTGCCGATAAGAGCGCACATAATCATAAGCCGCTTTTGGTTGCCGAGCTGTTTGAGCAGGCCGGCAGCCTGCGCAGAATGCTGTTGCAGTGCCGCTATATCCGCGGGCACTAGGAATTGAGACATATCAATCGACCGTCAGCTAGCTTAAGATCGAGCAATTGTATATTAGAATTGTCTTATATACAATTGTATTATCAGCATGAACAGTATACTGGCGTGCTTGACGTAGCATATGAGTAGGTCAGTAAGATTTATACGACCATCTGAGCAATAGATCGCCACAGCTATGTCGCACTATGTTACGAGCGCAAGTAAGTGGCTAATTAATTACACAGATCTTACTTTAATACTTGAAATTTCCACCAGACGATTATGGGAGTCATTAAAACGGTTGGAAGTATCCACCAAATCCACAAGGGTTCAACACTCACATTGACCACTAAAACAGCGGTAATCACTGCAATGGTTCCACCCATCATATTGCCCAAATGTCTTCCTATTCTTTGTTTTCCAATGGCTGTTTTTGTTCCTATGACTCTTAAAATCACCGTAACCCAAAACAAATGCCAAAAAGGCAAAAACTAAAAGAGTAATATATTGAGAGTTGTTATTCATGAAGTAAATTGCAGACAGCATCCACATACCCAACCCTGATAAAAGCATCAACCCCACAGCAATCCAATCCGCAGTAGTAGCAATACCTTTTCTGTTTCTAGCAAATCGGAAGCCTGAAAAAGCCAAATAGAAAGAAAAGAATGCTATTAAAAATAAAAAGATGTTACTAGTAATAATCGACATTGGGATAGCTGTTACAAAGATAGCGGTCATACACCAGACATAGGCTTTACCCGCAAAGACATGAAGCTTTTTACCTTTTGCAGATGACACTGCCATTACCGAGAAAATGAGCGCTAATGAACCGGCAAAGATATGTATGGGTAGTAAAATGTCCATGGGTTACCTCAAAGGCGAAATATATAATTTTTGAATAGATCTTTACGTTTAACTCAGGTTACAACTTATTTTTGGATCTTATTGCATAGAATTACAGGCTACTGGCAGCCAATCATAGCGCAGTGTCAGAGGGTGTAATGGACCCCTGTGAACTAGACATCCATAACTAGCGTATTCCTCTTAGCAGTCTAGTTTTTAGACTAGCGTTAACATCGGCCTAACATATGACCATCAGTTCACGTCTACTTAATTACTTTAATCGCAAGACCTCAGAGTCTACTGATAAGAACCACACGCGTTTTAGAAATGATATCTGCAACCATTGGGACCTAGACTATCTATCGCTTGAGGAGCTGGAAGCAAGACTGGTAGAACCCAATATTGAAACCACAATTGTTAGGAAGAAGAAAGAATTCTAAAGCGGTTGGCTGGGCATTTAAACGCTGCCGCGCGCCGCGGGGACTGGGAACCTCAACCCAGCAGTTTCAAGGCAAATTTCCTGCCACGCACGCTAGAGTTATCGGACGACACCCACCCGACCCAGCGTCGCAAGCTACTGGCTCGTCACCACCAGATAGGCAATCAGTTCGCAATCTCCTGTGTTTTCAATGCTGTGAATTAGGTCTCCGCGGTAGTGGGCAGAATCGCCATGGCTGAGCTTAGACCTATTGTCGCCCGACACAATCTGTGCAGTGCCGCTGGTGATGGTAAGCAGCTCTTTTGTGCCATCGAAGTGGGGCGCGCTAGTTAAACTTGCACCAGGCTGAATCCGTAATTCATAAAATTCAATATTTTTTTCTATCTGTAATGGCGACAATGTACGAATTTGAATCTGTTTGTCCGATCTAAACAAGTTGTTCTTATCCTCGCCGTGAACCACCTCAATGGTCGACGATCCCCAAGATTGATCCACCAGCTCACCAATACTCATCCCAAACGCCTGAGCAATTCTAAAAGTCACCGTCAGTGTCGGATTGGCCTGCCCGCGTTCAATCTGGCTTAGCATAGACCGGCTGACGCCAGACGCATTCGCCAATTGGTCCAGGGTTAGCTTGTGCTTTTTGCGCAGCGCGGTAACGCGATGACTTAACCTATGGCTCGCTGCTTCGTGGTCATTTTGCGACATTTTGTGCGCTATATAAGAAAAATTCTTGCATATAGGAATCTTTACTTCTACGATAAAGGAATATGTTCTCCTATATTAACCAATCCGCAGGAAGATAGCACGATGAAAGCATTGGTCAAAAGGCATTCGAGAAAGGGTTTGTGGCTAGAAGACGTACCCGATCCAAAAATTGGCATTAACGATGTGCTGATCAAGATAGCGCGCACGGCTATTTGCGGCACCGACATGCATATCTACAATTGGGATAGCTGGGCACAGGCGACCATTCCTGTGCCTATGGTCGTTGGTCATGAATTTGTGGGTCACATTGTCGATGTTGGCTCCAATGTGAATGATTTTCGTCCGGGACAACTTGTCTCTGGAGAGGGCCATGTCGTCTGTGGTCGCTGTCGTAACTGCATGGCTGGCCGTCGTCATCTTTGCGCTCAAACCAGTGGGGTAGGGGTAGATCGTGCGGGGGCCTTTGCCGAGTTTCTAGCACTGCCTATGTCCAACGTCTGGGAGCATCGCCCAGGCATTGATCTTGATGTAGCGGCATTATTTGACCCGCTAGGCAATGCGGTGCATACCGCGTTGCAATATGACCTAGTCGCAGAAGATGTGCTGATCACTGGAGCAGGACCGATTGGCGCTATGGCTGCGGCTGTGTGCAGGTATGCGGGTGCCAAAAGTGTCGTCATTACCGATATAAATCCCGAGCGACTGGCACTGGCCAAAACCCTTGGTGCTACCCACACGGTCGACGTGCGCACCGAAAACTTGGCCGATGTTCAGCGCCAATTAGGTATGTCTGAGGGTTTTGATGTAGGGCTTGAGATGTCCGGTAACCCCGCCGGATTTAGAGATCTGCTGACCAATATGTGCCATGGCGGCAAGATAGCCATGCTGGGTATTCCCTCAGAAGAAATGGCCATTGATTGGCGGCAGGTGATTTTTAATATGCTAACACTGAAAGGTATCTATGGCCGTGAAATGTACGAAACTTGGTACAAGATGTCGTCAATGATCGACTCCGGTCTCGATATCTCTGCGGTCATTACACATCGATTAGGATACGAAGATTTTCAACAGGGCTTTGACGCCATGAATTCGGGCCAAGCTAGTAAAGTAATCCTTAACTGGACATAGGAGAAAATTCATATGGATGGTCAATTCAAAGAACATTTGGCAGCCGAACTCGATGGTATTAAAGCCGCGGGGCTCTATAAGACCGAGCGCGAAATTACCACCGCACAGGGCGCTCGAGTTGGCGTCAAGGGTTCGTCAGAGGTATTAAACCTGTGCGCCAACAATTATTTGGGTCTATCCCAGCATTCTGCGGTCCGCGCTGCAGCCAAAGTAGGTCTAGATAACTGGGGTTATGGACTGGCGTCGGTACGCTTTATCTGTGGCACTCAGAGCCTCCATAAGCAGCTCGAACATAAGCTTAGTGAGTTTTTGGGCATGCAAGACTGCATCCTATACCCTTCGTGCTTTGATGCGAATGGCGGTCTATTTGAAGTGCTACTCGGAGCAGAAGATGCGGTTATCTCTGATGAAATGAACCATGCCAGTATTATCGACGGTGTACGTCTGTGCAAGGCGCAGCGATACCGCTATGGCAATAACAATATGGCTGACCTCGAGCGACAGCTGCAAGCGGCTGACACTGCAGGTGCGCGCTTTAAACTCATTACTACCGATGGCGTGTTCTCTATGGACGGCACCATTGCTCGTCTGGATGAGATCTGCACCTTAGCGGATAAATATAATGCTCTAGTGCATTTTGATGATTGCCATGCCACGGGGTTTATCGGTGCCAATGGGCGTGGCACCCATGAGTATCGTAACTGCATGGATCGAGTAGACATAATCACCGGCACCTTGGGCAAGGCTCTCGGTGGTGGCAGTGGTGGCTATACCAGTGCCAGCACAGAAGTGGTCGACTTACTGCGCCAGCGCTCTCGACCGTACCTATTTTCCAATACTGTGCCACCGCCTATAGTGGCGGGCGCTCTTAAAGCATTGGAGTTAATTGCTGAGTCCAATCAACTCCAGACCCAGTTAATGGAAAATACCGCTATGTTTCGCGAAGGACTAGAGCGTCTAGGGTTTACATTGTTGCCCGGTGAACACCCAATAGTGCCCATAATGCTCAACGACGCAGCAGTGGCAAACCGGTTTGCCGCGGCTATGCTTGAAGAGGGCATCTATGTTGTCGCATTTTCCTACCCTGTCGTCGCCAAGGGTAAGGCGCGCATTCGTACGCAGATGTCAGCAGCATTGAGAAGCGAGGATATCGTGTTGGCACTGGACGCGTTTGAACGCGTAAAACGGGCGCTAAAATTATAAGCGCCTCAAAAGGCTGGCCATCAAATTACTATGGCTCAGATCGATTGATATGCCAGCATCATGTTAGAACACAATCACTTTTTTAGGCTATCAGCTAGACCTGCTTAACCATCCATAATCATTGCATATTTGCATCTGTGACCTGTATTGCTAAATCGTAATGATAAGAGCGATGCGACAACCAATAGGGTCATTCGGCGATAGACTGAACAATTTACTTTTACATTTTGATACGTCAAGCCTGATCCGAGGCAAATTTTATTCCAGCAGATTGGGTGGTAGCCCGAATTGAGCGACTTAAATCGCTAAAAACTGCCTCTGGCGTCAGTCACTAGTTTATTCGCACCCTGCTTAATAAAGCTGTGATCTGACGACATCAGAAAAAAAGTTACGCCCCGCTCTCGCCAAAAAGGAATACTGTCAACATTGGGCACAAAGATACCCAATCTTCTGTTGCTTGCACGGGCAGCCGCACAGACTTTTTCGGCAGCCTGAATAACAATGTCTTCTTGGGCACTGGTCGCCCCTAAGGCAACGGTCAGGTCCATCATGCCGATAAACAGGCAATCAATACCTTCTTGAGCAGCAATCTCCTCAATATGGTCCAAAGCAGCAAGATCTTCTATTTGCGCTATGACAGTCGTCTGTGACTGATTAAGACTAATATTATCAGTAACACTGGCTGCACCGTAGCCCGCTGAGCGAGTAGACCCTGCATAGCCCCGCCCAACCCTTCCATATCTAGCTGCCGTGGCACAGGCCAGTGCTTTTTCAGGCGAATCCACATGTGGAATAACGACCCCAGTGGCGCCGCAGTCTAGAGCATTGAGTATCTGATCCGCCGATGACGAGGCTACACGGACTAATGCAGGCTTGTGCACTGCGCGGAACGCTAGCAGACAGCTGTCTATGTCGCGCCGGTCAAATGGAGAGTGTTCGGCATCAAAACAAACCGTGTCTAAGTCTGTACTTGCCAATACTTCTGCAACCATCATCGAGGGGGTCTTAACAAAGGTGCCGATAAGACAGTCCCCTGCTAGCAATTTCTGTCGGAAATTATTATGCGGATTAAAAGCGGCCATAGTTATCATTTCTTATCAGTTATCATTACGGATTTAGCCAACTATCTAGCGCTCTATTAACCTGTTCAGGCGCATCAAGAGTGCTCAGGTGTCCTGCACCTTCAATAATTTCCAAGCTGGCATGTTTAATCTCGAGAGCCATATCGCGATGACACTTTTCATCGCACAACAGGTCATGGACACCGCACAGAATAAGTGTGGGACAGTGAATATCTTTAAGCGTGGTCCAACTTTCAGTACGGTTCGCCAATGCCCGCCATTGATCGATGAACCCATCTGGACCCGCGTCCAAGGCCATCTCCATGACTACAGACTCGATCCGTAATGACTGCTCTGTATCAAAAACATATTTTGGCAGAAGCGCCTGCCTAACTAACGCTTTTAGACCCTCGACACCCTGCTCAACAATACCGTTAATCTGTTGGTTGCGGATTATCACCCGCTCAGGCAATTCAGCAGCGGGGTTGGTATCCAATAAAGCGATCCTTTTTATCCGCTGGGGTGCCTGTCGAAACATTTCGAACGCGACGATACCCCCCATTGAAAGGCCTGCCAACGCAAACTCTTCCGGAGCCTCTTTGAGGGCGTTAGCAGCCATAGCCTGTATCGAATCAAAACCAGAGAAGTCCGCGACTATCACATCCCGCTGCCGTGTAAAAAATGAGATTTGTTGCTGGAAAAGCTGGTCGTTACATAGTGACCCCGGCAACAGTAATAAGGGCAATGACAACAATGACACTCCTAAATATTGTGTAAGCTCAACGTCAATCCAGCTGAGCTGTAGCGCCATGCCTTATACTGCCGGCAAAAAGGCGTTTCTCAGCAGGCAGTTCCGGCTGTTCGATGCGCTCCAAAAGCATATCTACAGCCGCCTCCACCATGCGCTCTAGTGGCTGCAGGACCGTAGTCAAATCATAATTGAGCCAGGCAGCGGCATCCACACCGTCAAAGCCAACCACTGATATATCTTTAGGGATATTCGCCTTGTATTCGATGCGCAGGGTGTCCAGACAGCCCAATGCCATAATGTCATTGGTACAAACGAAGGCATCTGGTTTGGGATTAGCCGAGTTCATCACTTTCCGCGTCAAACTGCAGGCCAGCTGATAACTGTAATCACCTTCCAACTCTACGATCTTAACCCCCAAACCTCTAAGCTGGGCCACTGCACCCTGAGTTCTTGCCGTACTCACTGACGAATCTACTGGCCCACTCATAATCACAAATGACTTACGACCGCTGTTGAGTAGCCCTTCGACTAGAGCCCGCTCACCCTCATAATGATCACAGCAAACAGACGAAACCGTGCTTTGAGGATAGAGGCGATTATAGAAAACCAAAGGGATGCCGCGATCTTCACAGGCACTTATCTGCGCCTCAGTGAATTGAGCCGCAGCTATAATTCCATCTACCTGATATTGCCATACCTTCTCTAGAACTTTGTCAACATCGCTTTCTTTATCGAGTGTAAACAATAGGATATGAATATCCTTTTCATCAAACTTTCGGTTTAACTCCGAAAGAATTTGAGGGTAATTAAGATTGGTTAGCTTAGTAATCAATACACCAACGATATTTGATCGGCCAGATATCAAACCACGGGCAATGGCATTTGGCTGATAGCCCAACGCTTTTGCGGCGCCCTGTACCTTGGCTCGCGTTTTAGCGGATACGCTCGCCCCGGGCTTAAAACAGCGTGAAACTGCTGATTGAGAAACTCCCGCAACTCGCGCTACATCATAAGAAGTAGCGCGCTTGCCTTCGAATTTGATAGTTTTTGACTTCATTTGTAGTGCTCGATTTCTATTCTTGTAACCGGAACACGCCTAGTAGGCATCCGATGAAAGCATCAGGTGGAATGCATTTGATAATCTAGTGGCATACTAACACAGCTCCCACTGTCTTGGAGGTGCCCAAGGTGCTTGTTCGCGTGGTCATTTACACCCGCGTAGGCCAGACTATACCGACCTGTCCTGACCGATTGATAGGCGTATTTTAGTCGCTACTATCCAAAACTAAGAGTCAACTATCAGGACGTCTTTGGAACCTTAGCGACGAACCAAATTACTGAATCATAAATAAGACAAATCGCCTTAAAAAGATTTGACTTTAATTTTGCATTCGAAGTACATTGTTATTCTAACGAACTTATCTTCCCTTGGAAACAATTTAATGAAAAACGGTGTATTAAGCAACAAAAGTACTATTGCAACTCTCTTTGAATCACTGCAGGACCCTGAAAAAGCATATGCAGCACTTGCCCAACAGGTGGGTGACGATTTTTCTTGGCATGGCCCCAAACCTTTTAAATCCTGCTCTAGCAGTGAACAATGGTGCTCGACTTTTTGGCTGCCCTTTATTGATGCGTTTGCGGGTGTATCCCGTGAAACTCATATGTTGTTTGGCGGGATAAGCCAGGGCAAAGCTGACAATAGTCCAGATGGTCAGTCATGGGTCGGGGCTACCGGCTATTATGAGGGCGTTTTTTCAAAACCTTGGCTTGGCTTTGAGCCTACTTATCAGAAGATTAAGATAAGGTGGGGTGAATTTTTTCGCTTTGAGAATAACAAAATCGTCGAGATGTACACGCTTTTCGATATTATTGACTTTCTTCAACAAATCAACAAAAGCCCACTGCCCCCCAGCCATGGTACAGATTTTGTGTATCCAAGCCCGACCGGTATCAACGGGGTTTTACTTGGCGAGAGCCAACCGTCGGAAACTGCTGAATCGATGCGGCTAATACGAGAATTTATATTTGAGGGGCTTAACAAGTTTGATGAGGAAAACCTAACCAGTATGGGCGTTGCTGATTTTTTCCATGATAATGTTAACTGGTATGGGCCTGGGGGAATAGGCGGCTGCCTTAGTCTCAAAGAGTTTCAAAACTACCATCAGCAGCATTGGCTGGTGGCATTCCCCGACCGAAAAGTGCAGGACCTAGATAGTCTATTTGCCGAAGGTGATTTTGTCGGGTCCTCCGGCTGGGCCGGCGTTACGTCACAACATACCGGCGATTACCTAGGTGTCAAGGCGACAGGTAATCAGATCAATTTTAATGGTATGGATTTCTGGCTTCGCCGGGATGATAAGTTTGTCGAAAACTGGGTTTTTGTTGACATGATTGACCTCTTCGAGCAATTTGGTATTGATTTACTGCTACAAGCAAGAGGACTGTAAACACAGTGACCGAACATTTCGCTAATAAGCAACTTATTTTTGATTACTTTGACGCCCTAGAAAAATGTACCAGCGAAGACATCGCCGAGACAATCGGAAAATTTATCGCTGATGATTATCATTGGTATGGGGTATACCCATTTGAAGAACAAAACGATGCACAGGGTGTGGCTGAAGCATTCTGGAAGCCATTTCTCGATGCTTGGTCACCGGTCAGGCGCCGACAGGACATATTTATAGGCGGCACTAGCGAAATAGATGGCAGTCAGTGGGTGACCAGTATGGGCCACTTTCAGGGACTCTTCGATAACCAATGGCTGGGCATTCCAGCCACCGGAAAGACGGCCTATTTGCGCTATGCAGAATTTCATAATATCAAAGATGGCAAGATCGTTCGCAGTAGTTTGTTTTGTGACATCATAGGCGTTATGCACCAGGCAGGTATTAACCCGCTACCTATGCAGACTGGTGCGTCCGTTATCGTTCCAGGGCCCATAACACATGATGGCATTCAGCTTGCTGACCCGTCGCATTGGGAATCTGAAAAAACTATGGCCGTGCTCAACCAAATGATTGCCGATCTAAATGAGCTTAATCATTCGGGAGAAAACCCTTCTCGCGAAATATTGGAGCGATCATGGCACTCTGATATGAACTGGTATGGGCCTGCGGGTATTGGATCTACCTATACTATTCGTCGCTATATGGAACAGCATTGCCTCCCTTTCAGGGAAGGCCTAAAAGATAAAGTTTATAATGGCCATATTTGTCGCTATGCCGAGGGTAACTACGCTTGCTTTTTTGGCTGGCCCAATTTGACGCATACGCCAACCGGCGGATTCCTAGGTCTCCCAGGGAATGAATGTCGAGTGGATATGCGTGTCGTCGATGTTTACAGACGCGAAGGTGACAAACTTGCTGAGAACTGGGTCATTATTGATTTGCCCTGGTGGCTAAAGCAGCAAGGATTAGACATTCTTGATCGCTGTAAAAATATAACCCCTTAAACTCAACTACGAAGACAATAACTATGAAAGGATCTAGACCCTCACAGGCGCCGTTAACGGCTAATAATGACCTAACTAAAACCGAAGAAACCCTGGCGGTAGTTGATGCCATGGTCAACGGCCTTAATGATCACGATATTGGTAGCATGGATAGATTTTTTAGCCAGTCGTTTCGCTGGATAGGAAATGCAGGCTGTGGCTATAAAGTTGGTCTAGAGGAATTTCAAGAAAATTGGCAGCGCCCGTTTCAAGAGGCTTTTTCCGACAAGGTGTGTATTGATGAGGCAAGAGTAACACAGGGTGAATGGTGCTCTGCATTTGGCCGACAAGAGGCGGTGCATTCTGGTGCCTTTATGGGCATTCCAGCAACCCAAAAGAAAATTGAAATACGGTATATGGATTTTTGGAAAGTAGTTGATGGAAAAATTGTTGACAACTGGGTTATGGTTGATTTCCCATCAATATTACAGCAGCTCGGATTTGACCCGTTTGGCGGCCATGGCTGGGAGAAGAAGGATTCACAAAGCGCCCCGATTCAAAATGGCGAAGCAATCTAAGCCATCACAGTTAAGCGTCGATGCCATTACCGACCAATTATTCGCAAAGGCTTTCTAGGAAAGCCTTTTTGCCTTATTAAATTCTTGCATTCGCCCAAGCACATCTATGCCCAGTTGATGATACACATCTAACAGGTCAATTAGGACCCAATTTTCACGAATCAATCCTTTTTCACAGCGCCAAAAATCTAGGCTGCGCATCGTGATCTGCTGATTTGCAGGTGCAATACCCAACCAACCAGCTCCGCTAACGGTCATACTCATACCGGGCCATGCGGTGAAGCCGACATAGTCACCGTCAGCGAACATATTGCGTTTTTCAGGTATCCCACCACGATCTGGGAGGCCATTTAGAAAAGGAATTTGGTGCCAGTTACGAAAACCTGAGAGACCTCTGCCGGTGCCGATTCCCGAGGGCCCATACCAATTGCATCTAGGATGCCAATAATCTTCCAAGGTCATGCCAGCGGTACCAGAGGTGGCGAACTTTGCCAAGCCAGTACACATATCATTAACTATCTTCAAACTGTCGTTCGAACGCACCTCCTCTCTCGGACCCGACATTATGCCATCCTGTGTCGCCGGACCTGGTACGTGCCACTCACGGCCAAGGCTAGGAACCATAGGCCAAGCATTGGCCTGCATCATTAACTCAGGAACATCCCAGATAGCCTGCATCTCTGTAATCTGATTGTATTCAACTCGATAAAACTCATGAAAGCGTAACGAAACTTGATGGCCTGTCGGCAAGATATTAAGCCAGGGCTTAGTAAATGTACCGGTATAATAACCGCAGCAGCCCACCCATTCTCTACCGCTATCTGTCATTCCGCTCATCACGATAGTATCTCTGCGCTCAAGATCAGGCAGAGCGTCAGCAAGTGGCACCAAAACTTCACGATAAAGACTTTGAGGCCCATCAGCAAGCGTCTCAAATGGAAAGCTTAGCTGAATAAGCGCCTCTGGATGAAAAGTCTTTTTTATTGCCTCGGCTGTAATATTTAAATCAAAATCATAGAGACTACTTCTAAATATATTGATGAGCTGTTTATTGACCTCAGTCACTCGGTTACCTCATGCTGATGATACTGTTAAAAATAATTGATCAAAAAAAAGAGACCCTAAGGCCTCTTTTTTTACTTACCTGAAAAGCTATTTAGAAATCATAGCTAATGCTCATGCCCCAGGTGCGAGGACGTGACCAGCTAGATTGAACCGAAGCGACAGATGACCCTTCCGCGACTGTACCTGTGACTCCAGGGCCAAATACTACGGCACGGTTCATAACAGCCTCATCTTCAAGATTTAGGATGTAGGCTTCAACCTTCACATTATCTCCTGAATCCCAAATCAAGCGCACATCAGACTTGGTATGTGCCTCTTGCTCAGCCGGCGCTACGTTGATGTCGAACGCGTAGTAATCGCTCGTGTACGTGCCTTGAAGCATAGGTGTAAGAGTACCCATATCGCCTAGATCAATATCATAGCTGACCTGAAAACCAGCCGTCAGTTCTGGTGACAGCGCGGGCGAATAACCTTTCAGACTCAAACTATCCAAGGTTCCATCTCCATCCAAATCAACTTGACGACCGCCGAGTGCACCAAGACCTGCCAAAGCAGCCATATCATAGGTGCCAAACTCGGCATCTAGGTATGCAACGTTGGCCGTGATGTACCAATTATCCGTAGGCGCCCATTGTATTTCTACCTCAAGACCTGACGCATCAACCTCACCTCCGTTCATCGTATATTCTGAAGCACCGCCATTCAGCACTACAAACGATTGAGCATGCATATCGCGATACTCGTTCATAAATACCGCCGCATTAAGCACTAGACGTCCGTCTTGCAAAACCGTCTTAATACCAGCTTCATAGGCTATCACCGTCTCAGGGTCGTAAAGATCTGCATCAATGCCTTCTAATGCAAGCGCAGCCACAATAGCACCGCCATTGGAACCACCCGCACGGAAACCCGTTGAGGCAGACGCGTAGACCATCATATCTTCATTTAAATCAACTTCAACAGCGGCCTTCCAAAGTGTGTCGTCCCATGTATTTAGCGACCCCACGCGACCTTTAGTATCTTCATTGCTGCGAATGCCTGCAATTAAACGAACACTATCAGTCACTGAGTAGGTCGCATTACCGTAAACGGCGGTAGACTCAGATTCGTAGTAATTATGACCCCAGATATACTCGACATTAGTGCCATTGCCATCATAGTCTGAACCGATCCATCCCCAATCTGATTCCTGTTTGAACTGGTAGTAACCAAGTGCCCATTGCAGCGGGCCATCGCTGTTAGAAGTCAGCTGTAATTCCATAGAGCTATCCTCTTGACTAGAATTCCAACCGATAAATTTCCCTGCCTGCTCTGAAAGGGAACCTGCGTCACTGTAATCAGAATCGTAGAATTGCACTCCCTCAAAGTCGGTCTGATTAACGGTTAATTTAGCCGTTGCAAAGGACAGATCATAGCTAAGTTCGAGTGTAAGGGATTCGTCATCCAAAACCGCAGCCGAACTTTCATTGCGAGAAACATCCCATGGACCAGCATCCTGCGTTGCGCCTGAAAATTGGTAGACGTGCCCGTTCTGGTAGTTACCATCGACATAACCACCAACTTGTTGATACCCCCAAATAGCCGTGGAGTTGGTATCTTTCGACGACTCTGAATAGCGTAAGGTCGCTCCAAAATTCTCAGTTGGCTGCCAAGCTGCAGTCATACGGATATAGGTAGTATCCTGGTTATCTAGATCATCATCTGTACCGGGTGCAAAGCTGTTTGTGACGTAACCATCATGCTCATCAGTCATACCCACTAGACGGATCGCCAAAGTCTCACTCAGAGGAAGATTCAGAACGCCCTGCATTTTTCGGCGATTCTTATCACCAAATAATGTCATCACCGACCCACTAGTAGCCTCAAAGTCTGGTGCTTTACTGATTACGTTAATTGCTCCACCAAAAGTGTTGCGACCGTACAATGTACCCTGTGGGCCTCGAAGAACTTCGATTCTCTCTAAGTCAACATAAGAGCCTAGTGCCTGAGTAGACGTTGCGACATAGACGCCGTCTTGAAAGATGCCCACCGTTTGCTCGCCTTCCGTGCCGACATTGTTCGAGCGCGTCCCGCGAATAGCAATTCGAGCTTCGTTACCTGACTGGCCCATTCTCATACCCGGCACAACATGCTCGAGGCGAGTAACATCATCGATTCCGGCGCGAGCCATCATGTCAGAGCTAAGAGCGGTAATCGAAGCCGATACATCCTGAACACTTTCAGAGCGCTTCTCAGCAGTCACAAGTACCTCTTCCATCAAGCTTGAGGTTCCCGCAGCATATGCACTGGACCCTACAAATGAGGCCATCGCAATTGCTAACACCAGTTTGTTACGTTGTATTGTATTTGTCATGTTGATCTCCCTTGTGTATATCAAAATGTCAGAAATTAAGCCTAGGGGCACATCATCTAGCGTATCTTAGTTATCCACTATCAAATGAAGAACCACCCAGAGCAATGTAGTTTGTACTTCGAATGCAAACAAAAGTCAAATTATTTTTTGATAAGATTAAAGCTTAATTCTCGCCTGCAGCCCTGTTTAGCCTCTAATCGTGGTACTATACTTACCTTGTTGTCATAATTTGTAAAGCATGAATCAGTTTATTTTTAGCATACTTTTTGACTTCGACATTAAAAATATCTTCCCGACAAACTGACAGTGAGATATTCGTGGCCATAGCGGAAAGGTTAGCAGTCTTTTTTATACTACTTACCGTTGCGTCTTGGGGTAACGCCACAAAACCTGCGGAAACCGACCTGCTGGCGCCAGCAGTCGAAACGCAACTCATTGCATTAAAGCGAAATCCTCTGGCAAACCCCTTACAAGGTCTATCGGCCCAAGTGGGAACATTCAGTATAGATGGATTGATCCAATATGCCCTGTTGCTGCAGCCCGAAAAGGGAATGCCCGAATCCGGATGGCCAGTGGTTGTTTTCAATCACGGCTTTCACCCTGAACCCTCCATGAACGGTCGACGCACCATAGACGGCGTAAATGATCGTCCGGGAGATTATTATCGCCAGATACCTCAGGCATTTGCGCGCCAAGGTTTTTTAGTCGTCGCAGCAGATTATCGCGGTCACAACGACTCCTTGGGCGCTGAATTCACACTTCAAGCGAGCTCGCCAAACTGGTATGCCCGCGACGTATTAGGCATCATCAATGCCCTTGAACTTAATGATAGCGCCAATATGGAACATTTGTTTATGCTCGGCCACTCCATGGGGGCTGAGGTAACTCTGTATGCTGCTGCAGCCCTTAAGAGCAGACTCAAAGGGGCAAGTATTTGGTCAGCCTCTGTTCCGGCAGCGGCTAATAGCCAACTCGACAACATTTATAGTCCCATGAATATTCATCACGCAAACAATGACCCAACAGCCCCCTTTGAAGGATCTGCAATGATCGCCAGCCAACTCAAGCAATTGGGCAAACCTCCCAAGCTGTATCCATACCTGAGTACAAATCACCTTTTTACGGGTGACAACTTGCAATTGGCAATTTCCCGCGATATCGCATTTTTCCGGCGCATCATGCTTATTCAAGACGGATTCGAAAAGTAGATCAGTGAAAATTCTGACCCAAAATTCAATGTGCACCTATTGCCATCAGCTACTTAGAGGCCATAGTTTAAACCGGAAATACATCGTCTTTTGATTGCGAACGCCGCTAGTGGCGCTACCAGTCTTCAGGGGCTGGACATATAAACGGCTATATCTTGATTTTGCATTCGAAGTACAATACTATCTCCGTCTACTCATACTACGACTCATTGCATAAATATACTCATGACTTTAATTTCTAATACTAACGACCTCAAACCCTTTATTCTGCGACGCAGTGAGATAGTGCCCTGTAACACAGCGTTCATAGATGCTCGAACGCCAGGAAGCGACCAGAAAGAAAATTATTGCCTCATTGGTGCAGGCGTAGCAGAAAATCCAGACCAAGTAGTACACATCAACACGCCACATGGTTTTGATGTAGGCGCGGCGCGTCAGCCAAAAGGCTGCAAAAACTCCCAGCATAGTCATGATACAGATGAAGTCTTTATCGTCCACCAGGGGCAGTGGAAGTTTACCTGGGGCGAGGATGGCAGCGATGGTGAGACCGTGTTGAATAGTGGAGATACAATCTCAATCCCCACTCAACTGTTCCGCGGCTTTGAAAACGTTGGCGATGATAATGGGTTCCTGCTCAGTGTGCTAGGCCATCTTCCAAACGGCACCCCAGGTCGCGTCACCTGGGCACCCTATGTATTTGAGGAAGCTAAGCAGTTTGGCTTAGTTTTATTGCAAAATGGGCGGCTGATAGATACGCATGCAGGGCAGCCTATTCCAGATGACCAACCTTTATATAAGCCTATGTCTGGTGAAGAACTAGAGGCTTTCAAAACATTAACATTGGACGATATGAATAAGAACGTCTGTCGTTATGCTGAGCTTTTAACTCAGAAACCTGGAGGCCTAAGCAATGGCCTCGGCGCACAAGAATTTTCTGTTATTGGCGGCCAAACTGACTCAGAGCATATGCCTGCAGGCAAGATTAGTCGGCCACACAACTTTCAGCTGCGACGACTGATGCTCGATCCTGGCGCGTCAGTCACTAAGCATAAAAGGCAGGAGCACGAGGTTATATTTATCCATCGTGGTAGTCTTATGGTCACCACGGACAGTGGCAACTTTACTCTAGGTACTGGTGATCTATTTACCTGCCCCATTGGACTACCTCGAAGCTTTACTAATGAGAGCACTGAAACAGCCGACATAATAGTAGTACGAGGCGGGGACTACCCCAGTGCCGCAGTGTTTGGCTGAAAAAGCGGTTTAGCGCTAGTAATGATTTTATAGGTGAATAATTATGGATAGAATGCTCAATCACTACGATAGCGCCCCTAGTAATAAGGAGCCAAAACCTTGTTCGATGGCAGGTTTTGACGATGAATTTACCGATATCGTTGACTATATCCTGCGCATTACCTATCGAATTTGGGAAGGTAAGCAGATTGGGCTTTGCTATGATTATTATTCTACGGACTGTCCCGTCTACACAATGGCAGGTATCACTATTGGCGCAGAAGAAGTTACCCAGAATACCCTAATAACGTTAGGGAGCTTTCCCGATAGAACGCTGGTAGCCGAAAATGTAATCTGGGGCGGTAACGACATTGATGGTTATCATACTTCCCACTTGATCAAAACGTCGATGAGTAACCTCGGCGCTAGCGACATGGGCCCAGCAACAGCTCAATCGGCCACCTTTTTAGTGATCGCCCACTGTATCGTCAAAGATAATAAAATTATCGAGGAATGGCTGGTCCGTGATAATTATGCGCTTACCGAAGAGCTGGGCTTCGATGCCCATCAGGTAGCTCTAAAAAAAGCCTCTGAACCGCTGCAACAGAGACTAGAGGATTGGAATCAATCTGAACTCAGTCGAGTAATAAAAACTGTCACCCACGAGCGTCGGCCATTTGTTGGAAGCCGTTCCATAGATTCCACAGGCTTTATCGCCGCGATGCTGCAAAATGTTTGGAATGCACGATTGCTCGGTGATGTTTTCCAAAGCTATTCAAAAGATGCCCGACTACATTGCACAAGAAACAAAGTACTTTTGGGATGTGAACAAATCGCAGCCTTTTATGCTCAATTAATTGGCACAATTACCCAATTAAAATTCTCTTTTGATTATTGTTGCGCTATTGCAAACGACGGTGGTGGGCAGGATGTTGCGGTTCGTTGGACAATAGTGGGAAATCACGGTGGACCTGGACTCTATGGCGAGCCAACGGGAACGCCCCTGCTTATTTTAGGGGAGAGCCAATACAGAATAATTGATGGCTTAATTACCGAGGAGTGGACTATTTTTGACGAACTATCCATATTGGTACAAATATATCGCGCTAGATTAAGCGTCACGGAATAAACGCATTTAAAAAAGGGATTGACATGGACCTGCAAGCATTTGGTTTGATAAATTGGTTGGTCTTGGGAACCTATCTAAGCGCCAATATAGTTCTTGGATATGTACTCAGTAAAAAGGTCACTACGGCAGATGATTTTTTTGTCGGGCAGCGAAATATCCCCTGGTGGGCTATTGGCATTTCGGTTGTAGCCACCTATGTAAGCGCCCTATCCTTTCTTGGCGGACCTGCCTGGTCCTACACTGAGGGGCTTAGTGTTATTGCCATCCACCTCAATTATCCCATCGTTATCTTCATTGTTATTGCGTTTTTCTTACCGTTTTTCTTTAACAGTGGCTGTGCCTCGATATACGAATATCTTGAAAAACGTTTTGGCCCCACGACCCGCAGCGTTATTTCTATTATTTTCCTGATATCCCAATGCCTGACTTCGTCGGCCATTCTCTATGCCACAGCACTGGTTCTCGAGTTCATTACAGGAATGCCGGTGGTGTACGCTATTATCATCATCACCCTTATTGCGCTGGTCTATACCATCATGGGTGGGTTGGCGGCAGTCATTTGGACCGACGTTATTCAGGCATTTATATTATTGGTCGGTGCGCTCATTATCACTGTATCGTTAATCAATAACCTCAACCTACCCCTAGGTGAAACTCTGGAGCTGTTAAAGTCGCAGGGTAAAACCAACCCTTTGGATTTTAGTTTCGATATAACGGAGGTCAGCACCGTATGGACAGGTGTCATTGCCATGACACTATTTCATATCACCGTATATGGCGCTAACCAGATGATGGTGCAACGCACCCTAGCGTCCAAGAATATAGGCGATGCCAAAAAATCATTTTTAATGATGGGATACTTCGCTATCTTCATTTATTTTCTTTTTTTCCTGCTCGGTATTCTGTTTTATAGCTACTACGGTGGTCGGGAATTTGAGAATGGGAACACCATCATTTTAGAATTCGCATCCTCACTCGCTATTCCAGGTTTGATGGGTATTATTGCCGCAGCCGTTATAGCAGCGTCTATGTCTAGCCTTGACTCTGCATTTAATTCAATGTCGACAGTAACCACCATCGATTTTTATCAGAAATATGCCAAACCTAACGCTAGTCCAGAACACTACCTGCTGGCGTCGCGGTTATTCACTGTTTTCTGGGCCTTAGCCATCATTATTCCAGCCTTTATGTATACGAAAAGTAATGGCTCGGTTCTAGAAACTCTGAGTAAACTCGGGTCTTATTTTGTCGGTGCTAAACTGGCAATGTTTGGTCTGGGATTTTTCTCCAAACACACTACTGAGAAGGGTCTCTTAACCGGTGTAATTGCTGGCTTTGGGGTGCTTTATTGGGTCGCGACAACTACTGATATTGCCTGGCCCTGGTACTGCGCAATCGGGGGCATTGTCAATATAAGCGTCTCGGTTGGTGCCAGTCTGATTATTGATGGCCGCCAGACGCAATACTCCAGATACAGCGTTCAGGGTCAAAAGAAACATTTTGCTGACAACAATCTTCCCGAAAAGGACAATGGCTGGTATCTAGTACCCGGTCGAATCGATAATCAAACCTACTGGTTGTTGCTGTTCTTTGCCGGCTCGATTGCCGGCCTATATTTATTTAACCAGTTGATCTAGTATAATATTAGACGTAAATAGACCATTGGCGTCTGCACCAATTGTTTACTACAGGCTGCTTGTTTGACTATAAGGTGTGGGCACCCGTAAAGCTTTTATAGCGCAAAGATTGATGTGCATTATGGCCCTCCTATACATGCTAAGGGTATGCTGCTAAAACAGGATATGATTATGGATTACAAGGCAATACTTTTTGGTTCGATTGGTACGCTGGTTGAAACGTCTGAGCTTCAACGCCGCGCCTTCAATCAAGCCTTTACTGAGGCTGGGCTTGACTGGAATTGGGATGTAGAAGAATACCGACGCCTGCTCACTAAATCTGGTGGCTGTGAGCGTATTAAAGGCTTCGCGACTCAACGGGGTATTGAGATAGACGCGGGACAGTTGCATCAACAAAAAACAATAATATTTAATCGTTTAATGGCCAGTGAGAATATCTTGCTTCGTCCTGGTGCAGCGAGCATTATTCGCCATGCCATAGAAAATGGCTTACAACTTGGCTTTGCGACCAATACTTCAGAAGCTAATATTGATGCCGTTTTTTGTGCCATCGCTGACCAGATAAACCGCAGCGATTTTGATTTCATTGGTAATGATAAAATCGCTTTTAAACCGAAACCTAATCCTGAAATATATCTCAAAGCCCTATCTGAGCTCCATCTGGGCGCACAAGATTGTATTGCCATAGAAGATACGCAAGTCAGTATGCACGCTGCATTAGCAGCGGATATTAGGTGTATTGCATTTCCAGGGGCTTTTGCCGAAGACAATGAATTTTCTGGCGCGGTACTCATAACACAGAGACTCTGCGTAAGTGAATTAACCACACTAGGTAATTCAGCTTCAGACCGTTTTGCTAAAGATATCGTCGCATTGTGAGTTACCGATAGGCTACAGACATCGAATGTTTTTTCATGAAATGAGTATGCCTTAGGATTAAAAGCGCTATTTAGATAGTCACAGTGAACCTAAGTTCATGTGACTATTAGGGCCCTGAAGGCATGTCCCCAGCCTGCAATGATCGGGTGCAGAATCGACTGGGGTTGATACCCTTTTCATATTATTATTGAGGAATTACAAATGAGCAAAATCCTGACTAGCCACGTAGGTTCCCTACCTAGAACTCAAGAAGTCGTTGATTACATTTTTGCCAGAGAAAATGAGCTGCCATATGATGAGCGTCAATTCGACAACTGTATGACAAGTAGTGTTCTCGATACGGTAGCCAAACAAAATAATGCAGGAATAGACATTGTCAGTGATGGTGAAACGTCAAAGATATCCTACGCCACCTATGTGAAAGACCGATATACAGGTTTTTCAGGTGACAGCCCTCGCAACCCTCCTGAAGATCTCAAACTGTTCCCAGGCTTTCTCAAAAGACTTGCAGATGATGGCGGGACGCCACAGTACGCCAGACCCATGTGCACCGGTGAGGTGAAGTCAAAAGGTCAGGGAGAACTGCAAAAGGACATTGCCAATTTAAAAGCGGCAATGGCGACCAATGGGATTCATAGGGGCTTTATGAACGCTGCCTCTCCTGGTGTTATTTCGCTATTTTTACAAAATGACTATTATCCTTCCAGGGATGCTTATCTGGCGGCACTTGCGGATGCGATGCGCGATGAATACGAGACCATTGTGGCCTCAGGATTGGATCTACAGTTAGATTGTCCCGATCTGGCGCTTTCTAGGCACATGTTATTTAGTGATTTGTCAGACGCAGAGTTTATTAAAATTGCTGAATCTCATGTGGAAGCACTCAATCACGCGCTCAAAAATATACCCGAAGAAAAAGTCAGAATTCATATCTGTTGGGGTAATTATGAAGGTCCCCATTGCTGTGATATAGATATGAAAAAGGTGTTTGGGACTCTAATGAAGGCTAAAGCTCAGTACACGCTATTCGAAACGTCCAATCCACGGCATGCCCATGAGTGGACAGTTTTTCGCGATCGTAAGAACGAAATCCCAGGCAATAAAATACTGGTACCTGGTGTCGTAGATACGACCACCAATTTCGTCGAACATCCTGAATTAGTTGCAGAACGGATTCAAAAATTTGTCGATATCGTTGGGTCGGAACGAGTCATAGCCGGCTCGGATTGTGGATTTGGCACCTTTGCCGGTTTTGGTGCGGTAGATCCCGATATTGCTTATGCAAAATTAAAGTCGTTATCTGAGGGGGCAGCACTTGTCACTGAACGGATACGCGGTATTAGGTAGAGATTTATGTTTGGGAACCTTAGTGTTTATTGCTTAAAACTTGGGGAGAATTAATTGCGCGAGCATAGTAAGGTGACTGCCGAATGCAGCTTACTCTGATCCCAAACCTCTAATTCCACATTGGATAGACTGAGCCCTATGCCGCGTAAATTTCTGTTCCCCCTGTCACCTCTGTTTCTGTTGGTCCCTTTGTTAACTGGGCTTATCAGTCCCAATACTAATGGTCTATGTGCGCCCACCGCTGTTAGCTGCATTAGCTCCCTAGACAGTCTCAGTATTGCCGCACTTAGAAGCCGGGAGTACCAGTCTAGCCCCAGCGTGATTAAACCACTGGGTGGCAATAATGGGCTAAGCGAATATGCCCGTCACTACTCACTCGATGGTACCGCGCCATTTCATAGTTATTTGGTTAGCTATCTATCAGACCTGAGGAGGGTCTATGCCCGTTTAGATATTCCATCTACCTCTATGCCCGCCGAAGGTTATCCGGTAATAATATTTGCCCATGGCTGGGTTGGCCAAGAAAAAGCCCGATATTATAACTTCGGTTATGACTTAATATCGCTTGCCGGAGAGCTCATTAACGGCTACGTCGACGCCGGATTTATTGTCATTACCCCTGGGTATCTGGGCCATGGCACTGTTGATGGTGCGCAGGCCGAGGGCTTTGAAATAATGCAAAGTTGGGACAATGCCACTTATCTAGCACCCACTTTTTATGCCATCGATGTGCTAAATCTACTAGAGGGACTGTCGTTTCTAAATAGTACCGATTGGAAAAAATGGACCGATAATAAAAACCCGCATACCAAAGCTAATCTTAGCGCCATAAACCTTAGCGGTCATTCTCAGGGGGGCGATGTGGCTCTCACGGCGCTAGCAGTGTCGGGAGAGGACTCCAGTATTAAAAATGCTTTTGCTGCCGCTTCAATTTGGTCGGGCAATATTCCAGGGCGGTTTACTCAACTAGAAACATTTGCACCTATGGCCACAACATTACAGGCATTTGTGTCGGGCGATGGCACCTGGACCGGTACAGAAAAAGGTAGCGATAACAGCATTAATCACAGCTTTATTTTTCCATGGCCAAGTGATTATATCGACACCCTTGATACGAGCTCGCCTGACTGGACATGGCAATCAGAACAGTGGGTGGAGCCGAGTGTCGAGTCGGTAGTACGCAGTAGATATAAAATTATGTACGATCGAATTAATGCTCAGGTAGAAGACGCAGAGGCTTTATCCATTAGCATTAAAGCTGATGATGAGGGTAAGTTGCTAGTCAAACATCCCCTTAAATTTGAACAGCAAATGCTCGCCATTGGCGGGTTCGATTCGGTGGAACTCTTGACTGAGCCATTGCTACTTCATTGCTCAGACAGAGACTATTATTCAATGCCCAGTTGGAACCTAGATTTGGCTAAACGGATAGCCCAGCGAGGTGGCAACGCAAAGGTCTTTATCTATAATGGCAATACTCATGGATTGAAGCGCAGCCAATATAGTTGGTTTTCGCCGGCTGATACTGCCGAAGGATTTCCGCAGGCTATAAAACGGGATATTTTGTTATTCGCTCATTAGCTCTATTGTGGTGTCTATTGGTATCATAATTCACAAAAGCTATTTAAATCACAAAGACTCTTTAATTTAAAAGCTTAGGTAAATCTAAGCAAGGCCCTATCATGAGTAAATCCAGTAGCTCTACAATTTCTGAAATATTCTCCCTGACGGGGAAAGTGGCATTAGTTACCGGCGCTGGCAAAGGTATAGGCCGCGCCTGCTGCATCTTACTTGCCGAGGCAGGCGCTACTGTTATCGCCGTGAGCCGCACCGCATCCGATTTGGATGAATTACGTCAACTGCATCCAGATAATATTGAGCCTTGGGTGCTGGATATCACTGAGGCAATATTTATACGTCGGCTATCGAATCTGACGAATCTTGATATTCTGGTCAACAATGTCGGTACCAATAAGCCACAACCCTTTGTCGATGTCAGTGAGGAAACCCTGGATCACATGCTCACATTTAATGTGCGTTCCGCATTCCTTACAGCGCAGGCCGCGGCAAAGATCATGATCCAACAGGCATCTGGATCTATCATCCATATGTCGTCACAAATGGGGCATATTGGCGCAGCAAATCGTACCGTTTATTGCATGACAAAACATGCAATTGAAGGCCTCACTAAAGCCATGGCGGTTGAACTGGCCCCTCAAAATATACGTGTAAACTCGGTTGCACCTACATTTATTGAGACTCCATTAACCGCACCCATGTTTGAAGACGATACCTTCAGACGTGACGTGTTGGCCAAGATTCCACTGAATCGAATTGGAAAAGTTGATGATGTCGCAGCGGCGGTCCTCTATCTTGCTAGTCCTGCATCCAACATGGTGACAGGACATAGCTTAAGAGTTGATGGCGGCTGGACCGCAATATAGGGGACGAAAAGACTAAGGGTGTATGTCGAGAGAGTATTGTTGCTTGGGTCTATTACTCAACAGCGCCAATTAAGTAGTGACCTAATCTATGGGGCTCGCATCTGTGTTAGCTTTGTAGAATATGTCGGCGCCATATACAAGTCCAAGCCGTAATCCAAAGTATAGGCTAGTCATACTCATAGTTATTCCCTGACGCCAGGTAGAGCCCATTTATACCTAATTGCAGCCAGCCTAACACTGGTAGCCGCTGATGCAGAAACAATAATACTGATGTGTGTGGACAGCCCTAATCCGTCACATAGCAACATTGAAGCTCCCCCTATGATGGCAGCAATGGCATATACATCGGCTCTTAATATCATAGGAATTTCACGGACTAGTAAATCACGAATTAATCCACCGCCAGCGGCTGACAGCGTACTGATCATAAGAACGCCGACCCAACCAAGCCCAAACTCCATGGCCTTATTAGCCCCAATAGCTGCAAACAATCCCAAGCCCACAGCATCGGCAATTTTTATCCAATGAAAATAATGTCCTACTCGACCAGCAAAAAATATCACCACTAACCCGGCGAGGAGACACACCATAAGGTAGATTTCATCCATAAAAACTGCTGGCGGTGCCACCCCCAATAGCAGGTCACGCATAATGCCACCGCCGACGCCTGTGGCCACTGCTAAAACAAATACACCCAGGATATCCAGTTTATATTTAGCGGCGTCTAGACCTCCCGACAATGCAAAAACGAATACGCCAAGCAAATCTAATAGGGTTAACCAATTCATGCCATATATTTCCAACTAACAGGATCCACAGTATTGATTGTGTCACTAGCGTATGAGAAGTCCTCTAGTCAGCTATTGGCTCACTGGCATTAAATTTATCGAGTGAATCGGCCAAGAACTTAGGTGGGGCTGTAGCGTTTGACCCGAAGATCAGCCTGTGCCTTGTGACCAGCAAACCCCTCCAAATCACATAACCTAGAACAGTACTCGCCTATCTCGACGGTTGCTTCCTTGCTGACACGCTGGTAGGTACAGGTTTTAATAAACTTGCCAACCCAAAGACCACCCGTATAGCGAGCCGCTTTATTTGTGGGCAAGGTGTGGTTAGTCCCTATAACTTTATCGCCGTAAGAGACATTGGTTTCCGGTCCCAGAAACAACGCGCCAAAATTAGTCATATTATTTAGGAAATACTCAGGATCTTTAGTCATCACCTGAACATGTTCAAAGGCTAGATCATCCGCAACCTGAAGCATCTCTTCATAAGTATCACAAAGGATAACTTGGCCATAATCTCGCCACGCCTGACCGGCTATTTTTGCCGTCTCAAGGGTTTCCAACTGCCGTTCGATCTCGATAACAGTTTCCTTTGCAAAGACTTCGCTATTGGTCAGTAATATCGCTGGTGAGTTAACCCCGTGTTCCGCCTGACCAAGAAGATCTGTGGCAGCCATTTCAGGGTCACAGCCGATATCATCTGCAATAATCAGTGTTTCCGTGGGGCCCGCTAGCAAATCGATACCAACTCGACCAAAAAGTTGACGTTTCGCTTCAGCTACGTAAGCATTACCGGGGCCAACAATCATATCGACCGGCGCAATTGTTTCTGTACCTATCGCCATGGCACCGACGGCTTGGACACCGCCAAAACAATAGATTTCGTCAGCACCGGCCAAGGCCATGGTCGCCACAATGGCGGGCATAGGCTTACCATTAAATGGTGGTGCGCAGGCTATCACACGTTTAACGCCTGCAATTTTAGCTGTAGCCACACTCATATGAGCTGAGGCCACGAGAGGATACTTGCCTCCGGGGATATAACAACCAACACTATTCATGGGTATATGCTTGTGCCCTAGAACAACACCAGGGCGCGTTTCTACTTCAACATTTTTCATAGAATCCAGTTGAATACGCGCGAAATTTTTCACTTGCTCTTGGGCAAATTTAATATCCCGCAGGGTACTTTCAGACAAACTATCAATACAGGCCTGTATTTCATCGGCCGACAAACGAAAGCTTGGAGGGGACCAGTTATCCAATCTTGCTGACATCTCGCGCACATGAGTATCACCATGGTCGGTAATACCTTGCAAAATACCTTCGACAACCTCTCGAACCTGATTACTGGCTTCGCGGCTCTGCTCTTCTGAAATACCTTTTTTTGAGATTGTTATCATCGCGTGGTTTTCCACTCCGTGTTAATGTTATGAACCATGTTATTAGATGTTATTAACATTTGACTTCGAAGTCAATTATTAATAACATCCTTTTACACTTTGAGTCTACACTAGGTAAAGGACGGTCAGGGTTACTGGCCATTGAGCTGTAATTAGGAGTAGAGCCATGCAATTGTCTAGAAGAAAATTTCTCGAATTAATTGCCGCCACTGGTGTGGCATCTGCGGCTAGTAGTGGCGTCAGCGCTAAATCTGTGCTCAAAGACCAATCGTCTTCAGTTGAGGGGTGGCAAACAGCTATTGCCGATAGCGGTTGGGTGCCAAGAACGAATATACGTCAGCCTAATATTGTAGTTGCTGTTTTAGACGATGTCGGTTTCGCCGATTTGAGCTGCTTCGGCTCTGAGTATGACATGCCCTTCGCAGAATCTATGGCTAAAAGCGGAACAAGATTCAATAACTTCCACGTCACAGCCGTTTGCGCACCCACCAGAGCCTGCTTATTTACTGGCCGTAATGCCTATTCTGTGGGTGTCGGTAACATTGCCGAATGGGCTCAAAAAGGCGAGCCTGGCTACAACGGCTGGATCCGCCAAGACGCAGCAACTATGGCGGAAATATTGGCCAGCCAAGGCTACTACACTAGCGCCTGTGGGAAATGGCATATGACCCCGCTGGAAGACCAAAATGGTACGGGGCCTTTTGAGCACTGGCCAACAGGTCGGGGATTTGACCATTGGTATGGCTTTCATGGATCAGCAGTAGATCATTGGCATCCAGAGTTATTTGAGAATGTATCGCCCGCCTACCCCGACAAAAGTAAAGACTATCACCTCAGTGTCGACCTGGTAGACAAGTCAATTAGCTATATCCAAAACCATCTAGCTGCAGCACCTGACAAAGCTTTCTTTCACTATATCGGTTTTGGAGCCTGCCATTTCCCTCTGCATGTACCCCAGTCAGATATACAGCGCCAAAGAGGAAAATTTGATGAGGGTTATGATGTCATACGTAAGAAACGTTTCGACCGACAGAAAATACTGGGCATTATTCCCAAGGATGCGAGCCTTCCAGACGCCAATGGTAATCATCATGAATGGAATGCCCTCAGCGCCGATGAAAAGCGCTATGCCACACGCACACAAGAGGTCTATGCGGCCTTTCTAGAGCACACCGATGCACAGATGCAAAGGCTAATCCAGACTCTCAAAGATGAGAATGTATTTGACGATACCATCATTATATTTACCTCTGACAACGGCGCCACGGCAAGTGCTGGACGAAATGGAATGCACGACGTTAGACGGGGAAGCTACCTTGGCGAGCCCTGGGCAGAAAGGCTGAGGAATATCGATTTACTTGGCGGAGAATTATCTCAATCAGCCAATGTGGGAGGTTGGGCACAGGCCAGCAATACGCCATTAAAATGGTATAAGAGTGATACCTATGAAGGCGGGATTAGATCACCCCTTATAGTCACGTGGCCAAACGGCAACCTACCTAGGGGACAGATTAATTCCCAGTACCATCATGCGATTGATCTGTTGCCTACCCTACTCAACATGGCCAATCTAAAAATGCCTGCTAAGCACAAGGGTCATCGCTCACTAGGCCTACAGGGTACAAGTTTCGCCTATACCTTCGATAATCCAAATGCCGCGACCCGAAAAGGTCCCCAGTACTACGAAACTCTGGGCGACAGAGCGATGTGGGAAAACGGCTGGAAAGCGGTGACTAGACACGTTAAGGGTGAGGATTTCAAGAAGGATGTTTGGGAGCTTTACAATACTGCCAACGACTACTCGGAGACTATTAATCTTGCCGAATCTGAGCCTGAGCGCCTTAGAGAGCTCATCGCACTCTGGCATGCCGATGCACAGCGCTATGACGTTTTACCTCTAGAAGATGACACTCTGAAGCTCTACAAGGCATCTGTCCCGCAGCCACGCTCTACGCATGTCTTCTTCCCGGGTATGACGCGTCTCGATCGGCTTAGTGCCCCTGATATCTATAATTACAATTCTCTAATAACCATCGAAATGCTGGTCCAGACACGAGACATCAATGGAGTGATCCTTGCCTCTGGGGACAGTAGTAGTGGTTATGAATTATTTGTGCAAAAGGGTTATCTACATATCGTATATGTCTACACCAGAGATACCATTTACAGCTTCAAATCCAAACGCAGAATACCCCTAGGCGAGCACAGACTAAGGGTCGAAATTAATAAAACCGGCGGTGAGTCCGCGACTGCTAAAGTGGCATTAGGCAATGAGAGTTTAGGCGTGATGCTGCTACCAAAACTTTGGCCAATCTATACACCTAACTCTGGCATTCGCTGCGGTGAGAACCGCCACGCGCCAATTAGCCGTGCCTACGCGCCACCGTTTGTATTCAATCAAACATTAAAGCGGGTCACAGTGGACATCGCGATTAGCTAAACTATTACAATCTTTATACTAACTTTTAGGTTAATGAGGATACATCATGGATTGGACAGCTAAGAATCAAAAGAACAAAGCGATTGTATGGGACTATTGGCAACGTATGAATAGCGCTAGACCCAATGAAGTCAGAGGCATCTGCGAGAAAGTCTTTCATAAAAATATTAACTGGAACGGATCACAGCCGTTTAACCAGATTCAGGGCATTGACGCTCTGCTTGCCACCTTTTGGGAGCCATTACTCAATGCATTCCCCGATATCAAACGAGTTCCGCATATTCTTATGGGTGGATTGTCTGATAGTGAAGAATGGGTGTCAGGCTATGGCTATTTAACCGGTACATTTGTACACGATTGGCTAGGTATTCCCGCCACAGGTGAGAAAACACAAATAAATTTTGGTCAATTTTTTGTCATGCGTGACGAAAAAATCGTTGAGAGCTATGTCATTTTTGACATTCTCAGTGTTATGAAGCAAGCGGGATTTCAGGTATTGCCACCAGCTCTCGGTCAGGAAGGTGGCAAGGTCATGGCGCCAGGTACCAATGGGATACTTTTAACGGAACAAGACGCCCTAGAAAGTCGCAAGACACTTCAGCTGGTTGACGCAATGGCCAATAGTATGGGCTGGTACAACCGAAGTCGAGATATGGAAGATATGGGAACTATGCAGCACCATTATTTTTGGCATCCGGAGTTTCACTGGATGGGTCCCACAGGTATTGGTTCTGCCCACAGCATCGAGGAATATAAGGATTTCCACCAGCGGCCATGGGTACTTGGATTTGGCGATAGAGAAATCAACGGAAAGCCTGGTGGGCGTTTCATGGGGTACTACGCTGAGGGAAATTACGGCGCACTTGGCATCTGGGATTCAAAGTTCTCAATACATCATGGTGAATACCAAGGCGTAGCCGCTACAGATAAAATGATGACACTTCGCGACTTCGACTGGTACCGACGCGAAGGTGAGCACCTCATACAAAATTGGATACCCATTGACCTGATTGATTTGTTTATGCAGATGGATATCGACTTATTTGATCGAATGCACCGTCAGCATGAACTTAGAAAACGAGGTATAAATTGGTGGGACCTGCCAGTAAACGGATTTGACTCTGGCGTCAATAAGTTAAGCGCTCGTAAGTTCTAGCAAAATCAGGCGTGGGTTAAAAGACGGCCAGACGACGCAAATATTGTGTAAGTAGCATTAGAATATGGCTACTAAATCAGGTAAGTGACCATTTAAAACGGGCAATTTATGCTAACAAGGCGGCGATTTATTATTAATAGTGGCGCAATAGGAGCGTCCTTAATGGCGTCTCCAATGGCTATAGGAAACAGCCTATCGACTAAGCCGTCGGGGTACCGCGCTCTGGTTTGTATTAACTTAGCCGGCGGTAACGATTCGTTCAATATGCTGATTCCAACTAATGCGGCACAGTATGCAGCATACTCAAATGCTCGTGGTGATCTGGCACTAGATCGCAGCAACTTAATTGATCTGAAAGGTCAGACGGCGACAGGCAGATCCTATAGTGTCCATCCAGGCATGCCCGAGCTTCAAGCGCTTTATGATAAAGGTGAGGTCGCATTCGTAGCAAATGTTGGTGCTCTAAATAGACCCCTCAGTGGCGCCGAGTTACAGTCAGATATTGCCTTGGGACCACAGCAATTGTTGTCGCACACTGGGCAGATAAATCACTGGCAAACCTGTTCATCACAATCAGTATCAGGTTGGGGGGGGCGCACGGCCGACTTACTCCAGCATATTCTACCAAGTAGCGACATGCCAATAAGTATCGCAATGTCTGGTGCTAATATTTTTCAGCTTGGGACTAAGACTTTACCCTATAACTATGAATTCCAAAAGACTCATTCATTGAGGTCGCAGCGTCCCGTTGGAGTGGATTTCGATTTTTTAACCAGCCAATTAGCCAAAACGGCTTACCGAAATTTGCATGGCGCCTCTTCTAATTGGCCAACGAATGAAATAACTATAGACACAAAACAGAGTATTGGACAGCAAGGCAAATGGACTGATTTAAACGCACAGTTCGCAAGTGATGATTTTTCCCAGCAGCTATCGAAAGTGGCACGAATGATCTCAGAGGTTGATCCACTAAAGACAGGGCGACAAATTTTTTATGTCAGCTTTAGTGGCTGGGACCACCATCATCAGTTGCTCGCAAATCAGTCCATTATGTTGCCGGCTTTGAGCCAGGGGTTGCTCTCTTTTCGCAATGCCCTTACTGAACTTGGCATGCTTAAGAATGTGGCTACATTTACGGCTTCCGAGTTTGGACGCTCGCTGACGTCTAATGGCTCTGGTTCTGATCATGGCTGGGGCGGTCACCAGCTTATAATGGGAGGTGGTGTAAAAGGCGCCCGAGTATATGGTCATTATCCCGAGTTATCTTCATTAAATCCGTTAAATATAGGCCATGGCGTTTATGCACCGTCGACCTCTAATGAAGAATACTTCTCAGAGCTAGCAATGTGGCTAGGGGTACCCTTATCTAAAATTGGTTACGTACTACCAAACCTTCAGGCCTTTAACCTACGTAAAAATAATTTAGCCAATCTCGGGTTTTTCCCTGAGGCATAGTGCGTTGGCCCTGTGCAGCGGAGTATTGGTTTTCGAATCAAGCGACCAGAATGAGGCTATCGAAGGAACATTGACTTAAGATGGACTAGATAGTTCATGGGCGTTAGAACTAAAGGCAGCCAGGCACCTAGAATTAATTAGCTGTTAACAAGATAGGTTCCGCCGCTAAGATTTTATATACTCGCCTCCCTCAGGATAGCCGACAGTTACCAGCGCCAAAGCAATTTCATCAAGAATTATCGGATCATCGATTGTTGCCGGTACGTTCCAAGCGGCACCATCCGCGATATCGCGCAACGTGGCGCGCAGTATCTTACCCGAGCGCGTTTTGGGTAAGCGGTCAACCACCACGCATAGACGAAAAGCGGCGACTGGACCAATCTGATCACGCACACTCTGTACCGCCTCAGTAATAATCTGTTGATGTGAGCGATTCACTCGAGCATTGAGGACCAACATACCCAGGGGCAGCTGTCCTTTTCAGCTATCGGCCACACCAATTACAGCGCACTCAGCGACATCTTTATGTGCCGCTAACACTTCTTCCAGAGCACCTGTAGCAAGGCGATGGCCAGCAACATTGATAACGTCATCGGTCCGTGACATGACAAACACATAGCCATTTTCATCGATGTAGCCGGCATCTCCGGTTTCGTAATAACCGTCAAATCGGCTAAAATAAGTCTCACAATAACGTTCGTCCGCCTGCCATAGCGTAGTAAATGTGCCTGGTGGCAAAGGCAGTTTTATCACTAGCGAACCTATTTCTCCGTTGCTAACCGCGCTACCATCGCTGGATACTACCTCCACCTCGTAACCGGGTACAGGTCGCCCAGGAGACCCTGGTAGAATCGGTAGCTGTTCGATGCCCAGGCAGTTCGCACATATTGGCCAGCCAGTTTCGGTTTGCCACCAATGGTCGATTACTGGCACCTGCAGTCTTTCAGTAGCCCAGTGGAAGGTGTCGGGGTCGCAACGCTCTCCGGCTAAAAATAGTGACTGCAGGCTGCTGAGCTTATAACGTCCAACTAGCTCGCCGGTCGGATCTTCCTTTTTTATAGCGCGAAAGGCGGTGGGTGCTGTAAACAGTACCCTGACACCATATTCCTCGATCACCCGCCAAAACGCACCGGCGTCTGGGGTCCCTACCGGTTTTCCCTCGTAGATCAGCGTTGTGCAACCATTAAATAAAGGTGCATAAACGATATAGGAGTGACCTACCACCCAGCCGACGTCAGACGCCGCCCAATACACATCGCCGGCCTGGACGTTGTAGATATTAGGCATACTCCATTTTAGCGAGACAATGCTTCCTCCTGTATCCCTCACCACACCCTTGGGCTGACCGGTGGTCCCCGAGGTATATAGAATATAGAGCGGATCATTGGCATTCACCGGGACGCAGGCTACCGGGCTAGACTCAGACACGGCAGTAGCCCAATCGTGATCTCTACCAGATGTCATCTTTGCCAGCAACTGTGGACGTTGCAATATCAGGCAGGCATCAGGTTTATGTGACGCAATATTAATAGCCGCGTCTAATAGCGGTTTGTAGGCAACAACCCGAGCCGTTTCGAGACCACAGGATGCCGAGACAATCAGTTTCGGTTTGGAGTCATCAATGCGCACCGCTAACTCATTACTAGCGAAACCGCCAAACACCACAGAGTGGACAGCACCCAATCGCGCGCAGGCCAACATGGCGATCAAAGCCTCAGGCACCATGGGCATATAGATAACAACCCGGTCGCCTTTGCTCACCCCCTGTGATGTAAAAAAACCCGCTAGCATTGACACTTTTTCTAGTAGCGCGCGATAGCTGATTTGATCTTTGGTACCGGTCACCGGACTATCAAATATAACGGCTGCTTGCTCGCCCCGGCCCTGTTCGACGTGAATATCCAATGCGTTATAACAGGCATTGGTGACACCATCAGGAAACCAGCGGAAAAAGGGTGGCCGGCTACTATCTAATATTGTTGTTGGCGATTTATACCAGGCAATATCTTCTGCAGCCTGCTGCCAACGCTTAATATTATCCATTGAATCAGAAGAAACCGAGCGGATTAATATCGTAACTTACCAACATACTTTTAGTTTGCTGATAATGTTCCAACGCGACCTTATGTGTTTCACGCCCAATACCTGATTTTTTATACCCACCAAACGCGGCGTGGGCAGGATATGCGTGATAGCAATTCATCCATACACGGCCGGCTTGTATACCACGCCCCATTCGAAACGCCAGATTAGTATCGCGTGTCCAAACACCTGCGCCCAAACCATATTCGGTATTATTTGCAATGGATAGGGCCTCTGCCTCATCTTTAAATGTCGTGACACCAAGGGTAGGGCCAAAGATTTCCTCCTGAAACACACGCATGTCATTGGTACCTTTTAACAAGGTTGGCTGAACGTAGTAACCGCCAGCGATACTGGTTTCAACCGAGGCTCTCTTGCCACCATACAAAAACTGAGCACCCTCGTTACGAGCCACATCCATGTAACTCAAAATCTTATCAAACTGCTCTTGCGAGGCCTGCGCACCCACCATAGTATCGGTATCTAATGGGTTACCCTGTTTAATTTTACTGGCGCGTTCGAGAACCAGCTCAATAAATTCATCGTAAATACTTTCCTGTATCAACGCTCTCGAGGGACAGGTACAGACCTCTCCCTGATTGAAGAACCCGAGCAATAAACCCTCAACACACTTGCTCACATAGGCGTCTTCGTTCGTCAAGATATCTTCGAAAAAGATATTTGGAGACTTGCCGCCCAGCTCCACCGTAGAGGGAATAAGGTTATCCGCCGCGTTAGCCAATACAAGACGCCCAACTGCCGTTGAGCCTGTAAACGCTATTTTGGCAATACGTTTGCTAGTTGCGAGTGCCTGACCTATTTCATTGCCATAACCATTAAGAACATTAAGAACACCCGCTGGCAATAAATCCCCAATGATTTCCATTAACACTAGTATCGAAACAGGCGTCTGCTCTGCTGGCTTAAGGATCACACAGTTGCCTGCCGCGAGTGCCGGGGCTATCTTCCATCCAGCCATCAAAAGAGGGAAATTCCAAGGAATAATTTGTCCCACGACACCCAAAGGTTCATGAAAATGATAAGAAACGGTAGTTCCATCGATATCGGCTGCCGCCCCTTCCTGGGAACGAACACAGCCGGCAAAATAGCGAAAATGATCCGCCAATAGCGGAATATCTGCGTTTAACGTCTCGCGGATTCCTTTGCCATTATCCCAAGTTTCGACATAGGCTAGTATTTCAAGATTGGCTTCAATTCGGTCTGCAATCTTTAGTAATATGTTAGACCGTTCTGCAGCAGCCGTTTTACCCCAACTAGGGGCCGCGCCATGAGCGGCATCAAGTGCCCTGTCAAGATCGGCTTGAGATGATCGAGGAATTTCACAGAATATGGTCCCATTAACCGGAGAAATATTATCGAAATAAGCCCCTTTTACTGGCGCTACCCATTCGCCACCGATAAAATTTTCATAACGCGTTTTAAAGATAAATAACGCATCTTCGCTTCCAGGCATGGCGTATAACATATTGATCAGTCTCCGTTGTGTTGGTTGATCTGGCAATCACAATGATGAATTGCATTCAACCAAGTTATACAGGCTTGCAAAACCACCTTAAAAAAAGTAACCATATCCTACAGCGTTATGATGACCGCAATCAGACAAGTTTTGCATTCGAAGTCATCATCCTATTCTCTTTTAGTATGGTCGTCCACAAAAACTCATTACACGGCGTTACCTCTGTCAAATAGTATTCATGTGATAGTAAAACGGTTTGAGACGATGGACCATGTAATCCTCTCAAAAATAACCATATTTCATCCCAAACGCCTTTTACCTTTGGCTTACAACTTAAATGAGTCTACGGAACTAGCCATGGTAGATAGAATGCATCCAGAGAATGGAATATTAACGGCCCTCAAGCAATCTGCTTAGATTCAATCAACGTATTCAATTATTGAAGGGCTGCAGTCGATAAGAGAGTGCGGTCTTTGAGTGAGATTGCAGAAAACTGCTCATAGAGGATAAGAAATATCCCTGTATAGCCCACAAACAAAAAATAGAGGCGTAACCAAATGAACAAGCCAAACCTTTTAAGACGATCCGCAATGTTCGCTGTACACCTCTGGAGAAGCGTTATGGATGTGAAATTTAATCCACTAAGGCTAATCCCGGATAACACGCTGCAGTCCTATTTTATGCTGGTGTTATTTACTATCTGGAGCATAACTTTTGGATTTATTGCCACTTACCACTTCGGATGGCTAGGTTACAGTACAGTTACCAGCGTCGTCGTCCACCTAACGGTTCTAATTCCAATCATGATTACCAATGCGGTCTTTATCGATGCTGAGCGCTCTGGCGAGCAGTGGTTGGAGGAATGGAAGACAGAGCAGAGCCGATACAAGCTATTTACCAATCGCCTGACCGTTAAAAACATGGTGCGCTGGAATCGGGACACAGAAGCGTAAGTAAGATGAACGTCTGCGGTTTTGAAGAGGCGGTTCGTCACATATTGGGTTCTTAATGGGCTGGCCCATTAAGTGCGCGTGGCATTGGTTTAACGTTACGTTCGAACTTGACCTTGGCGGGCACTGGGGAGCGTTGTTTGTAGGCGATCTCTAGGTCTCTGTCCGGCCATGGCAGGCTTTAGGAAAAAACAATCGTTGGCTCTAATCACTGAGCTAAGGCAATGCACATCCTTTGTTACCACTTATCGTCAAATGTCTGCAAACGGTTGAACGATTCACCGATCAAGACGCCGAGTTCGCGATCTTCCCCTTCTTTCAGCTTAATTCCGGGGCGACCATGGGCAAAACGGTAGTTACAGATTAAGGCGACATCACCAACTTTCCACGGAATTGGAATACCGTGCTGGTCATAAACATCGATAAATAGTTGCTTTTCTTCACGGGTCATCTCACTGAGATCGCCAAACGTGAGCTTGAGCGGCCGATCTTCTGGCGCCACATGTTGCACCAGCGGCCAGCTGTCAAACCATGCGCCATCATCGGCCATGCTGCTGTAAAGTAAATTGCGGTCTAGATGCGGAAAATACTCAAAGGCGGAGATCGTGTAACGCGTTTTCAGCTTGCGGTCATTACCCCATTCTGCAGCCAACCCTCGACTCCGAGCTTCGGCTATTGCCTCGTCCGGATCATCTGTCAGCATTGAAAGCTGCCAGTGATTGTAAACACCATATTCAACACGATTTTGAAACGTCAGACGATCGGTAAGATCGCGGTGATAGCAAATGCCGAGTTTTTTAAGCTTTTGACCAAAATCCGTGGCTAAGATTGCTTCAGTGGCCGCCACATTATCGGAAACAAACGTAAAGCCACCTTCAGCAGGTATCTTGTTACACATAAAGCTGACCATCGTTGTGCTCGAATCGATGTAGGCCATTTCATGGTGATAGTGCAGAGCCGCTTCTAATGGGGCACCAACTTCATACACATTGGGCTGCAAAGTCTTGCGAGGATTGGCACCACCTTCATACTGCCGTTCGTTTTTTAGCACCTGAGTCGCGATAAGGCGCATTGCCTGCATATCAGTCAACCCCGTATTAATGACATGGACTAAACCAATATCATCAAAGATTTTTTGCATACACTGAGCAAGCTCTGCACTTGGCTCCAGCGGCTTACCGTGGGCACGGAATTGGATACCATCAATGGTGAATAATTCTGGAGAAATTGCAGGCACGCCTGTCCACCACTTCGGCTCGATGATATCGTCCAGTGGAGCAAAAATTTCAGGGGCAGTGCCTATAGCCATATTTGTCAAGCCTTTCAACCTTTTCAACCCCGCATTCTAGCGACGAATGTCCACCACAACAACAGAAATATCACACGATTTCCCAAGCAAACACCCCCTTAACGGAATGCTTACGTAGATATCACAGTTATGGACTTAAACCCTTGCGCCTAGGGCGCTGAAGGAGATAAATAAGATGGGGCCGCGCGGAAACGTTATGGCGAGGCGATCAAAAGGTGGATCCCCTGAAAACTGTGGCTAACATCAATAATATGCGTACTTATAAAGCTCTTCGCCACACTCTTGTTTTATACAGAAATCCAACATGGCCTCGAACATAAAGCTTTCCGCCCTCCAACCAAACCTTACCTTTGTAGGAGTCTCCAGTTTTGGGGTCAAACACTGCCCCTTTTTGCCAAATTTCCTTTTTAAGAGTCAGCCCATCGAAGATCTGCATACCGATAACCGGCTTGCCATAAAGATCACCCTCGCATTTATCACAAATGGGGTTCTTGTCATCACTATTGTGCAACCTAACAATGTTGGCAAACAACCTGTCATCTTCGATCCGTACCTCGACAGTAGATTGCAACTGACCATCCTCATCAAAGGTCTCCCAAAGCCCAACTGGGCTGTTCGCACTATCGCCATAAACATCTAGCGCCAATAACGAAATTGCTATAATCAGCAGTATTCTCATGAGGTATTCTTCCTTAGTAATTTCGAAATTATATCTACGCGCAACTAATCGACGTCAGCGCAAAACAAGCCCCTCTCTGCGGCCACCAACGCCCCCAGAAGCCCACTCCGCAGACTAAGCTTCCGCTGCGTAGCTAGTTCAAATCTGCTGCATAACGTTTTAAAACAGCCAACGGAACGATCTCCAATGCCTTAATATTGGTTCGCTTAAGATGCACTCGCGGCGCACAGTCGGCGTCGTGAGCCTCTAACCACCTGGACGCACAAAGGCACCATGACTGCCCCGCAGACAGACCAGCAAACTCAAATTCTGGACGCGGTGTTGAAAGATCATTTCCTCGAGACTTGGAAAACTCTAAAAACTCGGTAGTAATCAGTGCACAGACTGTATGCGAACCTCGATCATACTTATCGGTCCGACAAAAGCCATCACGGAAATAGCCCGTTATAGGATTGCTACAGCATTCCTCAATCGGGTCGCCAAATACATTAATTTGTGACAACAGTGATCTCCATTAAATCTTAGAACTTACGCGTTTCTTGATCAGGATGAGCATTAATAATAACGCGTTTAAGTAAGCTTACAAACGGTTTAGCATAGCACCCAATGATTCATTTGTTTGAGGCTAGATTTATCTGCCGTGCCCACGCCTTAGCTTCATCACTGCAGGCCCATTTTATTGCCTGAGCAAGAATGCGTCGAAAATTTGGATTTTCATAGGCTGCCGGGCCGTCACCAAACTGCAGATATACCACTGGCGCATTTTTATATGTCTTGATCCAGCCAACAATATTTGACCCATCATCATGAGACCAACCCTCATTGGAATTAAGCTCACCACGTACTACCGCATTAGCGGCCGAGTAGAAATTATCGCGGGTGAACGTCCAATCTGACGTAAATAAGGGAATGATCGAATCTTCAAAAATCTCGCAGAGATAGACTTCATCGGTGATCTCAAAGGGCTCTATACCGCGAGTGATCGGATGATCCATGGTGGGACTGACAATATGAGAAACATCGATATTATAACCACTGTCCGGCCGGTCAGCGCCACGAGACGTCATTGGTGTATAGAGAAAACGACCACCAATAATTTCAGACCACTCTGGCCAAGCTGGCCAAGCTGCCGCGCAATGATGCAGCAAAACTAACGGGCAGCCGGCCTCTCCCATAGCGCGCACGCCTTCCTTATAAAATTCAGGAGGCTCAGGATAGACTGGTCCATCGTCGCCGAACTCTACTCCCGGCATATCATATTGGACGTAGCAGTCAAAGTTTTTGGCCATCTCTGGGTTGAATAGAAACTGCGCTGCCGGATGCTCAACATTAGAGTACTGAATGTCGGGATTACTATCGAAAATATCAAAAAACGTATCGCGGTGAAACGGATGTCCTCGAGTCACCAATAAGACATTTAGTTTACCCGGCTTATCTGGCAACGCTGTCGTTGCCATAGGTGCACTTTGCGCCGAGGTACGGTGATAGTCAGGAATATCCTTATCGTCGACCATTATATTACCCAGTTAGACACCAACACCCACAATCAGGGCAGACCAGCTCTCGCGCAATAACATACTGGCCAGCGCTACCCAGCTGAGCATGAATACACTAAAACGTAGCCATACAGAATTCACGGTGCACTGTACCAATGAATGTATTAATCTCAGGCCACAGTAACTCCACGCCAAATACAGATGGATGATATCAGTATGGCCCTGCGCCCATATAACGAAGACGATCGCATAAAACAGCGTAGGCTGTTCCCATAGGTGATTGTAGTTATCCGCGATCCGTTCGACGCGACTCGGAAATATTCCCGACACTGCAGCAGGATGCGATAGCTCCTGCATGTCGACTCCTTCGCGCTCTAGTACCTTCGCCGCTGGGATGCGCGTGGCATACATCCAGATCATCATAACGGTACTCAGTAGTCCCATGAATAGAATGGGTTGTAAGATCAGATGGTTCATAGTGGCATATCCATTAATTAAATTTCAGCCAACATAGCGGAGGGCTCTGTATAAGGCAACTTTCGACAATAAACGGCTTATGCTAAATAGGCGCCTAGGGAACTAGTCGCCATCATCCATCAGCACCGCGCATCGAGATTAGATAGCGCAGCTTTGATCCATACCTAGCACATGAAATACGCGTCCCATACCCATCCAACCGGCGATGGAATAGGTTAGATCGGTGATTTCAGCGTCGCTAAACACGCCTTTCATTTGCAGCCAAAAGTCATCATCGGCCGATAGTGCTTGCGGCCGGTCACCCATAGCATTTGCATACTCTACAGCCATGCGTTCGCGCTGACTCAGATGGCTATGCTGACCATCGAGCAGGGCCCGATAGAAGGCCTCATCAGGCACTTCACCATTTTCAATCACGCCTGAATGGATGCCTAGCTGTTTAACATCGCGTTCTGAGCGCCAGTTCTTACAAATAATACAGCCATTAATCATAGCTGTAGCAATGCGTGCAGCCTCAAAAACTTTTAGCGGCAATTGGCTGTGTTCATAAATGGCATGGGCGAAGGCATTACCGGCAGCCGATATTTCTGGGGCATAAATATCCCCAGGTCCTGCCATTAAATTTCCATCATCACTGGGAGTTGGTGTTTCGATACGCATAATTATGCTCCTTATTCTCGTTTTAGGCCCCTATCTTACCTAGAGCCTGCCATGGAGTTCGCCTACTTTTTAACCCGACATCAGATTGTGCCAGTGACATAGGCGCTTTGACAACTGTAGAACAAGAGCACTTTGCCTTTTAGGCTATTGTGAAACCTATGCCGTTACTCGCACAGACTTCTTCACCCACTGCCAGAATAGCTTCGGCCAAATGCTGCGTCAGTTTTTTAAAATTGTAACTATCCAACCACACCCATATACCTCAGCTGATTCGTGGTTGAATATCTCCATGGTCATACCGGTAGACCGCAGCGTTGGAATGCACTAGCATTCTAGCCAGAGCCAACTAATCGGCACAGAAACTGGCCTGAGGTCAGACGCATAACATAAGAGAGATCAGGGCATGCCCGAACAAATACCTGCGGTATATTGGGAAGACATCATTATACCAACCCGCCTTATCACCCAGCACAAGCAAATCAGCGCTCAAGAGATAAAGTATTTTGCCGCAACGTTTGATCCACAGCCATACCACCTAGACCGGGAGGCCGCGAAGGAATCACTATTCGGCGGACTCTGCGCCAGTGGTTGGCACGTCTGTGCGATTATGATGCGTCTACTAAGTGACGCGATGGACGAGGACAGTATTCAATTCCTTGGCAATGAGGAAATTCCCGGCTTAAAGTGGCTGTTACCCGTTTTCGAGGATGATCAGGTCCAGGCCGACATTACCTTTACCCAGAAGGCGCCCCCTATGAATGGCGCAGACTTTGGTACCGTCGATGCAGAGATTGAGGTCAAAAACCAACATGACAAAGGGGTCATGGCGCTCACCGCGACCCTGATGATCAAGACGAGGCTACCCCATGGCGCATAACGATAATGTCATCCGCACCCGCTGGTTCGAGGATATTCCTATCGGTGAATTCCATGTATTTGGCAGCCATATCTTTAGCGAACAGGAAATGATCGAGTTTGGCACACTCTACGCGCCACAAATTTATCATACCGACCCGGAACAGGCTCTCGACACGCGCTATCGCGGTTTAATTGCATCGGATTGGCATGTCTGTGCCACCTGGATGCGCTTGATGGTCAACTACATGGAAAAATATGCCCTCGGAGTTGAAGACGGTCGCCGCAATGGCGCGGGTGTGGGGTTTGCCGGCCTGAAGCTACTGCAGCCAGTGCGTCCCGGCCACACGCTGACATTTTCTCATGAAATCATTTCAAAGCCCGACAAGGTCATACGTGGGAAATGGGGAATCATCAGAAGTCGTAACGAGGCTATCAACCACAGAGGCGAAGTGGTCTTTAGAGTGTTGATCGATATTTTGGCCCAGCGTGCGCCGACCTAGTTGGCTAGACTAGTGTCGAGCACTCAGTGCGCGCCACCTCTCATCGGATACGACTGGCTAAGCCGCGAGCAGTGACTGAATCTCCTGCTGCAGTTACATATCCTGAATTTCCAACACAATTTTACCTCTTGTGCGACCAGTTTCAGACAGCCTGTGCGCTTCAGCCGCCAGGTGAAGTGGCATCTTTATAATATGGGGTATAGTCAGTGTACTGACTGCAAATAGATCGACTAGCGCCTTTAACATAACGCCGTCAGGGCGATGATGTATGAACTCTGCCTTTATATCCCTTTCCTTGATATCGGGCATTTCTGGGGGCTCGTTGTTCATATAGGCGACACATCCACCTGATTTGGCCAAACGTATTGCGGCCTCTGCAGTTCCATTGCCCAGCAATGATTCCAGCACTACGTCTACCCCATCCGGCTCCAACGCTCTGAGGGCGACTTCATAATCTGTTTTAGAGTAATCAATTATGTGGTCGGCACCCAAGCTACGAAGGTAATCAAAATTTTCCTCACGAGCCGTAGTGTACACCTTAGCACCTAGGTACTTTGCTATAGGAATTGAGACGCTGCCCAGACCCCCAGCACCGGCTTGAATTAAAACCGATTGACCCGGCCTAAGGTTGGCATACTCGCTCAATGACTGCCAAGCCGTTAGACTTACAAGGGGAAGAGCTGCCGCATCACAAAAGGACAAACTGGCAGGCTTTGCCGTAATGGCATTGGCATCAATGGGTAGAAATTCAGCATAACTGCCATGCTGTATGCTCCATGTGAAGGCTAGACCGATCACATCGTCACCAACTTTCCAGCCGGATACGCCTGAACCCACCGCAACAATTCGGCCAGCCACATCCCAACCAGGCACGACAGGAAAGGTTCGGGTGATATATTCTTGTAACTCTCCGCTACGCAGTCGCCGATCAATCGGGTTGACTGACGTGGCAGCGACCTGAACAAGAACCTGGTGGGGCTCAATGTTTGGGGTTGGAAGTTCACCGTATTCCAGTACATCCGGATCACCATGCTGGCTGTAATAAATCGCTTTCATGAATTTCCCCTGTTGCTGTTTTTGCTAACAATAAGAGCCGCTAGCAGCCTTAATCTAAATTACTGCTGTATTTATCAGAGAAAACATCGCGGCTAATAATCAGCTTCATAATTTCAGAGCTCCCCGCTAAAATTCGGTTAATGAGGCTATCAACCACAGAGGCGAAGTGGTATTTAGAGTATTGATCGATATTTTGGCCCAGCGTGCACCGTCGTGCGCCACTGAGGGATAGGGCCTATAAATACTTATAAATTTGATCAACCGCCCTACTCCCTTCCGCAGCTGCCGGACCCCAGTGCTGATATCCTCTTACTTCAGAGTGCCCGAAAGATATTCGACCATGGGGTGTCGACTTAATAATATCCGCATACCCAGGGCCCCCATTACTATCATAGAAGAATCCCGGAGTTGGCGTCACATAGGCATGACCCCAACGATTTAAAATAATACCCGCAATATCGTTTCTGACGTCAAAGCCGCTAGCGCCAAACATTCTTACCATTTGCTGCCGAATTTCTCTCTCATAATCCATGTATGATTTTGTCAGCAACTCCATGCGACCAAGTCTTGATTGCTCTTGAGCGGTATAGCCCAAATTGGCTTTTTCGAAGGATACATAGAATGTTAAGACTATGGGACTGTTGGGGTCTAAGTTGGGCTTATCATCACCTACATGCATAGGCCTTCTAATGTTGGTGTGATAACCAAAGCCTCCCGTCCACTGGTAAGCCGTAATACCTAATTTATGTAGGAAACGCCAGTTGGTTAATGCGACGTTGGCGACTAACATAGGGGCATGGTTAAATTTGGCGTAAGCATCAGAATGCGTTTTGGGGAGATCACTGATGATATGTTTATTCACCCAGCCACCAGACGCCATGACTACGGCTTTAGCATTGACCTTATTGAGCACTCCATCATTATAATAAGTGACGTTGACTGATTCAGAATTGCTACCCTTATAAACATGAGCGACATCGATGACATTGCTATTAACTCTGCACCTCACTGAATTATCAGGATGGTCAAGCGCGCTAAAATTAACTGGTTTTTGCATGATATCTTGAAAAGTATTTTCCCCATCGATCGCATTGGGTATGAGTAACTTAATGAAATGACGGGCGAACCCGTCGTTTCCACCAGGGAAACTGTGCCGATTCTCTGGTTTGGCTGGATCATCTAAGGCTACACCATACATACCCAAAAGTTGAGCGGTATATGCTGACATGACATCACAACCCATTCCGCCGGCGCTAGCGATAACTGGGTCAGCAAACTTTGTCACCGCTTCATCTAGACCCATAACTTTTTCGATATACTCTTTGTAAGTCATATTGTCTAACCAAGCTTTAGTTTTGGCATCTGACGCGGGCATATCAGTGGTGTGCTTCCAGGTAAGTAAGTCTCGCCTTACCTTTTCAGAGACTGGGTAATCCTTTAATCTACTTCTCCATGGATTCTTAATCCATTGGGGTTTTACGTTGTGAGACTGCTCATCAACAAAATGACCCTTAGAGATATATTCTTCAGCCCATAGCTGGACATCATAATGCTCTTGCGCGAACACCATTTTTTTTGGGTCGTTCGACATCGATCCATAGGTAAAGCTGTCTGCGGGAATGCCAAGAAGTTCAATGTATTTTCGATCTTCATCAAAATCAAATTGAGTGTTGTAATAAAAACTATTTGATCCCTGTGGCGCAGCAATAATTTTACCATCTATATTAAATTCATTCCTTTTCGCCTCGCCACCAAAGATGGGATGATTCTCTAAAATAAGACACTTTTTAGTAGGATTTCTTTCAACCATTCTCTGCGCTGCACCTAGCCCGGATAATCCACCACCGACTATAACGAGATCATAATTCTCACTCACTGGCACATTTTCGGCTTTGTCAGAATTCAACAGGCCGTCTCTCACACCATGCGCCGCCTTTAATATTTCCGGGGTATTGCCATGAGATGATTTTGAATCACCAACACCACCATATCCATACCAGCCATCTTTAACTTGATTGGGCAGCGATTCGGTTGATTGTGATGTAGTTTTGGAGAGAAAAGCAGGTGCGGACATCGAGTAAAGCAAGCTGCCAGAACCGATTAATGCTGAGTTCAAAAAATCACGTCGATCAATATTTTTATTAAGGCCTAATAATTCATCATGATTTTTAGATTTATCAACTTTACGCATTATCTATTGAACCCCTCTTGCGAAAACGCTCAAGTGTCTTGTCGTTTAAAATGGCTTGATTCAGTTTATATTCGTGTCGCCTTAGTTCGTCAGGACGCTTCTTTAACTTTCTGCCGGTTATCGCAATCACTTTCAAAACATTCATATTCCTCATAAGTCAGCCATGCAGCGATCGTGCGGCTTTCACGTTTTTTCTTGCCACAGAGTTTCAACCATAGCGATAAGCTTTGCAAGCCTATTTATTTTGATTTTGAAATGTTCGCTTAGCTCACGGGTTTTTGGATAGTGTCAGTTAAAATTTGTTTCTGATAGTATTGCTAAAGGCAGAGCTGCAGTTAGCATATCAACCGACTATTCAGCAAGGCGATCATTGACAGATTATGGATATTGCAGATCGTTATATTTACTCCGCTGATATCGTTACACATACGCATGGTCCAGGCGACAAGCATTCGCATAATAATCTTACCACCAATGTATGGCTCGACATGATGATAGCGAAAGAACAGGCAGACAGTATCGCCCGCTCATTCATCAAATTAATGCCAGAGCACAAGGATACTTTGCAGCAAAACCTGCAACTGCTGCTTGCAGATCTAAATGGCCTCGATATCGCTTTACAGAATGTGGGGAAATCATTGGCTGAAAGTCCTATCCTAGCTTCCCATCCCGTCTACCAGTACCTATCCAGACGCTACTTGTCAAACATGCAAAGTCTGCACTGGGAACCCGACAAAATGCCTGAACTGGAAGAGTGGCAAAATATGGCAGTCATTTTGCAACAGCACCCAGCCAAGTGGATGCTATGGGAAGCACCGCCTCTTAACGAAACGACAGAAAGCTTGCTCAAGATGGGTGTTAAGCCTGTTGTATTTTATACGCTTTCTAACAGACCACTTAACGGTGATTTTATCTCCATCATGAATGAGAACATCAAGCGACTAAAATCTAGAGAGTGTCTTTCAAATTGCATCCAAAATTGATCCGCTCACCCCTAGTTTTGCATAGAGTATTGACTGTAATCGAGCAAAAAATAATTGAGGTCAAAAGGAGAGTGTTCTCCTGAACTTTACGCGGGAGGTTCTGCATGAAAAAATCACGTTTTCCCGACAGCCAAATACTGGCTTTCATCAGGCAGGCCGAAAGTGGCATGCCGAGTTCTGAACTACGCACAGAGCAATGGATGCGCAGCGCCTCATTCTACAGAAAAATAATATTTGTCACGGTTAGTATATGCATCTTGAGGGTACTTTGTGTATGCCTTATTGTCTACCCTACCCGTGTAATTGTAAGTACACACAGGAAGGACATTGGGTTACGTTTAAAAGCGGTACATCCCGATGGATTCGAACCCCCGACCAAGAGGTTCGAAGCCTCCTACTCTATCTAGCTGAGCTACGGGTGCGTTGTGTAACGCAAATATATCTGCCAAGTGTGACTGTGTACACAGTAGCGGTTTATCGCTCTAAATACTGTAACTTATTTTCTACTCCATCCCATGCCTCGGCGTCTGCTGGGGCCTCTATCTGGGTGGTGATGTTTGGCCAGATATCGGCCAATTCTGCGTTAAGCTCAAGATATAGCTCTTGGCCTTCGGGAATTTCGTCTTCAGCGAAAATAGCGCCGACGGGGCATTCAGGCTCGCAAAGCGCGCAATCGATGCATTCGTCGGGATGGATCACTAAAAAATTGGGGCCTTCGTAAAAACAGTCTACCGGGCAGACTTCCACACAGTCAGTGTGTTTGCATTTAATGCAGTTCTCTCCAACAATAAAAGTCATGTGTTCTGTCTCTTGTCCATGTTCAAGGCGATTTCGCGGTAGCATTCTTAGGTGCAGCTAAGAACTGAATAATGTTCACCGTGTGACGGTCAATATGACATCGTTAATCCTCCAGGATTACAGAGCCATCGTATAGACCGTCGAGCAGTGAACTGGCCAACAACATGGCCTTCTTTCGCTCATGACCTTTGTGGATTTCTATCGTGAGTTTACCGTTTTCGTTAGAAATGACGTCGAAAACAGTTTTGCCATTGAGACTGAAGGTGTTACCTAGGTATTCAATCTTCTGTACGTCTTCTTCATGACGGATACGCCGCAGCCGCCCCTCGATGGACTTAAAGAACTCCTCGAGCTCGTTTTCCAGCGCAGCAGATCCAGCCGATGCCTTAGCGATGACGGTACCGTCAGCTTTCAACCGCGACAGCTTACTGCCCAGTCGGGCTTCTTGGCCTTGTAACTTGAATTGCACCACGTAACCAGCTTCAAAGTCCAGATTCAGATGACAGATCTGTTCAGCAGTCGCAACCACCCCACTTTGTATCTCCAAAGTAATGCTCCGAACGCCGTAGCGTTGGCAGTACTCCCACGTAACTGGCGACACCAACTAAAAAGCTGCAATTCCGGTCTGGGCGCGACCGAGAATAAGAGCGTGTACGTCATGGGTACCCTCGTAGGTATTAACCGTCTCCAGATTGCACATATGCCGAAAAACCGGAAACTCATCAGAAATACCATTACCACCGTGCATATCTCGCGCCATCCGAGCAATATCGAGGGCCTTCCCACAATTATTGCGTTTGAGCATGGAGATCAGCTCGGGCGCCAACATATCGTTGTCCTTCAGCCGACCAGCCTGCAAACATCCTTGTAAACCCAGGCTTATTTCGGTTTGCATATCAGCGAGTTTTTTCTGGATCAACTGGTTGGCGGCCAGGGGACGGCCAAACTGGGTTCGATCCAGCGTGTATTGGCGCGCTGCGTGCCAACAGGCTTCAGCGGCTCCCATCGTACCCCAGGCGATGCCGAAGCGGGCGTTGTTAAGGCAACCCATGGGACCCCTCAAGCCTTCAATATTGGGCAATAGATTTTCCTCAGGGACAAAGACCTCATCCATCACGATTTCACCGGTAATACTGGCACGCAGTGATAACTTGCCTTCAATTTTGGGGGAACTCAGTCCCGTCATACCTTTTTCGAGAACAAAGCCGCGAATTCTGCCCTCATCATTCTTAGCCCAGACCACGAATATATCGGCAATAGGAGAATTGCTGATCCACATTTTAGCGCCGGACAGCTTATAGCCACCGTCCACGCTTTTGGCCCGAGTTTTCAGACTGCCGGGATCAGAACCCTGATCGGGTTCGGTGAGACCAAAACAGCCAATCCATTCACCCGTTGCCAGCTTTGGCAAGTACTTTTCTCTTTGCACCTCGTTACCGTAGGCGTAAATGGGATACATCACCAGGCTGGACTGCACACTCATCATGGAGCGATAGCCGGAATCAACACGTTCTACTTCCCGTGCGATAAGACCGTAGCTCACATAGCTCACGCCGGAACAACCATACCCGTCAATAGTGGGGCCCAGCAGACCCAACTCACCCATCTCACGGAATATTGCAGTATCTGTTGCTTCCTCCTGGTATGCTTGTCGCACCCGTGGCGCCAGTCGATCCTGTGAATAGCTGCGGGCTGTATCTCTTACCTGACGCTCTTCTTCGGTCAGTTGCTGTTCTATGAGGAACGGATCTTCCCAATTAAAAGCGCCCCACATTGTGCCTGAGCTCATATAAGTCCTCGTCGTGTAATTTTTTCTTTCGAGAGAAATTATACATATAGATCAGCCAACATTGCTTGACCACGGGTTCTGTATGCCATGACTGGCAGCGCACAAAAACAGATTAGCCGCCACCAGTGCCGTTGTTGATTCAGCAGTTACGATATTTGGCGTCATTCGCGCAACCGACTGGAAAATGAATCCTCCCCTTGATGAGGTGGCAGGCTCCACCACCGATGGCGCCCTCGGATAAATAAAAGTTGAAGCTCCAGGGCCAGCTATCGCCTCATGCTTGCTTCCGCAGCAGCGCTATGATGGCTATAAGCCATCCCAGCATCAGGTCCGCTGACGCAGGTACCGCCAACACTTTCCCTACCGGGGCGGCCCGTCCAATCTGTAGGAATACACCCAATGGGAAGAACACAGCACTACCGACCATTAACTAGGCCAGAACCAATCCCTGCTTTTCAGATATTCCCAGTTGCTGGAACACAAGCCCAGAAATAAGCATAATCAATGAGAGCATGCCCCATAGATCGAGGGAGTGCACTTCGTAGCCATATTATTGAGAGCGCACACCGTAGCTGTGCAGTGCAGCGAATGAGGCATCTATATTCCCCCCGCTGCCACCAGGGTCTGGTGTTCGTCAAACATGGTATAGTCAACACCGAAAAACATAGTTGAAGCAATCAGAAATGGTACTGTATGTGTCAGAAAATTTTGTTCCTTTATCATGCCACTTCTCCTTTGCTGATATCACTATCGCCCATATGCCGCTGCAATCCAAATGACATGGCGATTACGCAAAAAAACATCGCCAAACCTGCAAAATCGTCTACAACACTACCGTAAACACCATAGGGTGCCTCCAGCAGAATTCCGATGGGCAATGCAAAATCGCCTATCAAGGCACACCGAGCCCAGCGCTTTTGTAGCCTAGCGCAATGATATGTGGTGGCACCGGGGTTGAAATCGCTGCGAACCGCGCATCGCAACCGTTGGCACATACTCAGGCTGCTGAGTTTCCTGGTTGTCTCCAATACCACATTTATACTATTTTGACTGCAATTCACTACCGCGACAAATACATCACTTATCAAGGCCTCCCAACCTCCCATCAATGCTCTGCTGGCTATTTCTGGGAGAAAAGAATACACGATGTACGGTGGCTGAAACTTCTAGCGGCCTACTCTGGCACTCTCCTGATACTGTTGCGCGACGAATGGAGCGGGCTGGGCGCTATGAGTTTCAACAAGGGTAATCATGTTGTGCGGGTTGCCACGTTCGGATTGTCGGCCTATGGCATCAACGTCGGCAAAATCCCCCTAAAGTCTAGCCTGGCCGATCCACTGTTTGCGATTATCGGTTCAGGAGTGATTATGCTGTTACCGCGGTATGTTGCCGAGTCCATGTAACATAAAACCATACCGCTAAAGGGAGAGGTTGTTACCCTGGCCGCCGCACTAGCTTTTTTCTTATCAGTGATGTCCATAATCTTGTGGGCCCGAGGAACTTAGCTCATCGGCGCTAAGCGAGCAGCCATGTACCTCAACCTGCTACCGATATTTGGTGCCAGCCTCGCCGTTTTTTTCTGGGCGAAACAATTGAAGTCTCTCACGTGATTGGCGGACTCACTATTAGCGTAAGTCTGAGGCTGAGGCTTAATCATCCGACTGCCTAACAATCCCTCTCGTCTTGGTAGACTGACAAGACTGTTAGGAAGATCACTATAGTTAGGCCTCTTTTCCGGCCATAATCTTGATGCCGGCACTGGGGAACTTGTAACGTTTGTTCATAAAATTCAGCACAGAGGTTAACGATTCCACTATCGCGGCATTGTCCACGGGGCCAGCGTGCCAGGCACGCATTCCCAGTTCTTCAGAAAGCTGTACCACGATTTCACGCGCAGTGGGGTCATTGCCACAAACCAAAATATGGCATTGATCCAGATGGGCGTCATCCGCATTTAGCTGCTCCGCCACCAAATTTTGGAAAGCCGAAACAACTCGTACCTCATCCCCCAGTACTTTCTGGGCTTCGCTAGCGGCACTGCCATCCGCGGGCATCTGCGCACACATTACCTTGGGTGGTACCGGGGGAAACGTTGCATCGACGAAGATCTTGCCCTGCACAGATTCCCGAATGTTTTTCAGGGTAGGTTTATGACTGGCAAATGGAACGGTCATGATTACCAGGTCGGCGGCCGCTGCCGCTTCAGGATTAGCCAGGCCCAATACTTTTTTGCCAGCGCGCTTAGCCAACGCCTTCGCTGAAGTCTCGGCCTTTTCCAGTGAGCGGGCGCCGATAATAACTGAGAACCCCGCCTGCACCAATCGCCAGGCAAGCCCGCCACCAAGGTCACCAGTCCCGCCGAGCACTGCTATTGTCTTTTTATCAGGCATGTTCAGCTGGACTCAGTAAAGTCTTAGCGAGCCGGCTTCAGCTGAGGCAGAACCACCTCACCAATCAGACGTATAGTTTCCAGGTTGTCTTCCTCAGTCGCGCCAACCACTTCCAGTAACGGCGTGTTCAAACCTGCATCAACCAGTTCCTGGGTGATTTCAGCACATTCATCGGGGGTTCCGGAAATAACGGTAAATTTGCGCTGCATTTCATCGGTAACCAGGTGGGTTACACTGTCCGCTGTGCCCTCTTCGATAGCTTTACGGAAGGGATCCCAGGCTTCGTCCGGCAGGCCAGAACCAGCCAGGATCACGTCATTTTTAATGTTGCGCAGCTTGTTAACGATATAGGTGCCGGTGTAGCTGCGGGTGAACTCCTTGGCTTTGGCTCCATCCTTGCTGCAGGCTGCCAGTATGACGCCGCCAACGGGGAAGTCTTGGGGAATGTCTCGCCCTGCCTTCTCTGCACCTTTGCGCATATTATCGATGGCGTATTCGACAAATTTCGGGGAGGTCAGCCCTGCCAGCAACATGCCATTGCTGGAACGACCGGCAAGACGCTGCATAAAGGGGCCAGTAGCACCAACATATACGGGTATGTCTGTGCGCAGGCCGTCGGCGACGCGGTCATATGCAGGCATGCTCGATTCATAAAAGTTGCCCTTATACTCATACTGCTCACCACTCCATATCTTGCGCATAATGTCGAGTGATTCCTGGTGCACGTGGACAGGCTTCATTACATCAATATCATACTCGAGGTATTCAATACCTACCTTGCCAACACCTATCCCCATAATAAAGCGCCCGTTCGACAGCTCGTCAATGCCGGCCGCTTCAGATGCCAGGATAGTCGGGTGACGCATATAGGGCGAGGTTATGCCGAGGCCAATCGGAATTTCCTTGGTCGCCATGGTTGCAGCCGCCAGCGCGGTAAAACAACCGCGGGCTTCCAGTCCATAGGAACGGAACCAGTGGTAGGCCTCTGCGATCCAGAAACCACCAAAGTAGCCGGACGCTTCCGACTGGGCGGCATAGGCCTGAATCGCCGACATAGGCTCGTAAGATTTGAAAATAATACCTACATTTACTTCACTCATTGCTAATACCCCGCGTTTTTCAATTTGCGTTACTCAGGCGTACTTTGCTACCACAGCACGGAATTCATCATCGGATATCAAGCGTTGGGCCGCCGTAGCCTGTACTTTGACATCATTTAAAATCGCGGCATGCTTGTCGTTGCAAACCTGCAAGCCCAGTTCCTCGAGTTTGAGCGTAATACTCGCCAAGCCGCTTTTCTTACCCAACACAATCTTGCGCGTTGCCCCGACAATATCCGCAGAATACGGTTCGATGGCTTCGGGTATATGGAACTGCGTGGCGACCGCACCGCTCTCACGGGTATATAGATATTCACCTACTAATGGCTTCCAACCATCCACGGTGTATCCTCCCGCTCGCTGCACCAGTTTTGATATATCTCTTGCCACGTCCAGATTCATAGCCACCGGCTGGTTGTACAGCGCCTGCAAAGCCAACGCGACCTCACAAATATCCGCGTTACCAGCGCGCTCACCCATACCATTGATGGTACCTTGAATAAAATCCGCACCACCGCGCACTGCAGCGATGGCCGAAGCTGTAGCCAGACCAAAATCGTTGTGGCCATGCCAGTGGAGTACAACGTCGTCTCCAATCCAGGCGCGTACCAAACCCATCAAATGCTCGACCGCCTCAGGCGCACAGGCCCCGATGGTATCAACCACCGAGACTTCATCGGCGCCAGCTTCCAGAGCTGCGGTGTAAACTTGTTTCAGAAAATCGAGGTCGCTGCGGGTCGCGTCTACTGCGAAAAAGTTCACCCGTTTGATGCCATTTGCCTTGGCATGTTTTACTGACCCGGCTACGCGTTCCAGTACTTTTTCCCGGGTAAATCCATAGGCTTTCATCTTGACTTCACTGGTGGATATTTCGATCAGTAGATACTCGGAACCCAACTCGATATGCGCATCGATATCCGCTTGCACACAGCGCGCGAATCCCCAAATCTCAGAATCGAGCCCAGCCGCCAATATACGCCGGACAGCCTCGGTGTCCTCGGGAGAAACTCTGGGAAAACCCGACTCGATCCTGCTGACACCGAGCTCCGACAGTTTTACCGCGATATCAAATTTCTCATCAGGAGTAAAACAAACACCCACAGATTGCTCGCCATCGCGAAGCGTAGTGTCGTAAAACCGAATAGTTTTGTCGCGGGGAAAGCCGCACTGAATAGACTCGAGCGTATTGATCTGGCTGGTCCAGATCTGATCCTTGCTGATCTTTGTCATTGTCATTGTTTGACCCTGTAGTAACTGTCTCTATCAAAAAAAGATGTTACGCCAGAGCCGCTGGACTGTCTTGACCGCTAGTGCGTCTTTCATTGACTATCAGGGCAGCCTGTCAGGCTGGCGGATGGGCGATATACCAGTCGTAAATTTCTTCCGCCGTGGTGAACCAGACATCATCATGCTCCAAGAGGTAGTCGTAAGCTTTGGCGAAATACGTGAACCGATGTGGTACGCCTATGATATAGGGATGGACACTCATAGACATCACCCGAGGTTGGGCTGCGCCCTCTGCATACAGACAGTCAAACTGATCGACTACCCGGTCATACCACACGTGAGACTCGTGGCCCTGCACCACCATCATGGGCAAGTCACTCAACTCCATGGTATAGGGCATGGCAACCATGCTGTCAGCGCCGGTGCGCATATTCACCGGCTGTTCATCCATAGGCCAGTCGGTCACAAATTTAAACCCGGCCTCAGCCAGGTAGTCCAGAGTTTCCAAGGTTTCATGTAGGCCGGGACCCAGCCAGCCCTTGGGGGCAATACCAGTGTACTCACTCAACACCTGAAATGACTTGCGTATATTGTCCTGTTGGTCGTCTACCCGGTGCAGGGCTTGCTGGTGATAGCCATGACCCATAAAACCCCAGCCTTCTGCCCGCATGGCGGCGGCGACGGGCTCGCCGCTGCCCAGGCAGGCACGCGCGTTGATCGCGGCGCTGGCCTTGAGCCCCCTGGAAGTAAAAAACTCCAGCAGACGCCAGAAACCAACCCGCATACCGTATTCGTGCCAACCCCAGTTGGGAATATTGGGTACCGTCGTCACGCCAGCCGGCGAGGTAACGTATTCACGCGGTACTGGCAATTCGATATTCCACTCTTCAATATTGACGACCGGGTAAACGGCAATGCGCTTGCCTCCGGGAAGCTGCCACTTCGGGCGCTGCGAAATGGCGGAGAAATCAAAGCGATCTTCGGGTCGTTTCATAGTCTAATCCTGCAAGGGAATCCACACCGGATTCTATATCCACTTACCGTCATAAAAAAAGATGTCGGCGCTCACTTAACCCTACCTTATTCAGCCTATTCCACGACGCCGCAGACCTGCATGATCACCTGGATGTAAACCTTGATGATGTCGAGCATATCGCCGATGTGGGTAGCTTCACCCTGATGAGTGGAGAATCCACCACCACCGGTACGAATTCGTCCAGCAGAGCCATAGTTGACAGTGGGTATTCCATAGCGATTCATATGGGCGGCGTCACTCATCCATGTCTCGATAGCAAATTCTGGTGCCTTTCCCAGCTGCTGCGAATGTGCCTGAACAATATTTTGGATCAGTTCGTGGTCATCGGGAATCGAGGTTCCCGGCACGGTCATAAAGGGTTCTACCGTAGTTCCCGCAAGCTGCGGATTATCATCCACAACTCTCGCAATCAATTCCCGCAACTCGTTGTACGCTTTTATGGGCAGGTCTTCGGGCAGGGTTCGCACATCCATGTAGATCACGCAGTTGTCAGGCGTGCGAGCACCGCGCCAGCTCCAGCCGGCTTCAACTGCAGACACATTCACCCGCGGCTGAAAATCACCGAGGGAGTTGCGCTCGCAGTAATCGGGAATCCACTCGTGAATGGCATCCAGTACCACCCGGGACTTGTTAATCGCATTCTTTTCAACTTCCGACCAGGCGGTGTGGATCAGGTGTCCCGGCACGGTGATTTTGACCCAGCAGCTGCCGCAATGGCGTGGTATAACCATCATGTTGGTAGGCTCACCCAGTATGCAAAAATCAGCAATAGCGCCATGGGTAATAGCGAACTTGGTACCCACCCCATAACCCTGATACATGGGACCTTCATGGTCATTAACCGGCGCTTTTTCAATCTCGCCGGCGACACCAGAAATAACCACGTCGCCCGCCAGTTTGATACCCGCCTTCTGAATAGCTTCCACAGCGGAAATATAGGTCCCCATGGCGCTCTTCATATTGAAGGTGCCCATGCCGTAAATCCACTCGTCATCGACCAGGGTTGCCTTGCACTGATAACCAAGGCCTCGATGGGCCTGCTCGGGACCAAAAGACGTATCGAGGTGGCCGTTGAACATCAGCGACTTACCACCTCCCTGCCCCTGCAGGCGGCCCAGCGCATTATAGCGATTGTCGCCGATAGGCTGTAACAGGGACTTAATACCAGTGGTGTTCAACACATCATTAAGTGCCCTGGCAACGTCCCCCTCGTAGCCGGTGGGACTGGGTATATCAACTAGGTCCATAACTAGCTTGACCAGTCTATCGCGATCGATATTGTCAATAGCCTTCTGGACCAATTCAGGATTTACTGTGCTCATCGTATTTTTCCTCTCGCAGGCGCCAGATTCAGGCGACGTTAGTTACCAGGCAACCCAGCCCCTCAACATGACACTCCATGACATCACCCGACTTCATCCAATCGGGCACTTTCATGCCGGAAATCACGCCGGGAGGGCTACCAGTAGTGATCACATCGCCTGGTTCCAGGGTCATATGTGACCACCAGGACACAAGCTCAGCCATATTATAGTGGGTGTTGGCGGTGCTGGAGTCCTGACGGAGAACTCCGTTAAGGTACATTTTCATTTCAAGATTATTCGGATCTTCCAACTCATCAAGCGTCACCAACCAGGGTCCCAACGGACAGGAGCCATCAAAACTCTTGCCCATAAGAATGACATTGTTCGCGTGTTCGCGAGCCTGTATGTCACGTGCGGATACATCATTAAAGATCATCAGCCCCACAACGTAATCCATCGCGTCTTCAACAGTGACCTCTTTACAGGTCTTGCCGATAACGATGGCCACTTCAATTTCGTAATCCAGTTGCTTGGTGAAGCTGGGGATTTCGATTGTTGCACCTGAACCAACACCACAAGAAGGCGCTTCCAGGAAGCCGGTTGGATGTTCGAAGTGAAAGGCATCCCAACCGTGCTCTTTCCACTCACTGGCTTCCCAGCCTGCCAGCTCTTCCAGGTGAGCATCGAAATTACAGGAGGTATGGATAATTTTGCCGGGGCGCACGGGTACCTGGAGTTCGATATCGTCTGCGCCATAGGCGTGTTGCGTCCCGTCTGTCAAGGCGGCCACATCTTTCACTAGCTCCAATGCGTCGGGGCCGCTAGCGAGAAGAGTCAGTACGCTAGGGCTAACGGCGCCGCCACTCAGCGCGACGATATCCAGGTACTTGTCATCCTGATAGACACCTACGGTTTGTTGGCCTGTTTCCTTAATGGTAAAGGTGGCAAGTTTCATATTCGATGTCCTCTGACTGATGCGATCGGTAAGTCCGCCAAACTACTAGCATTTATGGCTGTTAGAATAATAGATAGACGATGAAATGAGTGCTTGCCCACAAACGTGTAATTGGTTGACTGTGCGCGCAGCAGCCACTTATGACCGCCCTAACCACCGCGGGAATAGGTGCTTGACTCGTCCCTGCACAGGCCCAATACTTAAGCGGTAATAGGTAAAAATGGGCTGACAATGGCAGATAGTAAAGATTTCGCAGATCAGATAACAGGCTCGCAGTTGGCAGACGATGTCCGCAGTGCGCACGTGTCGGTTGATATCCATGAATTCGGCAAACCCATCGCAGAGTTCAGTTGTCGAGAGCTGCCTTTAAGTAAACTGGAACTGTACGATATTGTTATTGATCCAATCGCCATACATCGACGCACAGAAGATATCGACAAGGATGCCAACGACGATTTCCTGCTGGCTACTCAGGTCGCTGGCACCGTGCTGGTCACCGAGGGGGATGTGGAATTCACCCAGCACCCTGGCGATCTTTCGATCATGTCGGCAGCAGAACCGTATTCTATTATCCATACCCAACACAGCCACAGACTGATACTTCACATACCAGCTGAGACATACCGAGAACGAATTCTCGCTCACCAGCAAGCACGAAAGTTTCGACCCCGACTGCTGCCGGCAGGTGGCCTCGCCACCATAATCCACGAAATGCTTAAATCTCTTGCGTTTGAAGCTGACAAACTTAACGCCACAGAACAATATACGCTCGCCGAGAGTTTGCTGGAGCTTACGTCTGCCATCCTGCGCTCCGAGACGGACAAGGAATACGAATTACAACACGCCGAGCAATCAGCCCTTTTCCGACGCATTCTGGAATTCATGGAAGCCAACTTCATGGATTGCGAGCTGACGCCGAAAAAGATTGCCAATGCCAACGGCATTTCACTGCGCTATTTGCATAGCCTGTTCCAACAAGCAGGCTTGACCGTATCTAAGTCCATGTGGGAACGACGCCTTAAAGCTGCCCGAGAGGATTTACTGGATCCCAATATGAATCATACACGCGTCAGCGAAATCGCCTTTCGCCGCGGCTTCAATGACCCCGCCCATTTCAGCAGGGCTTTTAAGAAACGCTTCGACGTCTCACCCAGCAAGCTGCGCCAGATCAGCCTAGAACAATCAGAGAATACGGGGCAGTAGTCGCGCCATCAGTCAACTGATGCTGCATTAACAAGCAAGACACTCCGCACGCGCCTCATTACCATTCATAATATAGCTGACGCACCTGAATAGAGTTTCAAAAACTAGTTGCATGGAGATTCATCTTTGAGTGAAATAAAGCGCGTCTGCGTGGTTGGAGCCGGCGCTATTGGAAGTCTTCTTGTTGGTCATATTGGCGCTTTGCCAGATGTTGAAATGACTGTCCTGGTGCGCAGGGACGGTCACGCGTCCGATCTTAACAAAAACGGACTGCGAGTTAGCGGTAAATCGGACCTCTCGGCGCATGTTACCGCCTCCACCGATCCGACCGACCTGGGCGAGGTCGATCTCCTAATATTGGCTACTAAAACCACGGCAGTGCGCGCCAGCGTGGAAAAATTTCAAGGATGCTTTCCCGGTGCAACCGTGATGATGATACAAAACGGACTCGGCTGTGAACGCGTTGTGCGCGAACTGGGTGACTGGCCCATAATCTCCGGTCTGACATTCATGTCCGGGGTACGAAAATCCGACTGTCACGTCGATTATGAATTGGACACACCAACCTGGATTGGGCCATGGGATGAAGACCCTCAACGTCCGGGATACGAGTTTATCAAGCAGGTTGAGGCGTTAATAAACCGCTCGGGGCTCATTTGCGAGGCCTACGAAGACTTGCGCCCCGTGCAGTGGTCCAAGCTCATTTTTAACTCCGCCGTAAATGCTATAGGCGCCGTAACCGATACTCCACATGGCGCCTTTTATGCGGACAAGGATGACCTGGCTGAGCTTGGCAACCTGGTTGAAGCCATGATGAGTGAGGGCGTTGCCATTGCCGCGGCAAAGGGAATTAGCCTGAGCAGCGACCCCTGGGCCATGAACTGCAAGGCAGTCACTCGGGGCGGCAGCCATGGTGGCGATGTATATGCCCACATCACGTCGATGCTTTACGATGTGCGCGCCAGACGAAATACCGAAGTCGACTGGATAACGGGCTCAATTGTACGGGCAGCCCGGGAGTGTGGTGTGCCGGCCCCGATACACGAAACAATGTACCGTCTGGTCAAGGGTATTGAGAAGGGCTGGGAATTTAATGCCCAGTTTGAACGCTAGGAGAACAAGATGAAAGTATGCATTATCGGCTGCGGCGCCATAGGCAGCCTGTTCGCCGCCCATCTGGGTCGGTTGGATGACGTGGAGGTGTGGGCCTACGATCCCTACCGGGCCCATGTGGACGCCATCAATGAAAACGGCCTGCAACTGACCGGCGAAAGTAATTTCACCGCACGCATTAATGCCCGTAATGATGCCAGCGAAATTCCCGTCTGCGACTTTGGCATTATCGCCGCCAAGACCCTGCATACACGCACCGCGATGGAAGCGGTAGCACACATTTTTAAGGATGGCGCGGTCTGCTCCGTCCAAAACGGTGTTGGCAATGAGGAAATCATCGCCGAATATGTACCCAGGGTCATTATGGGCACAACCTTCCCGGCTGGACATATCAGTGGACCAGGCGTCTGCAATCATGACACCAAGGGTCTGACCCAGATTGGGCCCTACGATGGCAAACCCGCCAGCCACGAAGAAAGCGACCAACTGGCGGAGGCGCTCACCCGCGGCGGCATGGAAACCCGTTCCGTGGCGGACCCACGCGGGCCGATGTGGACCAAAGTTATTTTCAACTGCGCTTCAAATGGCGTGGCGGCTCTCACCCGGCTTCCACATGGGGTGGCGGCGGAACGGCTGCGCGACTTGTTCAGCGCTATCGCACAAGAGGGTGTTGCTGTTGCCACAGCCCAGGGTGTGACCCTGGAGAAAAATCCCGAGGACATGATTAACGACAGTATTCCTGTCGCCTATCTGCACAAACCCAGTATGTTGCAGGATGTGCTAGCGCAACGTAATACCGAAATTGATTCAATAAACGGCGGCGTGGCCAGCATCGGCGAAAGCATCGATGTACCCTGCCCCTTAAACCGCGCCATTGCCGAAATGGTAAAGGGCCTGGAACATAGCTGGACACTGGAGGCATAAAACATGAATACCAAAGAGCAACTGAACGGCATTGACCACGTCAACCGCTTTCGCCCATCGCAAACTGAAATTGATCGCCGCTACGACAACGTGCGCAGCGCCATGGCGGCCCATGATCTCGATGCACTTATAGTGAGTGGCAGCGAGTATTCCGGGTTTGAAGGCGCTATTCGCTACCTATCAGGTTTTCAAATTTTGCACCGCTATGCTTATGTGGTTATACCGCTTGAAGGTGACCCCATTGCCGTTTTTCCCAAGGAGGCAACCTGGGTGGGCGACCACAGCGCCAGTTTCATCGAGCGCCGGGAACTCCCAGTACACTGTGGCGAGTGGATGGCTGATTTCCTGAAAAGTCAGGGTTCCAAGAGGGTGGGTGTGTACGGTATGGAATACATCATGAGTGTGCGCGACTTCAAAGGCCTAGCTGCGGGTGGTTTCGACCTCATAGATTTCGATATTCCCTTTGACTATGCGCGCGCTCAGAAATCCGATGAAGAGATCGCCTCCGTTCGTCACTCCATGGAAATAAACAAGCGCGGGGTACTCGAAGTCATCAAGGCCTACCAGCCCGGTAAAACAGAGGCCGAATTGATGGGCGTTGCCGAGAACATCTTCTCGGCAGCAGGTTGTGCACGCAATACCATGGACATGGTTCAAATGGGTCCCAATGGGTCACTGCTGCCACAAATGGTGTTCCCCACCAATCGCCCACTGAATGACTCCGATGGCATGGTGTATGGTCTTGAAATCGCAGGGGAAGGCGGGCACTGGGTGGAGTATTCACGACCCTTGATGCCCAGTGGTATGGACGCCATAACCCGTGACATGATGGATGCCCAACAGGAATTCCATGCCCTAGTTCGCGAAAACATGACCGCAGGGCGTACCGCTGCCGAAGTCCACAAACAGTGTATGACGCCTTTTGTTGAGCGAGGCTATCGCTCGGGCCATGTGTGTGGGCACTCCATCGGGATGACTATGATTGAGATGCCTCGGATAGGTGAGGGATTTGACTTTGTGCTGCCAGAAAATATGGTCTGTTCGATGCACCCTCACGTGATGAATGAAGAGCGCACCCACTCGCTGTATTTCCAGGAAACCTATCGCGTTACCGCGAAGGGCGGTGAGCCGCTGTCGGGTACGGCGATAGAGGTTTACGACGGCACCGAAACTGAACTAAAGCCGCTGTAGGGCGGAATTCATGCAACCTTGTTGAGATCATGTTACTCCATGGGTCGAATGAATTGAACCTTCCAATACGGGAGCCGCTCCTGCAATTAGAATCGTGTCACTTTCCTGGCCACTTTTTGCGTTTGTTTTAAGGCTGTAATTCTCTCGTGATGATGGCGCAGACGGTCGACTCCAGGCTGAGGGTGTGTGCGATAAATGCGTTGGTATTCTAGAGCGCGATATCATTCTTGGCGGTTCTAGCCGTAGCGTTAGGTCGAGTCTGCCCTGCTACCCTTTGACATGATGTCTATGTCCCATGTTAAGTCCCTGACGTCGCCTGCCTATGCCAAACCGGCTGATGATCCCCATGGTGCTAGCTTGGAATATTGCTTCAATACAAAACCCATGGGCGCTATGCTGCCGAATGATCGGTCTCTGAATTCGCACACAGATCAGAAAGAGGATATAAAGCACATTTGGGTTGTTTCCGAAAGGGACGTTGTCACTCATGGAAAAGCGCTGGAGTCCTCTGGTGAGAACGCTGATGTGGTATTTGGTTTACTCGGTGCAGAACCACTGTCATCTTCTACCGTTAAAATGCTTATCCAGGCAATATGTCAGCGCGGCGTGCTGAAGATCTGCTTTGACTGAATGATAGCCTGGCAGGAATACAATAGACTTTACTTTAAAATATCCCAGTAAAACTAAGAACATGCACCGCTGATTTTTGACACGGAATTTCCTAGCGATCGTTTTTCTGTTTCGGTCAGTATCAGGACCCGGTCTTGACCTTCCATTGCTCTTGCCTTTGAAAAAGGGAGCATAATAACCAAAACGGCTTAATAGTTGGCGTGAGCAAAAAGCAATACTCTTCGGGAAGCCAAGTTTGGCGGACCTGCAGCGGCTTTTTTCCGTTATAATTAAAGAAACCTAGGACCCTTGTAATATCGCCACCCGCATTTTGAACCCTACCCTTCCGCCCCCAAGAGATTCTGCTTACCTTACAGACAGTGACTTCGCCACCTACGCAGGTGGCGATCAGAAGAGTAGGACGAACTATCCCTTGCAATCTGAGCATAACTGCTATGCCCCAAGTAAAAACTTCCTAATTCGCTTCAGGGGAAACAGCTTAACAATTCGTCAATTTGATCATCACTGTTATACACATGCGGGGACAAGCGAATACCCATAGCCCTTGCGTCAAAATGAACATTAGCCGCGCGTAGAGCATCAGTGACGCTATCCTGCTGTGCCTGAAAATCTAAAATAAGAGTACCACCGCGCTGATCGGGGGAAGCAGGCGAGACAAGACTCTGAGGCGCAACCGCTTTGATAAGTTTCTCTGTAAGCCGAAGATTGTGCTCACGAATTGTGTGTATACCATCATTATTTATTAAACTGAGGCTGTGCGCTGCCAAGAGATAAGGTATCACCGAAGGTGTACCACCCCAAAATCTTAAAACACTCTCGGAATACCGAAAATTATAGATATCAAACTCAAACGGGTTTTCGTGGGAAAACCAACCGACGTCTAGCGGTTTGAGTTGGCATACCAAGCTTGGGTGAACCCATAAATATGCGGCCCCCGGGCCACCACTACTCCACTTTACGCAGGAGCCCACGACAAAGTCGGGCTGCCATTGTTCGAAGTCTATGGGTACCACTGCTGCGGATTGGGCAACATCAACTAAAGTTAGTATATCCAGTGGCCTGGCTAGATCGATAATTTCCCCCACCGGCAACTGTTTTCCATTGTTCGGTTGCACATGAGTCAGGAGGACAACCCCGACTTTAGGTGTCAGGTACTTTTCCCATACATTAAGATCGAGAACATCTTCCTCAGCCGGTATGAATTGCAGTTCGAAATTTGAGAGCGAAGACTTCTCCAAGGCGAAAGCAAGTGATGGGAAATCCTCCTCGCTAAGTAGTATTGCCGTCTTACCCGTTCTTTGCGGCAGCGACTGAATTAGTTTAGTCACTGCACTAGACACGCTGGATTGCGGGCAGAAATTACCTCCGTCCGTCGCAAATAACCTTCCCAGCTCACTGCGGAACTTCTCTATCCCGGCCATCCACACCGGCCACACCTGTTCATCACAGACCGCCCATGGATCATAAAATTCCTCCTGAAGAATGGACATCGCGCTAACCCTAGGCAAGCCAACGGAATGTGTCAGCAAATAAATGCCTGATTGATCGACGTAGCTACGCTCAGTATCAGTTATCAAAATTAATACCCTCCAGTTCATTCCACTTATGAAAACTCAATGTAGACACTCATCAAGAGATTTGATATCTGCAAATCTCACTGAAATATCACTACTATCTGCTGCGAGCCTCAGGTCATGTAATTGCCCCAGGGCACGAAGCAATGCGTCTAACGGCGGACCGCTAGAGGTGATATTTACCCGGCGCTCTTCCTTTATATTCGCCGCCAGTTTTTCGATAAACTTGGTCACCAACTGATCGTGATGCTGTTCTGCGGTTTCACCATACATCTCACAAACCTCAAGATACATGGCAAGGTTCTTCAGAAACCAGGATGCACTAATGTGTTGGCCCCGAAGCTCCAGAAATTCATCCTCCAAACTGCCGCGCCGCATACAGTCTCTTAAAGCTACCTAGTCGTCCGACGTCATAAAAACCGTTTTGTCCAATAGCGACTGCGCACAATACTCATCATCAGCATTACACTACGTATCACCCGATCCGAGGGTCGCTATTATTGCTTCAGCTAAATAATCCACATTGGTGCTATTAATACCCGGCACGCTGATGCGGCTGGAAGCAACCAGGTAGATACCATAATCATCGGCTAATTTCTGCACTTGATCAGGGGAAAGACCTAGCAAAGAGAACATGCCGCGCTGCTCATTAATGAAAGAAAAATCCCGATCAACAGCATTTTTATTTAGCTTCAACGCCAGTTCGTGTCGAAGGTTGCCGATACGCCAACGCATTTCACCGACCTCTTTCTCCCATAGCTGCCGTAACGGTTGATTACCTAGTATCATACCTACGATAGCAGCGCCATGGGAGGGGGGCATCGAATAGGTTTCCCTTGCAATTTTTGCAAGCTGAGACTTCACCGCGGTACCGCTTCCACTATTTTTAGTTACGATCGAGAGGGTTCCAGTGCGCTCCCGATACAGCCCAAAGTTCTTAGAGCAAGAAGACGCCAGCATCATCTCTGGAAGCTGCTCTGCCAGTAACCGCAGACCGAAACAATCCTCCTCGATGCCCTCACCAAAACCTTGGTATGCTAAATCAACCCAAGGAACGATGCCCTTGCGCAACATCAGCAACGCGACATCCTGCCATTGGCCAGCGCTCAAGTCAGCACCGGAGGGGTTATGACAACAGCCATGCAGCAACAATATATCGCCGCTGGACGCAGTTCCCAAGTCGCTCATCATGCGGTCAAAATTAACACCCTTTGACACAGGGTCGTAGTAGCTATATTCCTTTATTTCCAGACCAGCTGCACCAATAAGAGGCAAATGGTTTCCCCAGGTAGGATTGCTTACCCAAACTGTTGATTCGCCATTAGTCTGGGCAAACATCCTCGCCGCCAAACTCAGCGCTCCGCATCCACCAGGGGTTTGCAGCGTTGTAACACGTTGATCTTTTAGTGCCTGACTATCCTCACCCAGCAGCAGTTTCTGCATGGCAAGGTTTGTTTCCGCATCGCCCGCAGGGTCGATGTAGCCCTTACTGTCTTCGTGCTGATGAACAAGTTCCTCAGCCTGCTTCACAGAATCCAACACGGGTGTCCGGCCCTGTTCATCCTTGTACACACCGACACCGAGATCAATTTTATTGGGGTTTTGTTCGGTCCTGAACTTCTCCATCAAACCGAGAATGGGGTCGGCCGGTACCGGCTTTACAGACTCAAACATTACATATTCTCATTGTTGTTAAAAAAGCCACCTGTATAAAAGGTGACCATCCATTCGGCAACTTAACTAAAGCGCCCCTGTATTACTTGGAGCAAAACCAGGATCGGGTTCTCGCGTTGTTACCCTGATTAATAGCCGTCTGTAGCGTCATTTTAGCAGCAGCCAAACGGCCCCATATGCAATTTTCCTTTGCCCCTGACCTACTTCCCTGCGGACCGATTACCTGAACTTTGCTATCTACCATGAGCAAGCTTGTCGGTCAGCAGCCGATGCGGTAGGCAATGGTCTGTCCACCACCGATTGTTCCCATGCTTCGAATCTGACGGTCAGAGATGCCACTACCCGCCTCCACAATAATTGGAGCCTTGCGTATGCCGCGACCAAAGCAAGGGTTATGAGTGCACCAATGTGCAGCACCGACTCAATTAGCTACACATACGAAATGTCTAGAATCCCGCCAATATCGGCTAGTTCACTAGCCTCACCCATACGCAGTTTTATCATGGGTATTACCCTTTGCCCACCAACCATGATTCGCGCACAATAACCAAATTGGCTTAATAGTCCAATAGCCATTTGTATCCTGTTAGGACGATGGTAGCCAATCAGAGCTGGTTATAGGTAGTTTGCCCCTGCATTGCCAGCAGTCAGTCTAGGAGCAATTTTTGATACTTTTATTTGTGTTCGCCACTGTTAACTTTCGGTTATGGTGATGCACTTAACCTTTGGAATCCCCTATTATAAAAAGCCCTCCATAAATGGTAGTGATCGGCGAGTCAAACGAGGGTCAATACAAAACAACGTCACAGCATAGACGCGCTTCACAGTTTTTCCATCGCGTTACCAAATTAGTAACAACGATAAATGTATTGCACAGCAGAATCTTGTCCTTTAAGGCAGCATAGCTTGACTGACGGTGTCCTGTGCAAATCCCTATCAATGGTTAACATAATCTATTAAAAATAGTGATAGAATCTATTAGTATATAATATTTTATTAATATGAGTATTCTGCTTATTATCGATCCACTGGTGAGCTTGTTGCCAAACCTTTCCTGCCAATAAAAGGCTAGCACGCTCCCCGAAAAGTGGTTCTCTGCGGCCAGTTGTTTGTATTGAGTTGGTTCATAAAATAGCATTAATCCCTCTTATACTTCACTTTCGAGTGGTATTGAGAAAATTTTTTTATTCTGAAGGAGTTAAGTAATGGCATCATCAATTGACGCGCTCGATGAATGGATTCGTTCCAGGTTTAAGCAATTAAATACCGAGCTCGAAGCGTATTATTTCAGTCAGGACTCGCTTATTCTTGACGATGCAAAGAGTGCCGCGATCAAAACATCTTTACTCGATGAAGGCAAACACTTAATTGCTGCTATTCTTGAAAATTCCAGTGACATCCCATCTACTTACGAAGATCGTTTTTACCTACTTGGAAACGTCGGTATGTACATGGCTGCCTGTCGCAGACATGAGATCGATACGCCTCTGGATAGTGGCTACTCCCCTTTAAGCGAGGCATCGACTATTTCCTTTCAGCTTGGTTCGGCGACTAATGTGGCACCTCGCTTCATGTCAACTCATCTTGGGCTTTATAACCGCGCTGAGAATGGTGTTTACAGAAAATTTACCACGCTCGAAGACGAACAGATTTTTGTGGATTATAATACGCTCGGGACATTGGCCTACAAAAAGGCATCGGATGCCCTGGAACGAGCCATGTGTTTTGGCGTGACACATTCGCTCACCGAGTATCTATTCAATGATGCAAGATTGGCTTTACAGGAAGTCCTGAAGTTTAGTGAAATTCTTGACGATAAACTCGATGTAAAACGCTTCTTTTATAATATTAGGCCTTACTATAAATCGTATCGTATCGGGCGGCGAGATTATCGAGGTGCGAATGCGGGAGATTTTGCTGCCATTAATGAAATCGACCTCTTGACAGGTTTATGCTCCCGTGATGATCCTTTTTATCTGGATATCATGATCGACAAGCAAGCTTATATGCCGCAGTCGGAGCAATTGCGCTTGCAGGCCTCAATTGAGAAAACCAGCTTTCTAGATCAATTCCTTGCCGAAAGTCAGAAATGCAAAAAGTTACCACAATTTCAAAAGAATCTGCGCATGCTTCTTAAAGTTTGCGAAATGCATGGGCTCGGCTACGCCTTCCATCACGATCAATTAGTGAAAAAATATATAGAAGATCCTGCGGTCAATATTCCGGATAGTCAAAAGGAAAACCTGACCGCAAGTGGTCCACCACTATCGGTACTATTACGTGGACTGGCTAAGTTGCGGGATTTAAGACTTGCAGTGGAACGGGATGATATTCCCACTAGATATGCGGACATCCAGAAATTAAAAGCAATTATTTAAGCACAGACTACGAAGTTAACTCTCTAATCCGGATCAACTCAGTGAAAGCAAAAGTAAAAGTACGAGTATTATACAAATTTGTAGCCGTCATAATATTACTCATACTAGTAATATTCTTTGCCTATGCGCAATGGGGTGACAATCAAAATTTCAGTACTTTCTACGCATCCATTAGCGGCCCTCAAAGTCAGTTTGGATTAGGAGACTCCGTGCCCAATGAACATCTATTTAAGCCTCGCCCGAATATTCTACTGATTGTCGCTGATGACCTCGGCTATGCCGATCTTGGCGTTTACGGTAGCCAGATCCAAACGCCTAATATCGACAGCCTTGCCGCTTCGGGTATGCTGTTCACACAATTTCACACGGCACCGCTGTGCGCGCCAACTCGTGCGATGCTGATGAGCGGTAACAACAATCATGTCGCCGGTGTGGCGAAACAAAGTCGAAGCCGCGGTTTGGCCGGTGTTTCTTTCGAAGGCTATGAGACAGGTCTATCGGATAGGATCATGCCCCTCCCACGTTTGCTAAAAAAGTCGGGTTATCACACTTACTCCGTTGGCAAATGGCACCTTGGTCTGGAACTTGAACAAAGCCCTCACGCGGCGGGATTCAGTCGTTCATACAATTTGCTGAATGGTTCGGGGAGCCATTTCGACGCCAGAGGAATCAATAAACGCGGCTCCAGTTATCGTATGGATGAAAAACTCGTTGAGTATCCCATAGGGCGCTATTCGACGGAGGTGTACACCGACCAGTTAATTGCATTTATTGACGAAAACAAGGATGACGGAAAGCCCTTCCTCGCATTCGCCGCCTATACCGCTCCGCATTGGCCATTGCAGGTTCCTGATGAGTACCTAGATCTCTATGCCGGATTCTACGATGACGGCTACGACTCTTTACGTGAACGGCGATTAGAGTCGCTAAAGCAGGCCCACATCATATCAGCGGACTCAGAACTGCCCCCTCGCAACGATGCCATAACACCATGGGGGGATCTGACACCCGATGAACAACGTAAAGAATCTCGGAAGATGGAACTGTACGCGGCTATGGTCGATAATCTAGACGATCATATAGGTCGTTTAATAGAATACCTGAAAGACCAGGGTCTCTATGACAACACTTTGATCGTCTTCATGTCTGACAACGGCGCTGCAGCAGAAGACTTCTACCACTTCGGCCCGCACGCTGATTATGTTCAAAGTAACTTCAACAATAGCTATGAAAAAATGGGAACGGCAGAATCATTTGTGTCGTATGGCCCGCAATGGGCAGAGGCTGGATCGGCGCCTTTCCAGCGGCGAAAAGGATATACGCGGGAAGGAGGACTCACCGCGCCATTGATCATCGCCGGTGCTGGCGTCGCAGTTAGCGGAGTGATAAACAAAAATTATTTGACCGTAATGGATTTGGCTCCTACGTTTATTGAGTTAGCCGGCGCCAGGTATCCTGATGATCGTTCAGTCAAACCAATTCTCGGTGAAAGCATCAATTCACTCTTTACTGGCGAATCAGACTCGGTACATGATGACCAATACGTAACCGTAGGATACCATTCAGGCCGTACCTATCTCAGGCAAGGGAAATGGAAAATCTCGACACTCGAGCCGCCTTTCGACGAGAAATTCTTTGAGCTACATGATCTATCAGTCGATCCAGGAGAGGCGCGCAATCTCGCCGAAATCAAGCCTGAAAAACTCGGAGAGCTTACCAAGCTATGGCAGAAACACCGCAGAGAGCTAGGAATTGTATTGCCTGAAGATTTATAATCTATTTGATGATTAGCAGTCCACTAACACTGTGTTGCTGGATATAATGTGTCAAAGACTTAGGATATAAGAATGCTCGTTCACTAACTGGAGCGTTAGGAATTTTGTGTTAATTCCCTAAGTTGCATCATAGTGGTTTACGGAGATTTGATTATGATAGACCCAATTGATTTTGATATAGCCATCATGGCATCCAATCCGAACAGGCCATTACCGGAAAAGACCGTATTGTCGCGCAACTGCCAAAGTAGCTCTCCGAGGCATTGCTCGAAGCCGAGTTCGACAGCTGCATTGCCGATGATGTGGTGCCCAACCGCAAAGATGGCAAATCTCGGAAGACCGTTAAAACAAGCGAGGGCCGCATTGATCTGAACACACCGCAGGATCGCGCGGGTACATTTGAGCCCCACATCATCAAAAAATAATATACCAGCGTCGAGTTGTTATCAAAGCAAGTGTTTCAGCGGCTGCATCAAACGGCGACTTGCTCAACTTTTTCCACCTCACTTCCATTTCTATATTTGAAGCCTGTCATGACCTTCGTCAGGTAGTTCAACCCGCGTAGGCGTGCCCATTTTGGCTCAGTCCAAATGCACTGCTTAAATATCATATGAAGCATGCCATCTCGGGAGGAGTAGATCATGGAGCACTCCGGTCAATGCCAGATTTTTACAAGGTGGACTCTATTGGTTTGCTTAGCAGCGTTCTTTGCCATTTCTTATTCACTGGCCTCTAACTGACTCAATGATTTAAGATAAAATGGAGCCCCAACTATGGGGTCACCGAAGGATATGAAAAATATACTGAATTGTGGTCAGAAACTCTGAACAGCAGGAATTAAAAAATTTCAGAAGGCATATAATCTAGATCTGTATCTGAAATATAATAATAAATTGAGAGACGTGGTTACAAATAAAATGAAAATTAAGCTAAATTCGAATTGGTTATACAAATAACTAGACAGCAGACTTACTAAACCACCGAAAGCGAAACCAATCACACTAATTAGCGCAGCTGTTGTTCCGGAAATGTTGGGAAAACATTTTATGGCAGCCGCCGTTGCATTCAGACGCGTCATCATCATTGGAACCATGTATGTACATATTAAAAAAATAAAAAGTGGAAGACCAGGTTGGTGAAAAGCAAGTATCACTATAAAAGTAAAAGATATGTAAAACATACTTGGGATGGTAATCTTAAGTATTTTCGCAACACCCGTTTTCGCCACAATATAAATATTCGCATACGCACTAATCATCAATATCGATGTCGTACCCGCATATACATAACCCAAATCAATAAAATCAAGGTCATATGTATTCATAAAGATTAGTGGTGCTGTACTTACATAGGCAAAAAGGCTAATAGAGGCAAGCACCTCGAATCCGATAAACGTCCGCGAACGAACTTCAACTAATAATTTTGAATAATCCCTAAAAACGGACGCAAGAAAAAATTTAGATCGAAGCTCGGCTGGGTGAGTTTCTGGTTGATTAACGAAGAGATAAATAAATGCTAGTACCGCTATCAGAGCCATGACTAGCAACGGAGCTTGCCAACCATAACCTGATGTTACATAACTGCCTGCAATGGGTGACAGAAAACGTATAAAAATTGCGACAAATGTTACCAGTGAGAGCACTTTGGCTGTGTTGGTCTCATCACATTGGTCGCTAACAATCGCATATGCCAGAACCCCAACGATACCGGCACCGAGTGCCTGTAAAGCTCGTAAAAAAAGAAAAGTATTAATTGTCGTGGCAAAACAGGCCATAACGCTAGTTGCTATAAAGAGGAACAAACTGATTAAAACTAAGGGTCGTCTGCCATTAACGTCGGAAAGTGGTCCTCCGAAAAGCTGGCCAAATGCCATTCCAATGAAAAAGACACCAACATTCAGCGAGACCAAATATGGGCTTGTATTAAATTGATCTACAAGATGGTTTTGTGCAGTGAGGTAAAACTCAACCGCAAAAGGCCCGAGCCCTGCGAGTACACCAAGACATATAATAGCCGTTACATTCAATGAGAATTATTCTTTAAATAATAGTTTACCACGCCATTTATCCTCGCTGTGCACCAGTTTTACTACCTGTCGTATAAGCTCCATCACCTTTAATGTAGCAATTGTACGGGGTCTGTTTGATGGAGATACCATACTGACCGTACGGTGCATGCAGGGATTAATAATCTTCTTCGCATCGATAAGTTTCTGCTTATGTTTCTCATAGATCGCGGACCAAGGTGATATTCCATATCCTATTCCAGCTTCAATAAGTTTTATCGCTGGGTGTAATGCAGTATTACTTGAAACTATGTTCAGATCTAAGTGATGCTCCTGCGCGTATGTCATTATCGTTCGACCCATTGAATGCCTTACCTGAGACATGATAATTGGATAATTGGATAGATCCATAAAATCTATTTCTGTTATATTGCTCTTTCCCTCGGAATACTGGGATATAAAATAGAGATCCTCTTTGATTAAGGGTTCTACGCTAAGGGTATCAGACTCGTCTGCATTTAGCTCTAGGATGATGTCGAATAACCCCATGTCAAATGCCTGGCGTATATTCCCGGTCAGACCTTCATCGAGATTCAGTTCAATCGCCGGATACATCTTTTTCAAAAGTTGAAACAAAGGCACGGATAAAACATTGGCGACGCTAGCTGGGGTAGCGATAGAAACAGTGCCAGAGGGATTATCATCGAAATTGCGAATGCTTTCTTTGGCACGATTCACTTGCAGGATTACGCCTCTTGCGTGTTCAAGAAAAATTACACCTGAGTCCGTCAATGCCATACCCTGGCGGCTACGGTTAAAAAGCTGGGTACCAAGTTCTGCTTCAAGGTTCTTAATATTCTGGCTGAGTGCCGGTTGGGCAATATGCAGACGTCCTACCGCCCTTGTTAGGCTCATAGTTTCCGCTACCGCGATAAAATAGTGAATTTGTCGTAATTCCAATACTTTAAATCCTTCTCTCTAGAGCGATTATTCTATATCAATAATAATGATAAGTGCTATAAGAATAAGGTGATTTATTAATATCTGTGGCCAACTCATTATCGATACTGCAGAAATTTCTGTCAAACCTTTCATGTCGACAAAAGGCTGGAAGTTAATCCGATGAAATGCGGTAAAGCTCGCTACTTTAAAGCCTCATAAATGTAGTGATAGAACTAAAAATAATTGCTTTATCTAGCTTTTTTAAGGCGGCTCCCAGATTTGAGACAGTAACCCACGTGCCAAACATGAGGTAATTTAAGTCACTACAGGAGAAGATTATAAGACGTAAGAGACGAACCCATTTTCCAGAATTAAAAGCAACGTGGGCGCTGGCGGCGAATAAGGCAAACAAGACATGGTGGGCCCTCGGGCCGCAATTGCATGTCCACTAGAAGCATATTTAAGACTGGAAGAAATATTTTCACGATCAGCCAATACTGTGCCCGAAAACGGGCAAGAGTATACGACAGCCGTTGAAGCTCATCTGAAGGATCTGCATGCCAATATCGACTAAGTGACGATAGAGAAATATTTTTAACAAAAGCGATAGGTCATAGAATACGATCAAGGGCAAAATGACACCCAGCCAGTATGCTATCATTTACCATGAGGGATAGCGAAAGCACCATAAACCAGACATGGGGTCTACACTTTTAATAGTGGGTCTACTGCGTCGCGGATGAGGTCCACTCCATTAATGATAGACAGTTATATAGAATTCAGGACATCCTCACCGACCAAGTAATTTTACTCGCTGCCTTCCCAAAGCACTCTGTTCGGAAATCTTCGCATCATATTTTTGTGCTGTGCAATCATCTTTTTCGTCACAACATTAAACCATAGGTATTTCGGCTGACTTGGAAACTTTTCTCCAGGATCGCGTATGATATTATAAGTCTCCCTTGATTTAATGTGACGCTTCACATCGCGATAGCGAACTGCAGCCAAGTGCATAGTCTTACTTGCATCTCTTGAATCGGTGCCATTTGCGTAATGATAGATATAATTTCTATGTGAATAGCCTTCACCGTTTATGAGCAATGAAGTTTGGTCAATCCCGTCAGTTACACGATCTGATGGGATTTTGTCAAACCCGCCAGCTATTCGTGCTGCAGTGGTAAACCAATCAGTTACATGTATCAAATCCATGGGATCCTGACCTGTCCCGATGACCCCGGGCCAATAGGCAATTGCTGGAGTCCTTACGCCACCCTCATAAGCCTGCCCTTTGTAGCCACGCAGCCAAGAATAGCCCGATGATGGGAAAAAGTGATACATGGGCCCATTATCGCTCATCCAAACAACCAAGGTGTTTTCGGCAATATTTAGCTCAGTCAACTTGGCTATAATGCGACTAACATTTACGTCATGCTGAGCCAATTGCGATGCCTGGCAATTACCTTCATCAACATGCTCCGCTCCACGGTATTCTGGTGGACAGGCAAATACTTGATTAGCATTGGATGCATAATAAACAAAGAACGGCTTTTCACTCTTGGCATTTTGTTCAACATAGCTAATTACTTTATCCGCAAGCTCATCATCATGTTTGTTGTATCGTTCGAGACTTAACGGAGCTATCTCCTTGGGACGATCTCCCTTCCAGCTTTCCAGAATACCAACAATTTCAATACCAAACTCCTCTTTATAGTTTTTTGGCATATCCAACTGATATGGTATTTCTCCGATTGTTGTGTTTTCAAAATCATAGTATTCAGAATTCTCTGCCCATGGCCATACACCACCGTTATATAGTGTATAAAATGCATAATCGAAGCCTTGGTTTGTGGGTTGATGCTCAACTTTCTCCCCAAGATGCCACTTCCCAAACATGGCAGTGTGATATCCGGAATCAGATAAAAGCTCTGCCAAAGTATACTCTTCTGCGACCAATCCTTTTGTTTGGCCGGGGAATAGCACCCCATCCAAGCCGGTACGTGCCGGTATTCGACCTGTCATCAAAGCAACGCGGGTCGGGGTGCAGGTTGGTTCAGCATAGTGGGAATTAAATTTCATTCCCTGACTTGCTAAAACATCTAAGTTTGGACTCGGAGTACCACGAACTTTACCGCCGCCATATGATCCAAGTTCACCCCACCCAATATCGTCAGCTAATATATACACAATATTGGGTCGTTTGCCATACTTTTCTAGCAATTTATTAAGCTTATTATTTGTTAATGTCCCTTGCTGACCCCATATTTCTGCATTCTTTTCAAGCTCAATTTCGAATGCTGCATCAGGTTGATAAGCAACGCTTAGATCACCATAACTGGCAACAACTAAAGTCATCAATGTTATGCATACCAACCTCTTTAAATGATACATACAAAGCATATTATCTCTATCTCCTATACTAATAGTTTAATCGCGTTTAGGTAAATCAACTCATCGATCACTGAGAAAAAACTAGTTAGATAATTATTATAAAGCAGAAAATAACAAAAAGTATAAGTACGTTAGTGTAATCAGAATCAAAAATACAATTCCGCTTATACTCCAGTATTTCAAAACAACACCAGGCTGCAGATCTTTTGGTACTCGATTACTCCACATAGCGCGATGGTTAAGAAAAGCGAGGATAGGACTTACAACGAACACAATCACTGACGTTATATTTATGAAAATGGTAAACGACTTTAACATTGTTGCTAGTGTAAGAACTGCAAGCAGGGTCAAAACGCCTAGATAAAGATTATAAAGTTTCTGGCTAGGTTTTCTCGATACTGATTCTGTAATACCAACTGCAACTCGGGTCATGCCATCAACAACAGCAATTAGTGTTGATAACATCACAAATATTGTAGCAACGGAAATTAACGGGAAGCTCCATGATCCAATTGTTTCAGTAAATAACTCAATGAGTTGTCTGGAAAACCCGACGCTACTTGTTTCCAACTCAGTCCCTGGAGCATACATTACTCCAGCCCCAAGGACAATAAAGCATAGCGCAAGGACGACGCTCATGATATAGCCGACATTAAAGTCGAGTATGGCATCAGATGGGCTTGGTAGCTGTCCCTTTTCCTCTGCTCGTGCGCAGGTCCATAAAGATTGCACGACAGATGCATCAGTTGGAGTCGGCATGAAACCTATCATAGCAACCATGTATAAAAGCATTGGCACATTGATTGGTGGTAATAGAACGCTAGAAAAAGACCATTCAATTTTTCCAGCCACTAGGACCACGGCTAATAGAATAAGGATGGAAAAAATTGCCACGATGAACTTGCTGATTGTTTCCAGTACTCGATAATGACCAGTCATCAATATTATGACTACAAAACCAAGAAGCAGGGAAACGCCCAGTATTGGATGCATCTCAAAATCAAGCGCTACCTGAAGCAGACCCTGTGTAAATAGAGAAATGGCCGCAATGACAAAAACCATACTAATAATTTGAGCAACCGAATAAATGCCAAACGCCCACCAGCCCTGACTGCGGTAGTTAGATATCAGACTTTGACCGGTAGCGGCGGCATAGTCGCCACCGAACCTTATACACGGGTACTTAAAGAAACACGCGATAATAATTATTAAGCTTAACTGGAGGCCGTAATCGGCACCAGCCCTAGTCCCTTGGATAAGATGCGAAACTCCTACAGCCGATGCAGCATAGAGAATTCCCGGGCCTAAAATGGAGAAAAATGAGCGGCTGGAATCATTTTTTTCACGCGCTGGATTCTTAATTAACATATTATAATACCTCTAAGATAACATTTCTGAACCGAACGCTACCCTTATTAGCACTTTGTAATGCAATATATCCGCTACTGTGTTTAGTGTCGTCTAGCCGTGCTGTAACGATTCCATTTACCGTAACCAGAATATTATTTTGGGCGGCAATTATCTCATATTTATTCCATTTATTGACAGTGTCTACCTGTGCCAAGGGTGGAGACACTAATGCCACAATTGAGCCAGTGCGATATTCCTGCTTTGGATGTTGATCCCAAATGTTTATTTCATAACAGCTGAATGGCGTTATATTGTCCGCATCAGAACATCTGATAAATACGCCCGAGTTTACTTTTTCGTCAACCCAGAACTCTAGGCTCAACTTAAAGTTAGAGTATTTTTCATTTGTTACCAGCATCCCATCAGCCTTTGGATCTGCGACTGATATCTGGCGGTCTGACACTTTCCAGATTGCAGCCCCTACTTGTCGCCAATTATTCAGGTTATTTTCGTTAAAAAGTTTCCTCCCTACCGCATTGTGATTTTCAGTAATACAGGCAGACAATATGAATGGTAAAATAATTAATACCCTGATGTGTCGCATTTTCGCTAATCGCAATTGAGTTAACTCCTTTTTTTAATCACTATTTGATTCACTGGTTCCATCCTGTCTATTATTTCCTCGGGCTCTGGAGCACGCCAGGCATAGAATTCAACGGAGATTGCCGCTGGAGAAACATCAATTATAGTAAATCCATTTTTCTCCAGAGGAGCCTGATATTCTGCGGTTTTCATCGCTGTCGGTGTTTCCGGAAAAACTCCTCTGGCAGCGGATGGGTAGGCGGGGCCATCAGTCCCAAGTGGTCCAACAACAAATGAATGGACTGGGTTGTCCTTGAGATCTAGGTCTCCACTGCGCAAAATCTTTGCACCAGCGAACATGTGTAAATCCCCGGACAGAATCAACGGAATCCTGTTTAATTGCTCACTCAATCCCTTGAGAATCCGCTGATGCTGGCGCCACCATCCTGACGGCCAGTAGGGTTTTGATTTGTTGACTACGAGCCGCCCTGCTTTTCCTAATACATCAGGATACCATTCGCCCCACTTACCTGCCGACCAAGCTATGGGAGTTGACGGAATATGTGCAAGATGTGTTGTGTCAAGTTTAGCTGTTCTATCGAGTAGCCATCTCTCGACGTCAGCAGGTACCATATGAGCTGATTCACCATTAATGCTGACATAACGTTTGGTGTCGTAAAGCAAGCCTTCGAATAGCTTGCCATAACGAAAAGTTCCAAAAGACTCAGATAGACTATTTACCCTGCCAAGTAAGTCGCTACCCGGCAAATTCAATGGGCGATTCTCATCTGGAAGAAATTCTGGGTAGTAAAGATGCTGCGTTGCACGTGCCACATCTAATAGATGTTGTATGGGTGGTAGAGTTATATAGTCGTCGGTTGCTTCGTCATTTTCAAATAAATCATGGTCGTCTGTCAGCATAAAAGTGGGAATTGAACGCAAGCTTACCCCGTATAACTGAGCTATTTGTCTATCGACGATGCGTTTAAGTATCACTTCATTTGATGTTCCAAGTATCGCTTTACCCCGATCCAATACTCCCAGCTTCGACTGGAGCTTGCGCCAGGCATCCATTATTATTTTAGGTTTATTTCGGGTCATTGATCGTTCGTCCCAGTACACGTGATCACCATTCGCGATAATAACATTGGGATTCATGCTCAACCCGCGCGCAAGGAGGCGCTTTCTGTGCTCAAGTGGAATAAATGATGCCTGTCCATCTGCGAGTACAAGTTCCTCGTCACCACCCCCGCAGGTATAGGCAAGAATACGCAGGCTCTTTACATTTTGATTTGGATTAGGGAAGGTTTGTAAAGGCCAGGAATCAGTTAGGCGTTTTAGATCATTGTCATATAACTGCAACGTGTACGTAGTCGCGGAGTTTAATTCTCTGACATCAAAAGACCAGAATCTACCCTGCGTATCCTGCCTTTTTCCATCTACATAGCGTCCGTCTATCTGAATTTTCGGTGTCGTTGTTAACGGGGAGAGAAAAGATGTCTTTATTAAAAACCTGTTGTGATTTGCAGTGGGGATAAGGTGTACTAGGTCACCTTGATCCCATGCGCTTACTTTTAATTTCTGAGTTTCGCTAGACTGATATAGTGCATCTGAATTAGTACTACATCCGAATATTCCGGGCAGTACTGTAGAAATCGTTGTCAGACCAAAATACTTGAGGAATTGCTTTCGTGTCAGCTTTTTGACCATGTCTCGCCTCAAATATATTTATTACTTAATATCACGCGCCCTCGAAGAAGCAGTGTTCACGATGAGGGCACGTCACCTTTTTTTAGAAATTATATTCAGCTTTTAAGCCAAATACAGCCCCGCGAGAAGGGGCTGCTCCCCGAAAGATAACACCGATAGCTGCCAAGTTGTGGCCACCAAAATTATAGTAGCGTTCATCAGTGATATTGGTACCGTAAACCGATGCTTTCCAGTTTCCATGTCCCGGAGCATAGCTGATATTAAAGCCCAACAATTCATAGCTTTCCTGGATCAATCTAGTTGCTCGCGTTGCCGTAGACCATTGGTCGTCGACGTGACTATAATCAACGCGGAAGTCCAAGTCCCCGCCTCCTAAGTCAATGGTGTAATTGGCGCCGACATTAAACTTTAGATCGGGCGATTGAGACATACCGTCACCTACCTGTATGCCTGTACTGGGCTCGGCGGATTTGAATTCTGCATCCAACAAACCGAATGTTGCATCGAATGACAGCGCATCGGTAGCAAGCCAAGTCACTTCAGCCTCTAATCCCTTACTTTCTGCTACGGCAGCGTTCCCTATCGCACGAGCTGCGGTGAGTGTGTCCACCACAAAAGCGTATTGCAAATCCTCCATTTCCTGCAGGAAGTAGGTCATGTTGAATCTCAAACGATTATCCAACCATTCACTGCGCAGGCCCACTTCATAAACATCAAGCGTTTCTTCGTCAAAAGGCACTACACCATAATTATTGGCCGCTGTGCCGCCTCTAGTAAGTGGTCGGTCATTTAGCCCGCCAGAACGATAACCGCGAGCATATGATGCAAACAGAAAAAGGTCATCGTTTGCCCTATACTCCAACGAAATTTTTCCCGATACGGAGCCCCAACTATCCTTATTCTCAACATCGGTACTGCTACCAAAATTAATAAAAGTACAATCATCGACATTGAAGGTTGCTGCGGTGCAACTAGCTTCTCTGACTCCTATTTCCTTATCATCCTCGGTGTAGCGTAATCCTGCTGTCAATGATAAGTGGTCGTTGAGAGCCACAGTGGTTTGACCGAAGACCCCGATACTCTCGAGCTCATGCTTATAGTTATTACGAATACTGGCTCCCTGGAAACGGAAATCTTCAGATTCCTCAACATAATAAAACATGCCGGTGATCCAGTTCAGATTATCGGAACCACCGCTTAACTGAAGTTCAACTGAGTAAGAATCAGTTTCACGATCAAGGCCAGCGATATCAAAACGCGGACCTGGTACAACTATCAGAACAGGTGGGCGGCCACCTGGATTTGGCACCCGTTGAGTTGGCCCGCCTGTACCGTCGAAGTCTGTACTACCTTCCGAGTCTAGGGTTTGATAGGACGTAACCAGTTTTAGCGCCACAGTTTCTGTCATATCCCAGTTTAGCGTAGCTCCCAGACTGATGGCCTTATTCTTATCTTCGGCATGTAGATCTGAGGTAGAACGATCTTCGTCGCCAGACACTAGTGCACCGGGAATATCGTCATCACTCACCGACGAAAACGCAGTAGTCACCGCCCCGTTGCGGTCAGTATCTGTGTAATTACCAGACAGTAAAAGTTCCATTGAGTCACTTAGCTCGGATCGGAAGGAAGCCCGGAAGACGTTTGTACCCTGGTCTCCCAGATCCTGGCCGAGGGCATTTTTTACATACCCATCTTGATTGACCGTACCAGCTAATAAACGCAAAGCAGATTTTTCCCCAATCGGAATATTTGCGCTAGCACTTACATTTTTCTTTGCATCAGTTCCAACGTCCATCTTTAATTTATAACTTGACTCGCCTAATTCAGGCTTTTTAGTAACGTACCGAATGACACCTGCAGAAGCGTTTCGACCAAATAGGGTGCCCTGGGGGCCTCGAAGGACTTCGATATTTTCCGCCCCGATCACGCTTAACAGCGCCCCATCGCTTCGGCCATAGTAAAAATCATCGATATATAGCGCTACCGCTGATTCCTGATTGATAGCATTTCGGCCGCTACCCAAGCCGCGTATATAGAATGCTGCGTTGTTTCCAATACCGCCAGTAGTTCCAATATGAACACTTGGTAATTTTTCAGACAATTGGATGATATTTCCGATGTTCCGACTTTCCATTGCTCGTTCGCTAAATGTCAGCACCGACACGGGTGTTTCCTGGAGATTTTCCACTCGCTTGCGAGCCTCTACTACCACTTCCTCCAGTTGCGGTTCTGAATATACATTTAGTGCCGTTAGAGTGAGTAGATTCAGGCTTATTAGCTGAATGAATAAAATTGAATATTTTTGCATGAATGCCCCCTTGTGTATTTGCCTATACAAGTATTTGGCTATAACACATTATAAGTTGAGTGACTTCCAGCCGTTTATTGGCAGGAAAGGTTTAACAACATTTATACCAGCTAATCTATAATACGCAGAACATAAATATTAATAAAATAGTATATTTTGATACTATCTATCACTTTTTTTAATAGGTTATATTTACCGTTGATTAACACTGGAGTCTGAGACATTGGGGGGTTACGACAAATTCACGATTTTATCGCAGCAGCCAAAAAGTGATAGTCTGATAAAGGTGGTATATGTTCAGCTAGCCCTCAGCCAGAAGATTATGAGCCTAGATAGGGATCGGCACGCTCTTTTCGAAACCTGATGTGCTGCCCGGCTTTGAAAAACTCTGTTTTTGATGGGTATGGGCGAGCATAGCGTCCATCAAGGTCAGAAATGCCACACAAACAGGTCGGATATATGCCAGCAATCGATGCGTGTTTCACCACTTATCGACTACTTCCCTTGCTTATTCGATTTTCGCAACTCAAGTCTATGGAGACATTAAGTAATTGATTTCATTGAACCCAAAGTCTCAAGGTCTTAACTACAAAACAGGATGTTTAGCGATGATCGCAAAACGAACGATAGGATGGCGGGTTAAATCTTGATGTGCTCAGCGGTTAAGTTGCGTGGCAATAGGGCTTCAATATCTTCCACGGTCTGAGCGTTGGGCTACTTAGTGGAGATATACCGGAGATATGCATACGGTTCTAGGCCATAGGTGTTGGCCGTCCCGATCAGCGAGTACAGATGTGCGCTCCCTAGCACCGATACACTGAAGAGTGGGTTTCAGCGCCCAATGACGAGCGGCCTGATTACGTTTTCAGCCAGGTTATTGTCGATGTTCAATCGTCCATCGCAAAGATAACAGATCAACTTGTCCCACTCGTTATTCAGGTAATCCTTGCCTTACCGGCTACACTGCCTGCCAGCGTATTCAATGTCCACGACGTCTCGGCTAGGTGCGAAGAAATAGTGACTTTATCGTAACTTTAATGCCTTATATCTCAGTCTCAACCAACGGTAAAGCATAATCTATTAAAAATAGTGATAGCACCTATCAGAATATAATATTTTATTAATATTTATGTTCTGCTTATTATCGATCGCTTGGTGAATTTGTTGCCAAACTGGTCAGGACAACTACCATTATGAAAAATAATTCTTTAATCATCGCGTCGCACATCATTGTTCTGTTTAGCATTTTAATCTTTAATCCTGCTTATGCGGCAGATGACAACACCATCTCTAAAGCTAATGACCAGAACAACCCATTATCAAGACGCGATATGTATATTCCCGGCACGGAAAAATTAGCTGCGAATGAGATGCGCGTGATTTCGCTGGGCACGGGTATGCCAGCTATTACACGTCGGCAGGCAGCAGCGTCCTTTCTTGTGCAGTTGGGTAACGGTGAAAATTTCATCTTTGATATGGGTACCGGTTCACTGACCAATCTTACCCAGTTGCAAATTCCCTGGAATACACTGAATAAGGTTTTCCTCGGCCATCTACACTTTGATCACATAGGTGATCTCGATGCCCTGTTGATTGTGGGTGTTTCGCACGGACGCAATGTGCCATTAAATATTTGGGGGCCCAGCGGAAAAACACCAGAACTAGGCACTAACTATGCCGTGGCCCGACTGCAGGAGGCCTACAGCTGGGAATTTGCATCCAAACGCGGTCGTGTACCTAGCACCGGTTATCAGCCGATTGTGCATGAATTTGATTATAGCAAGACCCATGTGATCTATGCGGAGAACGGGGTCAAGATCACTTCCTTTCCGGCAATTCATGGGCTCGATGGTCCAGTCAGTTTTTCACTGGAATGGAATGGTCTGAAATTCGTCTACTCCAGTGATACCTTTCCAAATAAATGGTTCATGGAAAATAGTAAAAACGCAGACATTTTAATTCATGAATCTTTTCCGTCGGTTAGCCAGCTTATCGACTATAACAAAATGCAACCAGAATCCGCCTGGCCAGTGGGTACCCGCGTGCATACCCAACCTGCTGCAACCGGCAAAATATTCAGCTTGTTGAAACCCCGTATGGCTATTGCTTATCACTTTATCAATGAGATCCGCACTAATCAGCAGGTTCTGCAGGAAATACGCTCTACCTACGACGGTCCGCTAACATTAGCGCAGGACCTACTAGTCTGGAATGTCAGCAAAGATTTCGTTAGCGTGCGCGAGACCGTCGGCCAGGAACAGACCTGGCCTTCAAAAAGCAAATTGGCTAATGCAAAAATCGAGTCGGAGAAACGTCCACAAGTATCAAAGTGGCTGGATGAAGGTCGACTTAATATGCAGGATGTTGACCGTGGTATTTGGGAAAGCCTAGATGAAGAAACACGTAACCGAATCCTAGAACGACTGCCTGAAATCAATAGACAACTGGGCATTGAATGAGAAATAAAGTGACCTCGCGTTTTTTTAAAGCTATTTAGTTACCTTTGCATCGGTATTGCTGCATATTCTGGTAATGCTGTCGACGATAGCTCGACAACAGAATTGCGTCGCTACTACTGTCTGAAAACCGTGCAACTCGATAAAAATCATATACGGGTTTTGGCACTGGTAACCGGACGACCCCTGATGAAACCCGGCTAGGCATCCGCCTACCGCTATGCTGCCTAACTAGGACCAATAGAGATTGAATGCATGTCGTTTACCGCAAGATGAAGCTACTTTCATTAATCCTGCTTGTCAGCCTGTTGACTGCTCCAGCCAAGGCTGACTGGATCAATCTCACTGGTGCAGAGAATGCAGCGAATATTGCCGAGATATACATCATGGATGATCACATCCGTGTGGTACTGGAAATATTCTGGAGTGATATTGAAATATTCGAACCCTTAACACTTGATAATTTTTCAGCCATTCAATTTGTCACTGAGGAGGGCAAGCAACTCGAGCTCATTGATATTCTTGTTCTCGAGCCCCGCTTACGTATAGATCGCTACAGTCCATTTAGTAATCTCGGCGAAAATATTCCCGGAGCCATGACCAACCGGCCACCCGAAGATAAACGGGTCTACTACGTAGAACTGATGTTCGAGCTGAGCGAGCATCCGAAAATGATTACCATCAATCCGCCAAAAGACTCGACCAGCAATGCCCTAGTCAATATTGGCTTTTTACTATTCCACAAAAATGTGCCAGTTGTCGATTTCAGATATCTAAGTACGAGTGAAACGCTATATCTTGACTGGGATGATCCCTGGTACACAAAGTTTGAAAATATCAACCTTGACAGGCACCACAAATCAGCGCTCACGTCCTATCTCTACATCGAACCGTTTGAAGTACGACATGAGATCCTGATCCGACCGAAAGATTTGATGCACTGGATGGATCTGAAACTTGCTGACGATAAAACTATCCACATTAATGAACTTCAACCACTACTCAAGCGGGTCAGCACATTCCTGATGGAAAAAAATCCCCTCACCATTGACGGTCAAATAATCAAGCCAATACTGGATCAGGCGGAATATGTAAACATCGGGCTCTACGGTATACAAAACGTTACTCCTACTGAAAACCTAGAAATTGATACTGCCATCATCGGCGTCATGCTGAGTTACCTGAGTACGGGTATGCCCGAGCAAGTGGAAATGACATGGCAGCTGTTTAGTGAAAAGGTAAATATGATCCCGGCGACCTCGACTGATCCGGCGGGACCTTTCATAACTTATCTTAGGCCCGAAGAGAATACACTGATCTGGAAAAACTACCTGAAAGATTATGCCCTACCAGATATCGAATTAGTAATGATAAAACCACCTGGAACTAACATTAATTACACATTTTTGCTGCTTATTTTGACGTTAACATTTTTCACTATCATTTATCTAGCTCGCAACAAGTGGTCGTCGCTAACGAGTGGATTGATTATTGTGATGATGGTAGCCGCGCTGTTATTCGGAAAAATATGGCATCAAGAAACGATATTGAAACCTCTTACGGAGGACGATGCTGCCTTGATCTTGGAAACACTACTAAAAAATATCTACAAGGCCTTTCATATGCACAATGAAGAAGATGTTTATGACAAACTCGCCCTCACCGTCGATGGCGCTTTACTGGAACAAGTCTATCTACAACAACGCCAGGCCTTTGCCATGCAAAATGCAGGCGGCGCACAGGCCAAGGTTAATCGTGTTAAACTACTAAAGAACGACTTTCAGACAGACAGCGCCACCAGCAAGACACTGATTTATCATGCGCGCTGGACCGCTGAAGGTGCGGTTAGTCACTGGGGCCATACACATAAACGTACAAATCTCTATGAGGCCCTAGTGACGCTGTTAGCAGTTGAGGGGAAATGGAAAATAAGTGGACTCAAAATCCTAAATGAAAAACGACTTCAACAAGGAGTGGACAGCATTTCAGGTTCGCTACCATGACAATTCTTGAACTGAGTCAGTTGGAGATCCGTTACCCGCATGATGAATTTCATCTGAATGTACCGTCTCTGCAAGTTGAGAGCAGGGAAAAAGTTGCACTAATTGGTCCCAGCGGCTCTGGGAAAACCTCTCTAATGAATGTCATTGCGGGTATCATGCTGCCCGAAGCAGGCGAAGTCCACTTTGATGGTATCAAAGTTAATGCTCTCTCTGATAGCGAGCGACGCCAGTTCCGGCTCTCCAGGATCGGTTTTATTTTCCAGGATTTCGGATTGATTAACTACCTCTCTGCTCTAGACAATATATTGCATACCTATAGGATCAACCCTGCACTGCAGTTTAAAAAATCGGTAATAGAGCGGGCACATTCTCTAGCGGCGTCATTAGGTGTTAGTAGTTTGTTACATAAATTCCCTCACACACTATCGCAAGGAGAAAAGCAACGCCTTGCTATCTGCCGCGCGCTATTAACACAACCACAGTTAATCCTCGCAGATGAGGCAACCGGCAATCTGGACCCGGCAAACAAAAACAAGATACTCGAAAAGCTTTTTAGCGCGGTCGATGAACACAATGCCACCCTAGTTGTGGTTACCCATGATCATGCTCTGCTGTCCCATTTTGACCGGACTATCCATATGGATGACCTTACCGGTCGAGCCCGATCTCATGCATAGTTTATATATCGCTTGGCAATACCTGCGCTTTAATCGTTTCAAGACTCTGACCATAATTGCCTGTATCACCGTGATTCTGTCGCTACCATTCATATTAAAGCTGCTCGTAGATGAAGCGGAGTTACAGTTGCGTTCACGAGCAACAAGTACCCCACTTTTAATCGGAGAGCTGGGCAGTAATATGGACCTAGTTTTGTCATCGTTATATTTTACCGATGATGCTCCGGCAGCCTTGTCGATGGATCTGAATCAGCAAATCCTGGAAACCGGACTGGCGCAGGTCGTGCCGCTGTATCGCCGCTTCAATGTTGGAGGCTTTCCCATTGTAGGTACCAGTATTGACTACTTTTCTTTCAGAAAATCAGGCTTCGCCTCTGGCAGAGCATTTTTATATCTTAGCGACTGTGTACTCGGTGCTGAGATAGCTGAAAAACTCGGTTTAAAGGTCGGAGATAACGTATTTTCTTCATCAGAAAATCTGTTTGACCTGGCCGGCAACTATCCATTGAAAATGACTGTCGTCGGCATTCTGGAAATGAGTCATAGTGCGGATGACCTTGGCGTATTTGTCGATCTTAAAACTAGCTGGATCATTGCAGGTCTCGGTCATGGTCATGTAGATCTCAAAACCATTAAAGATTCCACTGTTATGCTGCAACGAGATACATCTACTATTCGTGCCAACGCCAAGCTCATGCAGTACAATGAGGTTACTATGGACAATCGCACCAGTTTTCACTTTCATGGTGACATGCAGGGCTATCCACTGTCAGCGATCATTGTTGACCCGGATAATGACAGGGCGGCGGCACTGCTTAAGGGACGGTTTATCGGTGATGATGTTCGACAACAGATCGTCAATCCTGCGAATGTAATCGATGTTCTCCTAGAAAGAATATTCCAGATCAAGAAACTGGTAGATGGTGTTACCCTGCTTATTACACTGGTAGCCTTGTTGGCGCTTGGTCTGGTTTTCGCGATTTCCATGCGTTTGCGTGAAAGCGAACTTGATACGCTATTTAAACTAGGTTGCATACGCGGCGCTATCGCACGGTTATTACTGGCAGAGATCACGCTGGTCATGATAGCCAGCAGTGCCTTCAGCGCCAGCTTCATCGCTATCATCTGGCCTTATCGTGGATTCATTACCCGCTTACTTATCTTTCAATAATCAAAACTGGACAGCCTCCATGCGCAGAAAAAGTCTGAACAAAGTCTTCATACTAATCTTTCTCATTGTCGGTAATGTGCCACTTCTCGCAGACACACAAACAACAACAGTTCCTGTGGTCTACACTGTCAATTATCCACTTCAATACTTCGCCGAACGCATCAGCGGCGAATTCGCAGAGGTAATATTTCCCATTCCTATTGGTGAAGACCCGGCCTACTGGACTCCGGATGAAGCCACCTTACTGCAATATCAACAAGCCGATCTGATCCTTATCAATGGTGCCAATTATGCGCATTGGCTAACCACGATAAGTTTACCCATTAACCGCCTTGTTAATACTAGTCAGGATGTTAAAGATCGTTATATTTACTCCGCTGATATCGTTACACATACGCATGGTCCAGGCGACAAGCATTCGCATAATAATCTTACCACCAATGTATGGCTCGACATGATGATAGCGAAAGAACAGGCAGACAGTATCGCCCGCTCATTCATCAAATTAATGCCAGAGCACAAGGATACTTTGCAGCAAAACCTGCAACTGCTGCTTGCAGATCTAAATGGCCTCGATATCGCTTTACAGAATGTGGGGAAATCATTGGCTGAAAGTCCTATCCTAGCTTCCCATCCCGTCTACCAGTACCTATCCAGACGCTACTTGTCAAACATGCAAAGTCTGCACTGGGAACCCGACAAAATGCCTGAACTGGAAGAGTGGCAAAATATGGCAGTCATTTTGCAACAGCACCCAGCCAAGTGGATGCTATGGGAAGCACCGCCTCTTAACGAAACGACAGAAAGCTTGCTCAAGATGGGTGTTAAGCCTGTTGTATTTTATACGCTTTCTAACAGACCACTTAACGGTGATTTTATCTCCATCATGAATGAGAACATCAAGCGACTAAAATCTAGAGAGTGTCTTTCAAATTGCATCCAAAATTGATCCGCTCACCCCTAGTTTTGCATAGAGTATTGACTGTAATCGAGCAAAAAATAATTGAGGTCAAAAGGAGAGTGTTCTCCTGAACTTTACGCGGGAGGTTCTGCATGAAAAAATCACGTTTTCCCGACAGCCAAATACTGGCTTTCATCAGGCAGGCCGAAAGTGGCATGCCGAGTTCTGAACTACGCACAGAGCAATGGATGCACAGCGCCTCATTCTACAAATGACGAGCAACCTAATGCTAGAGTAATCATTCATAAAAGATAATTGGGTATTGTCAAACAAAGTACGCCTAAGTCACTTACCACACAGAAAAAGCCGTGTTTGATTGATACAATACCATTTGTTTTCTGGTATAACGTCTTCTGAGGTGGCTATATTTAGTGTCAACTCGCCGTTCTAAGCCACAACCATTTTGGAGAGCCTGAATGTCAAACTTTATACAGACACAGCGACATGAATTGGCAGCTGCTTTTAGATGGTCGGCGCGACTGAATTACCACGAAGGCATTGCTAATCATTTCTCAGTGGCAGTCAATGACGATGGCAATCAATTTTTGATCAACCCAAAGGACCTCCATTTCTCTACAATCAAGTCAAGTGATTTGCTGTTGTTAGATGCCAATGATCCAACCACGATGTCACAGGCTAATGCGCCTGACGCAACTGCTTGGGGTTTGCATGGCGCGTTACATCGGCACTGCCCTCATGCAAGGTGCGTGCTACATACCCATTCAATATTTTCAACAGTTTTAGCCTGCCTTGAAGATCCCAGGTTACCAGCGATAGACCAAAATACCGCACAATTTCACAATAGAGTTGTGCTCGACACTGAATTTGATGGCATGGCATTTAATGATGAGGGGGAGCGTTGTGCCGCAATGCTAACCGATCCTAACAAGAAGGTCATGCTGATGGGTAATCATGGATTAATGGTCTTAGGAACCGGCGTGGCGGATGCATTCAATCGACTCTTTTACTTTGAGCGCTCAGCAGAAACCTATATACGCGCATTACAAACCGGTATGAAGCTGAAATTTTTATCGGATGAAGTGGCTGAAAAAACTGCCAAACAGTGGGAGTCCTATGAAGAGTCTGCTGATCTTCACTTTAATGCGCTTAAATCAATCCTTGACACCCACGAGTCTGACTACAAACTTTAGCCTGCCCATTCGATAGTCGAATAATCTCTGTCTGCCGCGAAACAGAATAAAAGCAATGTCTCACGTATCAGCGTAATTTAACGCTGATACTATTAAATGCTACTTATGATTTGCAATTAATGGCAACCGTTTATAACTTTCTTTGTAAAACCCCCTGTTTTAGGGGTGGTTTGTAACAAGCTTGTAACTCTCAACTTTATATAAATCAATGGGTTACACCTACTCGACTACTCCCACTCAATAGTTAGGCTATATTTAGCCCAATAAAAACAATAGGTTACAATCACTATTAGTAGATTTGTAACCGGTTTGTAACTTACATAGCCTTTTATCAAACTTCCCCGCTATTTTTTCTTTAGCTACTTCAATACAAAAGCAGACATTCGCTTACACACCTTGTAACAAACGAGAAGCCATTGAAAACAGTTTACTGGTATTCATTAACTAACCGACTAATCCAACCAATCGAGATTATAGCTCAGTCCAAAACCGGTCTAGGGTAAATCCGATTCAAGCATTTGCAGTAGCACGCTAGGTTGCCCGCAGAGAACATCAAACGTGTATGTTACCTTAGGATGGATATTTAAAATATCAGATAAACAGATACCATAAAATCTAAATAAATCAGTATTTTATGGTACTTTAAAGCCCTTTGCGGGCCTCATATTTTGGTGGAGGCGGCGGGAATTGTTATTCGACAGTAAGCTACTGATTAATACAGGTTTAATGAGTTTAACAACTAGCTTAAAAGGCCTTTATCCTGCAGGATGGGAAACGTAAATCTTCTTGATTGGACTCAGTTGTCGCCAGGTGCCATTAAAACCCTTTGGCATAACAATCGCGTCACCCGGACCATAGATTTTTGACTCCCCTTCTTCCTCTTTGATTTCGAGGTCCGTCGAATCACGGATTGCAGAATTGGCATTAACAGATCGAGATTCACCGACGTTCAAGGGTTGCGATTTGTCACCACTGGTCGTCATGCGCGCTGGCTTTCAATAACACTGACAACGGCTTAGATCGGTCAGGTCATCTCTGAGCAATTCCATACAGAAATCCCCCGAGAATTATCCATACGATAATAATCCCCCCACTCTTGGGACCACAGTAAGGCAGCAGGGCTATCGGGCAAGTAAAGCAGTGTCATACCAATAGCAAGCACCAGTACCAAGATACCTACAAACTCCCCGTAAGTTACTTTATAAGGTCTCTCCAGATCCGGTTCCTTCTTACGCAATATCAGGAACGACCAGGTTAACATGACATAAGCAATTACGATTCCCAGACCACCCCCGTTGACGTCCCAAACCAAAGCGGGTCGACCAAAAAATGGACCTATTGCGGATAGCACACCTAACAGCAGAATCGCGTTTTTCGGTGGATGGGAATTGGGTGGTCACGAGTGGTTTTCTCTTTGTGGGCACTGGTTTTAGTCATTGGGAGTTTGCCCGTGGCGACTGGGTGGTTTATGAAACCATCTTCGGAGGCGGGGTCCTATGATGCAGGTCAATGCGACTCGTCATTGTTGCGTAGGCGGGAATCTGGTTGAGGTCCCAGCCTTCGCTGGGATGACGTTTCTTCGCTGGGATAACGGAGTGGCGCCGTCATTCTCGCGTAGGCGGGAATCTGGTTGAGGTCCCAGCCTGCGCTGGGATGACGTTCCTTCGCTGGCATGACAGGGAATCTGCTAGATCACGGCATTAATTATTCTTCTAGCATTACTATTTCTGGGCTGACTGGAGTTGTTTGATTGAGCTGCCACAGTTGGGCGGCTACATTATGGGCTAAGGAGGTGTACGCTGCGGTCAGTGGGCCTGTTGGGTCTGAGGCTACCGTCGGTAAACCCTGATCCACATCTTCTCTGATACGGCTATCCAATGGCAGCGAACCCAACAGCGCCATCTGATACTCTTTGGCCATGGCTTCTGCGCCATGGGCGCCAAAAATTGATTCTTCGTGGCCACAGTTTGAGCAGATATGCGTGGCCATATTCTCGACAATACCCAGTACGGGGATGCCCACCTTATTAAACATTTCGATGCCTTTACGGGCATCGATCAGAGCAACTTGCTGAGGTGTAGAAACAATCACCGCACCGGACACGCTGATCTTTTGCGCCAGTGAGATCTGAATATCACCGGTACCTGGTGGCATATCAATCACTAGATAATCTAAGTCACCCCAAATAGTTTGCTCCATGAGCTGACTAAGCATGCGCGTGGCCATTGGTCCGCGCCATATCATCGGGGCTTTCTCCTCTGACAAATAGCCTACGGACATAGATTTAATACCCATTCGTATCACTGGCTTAAGATATTTTTCGTCGACGACTTCGGGTTTTACATCATCTGCCACACCCAGCATCGTGCGTTGACTGGGGCCGTAGATATCGGCGTCCAGCAGTCCGACACGGGCGCCTTCGGCATACAAGGCTAATGCAAGATTCACTGCGGTGGTGGATTTACCGACACCGCCCTTTCCTGAGGCAACAGAAATAATATTTTTAATACCACTCAGATGGCCCTCTGCCGTTTGACTAGGACTGGCCGCTATGTCGGTAACTACGCTGACCTCTGGGTCTTCAAATCCCACTGCTTGAAGCTGGGTCTTTACATGCAGTGTAATCTTGCCAAGCATGGAGGCCGCGGGATATCCAAGCTTTAAGCTGAGCTGTACTCTGTTATCAACCACACTGAGCGCCTCTATGGCTTTTAGGCTTACATAGTCGCGCTGTAAAAAGGGATCCATAATAGATCCGAGTGCTGCATAGACTGATTGTTCGGTGATAACTGCCATGATTACTTTCCCATATCCGGTTTTGCGTGATTTGGCTTAGGATTCTACAAAGGCTCTTTCGACCACATAGCTACCAACCTCGCCGTGTCGCGTTTCAACAAAGCCCAATTGATCTAAAATTTTGCAGGTGTCTTTTAACATTGCTGGACTACCACAGAGCATGGCGCGATCACTCTCTGGATTAAGCGCAGGCAAGCCTATATCTTCAGCAAACTTTCCAGATTCTATTAAGTCGGTAATACGTCCCTGAAACTCATATTCTTCACGGGTCACTGTGGGGTAATAAATAAGTTTTTCACGCACTTCTTCACCAAAATATTCATTATTTGGCAAGTGCTCGTTGATCGATTCACGGTAGGCCAGTTCGTTAACATTACGAACGCCATGGGTCAGTATTATTTTATCGAACGCCTCATAGACTTCAGGGTCGCGAATAATGCTTAAAAAAGGTGCCAATCCGGTTCCTGTACTAAACAGGTAAAGGTTCTTGCCAGGCAGCATATTGCCAACCGTTAGCGACCCTGTAGATTTGCTGCTAACAAAAATTTCATCACCAATTTTTAAGTGCTGTAGTTTTGATGTCAGTGGGCCATCAGGGACTTTGATGCTAAAGAACTCAAGTTCTTCTTCGTAATTAGCACTGACTATGCTGTAGGCGCGCAGTAAGGGCCGTCCATTGTCTTGTAGCCCGATCATGGTGAAATGGCCATTTTCAAATTTGAACGACATGTCTCTTGTCGTCTTAAAGCTAAATAAGGTGTCGTTCCAATGGTGCACTTCGGTAACAGTTTCTGTCATCAAATTTGCCATAGTCGGTTAAATCCTCTATTGAATTAATAGGTAGGCCAGTAGGCCGATAAAAAGGGTGTTGAGAAGCAGTAATAAAAAGGGCTTTTGCCCCAGCTTCCACATCTCGATTAAATTGGTTTTGGTCCCTAACGCTGCCATGGCTATCAGCAGACAGAGCGCCGATAGGTCGCCCATATAATCTATGGCGACTGTGGGGATTACCGATAGGTTTGAAAGTACAACAAGCGCGACGAAGGCGACTAAAAATAATGGAAATAATGTGGGCTTGGCACCTTTTAAGGACTCTACACCCTGCCCTGCTGACGACATCTTAAGGCTCTCTAAGACGGCATTGCGGTAAATAAAGCCGAGCCCTAACACCACAGGAACCAGCATTGAGACTCTTAACATCTTTGTATAGGTGGCCAGTTCCCCAACCTCATCTGAGATCATGTGCCCTGCACCAAATACTTGGGCTACATCGTGGATGCTAGCACCGAGAAACAGTCCTATCTGTTCAGGATTAAACCCTAGACTCACCATCATTCCCGGATAAACCACCATCACGATGGTACTTAAGCCAGTTATACCCACCACGGTGCAAAGTAGATTCTTTTCTGTCTCTTTATTACTGGGCAGAACTGAGGCTACCGCTAGCGCGGCAGACACACCGCATATCGCCACCCCGACCCCCGCAATAATCGCCGGAATACGCTCAATATTTAACAGTGTTGCAACCAGTAAACTAAAGCCGAGAGTCGCGATCACTACGGCAGACACGACGAGCACCGGCTGTATGCCAAGCTCTGAGATCTGACTAAAGGTAATGCGCACACCGAGCAGGGCTACACCGCAGCGTAGAACGGTTTTGCCACAAAATTCTAGGCCACGAGAAAATTCGGGATACTTGGAGATATTATTAAAGGCCATTCCCAACAACAGTGCACAGAGAATCGCCGGGCTTCCATAATGATCGGTAATATAATTAGCCGCGAGCACCACTACGATACAAAAGGTTATGCCCGGCAACAGTAACGTTGTGCTGGTTCGGAATGTAGTGAGGCGTTCTATGGCGACCGGTTTTAATTTGGCGCTGACATTAGTCATTGAGAAAGACCTCGCCCTCACCCTTTGCAATCGCGCGCAAGTAGCCCCAGGGATAAATACCGCGATCATGTCCGTCAGAAAACTTTATCTGCACACCGGTTGTACCCATTAACACCATATCGGTGACCGATGCGTTATCGGTCATCAGTTCGACGCCTACTTGTTTTTTCGCCCTGCAGCCAGAACAGGCACAGTAACGGCGTAGGTTTTGTTCGGATATTTGGTCTACATCGCCTTCTGACCAACTCAATTCAAGTAGGCTCGCGCGCTTTTTAAGCTTTATTGACAGCGGCATATCTGAATTCATTGGTTAGTCTCTAGATGTGATTGGCGTTAACGTTATCGCAGAGAAGCCCTCTAGCTGAAACCAATCAACTAGATTCGACTCAATGCATCAGGTGTTCTTTTACGTTGTAATCTATGCTGCGAGAATTAATGCATCCCGCTTACCTGGCTGATCGGCCCATTCTTGGGCATCCGGCAGGGGATCTGTGGTGGCACTAATTTCGGGCCATGTCTCTGAGAGATCCGCATTGATCTGGATGTATTCTTGGAACTCATCGGGAAGATCTGCCTCATCGAAAATCGCATCCACAGGACACTCGGGAACACAGAGGGCGCAGTCAATACAGCCCTCTGGGTTGATCACGATAAAGTTAGGACCCCCGTGAAAACAGTCTACTGGGCACACATCTACACAGTCGGTAAACTTGCACTTAATACACTGTTCAGTAACAACAAACGTCACGGGCTATGCCTCCACTTCTGATGCTGCAGCGATCTGATCGCTGGCCCAGCGTGCTAATTTACGCACGTCTGGATCATTGTCATTCTTGGCGATCTCAAGCAATGGCAGACCATCTATATGCTTGATTTGACCCAGTGCAGCAACAGCGGATTTACGCAGGTTACTGATGGGATCAACAATACATTTAGCCAGTGCCGGAATACCTTTATAAGCACCCAGCAAGCCTATGGCTTCAGCGCCCTTTTCCTGTACCTGCCAGCGCTCATCTTCAACTGCCGCCATTAACAGGGGCAGTGACTCTTGAATCTTGAGCTTGCCGAGACCTTTGATTGACTCAACACGCACCAGCCAATTTTCGTCGCTGATGGCTTTCATCAATGACTCTGCCACCATACCTGCAGGGGCAAAGATCAATGTCCCAACAGCAGCACGGCGAACTTCTGGATCGGCGTCATTACTAGCTACTGACATAAGCTGTGGCAGGTTCTCTACATCTTGCAGATACCCGAGCACTCCAACCGCTTCACGACGCACACCCGCCTGAGCATGCTGCAATAGCTCTATGGCGTGGGGCCGTGCATCTTTGATACGCAACTGCTTTAACGCACGCAAGATGGCGGTGAGAACAAAGGTATCGTCTTCCTTGAGAGCTTCAATAAGCGCAGGGGCAACGGCAGGGTCTTTCAAATCTGCCAGCGCGCTTGCCGCGGCATTACGCACATTCTCGTCAACGGAGATCAGTGCAGTTACCAGCGAGTCCATCATGTCCATGGGCTCGAACTCGTCGATTACCTTAGCGGCTTCCATGCGTACATTTTCATCTGTATCGCTAAGTGCAATAATCAATAACTCAACGGCCTCAGGCTCGGGACTATCCACAAGGTCCATAACCGCCACTCGACGAATACCTGCGTCTGCATCCTGCAGTCGTGTCTCGATAGAAATTAATAATGGGTCTGTAAAATTAGACATGGTTAACCTCAGCGCAGTAAGTAAGGAATATTTACGGTCACGGCATCTGTAGGACAGTCTGTCTCACAGGGCATGCAGTACCAACATTCGTCATATTTCATGTGCGCTTTTCCGGTTTCTTCGTTAATCCACAGAACGTCGAGAGGACACACATCGATACAGGTCCGACAACCCTTTTCGGCGATACATTTGTCATCATCTACGACGACGGGAACCATTGATATTTGCGATGCTATTGGCATGGGTAATGCTCCATAAAGGGTTTAATTAGCTGGCCTGCTGGACGCGCATTTGCGAGTAGGCATTCTTTTCGTTGTCATCTAAATCAACAACATAAGGATCGATTGGGCGTGTCTTACAGACCATTTCATCCTCTTCATTTTTATGTAGCTGAACATGGCAAAACCAGTCTTCGTCATTGGTTTCAGGGTGATCAACATAGTGGTGATAGAGACCCCAGCGACTTTCAGTACGGTACATAGAAGCCACAGCGGCCATCTTGGCGCAGTCATACACATGCTGCGCTTCGTTGGCGCGCAGTAGTTCATGGGCGTCACGGGCAAACAGATGTTGTATGTCGTCTTCCATGGCGATCAGACGCTGTAAACCAATATCCATCTTTTTAGTCACCTTGGGTGGCTGCAGATAGTCGTTCACGAGACGGCGAACCTTGTATTCAAATTGGCTCGGAGGGATGCCATCAGTGCGTTTCATTGGCGCTAAAATACGGTCACGCTCAGAGATAATGAAGTCCATATCGAGTTCAGCGAACTCTCTGCCCTCAGCAAATTCAGCGGCATTAACACCACAAATTTCACCAAACACAAAGGCACCGAGCATATAGCTGTGAGGAATTGAGGCCATATCACCGGCGCCGTACAGTCCTGGCACAGTGGTCTCGCCTTTTTCGTTAGTCCAGACCCCTGAAGCAGAGTGACCGGCACAGAAGCCAATCTCGGAGATATGCATTTCAACCATTTTGGTGCGGTAATCTACGCCACGACCATCATGAAAGCGCCCGCGACTGGGACGTTCGTTGGTGTGCAGTACATGCTCAATTTCTTGAATAGTCTCTTCAGCAAGGTGATCGAGTTTCAAGAACACAGGTCCGTTACCACCCTGCAATTCGTTGTAAAACTCCATCATCATCTGACCACTCCAGTAATCGCATTCAATGAAGCGATCACCCTTAGAGTTGGCGGTATAACCACCCAATGGGCCAGTTACATAGGCGCAGGCAGGGCCGTTATAGTCTTTTAGCAAGGGGTTAATCTGATAGCATTCAAGGCCGGTTAGCTCGGCACCACAATGGAATGCCATAGAGTGACCATCACCACAGTTAGAGGGATTTTCGTAGGTACCAAAGAGGTAGCCTGAGGCCGGTAAACCGATTCGTCCGGCTGCACCTGTACACATAACTACCGACTTGGCACGAATCACCAAAATCTCAGCAGTGCGGGTATTCAAGGAAATACAACCACAGGCATTACCTTCAGCATCTTTTAAAATGCGAATCGCCTGATAGCGATTTTCAACAGTCACCCGATGACGACGCAGACGGCGATAAAGGATTTTCTTGATGTTGTGCCCTTCTGGCATGGGCAGAACATAGGTACCCAGATGGTGTACCTTCTTCATGTCGTACTCGCCAGTCTCATCTTTCTGGAAGTAAACACCCCACTTATCAAGCTTTTGAATCATTGCGAAAGAATTTTCTGCATAGGTCATAACACCTTTTTGCAGAAGGACGCCGTCGTTAGCAATGGTGATTTCTTTTACATAGTCCTCAGGTGTCGAGTGACCGGGTACAACGGCATTATTAAGTCCGTCCATGCCCATGCTGATGGCGCCAGAACGTTTAACATTGGCCTTTTCGAGCAGCATCACTGAGGCGTCAGGGTTCTTTTCTTTAGCCGCTACTGCAGCCATCGGACCGGCGGTACCACCACCGATAATTAGTATATCAACGTCTTTTACTTCTATGTCGTCAGGGAGATTCATGAGTTTCCTCGTCCAATTTTCGATATTTAAGTGAGTGACTACTCACTGATTTAGTTAAAATAATTTAGGTCTTGGCGTTAATCGTCAGGACCTCTCAATCTGGAACTGGTATTTATAGGTATCACCACGGAATGCTAAATACTCAAAATCAACAGGTTCACCCAGACGGTCGTAGGTCAGTCGCTGCACCCACATAATCGGACAACCCGATTCAGAGCCCAGTAATTTTGCCGTACTGGCATCGGCTGGCCGGGCCTCCAAACTAACTTCTGCCAACCCTAACTCAAGGCCTAATTCGTTTTCTAGTAATGGAAAAATATCGCCACTCATATCTTTAGAAAATAATTTACGGCCTATTGCTAAGGGGAAATAAGAGCTGTCTACAGACACTGGTTCACGATTCAAATATCTCACTCGAATCACCTCAACAACTGGCTCTTTCGCTAATACCTCAAGTTTACTTTTAACCTCTCGGCTCGGCGCTATCTCACGAATACTGACCAACCGTGCGGTGGCTTCATAGCCTTTTGGTCCCATTGCTTCAGCGAAACCCTGCAGATATTTCACATCTTGGGTTGCTTTTGGCTTACTCGCAAAGGTGCCCTTTCCCTGTGACGTAAAAATCAAACCTTCTAGTGTAAATCTCTCAGTGCTTGGCGAACGGTAATCCGGCTAACGCCGAATGATTTAATTAATTCGCTCTCCGATGGCATCTTCTGATAAGGCGCATAACGCCCACCTAAAATATCTTTTTTTAATGATTCCTTTATTTGAATATACAGAGGCAAGCGGGACATATTTTTGTCTGATAAGGACATCTCAAAACCTCCAAATATTGAGTGATTAATCTTACTTGTCATGACAAGTAATAACAACACTTTTCAACAAAAAAAACTATATAAACCCAGTAATTACGGGGCCTGCAGCCTAATGGTGCGTTTTCAAACAACGCACCATTTTGTCTCACAGGTCGCCCTTAAAGGGTGCGTAAAAAAGAGCCAAATCGGTGCATTACAAACCACTCACTCTTCTCTTCTGGGTTGCTCGCGCGCCAGATAAAATGCCACAGACCGAATACTTTCTTCGTCGAGCTTTTGGGCGATACGATGCATAGTTCCAGTTTCTTCATTACTTCGAGTAGAAGCACTAAAATCCTGCAACTGCTTAACCAAATACTGTTCGTGCTGCGCGAATAACCAGGGTGCGATTAACCGACTATCAAGTCCTTCAAGAGGCGCATTTTGACGATGGGAATAACCTAGGGGGTCATGGCAACTGGCACAGGCCAGAATATTTTCTCGGCCCTGATAAAATAATTGCTCGCCCCTTGAGAAGCGCTGAATACTGTCATTATCAGGCTCCAGTTCTTTGGCCGCAGGCGGTCGCAACTGTGCGAAATATGTGGAAATCCTGTCTACCACCGCCAAGTCAACTTCAGTGGCTATGGCCGCCATTTGGCCTCCGTCGTTATTACGCCGACCATGATAGAAATCCAAGAATTGCTTACGGATATACGCTGGTTTTTGGCCCGCTAATTTCGGAAATTTTGCCATTCTGCTGATACCATTAACGTTGTGGCACATGGCACAGATTTCCCACTCGTCCATCCCCTCTTTATCAATCATGCCGGCTGATGCTGAACTGATTAAAAACACAGCACCGAAGATTAGGATCGATAGGGTTAACCAAGAGTTTGTCATAGCTGCCACTTAGCCCTACAGTTAATGGTGTTGATGATGGTTGTGCTGATCATTATGGTTATCACGGGATTTACTTTTTAATACCGGCATTTCAACATGCACGCTTGTGCCATTCTTGAAATTTAGTTGCACTGCAGCGCTATCACCTAGAGACATGGCGGTAATGGGCTTACGCATCATTAGATGCAGGCCACCAGATTCAAACTGAACCTGCTGGTGAGGCTGTATGGTTAGCGTTGGCAGCATTTTCATACTGGCAATACCGTTAAGCAGCTGGGACTGATGGATCTGAATACTGCCGTAGGCAGGACTGGTAACAGACACTAACTCAATGGGCTTGTCAGTCAGGTTGGACAGAGAGAAATAACCTGCATTCATCGCCATCGTGGGAGGCGCTAGTCCCACCCAGGCCTCTGAAATCTCTATGTCTGTTGCGGTGCTGCCTGTTGAGTCATTTTGTTGTTCTGCACTAAGCGGAATACTTTGCAGCAGAAGTAGCAGACTAACGGCTATTCGGGTGCTTCTAGTCATCGAACCGTACTCCACTAATTAACTGCGAAAGGTACATGGCTGTTTTATGAGGATGGAACGGTGGGTTTAGCTTTGCGACCATCTCTCCCGCCGGATTTATGAGTGAGACATAGGCTGTGTGTAGTACGTCATAGTCATTGTCATCGGTATGCTTTTTATCGAGTCGATAAAAGGCATTAAGGCTATCAATAAGCGACCCGATCTGATTAACCTCTCCGCTAATACCTATGTATTGGGGATGGAAATAACCGAGATATTCCTTTAATACGGGCACATCTCGCGCCGGATCAACCGCCAGAAAGATAATGCGTGGAATGCGTTCTGGGCTTACCCGCAAGCCCATTTCGGCGCGCACCGCTTCTAGATTACCTAGCGTTACCGGACAGACATCGGGACAGGTAGTAAACCCAACAAAAATCATTGACCAATGATTTTTTAAGCTCTGCAGATTGAATGGCGCACCATTTTGATCCACGAGAGAAAATGGTTTCACGGCTACGGGATTCTTAAGACGTTCATAATCATCTGTCGCCGCTACAGCCTCAGCCGCGAGCATGACCTGCCCTGCCAGTAGAGCACCGACAAACACACCTCTCGAAAGAGCCCGAACTAGTATCGACATCGCGTTAGGCTCCTACCTGCTCAAATGCTTTCAGGCTCTCTGCCCTAATGTAGCCGAGGCACTCCTTCTTTAACTCTACAAAATCATGTGAGGTAGCCAACTCAGGCTTGCGCGGTCTCTCAAGACTCACTTTCAGATCTGCTATAACAGAACCTGGGCTGGCGCTCATGACGAGAATGCGGTCTGCTAAAAAAATTGCTTCATCCACATCGTGGGTAACAAATACAACCGTAATGCCAAACTCGGCCCATATATTGAGCAGGCTCTCTTGCATCATTATGCGAGTCTGGGCATCTAGTGCACCGAACGGTTCATCCATCAGTAACACGCGAGGGTAATTTGCCAGCGCACGGGCAATACCCACCCGTTGCTGCATACCCCCTGATAGCTCACCGGGAAAGGTGTTGGCAATTTTAGTCAGACCAATCATTGCTAAAAATGTGTTGGCAATCGAACTGCATTCGTCGGGGCTGCAGCCAGCCAGTTTTGGGCCGAAGGCTATATTCTCTAGCACTGTCTTCCAGGGGAACAAAGAGTACTGTTGAAACACCATGCCGCGATCAGGCCCAGGGCCCGCCACTTCATCGTCATCTACCAGCACTGTTCCAGACGAGGGTGTAACATAACCGGCGATTGAATTTAATAGGGTCGATTTACCACAGCCTGAGGGCCCGAGAATACAGACAAACTCACCGGGATTAATTCTTAGGCTGGTTTCGGTCACTGCAATATTCTCATCTGCCCCTGAACCAAAAATAATACTGACGCCCTGAATATCAATGCGCCCACGTTTTTCTTGGCCACCATTGTTTTCAGCAATTTTATTCTTATAAATTGAAATTACATCTGCATTCATTATTAGTTCCTAACCGTTTTGGTAAGTAAGGGAGCCCTTGTAACTAGGTCTCAGTTTTCCCGCGCGATGTAGCTATAAACAGAGCCACTATCAAAAACACATACCCTAGGATATTCACCCAAATTCCTATTGGCTCAAGCCACAGAGAGGTGGACACACCTAGCCCCATCATTGCTAGACCGACTACCCAGGTTGGCGTGGAACAGCAGACCACCCATGACATGGTGATCGACGCTAACGACGCAAGCGTCGTGCCCAGACCTGCGGCCATACTAGCGCTGCGTAACGCGCCTGCTGAACACACACGGTTACGTCCACGCAACAGTAATAAGTTGGCTGTTGCGGCGGCCGTCAATAAAAGGACGCCGAACACTTTGAACGGTGCGATAAATAGACTCCATTCTGAAATACCTTTGCCGTAGTCATAATTCATAAAACCGACTTCGAATAACCATTCATCTTTCATAATGGTTACGCTGTCTAATATCGACGGAGTGGAAAGCCAGATACGTCTAATATTAAAACTCCAATCATAGGCATTGAGATAGTTCGGCAGACTCTCAAAACGAATGATTAGAGCGGCCATTAATAGCAGATAATAGAAGACTGCAAATGCCGCCGTTAAGCTCAACCACAGGACTAGGTTGTTGCTAAGGCACTGTCTAATTAAACCTAGTCTGGTCATCTGGTCTGACTACCGCTGCTTTTCTTTCCAGCGTAATGCCGGTTTCATCATCAATTTAATCAAATAGGTCGACAGAGTTCCAAGACCACCAATAACCAACATGCCGACCACAATATCGGGGTAATTAATCAGCGAGTAGGCATCCCAGGTAAAGTAGCCAATGCCGTATTGACCAGAGATGATCTCTCCAGCAAGCAGCGAGAACCAACTAATACCCATGCCGATAGCAAGGCCTGCGGCAATACTGGGCAAGGCTGCCGGCAGCACAACATGCCAAAATACTGAAAATTTCGAGGCGCCCAATGATCGTGCGGCGCGGACTAGTACATCGGGCGTCTGCTCAACACCATGCAGGGTATTTAGGATGATCGGGAACAGAGCACCGAGGAATGTAATGTAGACAATCGAGGACTCTTCGGTCGGCCACATTAATATGGCTAATGGTATCCACGCCACGGCAGGTATCGGGCGGATGATCTCGATATACGGAATAACCGCTGCGCGGGCCAGCTTGGAGCGGCCCACAATCACACCGATGGCAATCCCTAAGACAACAGCGATGGTATAGGCTATTAAGATTCGTCGAATACTGACTGTTATATGGATATAAAACTCTGGATCACCCAGCTGGATCATAAATGCCGCACCCACTTTTAGTGGCGAGGGCACATTTTCAAAATTAATAAAGTGATTAAAGTTGTATTTGGTGGCCAGGTACCAGAGAACAATACCGACGGTAAGTGATAGGGTACCAATAAAAAATGACTGTAGTTGCAACCCAGAAAACCAAAGCAATAGCGATTGCGCATTACTGTCCGACCCTGGCTTTTTGACAGAATCTGGCGTGACTGAAGGATTCTCAGCACCCGGTTTTTCCACAGGTGAATCAGACGTCTGTCTATCAATACTGATACTCTTACCGATCACGTTCATAGCTATGTCTCGAGTTCTTGATCTATAAATAATTGACCTGCCGTCAAAATCACTTTTTTTGGCGGCAGATCATCTTCTTGTACATGTAGAATACTTAACTACCCATTGACGCTAAAGCAGCCTCGTAATCGAATACCATACCGCTGTTTTTAGAGGCAAAATCATCGGCATCAGGCTTACGGAGAAAGGTTGAAAAACCCTTCTTGGTCTTAACATAGAATGCTGTTTTACCGAACAATTTAAGCCCAGTCTCTTTGTCGTAGACATAGGTGGCATTTAATTTAGCCCCGGTTTTACGAAATACCTCTACAGCAGCCAGAAACTCAGTAATAGTCTTGTGGGCGGAGATACCTTCCCGCGAATGCCATATTTCCATAGGGCGATCGGCATTATCGATGGCAGCATCGACCATTGAGGCCTTCTCTTTTTGATAGTCTTTACCAAGATCTTGGTAAGCAGCTTCTACATACTCTTCCGTAATCCACTCGTTAAAGTCCAGTGGCGGAATCGACTTCTCTTGAACTAGAACACCGTGATTAAAGGCCAGTGCGTCGACCCACTCAGATTTGATGGTGGGATCTAAGGTTAGGTGGCCGCCATCTGAGAAGTAGATATAGAGCACCTCTTTCTCAACGCCAGTCCACTTCTCGATAGAATCAACTGCTCTAATAGGATCTTCTCTTATCCAGTCGCCCGCTTCGTAGACTGCTTTGACAAAGGCGGTTGCAACCTCTGGGTATTTGTCAGCAAAGTCTTCACGAACCACAACGCCGTGTAGGTATGGAACACCTGTTTCACTGCCGTCATAGATTTTGCGGCCAGTACCTCGGAATTCCATCAACTCAGACCAGGGGCAGAAATCGGCATGGGCGTCAATTTTGCCGGCGGCAATATTGGCGGCACCAACGGCTGGGCTCTGATTCTTGAGCATGTAATCTTTGCCTGAGAAACCAGTGTCCTGCATTCCTTTCAGCAGCATGCCCCAGGCGGCACTGCCGACAGGAACAGAGACTTCTTTACCTTTAAGTTGCTCGATACTGTAGATGTCGGAGTCGACGGGCACGACAATGGCATTGCCACTCCCTTTTAAGTTATACCCTGTTCCGGCAATGTATTTGGTCCGCAGTGAATCAGTTTCCTGAAACTTGGCGCCATTAACAATGAGCGGATAGTCGCCCATCACACCAAAGTTAAGCTTATTGGCCATCATCTGGTTGGTGATTGGGCCACCTGATGAGTAGTCGCTCCAGCTAATCTTATAGGTAACATCGGCATATTTACCGGTGGTCGGTAGGTGCTTCTCTAGAAGCTTTAATTCTTTGACCACGATTCCCGCTGTGTACGTGTCTGTACACATACTTTGGTGGCCGATAGCAATTCGAATGTTTTCGGCCTGAGCCTGAAAAGCAAATGCTGATAGCAAAGGAATGACCGACAATGCGAGTTTTCTTATGTTCATTTTGATAGTCCTTTTGAAAAGTTATTTGCAGTTAACTTGTAATAGCAATTTATGCCCATTGACCTTAGTAATGCATAGGGCATGCCAAAAAAATTGATATTAATGAAATGAAATTCTAAGTGACTGTTTAAAATCAGTTTTATTTGGTCAGATTGGATTAACGCTTTTTCCGAATGCCATTTCGAATATTTTTTTTGCACAGTAAAAGCGCAGTAATCTCTCTAAAAATCCATGGGCGTGCATAATTTTTATAAATATGGAGTCTCGACTAATACAACATATCAAGCTGAAAAGACGGGTTAAGGGGCTGCTTTGGTTTAAAGGGGGCTATAGCTGTGTGTGGAAAAGAACGCTTTAATAGCGCGTGTAGAACGCGTAGTGGGGCCAAAGGTAATTGATTGCGGGGTATTCCATGGTGTAACAGTCTTAAACAGTGCAGAAAAAAATAAACCCCAGCAAAAATACTGAGGTTTATTAGTCAACTAACGGCTGTAAGCAATAGATTAGCAGACAAACGCTTGGGATCGCTTATCTGCCAACAATGTCCTACTAGCGTTACTGTTAAAGCTTTAACTGAAGGCCTATCTTAACCACAGAGACGTCACCCGCACCGCGAGTGTCCTGAACGCCGTAGAACAGGCCAACACGTGCCCCATGTCCACGAATCACCGAGGTAAGACCTATGTCATAGCGGGTGGTGTCTTCAATGGCACTGTCAGCAGGCTCGAACGCCTGGTAGCGGATGCTTGGTTGTAGACGACCTGGGCCAAATTCGCCAGGCAACATATATGATAGAGACAGCATATAAGCATCACCCTCTTTATGGACATTTCCACCATACTCATCATAGTCATAGACTGCGGCTTCAACGCTTGCTAAACCACCGCTGGCTAGGTTCTTTTCCATCATGAAATCGAGATTGTAGCCAGAGAAGTCAGTGGTTGCCGTAGTATCACCAAATGCATCGCTCTGCTGCATTGCCGTTAAACCAATGGTTAAGATGTCTTTTTTCCCGAAGTAAGTACTTCTAGTTAAGTAACCTTCTTTATCCCAAAAGCTATAGGCGAGCCGACCCGAGAACGCTTCGCTGTCTGTCGGCACAAGATCAGCCTGCTTACCGTTAAACATACCAAAGGAGTAGCTTAGTCGGCCTTCAGCAGCCGAGCCCATCACCGCGATACCGTCATCACGACCACCTTTTTGCGGGATTGGGTACTTGGATACCACACCTGGATACTGCCATGTGGGCAGGTTGTAAGAACCACTCAGGTTAGAGCGGTCACTCGGTGGGATGAAGCGGCCAGCCCAAACACTAACGCTGTCGCTAACTTTAAATTTGGCGAGGGTGTCCAACATGACCATTTCGCCGCCTTTATGTTCTGTCTGCAGCTGAAATGCGATGCTGTCAGTCACTTTACCCTTGAGGTAAAACCGCATGCTGTGGACCTTCATATCGATTGAATCACCGACAGTCGCGCCATCTTCTTGGGATACTAATTCGGCGCGAATACTGCCACCAAATTCAATGGCGGAATCGTCAGACAATTCCATTTTCATTCCAGCATAGCTGTTGCTGGCGAGCAAAACAGTACCGGCCAATGCGCAAAGTCCGGATGATTTTTTAACGTTCATAGTTTTTCCTTTACAGTAAATTAATGGTTTAGGGTTAGGGTGATTCATGATTTCTTGTGATAGCCCGGTGTAACTACAATCTGAGGGCTGCGTTGACTCCCAATAGCAGATTGGTATCCTTTTGCCATTGCTCGCCCAGCGCAGCAAGGGACGCCTCTTCCTGTGGGCCCGCTAAAAAACATAGGCCAAAAGGCAGACCGTCCTCTCTTATTGCGGCAGGCACGGCAATAGCCGAAAGCTGTAATATGTTGGCGTAATAGGTGTAATAACCCATGTTGGTATTCAAATTGACTGGGTCGGCTGCAACCTCTTCAATGGTGTAGATGGTTCCCGCGGTGGGCACCATCAACACATCGATGGTAGAGAACACAACCCGAGTCATGGCCTTCAACTCAGTGATTCGGTAGTATTCTTTACAAAGGTCAACCGCTGAATACTGTTTGGCTTTTTCTACAATCGCTTTAACATTGCTGTTGACTGAGTTTGGATTGGTGACTAAAAACGCCTCGAGCGATGAGTATCTCTCGACCAGTAAAGGGCCGTCGAACAGCATCTTTCCCGCTTCTAAAAAATGACTGAAGTCTATTTCAATCACTTCAGCACCCAAGGACTCCATTCGTGCGATTGAGTCGTTAAAACATTTCTCAGCCAAACTATCGCCAAAGAATTGACGATTGGCTGAGTCTGGTACACCCACTACAAGTTGCGAAACTGAGGTGGGTATGTTGCTAGACACTTCAGTTTGAGAATTTTGCTTACTGCGTAAAAAGGGATCTGTAATATCAGCGCCTGCGGCCTGGTCAAAGACCTGTTTAGCATCTGAGCAGGTCAATGCAAAAATTGGCACACAGTCAAAAGATCGATTGGCGTAGACCATACCTGCAGTACTGATAAGGCCGGGCGTGGGCTTTAGGCCGACTATATTGTTGAGCGCCGCGGGAATACGTCCGGATCCTCCGGTGTCGCTGCCTAGGGAAAAACTCACCAGACCTACGGCGACCGCAACACCTGATCCTGAACTAGAACCTCCGGGAATATACTCTGGATTAAACGTGTTAACGGGATGGCCAGGACTTCGAACCCCAACCAGACCCGTAGCAAACTGGTCCATGGTGTTTTTGCCAATCAGGATGGCTCCCGCTGTAATTAATTTCTTGACCACGGTAGCGCTGTCTTCAGGGAAATGTGAATAGTCGGGGCAGCTAGCAGTCGTCGGCAAACCTTTGACGTGGATATTGTCTTTGACTGAAAATGGAATGCCATAAAGTGGCAGTGAGCTTGGATTAACAGCGAGTAAATCCTCGGCGGTCTGTAACGCCTCTGTCTTGTCGACTAAGGTCGTCCAGACAAAGTCCTCACCTCTGGCAGCGATACGGCGATAAACTTCCTCAACCACATCCACTGGGGACAGGGAGGTATCGGCATAACCAGCCCGCAAGCTAACAATGTCGAAGCTCATGACTTCAATAGTTTGATTCGATTTCATAGTGTTGACCGACTCTTTAGAATTCATATAAGGCAGGTATACCCCTGGTATACCTGCCAGTCATACGATCTTACTTAGTACTTATAAAGCACTTAATTAGCACTTAATTAGCACTTACTTAATGATAGATTCGAGGTATTCAGGGCGAATAAAGTTGGACATTTTCTCAACCGAGGCTGCGGCTGGAAGACGTTTTTGCTCGTACAGGAAGTTACCGGTAGAGACTAGCGTGTCGACAAAACCACCGTCTTTTTCACTCGTACCAATATACTGCGCAGTAAGCTGCTTGGCGCAGGGAACCATTTCAGTGCCTTTCATCATTCGTGTTGCATCGTCCAAATCAAGACCCAGCTCTTTAGCAATGATCACAGCAGTTTCAGCGGGGTTGTTGAGCCAGTAATCGATACCTGCACATTCAGCTTTAAGGAACTTGGTTACATAATCAGGATATTTCTCGGCGAATTCATTCATCACAACACCGACATCCCAGGTTGGGTAACCACGAGCAGCCATCAGACCAGAGGTGTCAAACAGGTTGGCATCGTCTTCCAATACACGACCTAGAGCAGGTTCCCAGAACCATGCCGCATCGATGTCACCACGGCTCCACGCCAGTGCAATATCGTTAGGACGCAGGTCGATAATTTTCATTGAAGCCGGATCAATACCCTCGTCTGCTAGTGCATTGAGTAACAGGTAGTGAGTCGTAGAACCAAAGGGTGCAGCGATTGTTTTACCTTTCAAATCTTTCAAACTTTTTATGCCTGCAGAAGTACGTACAGCCAATGCTTCTACGTAATCAAGCATATTCAAAACCATGATTCCTTGAATAGGCAGACCGCGTGTAACACCAATGGCTGCAGGGGGATTACCCAAACCACCAAAATCGATCTGGTCACCAGCGATAGCGCGCAACATGTCACCGCCGCCCCCGACTTTGATATATTTAATCTCTACGCCAGGCATTTCTTTCTGTACTAGGCCTAATGATTTAGTCACTAACTGAGCATTCACAAGGTTTAGAAAACCTACAGTGACAGTCTCGGGCTTATCGGCAATTGCGACTGAGGGAAGCACGGACATACACAGGCCGGCTATTAACGCTTTACATTGCTTGTTCATAAATATTTCCTAAGTTAAAAGTTGTTGGAGGTGTAATGTGGGTAAGTTAAAAATTAGCTTTTTGAAAACTGACGGGTTGCACGTGTCCATGGCATAAGTGCAAAACCGATAAGTCGCATAATTACATCTAGTGCGATTCCGGTAAGTCCTAAAATAATCAGTCCCATAATGACAATATCGCTGAGTAGAAATTTTGCCGCATCCCAGATCATCCATCCGATACCGGCGGTTGCTGCAACAATTTCAGCGGCGACCAAGACGGTATAGACAAACCCGAGAGATATGCGCATGCCGGTTAGGATCGTCGGCCCCGCACCGGGTAGATAAACTTCGCGAATCAAATCCATGCGCGAGGCACCCAGTGACTTTGTCGCCAACACATAGGTGGGATTAATATCCTTAACGGCTTGGACGGTCGCAATAATAATTCCCGGTAGTCCAGCCAAAAATAGTAGGGCTAGTTTTGATGATTCGCCGATACCTAACCACATCACCAATAGTGTGTAGAGACCCAAAGGTGGTAGTGGTCGATAGAATTCAATAAAGGGGTTGAAGATAGCGTGGGCAGTTTTGGACATCCCCATGGCGATACCCAAAGGAATGCCGACCAAACAAGCTAAAAAGAACGCAGAAAGAATACGAAACAGGCTAGTGCCCACATGCTCTAGTAACGTCGAACCCTGATAGCCCTCAAATAAAGCATCAACAAAGGCGAGGTAAATCGCTTCTGGCCCAGGCAGAAATAATGGGTTGGCGAGCCCAGTTTTAGTAACAAAGACCCAGGCGCCAAACATCGTCAAGACTGAGCAGCTTGAGATAAGAAAACGCCTATTTTCTGGGCGTTGAACGATCTGGGTTAGTGTTGCTAGCCAACGTCTAAAGGTCATTCGCTGAAACCGAGAATACTCATGATGGCCAGGGCATAAATTTTTGTCGCAGCAACAGATTTTGGAATCGAGATTCCTTCGTTAATGGGTGACCACCCATCTTCACCAGGCCCAAATGTTACCGCGTTCATGCCGGTTTCACGGAATCGAATAGTGTCGTTGAAGGCGTTCTTACGATTGATATGGGGGGTACCACCGAGTAACTTTTGGTAGGCTTTGGTGATCGACAGGTTGGGCTCTTGGTCTTCTGGCACTGGTTCTGTTCCGCCAACAAACAGCGAGTCCGGCACTTGGCGAACAGTGAAGCCCACCTCTTCCGAGGTACCCAGGACATTGCCCACGGTCTCGGTAATATCCTTGATCACCGTGTCAATGGTCATGCCGGGCATAATGCCGACAATGGCTAGAGTCATCGTGCAACTGTCAGGGGAGAACTGCATTTCACCGGGCAGGCCACCGTTAATTCGTACTACGCAAACACAGGGAGGCGTATGCCCCATCATCTCTGCGGGGGTATGGAAAAAACTCATGGTGTTCAATGGTTCGATCAATGTCGACGCTAAAGTAATCGCATTTACGCCTGTATCCGGGCGCCAGATATGGGATTTTAATCCTGTCACTGTCAGTTCAACGAGACAGTTACCCGCGTTGGCAACAGAAATATTCATACCCCAATCTTCTGTCTCACCACCCCAGGCGGTGGGCTCTGCAGTAATTGAATAGTCGGTTTTGAGGCCCATGGTTTTGGTCATGTAAATCGAACCATGCAAACCATTCTTCTCTTCGTCGACGGTGTAACAACAGACGAGATCACCTTTGAGTCGGACACCTTCGTCGAGTACCGCCTTGACGGCTAAGAGTGACGCCGCAAGATTGCCTCGGGTGTCGGAGGTTCCTCGACCATAAAGCCAGTCTCCGTGACGCGTGGCCTTGAACGGGTTCTGATCACATTTGTCCCAGCGCTCAGGTTCAACGGCAGGATAGGTATCTAAGTGGTCATTGAGCATTAGCGATGGACCATCGCCAGTGCCCTTTAAGCGACCAACAACATTGGGGCGATGGGGCTGAGATTCAAATTTTTCGACTTCAAAGCCCATGGCTTCGAGCTTACCGGCAACAAAGAGTGCAATTGACTCCTCTTCACCCGCGAGAATATCCGGATCCAGCGGATTGACCGAATGGGGTTGGCCTGTGCGAACCATTTCGGTAGTGAGATCCAACCACTCGCTTTCATGGACACGAGCTATAACACGCTGTTCAAGGTCAGAAAGGAGCTCAGTAGTTTTACTCATAAATTTTCTCAGTTAGTTTTTAGGCTTGTGTTCAGGATTTTTTTTCGGTAATTAAGAATTCTGTAACTCAAAGGCTCTTAGACTTTCAGCACGAATAACGTCAAGGCATTGTTTTTTTAAGGCGATGTAATCAGGGCGTGTTGCCATGTCTTGAGAGCGTGGCCTTGGTAATGGATTATCAAACTCGGCGACAACTTTCCCGGGGCTCGCACTCATCACTACAATCTTGTCAGCAAGAAAAACTGATTCATCAACATCATGGGTAACAAACACCACAGTGGTTCCAAACTGACTCCAAACGTCCAGTAGGCTCTCCTGCATCACCAGTCGCGTTTGCGCATCTAGGGCACCAAAAGGTTCGTCCATTAACAGCACACTAGGAAAAGTTGCTAGGGCCCGAGCGATGCCGACACGCTGTTGCATACCGCCCGACAACTCCGCTGGATAGTGATTTCTATATTTTGTTAAGCCCACCATATCGAGAAAATATTCTGTAGTTTTGGTGGCCTCTATATCTTTAACTAATCTCGGTCCAAGGGCGATATTCTCAAAAGTGGTTTTCCACGGCAGTAATGAATACTGCTGAAAGACCATACCGCGGTCAGGTCCAGGCCCAACGACAGACTCACCATCGACACAGACAGATCCAGTTGTCGGGGATGTATAACCGGCGACAGAATTTAATAAGGTAGATTTACCGCAACCCGAAGGCCCTAGAATGCAGACAAACTGACCGGGCTCCACCACCAGACTGGTTTCTTGCACAGCAGTTGTCCCTTGGTCACCCTTGCCGAATACGACACTGACTTTATGTATTTCAATCAGGCCTCGAGATTGGGAACCTGCATTCGATGATTTGGCCGCAGCAATTGATAAGGTTGGTATTTGATTTACTGACATTTACTACTACACCTAAAGTTTAGTTGCGCTCAAAGAAAGGTCATGTCGAACCACCTATTGAGGCGCCGCGAGCCATATACTTGTATTAGCAAGTTATATCCAGTTGCTTTAAGTGCTGCCAAAACTGTGCCAATAATTATTTTTTACCTGGTTATTTTTCTAACAGTCTGATTTGTATGATTTTTTTGATTTTTTATGGGGGGATTAATCGGTGACATAAAAGTCATTGCTGGTTTCAAATCGACCCATTAAAAGGCGCCGGACCTGCGGACGCACTTTAAACGTGCAGAGGTTAGGGGCAGTTTAATACAAGCTATCTAGGTATTAAAAAGCCGAATTTGGTGATTTGAAGGGGGGAATACTGATAAGTGGGGGGCTGGTATAAGGGCTTATTTTGGCTATTTGGTGGTCTGCTTTGTCTTTTTCGCGTAGGCGGAAATCTGGTTGAGGTCCCAGCCTGCGTTGGGATGACGGAGGGTGCTGGTATGGCGGGGAGTCTGGTGAAAGCGCTTTAAGCCACTTTGCTAAAGTCAATTCGGCGGAGATCTTTGGTATGAACAACCTGCCTGGCTTTCCATAGATCATAACTTTCTTGGAGTGTAAGCCAACTCTCGGCGGAACCACCTAATACGGCGGAGATCCTAACTGCCATTTCCGGCGAGACATTAGATACCCACTCAATAGTTGCCCTACAATATATACAGTAAAACCAATGGGTTACAGCGTGAGTTAGCATGTTTGTAACTGGTTTGTAATTCTGTCCATTCGTCTGCATCAATCTATCCAGCAATAGACCCTATTTTGTTCAACGACTTAGTTGAGATGTACTTACAAGCCTTGTAACAAAGACAGACCACTCGTCCTCATCCTCAACGGGAGCGAATCGTTCCGCTGCCATTGATTGTTCAACAACTATCCCCATAACACTCTCTTAATCAATTCGCTCATTTAGTCCAACTGGTGCTGACGGGATACAGTGAATGCTTGAATCGGGTAATTCTTTTCGGGGAGGCATCTCTTCGCCGGGCACTCAGAAATTATATTGCGCATTATCACAGCGAGCGGAATCATCAGGGCGTGGAAAATCGATTATTGAAACCACTTGCCACGATCAGTTCAATCCATGAGCCAATTAAGCGCCGCGAACGCCTTGGCAGTTTACTCAACTACTACTATCGAGAAGCGGCCTGAATGTCGTCGTTCGAATTTTTGCACCACACGGGGTCAAGCTAAACAATATCCTTGTCCCTGAGTCTTCCAGTGAGTAGGCGATTTCCTCCGCGCTCCAGCGCGAATTGACTGGATTGACTACGCCGCCTCCCCAGGGCACCCCGAACAGGTATTCGAGGTGTACTGGAGAGTTCAGCGAGAGCAAAGCAACCCTGTCACCCGGCTCCATACCGAGGCCCTGCAAGGCCGAAGCGAGCTTGGCGACGCGCGCACCCATCTCCCCATAGGTCCAGGATTGGCCGGCAATTCGGATGGCTGTTTGTTCCGCTCGCTGTTGGATATTTCGGCTGAGTAATTGGGTAAAGTTAAACACGGGACGAGCCCTCCGACAGTTGTGCGTCTGAATACGCGGGTTTTTCGAGTTGCGGTCGCTAGTGGATTCATTATGCCGTGCACGGCATAAACACAAATCTTGGCCAGACCTCCTATGGATCTCAGGCGCGAGGAGTGAATCGGGTATTCACACCCTCGCAGCCCGCCGGAATGGCTCAGAAGGAGTAGGTCACTTCGACACCCAATACGCGCCCCTTGGCCAGAGGAGAGAACGTACCGCCCAGAGGCACCGGACCGAGAAGAGCCGGTAGCTGAGTGTCACCACCGTGTTTGACTTCATCCAACAGATTTTTACCATAGATAGAAAACACCCAGTGGCCACTGTTGTCGTAAAAGTCCAAGCCGGCATCGAGAATTTCCTGCTCCGAAATGATGCCGAGATTGTTATCTGTCACCGCAGATTCATCGCGGTAGGAATAGCTGACTCGGGAGGTCATGAAACCCCAATCGCCGATGGTCTGATCGTGGGTGAGGCCCAGGCTGTAGGTCAACTCGGCTGCGCGTGGAATATCGTGGCTACAAACCGGCGATGTCGGTTACCTTGATGAGGCTGGCTATTTGTTTCTCATGGACAGAGCCAAGGATATGGTCATCTCCGGGGGAATGAATGTTTACTCTACTGAGGTAGAACAGGTGTTGAAACGCCACCCATCGGTAGCGGACGCTGCCATTGTTGGTCTCCCCCACGCCGACTGGGGAGAGTTGGTGCACGCGGTCATCGTTAGCAGGAAACCCGTCACCGCCGAAGAGTTACTGGCGCTGTGTCGAGAAGAACTCTCGCGTTATAAAGTGCCAAAATCATTCGAATTTCGCGAGGAATTACCGCTAACGACCTACGGCAAGGTGGACAAAAAGTCGCTGCGCAAAACAGCAGTTTCTACCCCGCGCTAAAATCATCAATCAAAGAGAGGGAAGATGTATGACCCGCTCTATAGAACTCCGACTATTGGAATTAGAATCGAAGCTTCAGACGCTTGAGGGCAAAGACGCCATCAGAACTATGTGGCGTTCACAGCTATCTGGCGGAGACACGCAATCAAGTTTGTCGATACAAGGTCACAACCACCGCCCCGCCAATTCCAATATTGTGTTGTAGGCCAAGGCGTGCTGACGGCACCTGCTTATCTCCCGCGGTTCCGCGTAGCTGCCAGGCCAGCTCCGTGCATTGTCCAAGACCTGTTGCGCCAATGGGGTGACCCTTCGACATCAACCCGCCCGAGGGATTAACCACAAACTTGCCTCCATAGGTATTGTCGCCGCGGGCCACAAAATCGGTTGCACCTCCGACTTCGCATAACCCCAAGCTCTCGTATCTGAGCACTTCGTTTGGCGTGAAGCAATCATGAAGCTCAATCACATCCACGTCATCCGGCTCTATTTCTGCTAGCTCGTAGACCTGCTTGGCCGCGCGGCGCGTCATGTCACTGCCAGCGAGATTCATTGCGTTATTCCACGATTCTTGTGTATCTGTTGCCATAACCTGCGCAACGATTTCTACAGGGGCTGGCACACCATGTCGCTCCACAAATGACTCGCTGCAAACTATAACTGCACCGGCACCGCAGGTTGGCGGGCAGGCCATGAGGCGGGTCATGAAGTCACCGTATATCAACGGAGCATCAAGAACTTCAGAAACAGTAATTGGGTCGCGGAACACCGCATAGGGGTTTGCCGCAGCATGGCGCCGGCTCTTGACCGCCACCTGAGCGAATAGCTCCGGTACAGTTCAGCTGATCTCCAATTGGCTTACGACCATCTCATCGCATTCGTTACAAACGGGCTGCGAGGGCTAGAAGCGCCTAATAACTAGCGACAATAACAACCCGGTCAGATTCCGTCGTGAACAGTTCGATTCGCGTGAAATGCAGAAAGTCGGTTTCCAACTTACGTGGCTAAAGCATAAAGCTGTTCTGTGGGCGATAGAGCACCGACCATATTTTTCTTCATTTGACCTTTCTTGAGCATATCGACAAGCTCTATTCCAGTCAGTGTACTTTGTGCTGAATGGAAATTTTTGAAGCCTAGCATCGACCGGGTAATCCGTTTTACTCGTTGGTGATCTTGTTCAACTGATCGGAGCTGTCAATAGGAGTTCGCTAAAGGCCGGTTTCCAAAAAAGCCTGTCATTACTTAAAACCAGCTCTTTTGGGTAAAGAGTTGAGCCTCCGGGCGCTTTTTCAGGCTTACTATCCGTCCATTTCTTAGGGGCTGAGTCCTTCCAATGACATGACGCAAACCAAAAAACACCATCTACCACGATAACTGGCAAGAAATTGGCTGCTAGCTCGGCAATAGAGGCCTGCACTCTTACCCAAAATACATTAGGGCTTGATAAATACCCTGATTTTTATCCAATATACCCATATATTTACCACTACTTTTGTCTATATATAGTTGATTTTACCCCCAACTTATATCATATTAGGTCCATTACTGAGATAAGAGGCAATAAAATGAAGCGCCACCAGCTTGCTTACATCAAGGAATGGATGGATCGCGCGACAAGAAAACCGCTCATTATCCGTGGTGCCCGGCAGGTCGGAAAAACGACTTTAGTGAGGCTCGCCTGTGAAGAAATGGGCGTAGAGTTGATTGAACTCAACATGGAAGACCCTCAGGATTTTTCTGCACTACTTTCCCAAAATGACCCCCATAAGGTTTTTCAAGCCATCCTTTTCGGTCAGAAAAAATATAATCTAGACCCAGAGAAACAGCTATTTTTCTTTGATGAGGCGCAAGCATGCCCCGAGCTTATTCCATTCCTACGTTATTGCTATGAACGAGCCCCAGAATATCGCGTCATCCTCACTGGCTCACTGCTTGAGTTCGTATTACAGGCCGATAATTATTCCTTCCCCGTGGGTCGCGTTGAATTTTTATACCTTGGGCCAATGACCTTTGAAGAATTTTTAAGCGGGACAGGTAATGAGGGCGCCGTCGAACAGCTGAAAGAGGTTAGCGTAGAGAACCCCTTTAATGAGGCTATCCACAATATATTTCTAAAGCACCTACGCAATTACCTCATTATTGGCGGCATGCCAGATGCGATAAACAGCTATCGAGAAACTCACTCATACCTCGAAGCGGAGCGTACCAAGCAAAGTATTGTAACGACGTATCAAGCAGATTTTCATAAATATAGCCGTAACGCCGACATCCAATTGTTAAACAATATGCTGACAACCATTCCTGCTCAGCTCGGGAACAAGGTCATGTATTCTAGGCTTGCACCGGGTATAAAGAGCGAAAAAGTTAAACAAGTTTTGGAATTATTGGAGTTAGCTAAAGTTATTCAGCGCTGTTATCACAGTCACGGCAATGGTTTGCCATTAGCGTCCCAACAGAAGAGCAATCATTTTAAACTAATTTTTTTAGATGTAGGCTTAGTTCAATCCATGCTAGGTATTTCATTAGCAGAGATAGAAACAACGCCAGAGATCAATGAAATTGCCAAGGGCGCAATGGCAGAACAATTTGTCGGGCAACATTTAATGGTTGATAAGCCTATGTTCGAAGCGCCAGCTATTCATTACTGGGAAAAACAGGAAAAACACAGTACAGCCGAGGTAGATTTTTTAATGCCCTGGCATCAGAGCGTCCTGCCGGTTGAAGTAAAAAGTGGGCATAAAGGTCATATGAAATCGCTACAACAGTTTTTACAGGAAAAAAATAGCGACAAAGCCCTGCGCTTCTCATCAGGCCCGCTGCTGTTAAAACAATATCAATATGCCAGCCATCCACCTTATTGTTTTTTGAATGTTCCCCATTACCTCATAGGGCAATGGAGACGACTAGCGGAAAGTTTTACCAACATATAATTTAATTAGCTCATGCTTGATAAGATACCTCAGAGATATAGTGAAACTTGATCTGGCAGCCGTTTACACTACTAACTACAGAAGTTAGACAAAAATACAGATGAACAGCTAATATCGACCCAAGCAGACGTTAGATATAAATTTTATAGATACTTATTCAATGGAAGAAAATAGATAAAATATGCACATATCAAATATTAAGGTTCAGAATTTTCGTTTATTTAAAATTCTTGACCTCTCACTCAATGCTGGTCTCAATGTACTCGTCGGAGAAAACGATTCAGGTAAAATCTTGTTGGGCGACGTTAAGTCTAAGAGAGGCAATGCCGTGAATGGCGGACCAAATTAAACCGCCCAACACCAGCTCATCAAAATGCAATTGCTTTGCCTCCACCACCTCAACCAGCAGTTTATCTAAGACTTCATAGGCGTCGGATGCTGCAGCACCCAATCCCTCAAATTCGGAGGAATCACCCAAAATGCTACTTATGATTTGCAGTAATCGCAACCGTTTGTAACTTTCTTTGTAAAACCCTCTGTTTTAGGGGTGGTTTGCAACAAGTTTGTAACTCCCAACTCTATATAAATCAATGGGTTACACCTACCCGACTACTCCCACTCAATAGTAGCTGGCGGCTTACTGGATACATCGTAAGTCACCCGAGAAACCTGCGTGATCTCATTAATAATCCGGTTAGAGACTTTCTCTAATAGCTCATAGGGCAAATGTGCCCAGCGAGCGGTCATGAAATCAATAGTCTCGACAGCGCGAAGTGCAATGACCCATTCATAGCGGCGAGCATCGCCAACAACACCGACGGATTTAACCGGCAAGAATACGGCAAAGGCTTGGCTGGTTTTTTGGTACCAACCGAAGTTATGTAACTCTTCGATAAAGATGGCATCGGCTTCACGGAGAATAGCGCAATACTCGCGCTTTACTTCACCCAAAATACGCACACCGAGGCCGGGGCCAGGGAAGGGATGACGGTAGACCATATCATAGGGTAGGCCCAGCTCGACACCAATCTTGCGCACTTCATCTTTAAACAATTCGCGCAGTGGCTCAACCAACTCCAGCGCCATATCATCGGGTAAGCCGCCGACATTGTGGTGTGACTTAATCACATGGGCTTTGCCGGTTTTTGAGGCGGCGGACTCAATCACGTCTGGATAGATGGTACCCTGAGCCAGGAATTTAACATTGTCTATTTTGTGCGATTCTTCGTCGAAGATTTCAATAAAGGTATTGCCGATAACTTTGCGTTTGGCTTCTGGGTCACTAACGCCTACCAAGCCATTTAAGAACTTGTCTTGGGCATTGGCGCGAATAACTTTTACGCCCATATTTTTGGCGAACATTTCCATCACCATATCGCCTTCATTTTTGCGCAACAGTCCGTTATCAACAAAAACACAGGTAAGCTGATCACCAATCGCTTTGTGCAGCAGCGCCGCGACCACCGAGGAATCGACGCCCCCAGATAGACCCAGTAGGACGTGGCTATCGCCTACCTGCTCACGGACACGGGCGATCTGATCTTCAATGATCGCTGCGGCGGTCCAAAGACCTTCACAGCCACAGATCTCTAAGGCAAAATGCTGGAACAGTCCCTGACCCTGAAGGGTATGGGTGACTTCTGGGTGGAACTGAATGCCATAGAATTTTTTGCTTTCATTGACCATACCCGCGATTGGGCAGGCGGGCGTGGAAGCCATGAGTACAAAGCCCTCGGGCATAGCCACCACTTTATCGCCGTGACTCATCCACACGTCAAGTAGGGACTCACCATCACTGCCAACAGAATCTTTCAGATCTCCGAGCAGTACACTGTCTGACTCAACCTTAATTTGCGCATAGCCAAATTCACGCACGTTAGAGGTGGCTACGCTGCCACCCAACTGGCTCGCCATGGTTTGCATGCCGTAGCAAATACCCAAGATCGGCAAACCCATATCAAATAGACCAGCAGGGGCACGGGGCGCGGAGCTGCCCCCAGTGACTGACTCTGGCCCGCCGGAAAGAATGATGCCGCGTGGATTAAAGTCGCGGATTTCTTGTTCGCTAATATCCCAGGCGCGGATTTCGGAAAAAACACCAATTTCCCGTATACGGCGCGCAATTAACTGAGTGTACTGAGAGCCAAAATCAAGAATGAGAATTTTATGTGACTGGAGATCTGACATTTAAGATTCCTTAAACCGCCTGCGGCTGCTTCGAATAAAAAGAGGGCTGCACATTTAAGTACAGCCCTCCATCGCCTTGCAGGCAAGTACCCGCGGCGTCGTTTTCTCTAGGGCTGTTTAACGACCACCAGCCGGATAGTTAGGTGCTTCTTTGGTAATCTGTACATCGTGCACATGGCTTTCACTGATACCGGCAGACGTTACTCGCACAAATTCTGGCTCGGTGCGCATCTGCTCCATGGTGCTGCAACCTGTGTATCCCATCGCGGAGCGCAAGCCACCCATCATCTGATGGATTATTACAGACAATGGCCCTTTGTACGGTACACGGCCTTCAATGCCCTCAGGGACTAATTTTTCAGCGCCATCGCTGGCATCCTGAAAGTAACGGTCACTGGAGCCCTGGTTGCGCGCCATAGCACCGAGGGATCCCATACCGCGATATGATTTGTAAGACCGACCCTGATAAATTTCAATCTCACCTGGGGCCTCTTCAGTGCCGGCCAACATTGAGCCCATCATGACAGCACTGGCGCCGGCAACTATGGCCTTAGACATATCACCGGAGTAACGAATACCGCCATCAGCAATTACTGGGACACCGGTACCCTGAAGGGCCGCTACCGCATCCGCAATCGCAGTCACCTGAGGGACTCCAATACCCGTAACAATTCGAGTCGTACAGATCGATCCTGGGCCAATACCGACTTTTACACCATCGGCTCCGGCATCAGCTAGTGCTTTGGCTCCCGCACCCGTGGCTACATTGCCACCAATCACCTGCACAGCGGGATAGCGCTGTTTGATCCATCTCACACGCTCTAGTACGTTCTTAGAGTGACCATGAGCAGTATCCACTACTAATACGTCGACACCAGCCTCGATGAGTGCTGCAACACGCTCGTCTGTTCCCTCACCAACACCAACAGAGGCGCCAACACGTAATCGGCCCTGCTCGTCTTTACAGGCATTTGGGTGCTGTTCCGCTTTATCGATATCCGTGACGGTTATTAGTCCTTTGAGCTCAAAGGCATCATTGACCACCAATACTTTCTCAATTCTGTGTTTGTGAAGCAGTACCCGAACAGCATCTGGATCGGCACCCTCTTTTACCGTGACCAACTTGTCTTTGGGTGTCATTACTGAGGTTACTAGAGCATCCATATCAGTAGCAAACCGGACATCACGGCGCGTTACAATGCCAATGAGATTGCCGTCTTCAAGTACAGGTAAGCCAGAAATATGGTTGGCGATGGTCAGGTCATGCAGTTCGCGCAGTGTTGCGTTAGACTGGATAGTGAACGGATTTTTTACCACGCCACTTTCATATTTTTTGACCGCCAAAACCTCTTTGGCCTGCTGCTCAATCGTCATACTCTTGTGGATAATGCCAACACCACCTTCGGCGGCAATGGCAATTGCCAAGCGGGCTTCAGTCACAGTATCCATCGCCGCTGACACCAGTGGAATGTTCATACTAATACCGCGGGTTAGCTGCGAGCAAGTCGATACATCTTTAGCGGTGACGTCAGAATAACCTGGCACCAAAAGAACATCGTCAAAGGTTAGAGCTTCATGGGAAATGCGTAACATAATGGACGCTTACCTCAGTGAGGTTTTGGAAAGTAAGCGGTGCATTATAAATCACCACAACTCCTGACGTAAACAACTATTTAGGCCTCTAAAACGCCTTAACTCTGTGCCCTTATGCCTCTACAATGTAGCCATGATTGAGAATTCATCAGAACGAAAAATCCTTAGCGTTAGCGATCTTAACCGCAGCGTGCGGCATCTGCTAGAAACTCAGTTTCCACTGCTCTGGGTGGAGGGTGAAATATCTAACTTCGCACGCCCTGCGTCTGGACACTGGTACCTCACCCTAAAAGATGACAGAGGTCAGGTGCGTTGCGCTATGTTTCGCCAAAGTAGCGCGCGCGTTAACTTTACTCCCGCCAATGGCACTCAGGTGCTGGTTCGCGGTCGCGTTGGCCTCTATGAGGGCCGCGGCGAATATCAACTGGTTATCGAACATATGGAGGAAGCGGGTTTTGGCGCGTTGCAGCGCCAATTTGAGGTCCTTAAGCAGCAGCTAGCCTCAGAGGGTCTCTTTGATAATCAGCATAAAAAGCCCCTACCCCAATCCGTAGCTCATGTTGGTGTGATTACCTCTGCCACTGGGGCGGCAGTAAAAGACGTTCTGGCAGTGCTGAATAGGCGCTTCCCCGCCATCCAGGTCTCTATATTCCCCACTGCGGTACAAGGCGAACAGGCTGCCGCCCAAATCGTCAATGCTATTGCAGACGCCAACAGGCACGGCCAATCGGATGTTTTAATTGTCGGTCGCGGTGGCGGCTCATTGGAAGATCTATGGTCTTTTAACGAGGAGGCCGTTGCCCGGGCTATATTTGCTAGTGAAATCCCTATACTCAGTGCCGTTGGTCATGAGGTTGACTTTACTATTGCCGACTTTGTCGCCGATGTGCGCGCGCCAACGCCCTCGGCGGCGGCAGAGCTTGTCAGCCCTGATGGGGAGGATATGCTAAATCAGTTTAGTGGCTTTGCGATCCTGCTCAGGGAGGCCTTGGCCCGCACGACACAACAGCTGGGGCTTCGCGTTAACTACCTACACAAACGCCTGCAGCATCCCGGCAGGAAACTTCAGGAGCAGGCCCAGCATCTGGATCATTTGGATATTCGTCTGCGCCGGGCCATTGACATCAAACTTCAGCGGCAACAATCAGGCATGGCCACCGTAAATAATAAGCTCCTTCGCCAAAGCCCTAGGACCATGATTGCGCAGCGCCAGCATCAAGTATCGGGGGCGATAAAACAACTATCGCGCTCGGCCAAGCTAGTGGTCGATAATAAACAAACCAAGGCTTGGCAGGCTATGCATCTGCTCGACACGGTGAGTCCGTTAAAAACCTTGGGGCGTGGCTATTCGATTATTCGCGATAGCAATAATGCGGTGATTAAAAGTGTCAGTGGTATTCGTGCAGGGGACAGCCTAAAAGGCCAGTTAGCTGATGGCGAGGTGCTGTTTGCGGTAACCGAAACGACGACCAAGACATTGTAGACCGCTAGTCTGCCATGGCCTGTTCCAGGTCAGCAATAATATCTACCACCGCTTCCAGCCCCGCTGAGATGCGCACTAGCCCTTCACTAATACCATGCCGTTCGCGCTCTTCAAGGGTATAGACAGAATGGGTCATGCTCGCTGGATGCTGTATCAAAGTCTCCGCATCGCCCAAACTCACAGCCAACTTAATCAGCTTTAGACGATTCAGCATCCGCACTGCCGTCTCATAGCCACCCTTTAACTCTAAGGCAATCATGCCGCCAAAATTATCCATCTGCCGACCAGCCAGATCATGCCATGGATCACTTTTTAGGCCCGGGAAAAATACACGATCAACGGCCGGGTGCTGCTCTAGCATCTCAGCCATAAGCTGGGCGTTTTGACAGTGCCGCTCCATGCGTAATGGCAGTGTTTTAATCCCCCGCAAGATCAAAAATACGGTCATCGGCGAGATGACTGCGCCAGTCATGTCCTTAAGACCAAACAGACGGATTTGCTGGATAGCCTCGGCATCGCCCACCACAGCACCGGCAATAAGATCACCGTGACCACCCAGATATTTCGTCGCAGAGTGCACGACAAGATCCGCACCTAGGGTCAATGGCCTTTGTAATACCGGTGTGCAGTAGGTGTTATCGACTATGACCTTGATATCGGGACTATAGGCCTTCGCAAGGCTACTAATAGCAGCAATATCAACCACCCGCATATTGGGATTTACCGGCGTTTCAAAATACACCACTTTAGTTTTATCACTGAGGCCAGCCGCCATTTCACTGTGGTCGGTAAAGTCGGCATAACAGATCTCAATGCCAAATTTTTTCAGACCATGCTCCATAAATGAGAAGGTACAACCATACAGCGTTTTATCGACTAGCACCTGGTCACCCGGCGCCAATAGCGTCCAAAGTGTTGCTGTGATAGCACCCATGCCTGACGCGGTGGCTAACGCCGCCTCGCCCTCCTCAAGGTTGGCTAGTCGGGTTTCTAGTATTTCTTGAGTGGGATTGGATATACGGCTATAAAAGTGTCCCTCCTGCTCGCCAGAAAAACGCCCAGCACCCTGCTCTACCGACTCAAACGCATAAGTCGATGTCATATAAATTGGCGGATTGAGAGACCCTTCATTATCTGCCGAGTTGTAGCCGGAGTGAATGGCTCGCGTAGCAAAGGATAGCCTGTTATCTGTAGCCATGGGAACGTTCACTATAAGACCTGATCGAGACTCTAGAATACCCCGCTAACTCGGGTTAAATCTTCTCATTAAAGTTGCTATTTTTATAAATAATAGCTATATTCTCCAATAATTTATAAATTTTTAGTTAACTATGCCAATCCCTAGCCTTGATCGTATTGACCGCCGTATACTCGAAGAAATTCAATCAGATGGCAGCATTAGCAATCTCGAGCTCGCTGAGCGCATAGGCCTATCCCCGTCGCCCTGCGCCCGACGAGTAAAACTACTGCAGGAGGCAGGAATAATCGGTCGCCAGATAACATTGCTGGATCAGAAGACTCTGGGGCTGCCTATCAGTATCTATGTTGCGGTCTGTTTGGATCATCAGTCTCCGGGTCGTCTAGAAAACTTTGATGCCAAGGTAAGTGACTGGCCGGAGGTCGTTGAATGCTCCCTAATAACGGGCAGCGACGCGGACTATCTGTTGAAAGTGGTGATGCCAGACATGGACTACTACCAGCGTTTTTTGCTAGAAAAGCTCAATCGAATCGAGGGCGTAAGCAGTATTCGCACCAGCTTTGTACTGCGCAAAGTCGTCCAGCGAACCGAGTTGCCACTCACCCATATCAAGTAATCGGCTGAAGCATAGTGCGCTGATCGACATTATTAGGCTTACTTTTTATTGTCGTGACGCTTGGCGTACTTAACAATTTTCTTGCGCTTAACTACGGGTTTAACGCCACCCTTTGCCTTGTGGCTATAGGGGTTATCACCGGTACGATACTCAACACGAACCGGCGTCCCATGCAGGCCCAATTCACGACGGAAAATCTTCTCAAGGTAGCGGGTGTACTGAGAGGGAACCGAATCCGTCTGATTGCCATGAATAATGATTACCGGCGGATTTCGCCCGCCAGCATGGGCAAATCGTAGCTTTACGCGACGACCATTTACCATGGGCGGCTGATGCTCTTCCACTGCGCCTTCAAGTACCTTAGTTAAACGCGAGGCGCTCAACGTGTCGGTGGCCGCTGAGTAAGCCGCCCCGATCGAGTCATAGAGATTGCCGACACCAGTTCCGTGCAGTGCCGAGATAAAGTGCACATCGGCAAACTCAGCAAACTGCAGACGGCGTTTGATGTCAGACTTTATCTTCTCGCGCTTTTCAGGATCCAGACCATCCCATTTATTAATACCCAGTACCAGACCGCGCCCAGCATCAATGACGGATCCCATTAGATGTAAATCTTGATCCACTAACCCTTCGTGAGCATCAACCATCAATACCACAACATTGGCATCGTCGATGGCTTGCAGTGTTTTAACGATAGAGAATTTCTCAATCGCTAATTTAATATTTTTACGCTTACGGATACCGGCAGTGTCAATGAGCGTGTAATGCTGACCGTGGCGTTCATAGTCAATATAAATACTGTCGCGGGTCGTACCGGCCTCGTCAAATACCACCACACGATCGTCACCGAGGAGGCGATTTACCAGAGTCGATTTGCCCACATTTGGGCGTCCAACAATACCTATCTTAATACTGTTTAGACCACTGTTGTCGGGCTCTGCAAACTCCGGATAGGGCTCTAATAGCTCTTCCATCATAGATCGCACACCACGGCCATGGGTCGCGGTGGTAGGAAACATACCTAAAAAGCCCAGCTGATAGAAATCGGCCAGCGCCTCGGCGGGGTCGAGCCCATCAATCTTGTTGGCAACTAGGTAAACTTTGCGGTTTTTCTGGCGCAGTGTCTCAGCAATCATATAGTCGGCGGAGGTAATGCCAGAGCGACAGTCAACAATAAATAGGACAATATCCGCCTCATCCATGGCCAGCAAGGACTGCTCCGCCATGCCTACATCGATCCCTTCCTCTTCACCACTGATGCCGCCGGTATCAATAACCATAAACCGGCGGTCGTACATTTCACCGTCGCCATACTTGCGATCGCGAGTTAATCCTGAATAATTAGCTACCAGTGCGTCTCGACTGCGCGTGAGTCGATTAAAGAGCGTTGATTTACCAACATTTGGACGGCCAACAAGGGCGATAACAGGAATCATAGAATAAAAAAATGCCGCAGTATTAAGTGCGGCATTCTACTGTAATTAAGAAAATTTAGCGCTATTGTATTTTATACGCACTGACCGAGCCGTTGTTAGACTGCACAATCAGGCTATTACCCGTCGACAGCAATGGGCTACTCACGCCGCCACCGCCGACCTTGGTGCGGCCCACAAAGTGGCCATCGACCGGATCCAATAGATGCAGGTATCCTTCGGCATCAACTACGGCAACGGTTCCAGCTAATTTAGCAGGCCCGGTGACCTGACGTAAAAACAACCCTTCGTTGCTCCATATCTCCTGTCCACTGCCCGCCTGAAATGCTCGCACCGTATCCTCTGCTTCAGTGACATAAACCTGCCCTGCGCTGTGGGCCGCGGCATGGTGAGAGGAGCTATCTTGGAACCATAGACTTCTGCCCGTGCCACGAGACAGCGCACCCAAGCGACCCTGATAGGTCACAGCATAGATTACATCGCCCACTAATAGTGGATCACCGTCGATATCAACCATTCGCTCTAATTCAGTTCGACCCTGTGGCAGCGCCAGTCGAGACTCCCAGATCAAAGAGCCATTTTCAGGATTGAACGCAATCATTTTACCCGAATCAAAACCGCTGAGAACCATATTATTGGTCACAATCGGCGCACTGGTGCCCCGAACACTGAGAATGGGTGCGTCGTCGTCATGCTGCCACAACTCTTCCCCGGTGCTGGCATCCAGTGCAAATAGCCGATTATCAATGGTTTTTACAACGACCACTTCACCATTAGATTTAGGGTCTGTCAGGACCTCCGAGCTAACCTGACCAGTCCACAATAACTGGCCATCATTGGCATCGAGGGCATAGACAACGCCTTCTATAGTACCCACCATCACCATTCCGGCACCATAGCCGACGCCACCAGACACTGGCGCGTCAAGATCGGCCTGCCATAATCGTTTGCCTGTGCTCACACTCAAGGCTGTTACGCGGCCCTCGTGGTCCCCGGCAAACACAACGTCTTCACCCAGCGCAGGCCTGAGGCTATTGCGGTGGTCAGTATTCCCAGAGCCAACACTAGTAGACCACTGCCGTTTGACTGAGACCTCTTGCTTAAACTTTACCAGCTCCGCCGGCTGGATAGCGGCATCGTCTTCATCACCGCCAAACCAACTACAGCCAGAGACTAAGCTGGCGCAAAGTAGTACGGTGGTTAGCGTCTTAAATTGTTGCATAGGCAGTCTCATTGACTGTCTCCTTCACTGTTAGACTCGTCTGAAGGCAACTCAGCAGGAAGCACGGCATTTATTTTAAGCTGCAGTAAATTGCTAACCATTTGATCTGCAGACTTATTGGATAGTAGCGCTGCCTGATAGGCTGTAAAGGCCGCTGCGCTATTGTCCTGCTGCAGATAGAAGTCGCCCTTGGCCTCTTCGTAAGCCGATTTCATCTCGGCGGGATCACCGGTCTGTACCATCTTTAAGGCTTCGTCGATATTGCCTCGTGCGGCCTCAACGCGTGCCATACGCAGTCGAATCAATCGTTCAGTGGGTGCTTCCGGACTAGCATTCATTGCCCATTGCAGCTCAGTTGCAGCAGCATCAAGATCATTGGCATCGACAGCGAGTTTGGCTTTTACTAAGGCGCCGAACTGCGCGTAGGGTGAGCCGCTGTAATCATCTTTAAGTTGATCGGCAATAGCATTAACCTTTGCCTGTTGCGCGTCGCTCAAAAGCGAGCCCGGCTGTTGGCCTGCAATCACATCAATCATCTCGCGATACACATCTGACGCCTGAGTCATCTGCTCCTGCTGATGGGTTCCCCAAAACTGCCAGCCGAAATAACCACCAATAACCAGAACCACAGCCAAAACGGTTTGCATTCCATTCTCTGCCCACCAGCGCTTAAGTGCTTCAATTTGTTCTTCTTCAGTTATATCTTCTGCCACGATGGCTCCTTAATTAATCAGATTTGCAGTTAATACGTTGACCAGTTCTGACTGGGCAACAGTTTCTTGGGCTTTGTCTTGACGCAGATACTTCACCCCAATCGTAGCGGATGCTGCTTCCTCCTCACCCATTATCAGCGCTACCGTCGCGCCACTTTTATCCGCTTTCTTTATCTGCGACTTAACACTACCACCGCCACAATGACACTCTATTCTTAGGCTGGGACATTGCTCACGCAGTTCTTCTGCTAAAACCAGCGTCTGTTGCTCAACATCTCCAACTGCCATCAGGTACACATCGACCTGATGGGCGATACTATCGGGGACAACACCCAACTCGTCAAGCAGCAGTACCAGTCTTTCTATGCCCATAGCAAAACCAACTCCGGGGCAAGGCTTGCCGCCAAGCTGCTCAACTAGGCCATCGTAGCGTCCACCAGCACAGACAGTACCCTGAGACCCAAGATGCGTAGTCACCCATTCAAACACTGTCTTGCCATAATAATCTAGGCCACGAACGAGTCTAGGGTTAATCCTGTAGGGCACCTTTGCGATATCCAGCACTGCACAGAGCTGCTCAAAATGCTGGCGTGATTCCTCATCAATAAAATCAGCCAAATTTGGTGCTGCATGCAACAGGGCCTGAACATCAGGATTTTTGCTGTCCAGAATACGCATCGGGTTTGACTGCAACCGACGCTGACTATCTTCATCCAGCTGATCATATCGAGCGGTCAGATATTCTACCAAAGCCGCACGGTAGCACTTTCGATCGTCAGAGGTGCCGAGCGAATTAATCTCTAGTTTAACGGCATGATCAATCTTTAGGGTCTTCCAAAACCGCGCCGTCAGCAATAATAGTTCTGCATCAATATCTGGGCCCCTGAGACCAAAGGCCTCTACACCAATCTGATGAAACTGTCTGAGACGACCTTTTTGTGGGCGCTCATGACGAAACATGGGACCCATGTACCAGAGTCGCTGAGTTTGATTATGCAGTAGACCGTTTTCAGTGCAAGCACGGACACAGCCCGCAGTACCCTCGGGTCGCAGACTCAGGCTATCACCATTGCGATCATCGAAGCTGTACATTTCCTTTTCGACAATATCTGTGACTTCCCCTACCGCCCGCTTGAACAGCTCGGTCTGTTCGAGTATCGGGAATCGAATTTCTCGATAGCTGTAACGCGCCAGCACATCGGCAATCACCCGTTCGAGGTACTGCCATGTGGCCGACTGTTCGGGGAGGAGATCGCTCATACCGCGAATGGATTGAATTTTCATGACACTCTCTTAACGTTCTATCAGTGCTTAAACTTTGACGATTAGGTTTTTTTCATCTTTAGCCAACTGTATCTCTTTGGCCGCAGCCTTGGCACGAATTTGTTTTTCTAGCTCATTGACCAAGTCGTCATTTTCAATTTTATGGTCAGGAACTCCGTCGATATAAACGAGATTAGACGGCGTACCACCGGTTAAACCAAAATCAGACTCTTTGGCTTCGCCCGGACCATTGACGATACAGCCTATAATAGATACATCCATAGGCACGCTAATATCTTCCAAACGACTCTCTAGCTCGTTGACGGTTTGAATCACATCAAAGTTCTGTCGTGAGCAGCTCGGACAGGCAATAAAATTAATACCCTTACTGCGTAATCTCAAACTGCGCAGCATATCCCACGCCACTTTGGCTTCTTCTACCGGGTCAGCAGCCAACGAGATACGCACAGTATCGCCAATGCCGTCGAGTAACAGCGCACCCAAACCTATGGACGATTTTACAGTACCTGATCTCAGGCCTCCAGCTTCAGTAATACCCAGATGGAGGGGCTGTTCAATACGCCCAGCGAGATCGCGATAGGCTGCCACAGCCATAAAAATATCAGAAGCTTTCACGCTAACTTTAAAATTTTGAAAATCGTATTTGTCGAGTAATTCGACATTGCGCATAGCCGATTCGACCATAGCTTCAGCCGTCGGCTCAGTATATTTGCGCAGTAAGTCTTTACCTAGAGAACCGGCATTAACACCAATACGAATGGGGATATTTAAATCGCGTGCTTTGGCTATCACTTCGCGCAAGCGGTCCTCGCGGGTTATATTACCGGGGTTAATGCGCAGACAGTCAACGCCTAAATCGGCAACACGAAGCGCAATATGGTGATCAAAATGGATATCTGCCACCAGAGGAACGTTCACCAATTTCCTTATCTGTCCAAAGGCCTCGGCTTCCTCGAGACTGGGTACTGACACGCGAACTATATCTGCCCCCGCTGCCTGAATACGGTTAATCTGGGCCACGGTCGCGGCAACATCGCCAGTACTGGTGTTGGTCATACTCTGAACAGAAATCGGCGCATCGCCACCGACAGCGACATTGCCGACCATTATCTGTCGAGACTTGCGTCTAATTATTGGCGTTTCACTAAACACTTTAATACCACTCTCTCAATAAAATTATCGCTGCAGCCACTCTTTATATTCACGATTTTCACTGGAATACGGAAACAGTTTTTTCAATTTTAAACCTTGACTTGCCACAGCATCCCTATTGCCAAAATACTCTTCTAGCCGAACTGCAAGCCATAGGCTTTTCGCAGTGGGCGAGGCCAAATCGCTGTACTGTTGCAACGCTTGCACAGCCTCTAAAAATCGCTTGTGCTCAAAATAAATCTCAGCAGTATTCAACCATGGCGGCGCATACTCAGGCAAAAGTTGATTCACTTTTACAAATGACCGCAAAGCCTCTGCAGATCGATTTAATTGCCGCTGTATCAGGCCACTAATATAAAAAGCTTGCGGACGCCGTGCATAGTCTAAATCATTACTAGCCACTTCTATCTGTTCAAGAGCCTCTGCAAACCGTCTGTGATTGTAAAGAAAAGTCGCAAAATTATAGCGCACCATACTGTTGTTTTGATCAATGCCAATAGCTTTGCGATAGTGCTGTTCTGCCAAACCCATGTCCTGCTCAGACTGATAAAGAAGAGCATAACCACTGTGCAGTTGCGCCTTGGCGGAACTTGAGTTGAACTGCTTGGCTTTTTTTAAATGCACTCGCGCCAACTTGTTATTCTTGCGGCCTATATACTGCAAGGCCAAGGTCATGTGTTGATTAAAAGATGCCTCTGAATTACCCGCTTTATTACTGCTGCCAACAGACGTGCAGTCGCTTAACACTGACACCAGCAACACTATCCATAGTGCTTTTTTAACCAACATATTCAGAGTCCCTCTGCCTAGTTCATCCCTTTAATTACTCGCAGTTTAAACGACGACTAGTCAATAATCCTCACCGGCTGCGCTTCGTCTAATTTCTTTTTATAGCGCTCTTGACGCCTAGTTCGGTCATTAACTTCGCCAGCTAACTGCCCGCAGGCTGCAGCTATATCGTCGCCGCGAGTAGTCCGTACCGTGACAGTGTAACCCTCCCCCGCAAGAATGTCCCTAAACCGGTTGAGTGCCGTATTGCTGACTCTTTTGTACTCGGTGCCAGGAAAAGGGTTAAAGGGAATCAGGTTGATTTTGCAGGGCAAGTCCTTTAACAATACCGCCAACTCTCGCGCATGTTCAGTCCGGTCATTGACCTGATCCATCAATGTATACTCGACCGTCGCTTTGCGACGATTATCCGGCATCTTATCAATATAATTGCGGGCGCTTTCAATAAAGTCCTTGAGTGGATATTTGCGATTGATCGGCACTAACTGATTGCGTAACTCATCATTGGGCGCATGCAGAGAAATTGCCAGAGATACGTCACTCACATCAGACAACTTATCCAGTGCGGGGACCACTCCAGCCGTGCTCAGGGTGACACGCCGCTTAGATAGTCCGTAGGCGTTGTCCTCAAGCATAATGCTCATGGCATCGACCACATTGTCAAAATTCATCAATGGCTCGCCCATACCCATCATCACCACATTGGTGACACGACGCTTGGCCTTGGGATCAAACTGATCGAACGAGTCTGCGGCGATCCACAGCTGACCGATAATTTCTGCGGCAGTGAGATCCCGATTGAAGCCCTGCTTACCTGTGGCGCAAAAACTGCAATCCAAAGCACAGCCTATTTGCGAAGACACGCAAAGAGTGCCCCGCTCGCGTTCAGGAATATAGACCATTTCGATACAGCTTCCGCCATCCACCCGGATTAACCATTTTCGAGTGCCATCGACAGAATCTTGACAGCTAACCACTTCTGGCAACTTAATTTCGGCGATGTCTTTTAAGCGTTCACGCAGATCTTTAGAGATATTTGTCATCTTATCAAGATCGCATTCACCCATCTGATGAATCCATTTAATAATCTGTGTGGCGCGAAACCGTTTTTCGCCCATATCGTCGAAAAAGTCACCGAGGCGGGATGCGGAAAACCCCAAAAGGTTGGTTTTAACCTTTTGGGGTTGTTCGTCGATAGCTGTTACTTCTGCTGCATTTGGCATAGGTTCCTAGGACATGACTGTCCTGTGCTGCTGCATTAGCGCGCACAAATCTCGTTGTCTGCAAAAAAGTATGCAATTTCACGGGCTGCAGAGTCGGCTGAATCCGAGCCATGGGCGGCATTGGCGTCAATTGATTCGGCAAAATCGGCTCTAATAGTACCAGCTGCAGCTTCTTTAGGGTTAGTCGCACCCATCAGATCACGGTTGGTCATAATTGCATTTTCACCTTCTAGCACCTGAACGGAGACGGGTCCTGATGTCATAAACGCAACGAGGTCCTTAAAGAAAGGGCGCTCACTGTGCTCTGCGTAGAAGCCTTCAGCCTGCTCTTGGCTTAGCTGCTGCATTTTGCAGGCAACAATGTGTAGGCCCGCAGATTCAAAGCGGCTGAGAATTTGACCAACAACGTTTTTTGCAACGGCATCGGGCTTGATAATGGATAAAGTGCGTTCAGTCGCCATGAAAATATCTCCAAACTAGTACTAGACTAGTAAAATGTTAGTAATTTAGGGTTCATCAAACAGCCCAACGGGCCTGAGAACGCGGATTCTACCGACACTGCGGGATGGTAACAATGGTTTTATTACGCTGAGCTTTTTTTGCGGAGACTAACCTCTCTGTTGGAGAGTCAGTTCCCCCAATCTGAAGCCAATGAACTGCCATTATTAGTCTGTCTGGCGCGGTCACCGCGCCGATGTCGTTTATTCCTGCTCTTCAATCCATGCCATCTGTATAGCTTCGAGGATCTTTTCACCACAGCGATCAGGGTCATCAGAAAACCCTTCTATCTCCAGCACCCATTGACGCAAATTGACAAAATTTACGTATTTCGGGTCTATGTCCGGATGTTTGTCGGCCAGCTCAATCGCTATATCGTTAATATCCGTCCACTTAATCATCTGCCGTCACTCCTGTTAGCTATTTTAATGGGAAAACCTTAGTGTCGCTCAGAGACCATATTAATCGTGTATCGAGGAATTTCCACGACTAAATCTGTCTCGCCGACCAGTACCTGACAACTCAATCGAGAATCCGGATCTACACCCCAGGCTTTGTCGAGAAAGTCTTCTTCCAGCTCGTCAGCAATGGGCAGCGCCTCATAGCCTTCACGAATATGAACATGGCAGGTTGTACAGGCGCAGGACTTTTCGCAGGCATGTTCAATATCCAAACCATTGCGCAGCGCCGCGTCACAGACGGTTTCCCCTTTTTTAGCTTCTATCACTGCACCGTCGGGGCAAATCTCATGATGGGGTAAAAATACTATTTGAGCCATGATCGGTCTCATCCTCATTAATTGGGTTGTAACTAGCTGTTATCGATTTCATCTAAGCTTTGGCCTGCGAGCGCTCGCTTAATACTGGTATCCATTCTCAGTGCCGCAAAGGCTTCACTGGCTTTCGCCACGGAGTCGATCTGACGGGCCAACAGCCGATGCTCAGTGGTACTTTCACGCAGGGCTCGCAGTTCCTGAATCGCGACCCTCAGGCAGTGCCGCTCGTCCTCATCGAGTAGCGCATCACCGTCTTTGTAGAGCGCTGAAAGCAGATCTTCGATCATTCTATCGGCCTCTACCTGCTGTTCACGAAGCGCTCGCGCTTGCATGTCTCCGCGCGCATGAGTAAATGACGCCTGCAACATGTCGGTAATTTCATTTTCCCCCAAACCATAAGACGGCTTTACTTCGATTCGGGACTCAACATTACTGACCAGCTCTCTTGCCGACACGCTCAACAAACCATCAGCATCAACCTGATAGGCGACACGAATTTTCGCCGCACCTGCTACCATCGGCGGAATACCGCGCAGATCAAAACGCGCCAAAGAACGGCAGTCTGTCGCCAGCTCTCGCTCACCTTGTAATATGTGTATGGCCATGGCGGTCTGGCCGTCTTTAAAAGTAGTGAATTCCTGGGCTTTGGCCACGGGAATGGTGGTGTTTCTGTGGATGATTTTTTCCGTTAAACCGCCCATAGTCTCGATGCCCAGTGATAATGGAATCACATCGAGCAATAACATATCATCGCCGGATTTATTGCCCACTAGGACTTCGGCCTGAAGTGCGGCACCCATGGCGACCACCTGATCAGGATCTAAACTGCAAAGCGCCTCACGACCAAATAACTCAGACACCTTTGCTGCCACTCGCGGCGTCCTTGTCGAACCACCTACTAGGATCACGTCACCTATCTGGCTCTTTGCTAGACCAGCATCGCGCAGTGAGCGCTTACAAGCCCGCAGAGTTTTATCGATCAGGCCGTCGATCAGACTGTGCATCTGCTCGCGAGTCAGTAGACCTTGCCAATCCAAAATCTCCAGCTTTACCTCGGCTGAATCAGTCAGCTCTTCTTTGGCAAATTTAGCCGTTTCCAACAGTATTCTCTGCTCTACCGGAGATAGATCATCACTCATACCCATTTGCTCACGCAGCCAGCTGGCTATCGCATGATCAAAGTCATCACCGCCCAGTGCGGAATCACCGCCAGTGGCCAACACCTCAAATACGCCGCGCGTGAGGCGCAAAATACTGATATCGAAAGTGCCTCCACCAAGGTCATAGACAGCAATCGTTCTCTCTTCCTGCGCTGATTCATTCTGGTCCAAACCATAGGCCAGCGCCGCAGCCGTCGGCTCGTTTAATAGGCGCAGTACCTTGATACCAGCCAGTGTGGCGGCGTCTTTAGTCGCTTGACGTTGGGCATCATCAAAATAGGCTGGCACGGTAATAACAGCACCATCGAGCATGCTATCAAAAGCAATCTCAGCACGACCTGCCAGCTTGCGCAATATTTCTGCAGAGACCTGAATCGGGCTGACCGGTCCATAGACGGTTTGAATTTTTGGCATGCCACCGTCGTCAGCGGTGAATTCATAGGGAAGTCGACCACCAAAGGTTTTCACATCGGCCAGACCACGGCCCATAAGACGTTTGATTGAAACAAGCGTATTAAGTGGGTCGCTGACATTGTGTTCGGCGGCCTCATAGCCTACACAGCTGACGCCATCAGCAGTGTAATGGGCCACGGAGGGTAATAGCTCTCGACCCTGCTCATCGGGCAATATCTCGGCCATACCGCTGCGAACTGTCGCGACTAATGAATTGGTGGTACCCAAATCTATACCCACGGCATGACGGCGCTGATGAGGTTGCGGTGACTGTCCCGGCTCGGAAATTTGCAGTAATGCCACTGTTTATTCGTCCTCTAAATCGGCTTCAAGTTGCTCAATTTCATACAGCAACTTGGATGAAAATTGCATCTTTGTGACGGTATTAAATGCATCGCTGTCGTTATCCGACTGATACTCAGATGCAAATCGATCCTGCAAAGCACTAAATGTTTGCTCGACGTCATTACGAAGCTCCTCTAGGGCCGCAAAAGGATCTGAGTTATCTCGCACCTCTGAGAGCTGCTCACGCAATTGTATTTGTTCCATCAAAAACACCCCATCATGAGTAATGTGGCTATCTTGGCTGGCATCAATGTTTTTTAATTCAAGCAGATACTGGGCACGCTTTAGGGGGGACATGAGCGTTTCATAAGCCTGATTGATGAGAGACGCTGCTTGCACGGCGAGGCGCCTCTCAACATCACCTTGACTGGCATAACGGTCGGGGTGAAATTCTTGCTGAAGTTTCCGATAACTGGCGTCGAGACTACTCCGATCAACCTGCCACCCGACGACCATGGAAAAAATTTCAAAATAATTACTGGAAAGTTTCAAACGCCATCAACCTGTCTATTGCCTGCGCCAGAGCGGTTAAACGTGGAAGCTCTCTCCGCATCCACATTCATCTTTAACATTAGGATTTTTAAATTCAAACCCTTCGTTTAAGCCTTCTTTGACGTAATCGAGCTCAGTCCCATCGAGGTACAGCAAGCTTTTTGGGTCAATAATTAACTTCACATCACCACAGTGGAAAACCTGATCTTCTGTGGCAGCATCATCGACAAACTCTAAGACATAGGACAGGCCGGAACAACCTGTGGTGCGGACACCCAAACGGATACCTACACCTTTGCTGCGGTGCTCTAGATGCTTGGTAACATGCTGCTCCGCAGCTGGGGTCATGGTGATAGCCATAGCTTATCTACCCTGCTTCTCGCGAACATCACGCACTGCCGCTTTGATAGCGTCTTCCGCTAATACTGAACAGTGTATTTTCACTGGCGGAAGACCTAGCTCTTCAGCAATTTCGGTATTTCTAATCTGCGCAGCGTCATCAAGCGTTCGACCTTTTACCCATTCGGTAAGCAGTGAGCTCGAGGCTATGGCAGAACCGCAACCGTAGGTCTTAAACTTGGCATCTTCAATAATGCCGTCATCGTTAACTCTGATTTGCAGGCGCATAACATCGCCGCAGGCCGGAGCACCTACCATGCCGGTACCGACATTTTTGGCACTGTCGTCGAGTTTACCGACGTTGCGTGGGTTTTCGTAATGATCAATAACTTTTTCGCTGTAAGCCATGTCAATGACTCCTAATTAATAAAGATAAACATTTAATGGCAGCGCTTAGTGCGCGGCCCACTCAACTGTACTCAAATCTACACCATCTTGAAACATATCCCAAAGAGGCGAAAGCTCTCGCAGCTTTTCAACTGCCAGACGCACCTTAGCAATTGCTTTATCAATGTCTTGTTCGCTGGT
>Ga0222630_1000009_pt1 | contig 97608 bp, 98 predicted proteins | sample AntAcemetagenom3_FD_179842 | JGI IMG/M metagenome (GOLD analysis project Ga0222630, IMG submission 179842) | Saline water microbial communities from Ace Lake, Antarctica - #3 | ecosystem: Environmental > Aquatic > Non-marine Saline and Alkaline > Saline | place: Antarctica: Ace Lake | collected...
GTACTCGTAACTGGGAGAGTATCAGACAACATATTAACGGTACCGATCTGCAGAGCCAGACACTGCTTTGTGACCCGCAAACTAGCGGAGGGTTATTGGTAGCCGTTGATAGCGATAGTGCGAGCGTGGTCGCTGACCTGCTAAAAGCCTCTGGCTGTTATCACTTACCTATTGGCACCCTTACCCATCAAACCGATGGCCCGTCCATAGAGGTCATCTCGTGAACTACCCTACGGTCAGCAACTATCGAAAGCTGCTAGAGGATAACACGCCGATGGTCGATGTGCGGGCGCCTATTGAATTCATAACGGGCGCCCTGCCCTCGGCGGTTAACCTGCCTTTAATGATTGATGAAGAGCGTCATCAGGTAGGTATGCGCTACAAAAATAACGGCCAGCAGTCCGCCATAGAACTCGGTAATAAGTTGGTTACCGGCGCTGTCAAAGAGCAACGGGTGCAAGCATGGCAGGCTTTTATAGTCACCAATCCCAATGCCGTGCTCTATTGCGCCCGCGGCGGACTGCGCTCACAACTGAGTTGCGAATGGCTTGCGGATATTGGCATTGCCTGCCCAAAGGTTGATGGCGGCTTCAAAGCACTGCGAGGATTTCTCTACCAATATTTGATGGACTACAGCGCCAATCAGTCTTTTAATATTCTCTCTGGCATGACCGGCACCGGTAAAACACAGATCATTCAACAGCTTGCAACCGGTGTTGATCTTGAGGGTGCCGCCAATCATAAAGGTTCCAGCTTTGGCCGGCCACTAGATGACCAGCCGGTACAGATTAATTTTGAAAATCGTATCGCGCTAGATATTTTAAAGCTTGAGACAGCGTTACCCGAGACCAAAATTGTGCTGGAGGATGAGAGCCGTAATATCGGCGCGCGCAATCTGCCCCATTATTTGGCAGACCGGATGGCACAGAGTTCGTTCGTGGTCATAGAAATGGATTTTGAAGAACGCCTTGAGCGGCTATGGCAAGAATATGTGGTCGATCGCTATCATAAGACAGTGGCATTTTTTGGTCCCAGCGGAGAGGCGGAATTTGCCCGCTATTTACGCGAGAGTCTGTTGCGCGTAGAAAAGCGTCTGGGCGGCCTAAGCACCCGAGAATTGCTCGCCTCCATGGACAGCGCTATCGCAGTTCAACATCAGGACAGCTTTGCCAGTCATCGCCAATGGCTCGCCGCGCTGACCCAAGAGTACTACGATCCTATGTACAGCTATCAGCTTGAAAAAAAGAAAGAGCTGGTGGTCTTTCGCGGTAATCGTCAGGACGTCACTGATTGGTTGAAGAACGCTTAGCACCGCAGCGGCGCTGGTCTATTCTGGATATTTGTCGAACTGATTAGCAGCCTCAGGGATCACTTCCCAACTGGCCTTTGACCCAACAAAGATATGCTGTGAAATTGTCACCTCGGGATCTCCATCAACACAGCCTAGGGTTAGACTATGAATGACTCCTTGATAAATGATGCTCAATGTGGAACCGCAGTGCCGACAAAACTGCACACCATAACCCTGCTCACCGACATGACTAGTAAGCTGATCTTCGCCCTTAACCCAGCTAAATCGCCCTGCATCTACCTCGGTACAAACAGAGGCTTGCGCTGCAAAAATGCGCCTGCACATTGAACAGTGACAGCTACGTGCATCGTTTAGCGGGCCTATTAGTGAATACCTAACCGCGTCACAAGAACAGCCGCCGGTGATAAATTTATTCATTTTTTCCCATTCGTTCACCATGATGCCATAGCTAACGGGGCTGCATTCTAACGCCACCATCGAGGCGAATGGTCTCGCCATTAAGATAGCTATTTTCCACGATATGCACCACCAACTGGCCAAATTCAGCAGGCTCGCCTAAACGTTTAGGAAAGGGAATATGTGCGACAATGCCATCTTGAACTGGCTGAGGCATGCTCATCATTAGAGGCGTTGCCATAACGCCAGGGGCAATGGTATTGACCCGAATGCCCACACCAGACAGATCGCGAGCCATAGGCAATGTCATACCAACAATACCGCCTTTGGTAGCAGAATAGGCTACTTGACCCATCTGACCATCAAACGCTGCGACCGAGGCCGTATGAACAATGACGCCTCTTTCTAATTTTGCATCTGGCTCATTACGCGCCATAGCCGCTGCAGCGCAACGTGATATATTAAAGGTACCAATCAGATTTACCTCAATCACCTTGCGATAGTGGTCGAGACTGTGCGGCTCACCTTCACGGTTAATCGTTTTTTCAGCGATGCCTATACCTGCGCAGTTGACACAGATATCTATCCGGCCCTGGTCGGCGCTAATCTTTTCGAAAGCCGCTTCGACCTCAGGTCCCCTGGACACGTCCAACTGAATAAACTGGGCTTTATCGGAACCCAGCTCAGCAACCGCTTTGGCTCCCGCCTCGGTATTCATATCAAGGATCACTACGGTCGCACCGCCGTCGACAAGCGCCTGTGATGCAGCGCGCCCAAGCCCTGATCCACCGCCGGTGACTACCGCTACTTTGTTGTTTAAATTCATATCAAGGCCCTAAAAGATGTCATATATACATTGATGGATATAATAAGCTGACGGTATTTCTCTGGCAGCCCGTGCGGGAAATTAAATACATTCTGAATTGTTGAGGCGCCTATGTTTTTTCCACGCCTGAGCCCTCAGACTTTAGGCTCCTGTACCAAGACAAAAGGTGGTATTACCAGAGCCCAGAGGATGCTGTTGCTTCCATGCCACGCCAGCGCCTGTTGATCGGTTACAGTAGAGACTCTGTGCTCCTCTAACCATTGTTTTATCTGCTGGCTATTATCTTCTGTCAACGCAACCGCGACCTTAATCAAGTCACCATCGGCAGCCACACAGAGTAAATTGCCCGCTGCATAATGCGTTTGTAACTCATGCCAGCCTATCTTAGCCGTCTCGTGGTTAAGTCGGGTGACTAGATGATCTTTATCTGTGAGGTCTGTCATGCTTTTATTATGTCAGTGTCATGGGGTGTCAAGGATAATGGTGCCGAGAGAAGGAATCAATTATAGTCCAACTTTAAAGGAACGGATTGGCAGCTATGGTACATATCAGTCAGGCAGGAACAGAGGATATTGAGACAATCATCCCCCTGTTTGCTGCTTACAGGCGTTTTTACAATCTCGATTCCGATCCGATTGCTCTGCGTAACTATCTTAACGAGCGCCTAACAAATCATCAGTGCGTTATCTTTCTTGCCTTTTTCGACAATATTGCCATCGGTTTCACGCAACTCTATCCCGGCTTCAGTTCACTGAGTTTGAGCAATAGCTGGGCGCTGAATGATCTATTTGTGGCGCCAGAGGCCCGTGGCCTGTCGGTGGGTCTAAAGCTGATGGATCGCGCCAAACAGCTGGCAGAGGAAACGGGTGCCTGTGAGATTATGTTGCAAACTGCAGCAGATAATATTACTGCACAGGGCCTCTACGAAAAGTTGGGGTATCAACGCGATAATGACTTCTACGTTTACACCTTAGCCCTTGGCGAAGTGTCCTAGACCATCCACTGACAAAAATTGCGTAACAACTGCAAGCCCGCATCAGCACTTTTCTCGGGGTGGAACTGCACAGCAAAAAGGTTGTTATGACTCAAGGCTGCTGCAAATTCAGAACCATAGTCGCAGGTGCCAGACACATTGGGATTATTTAGCGACTCCACATGGTAGCTGTGCACAAAGTAAAAACGACTGTCCTGTTCAACACCTTGCCACAGCGGGTGATCGATAGTCTGGTGTACGTTATTCCAACCCATATGCGGTACTTTGAGTTTAGCACCTTGCGGATCGATCAAATCGTCACCAAAAAACCGAACCTGGCCGGGCAATAGGCCCAAACAGTCGACACCGCCATTTTCTTCGCTATGCTGCATCAGCGCTTGCATACCGATACAGATTGCCAATACCGGTTTGGTTTTCATCGCCTTGCCAACCACATCACCGACGTTTAAACGCTGAATCTCACCCATACAGTCACGAATAGCGCCGACGCCAGGGAATACCACTCGATCAGCATCTTCAACGACGGCTGGATCCGCGGTTACTGAAATCTTGGCACTAGGACAGACATGCTCAAGTGCCTTAGCCACGGAATGGAGGTTGCCCATTCCATAGTCAATCACGGCAATATGGCTACGAAAATCAGTCATAAATAGGTATCACAAGCTAGCGGTAGGTTAACGGGCTCTCTATGGGCAAGGATACTCCTTCAAAGAGTTCCTTTTGTGGAGGGCATTACACCGGCCATACGCTCATCGGCAGAGGCGGCCATGCGAAGCGCGCGGCCAAAAGCTTTAAAAATAGTCTCGACCTGATGGTGCGCATTGGCTCCACGCAGATTATCGATGTGCAACGACACCAAGGCGTGGTTAACAAAGCCCTGAAAGAACTCACGCACTAGATCCACATCAAAACCACCGACGTGGCTACGCACAAAATCGGCCTTCATAATCAGTCCCGGACGTCCTGAAAAATCCATCACCACGCGTGATAACGCCTCATCCAAAGGCACATAGGCATGGCCATAACGGGTTAAACCTGTTTTTTCGCCAATCGCCTCAGCAATCGCCATACCCAGAGTTATGCCGATATCTTCAACCGTGTGGTGATCATCAATATGGGTGTCCCCGGCCGCTTTAACGTCCAGATCAACTAAACCATGACGAGCAATTTGATCCATCATGTGCTCTAGGAACGGTATCGGCGTGGCAAAGTTTGCCTTGCCTGTACCATCTAGATTTACCGTTACTGTTATCTGAGATTCTAGTGTATTGCGTGTCACTGTCGCTATGCGATCAGCCATGGGATTCTCCAAGCTAGTCATGGTCCGGAGGATTATACTGCAAATTAAAGGTTGCTTCATTGCAAAAAAAAGTTAAACTACCCCTAAATTCATCCGTTGACAAATTAGCTCGGCTGCAGGCAATAAATGACAAGGTTTCATACCCTATTCGCTATCTCACTAGCCTTGATTCTCGGTCTCGGTTCGGTGGTGGCTGTTGCCCACAGTCATAGCGATCATCAGGATACCAGCTGCTCGGTTTCTGTATTACAAAACGCCTCAGCCTTGGTTGCGGCCGAATCTAGCAAAGTTTTCGTCAGCAACGCTACAACCGCTAAAACCATTTATGTCAAAAAGGTCATCAGCAACCGCATCAGGGGTTGCAAGCGCGCCCGCGCCCCACCTCACAACCTCTAAATAATTTATCCATCCCCGTTGGGACGAATTTGCGTCGGTCACTCGGCGCACCTATTATTTTTTAGAGGAACACCTTATGAAAAAGCTAAATACTGTTAAGTTACCCTTAGCAGCTGCCCTTGTCAGTTTATCCTGCAGTGCTCTGACGCAGGAAATGGAAGAATTTATCGTTACATCATCGTTGATTGATCCCTCCTCAGAGGCAATCGCCAACCCACTGCATGTTATCAAGGGCGAGTCTATTGCTAACGATGCAAGCCAGAGCATTGGTGCCAGTATCGATGGCCTAGTGGGCGTATCCTCTAGTGATTATGGCGCCGCAGTTGGCCAGCCTATTATCAGGGGCATGTCGGGAAGCCGGGTAAAAATTCTAAATAACGGTTTGGTGGTTAGAGATGTTTCAGGTTTGGGACCTGACCATGTTAATGACGTAGATTTAAATAATATCCAGCAAATCGAAATAGTTAGAGGGCCATCGTCCCTGCTTTATTCCAACGGCACCATCGGCGGAATTGTGAATATTGTTGATAATACGATTGCCAGAAAAGACTTTGAAGAGTCAAAGTTGAGGCTCGGCCTTGAGGTTCAGACGGTCAATGATGGTGACTCCCACGACTTCTCTTACCAAAATAATATCGATGGCTTGAATATTAGCGCTGCCTATAAAGACTCTAGTTTTGGTGACTATGACATTCCAGATGGCGCGGTTATTCATCATGAGGAAGAGCACGAAGGCGAGGAACATGAAGGTGAGGAGCATGCAGGCGATGACCACGATGGTGAGAAGCATGAAGGCGAAGAACATGAAGAAGATCTGGGTTATTTACCCAATTCTGACTCTGGGTCTACTGCACAAAGATTAGGTCTTTCCAAGGTCGGAGATTGGGGATATGTTGGTGTATCTATTAGCGATACCAAAAATCTTTACGGCATTCCTTTTCACGGCGATAGTCACGATGCGCATGGCGATGAAGATGATGACGACCATGCAGACGAGGACGACCATGCAGACGAGGACGACCATGATGATGACCATGCCGATGAAGATGGCCATGAAGGCGAAGGCGAGCATGAGGGCGAGAGAATCTTCTCCAAAACTGAATCTAACGTTATCAATGTAGAGGGATCTTACATCGTACCTAATAGCTGGTTAACAACAATTGATTACCACTTTAGAGACTCCGACTATGCTCACACTGAGCAGCATGCCGAAGAAGAAGGTCATGAGGGCGAGGAGCACGATGACGAACAACACGAAGAGGGGCCAACAACCTTCACCAATGATGCGCAAGAGTATGGTGCCATCTTTAATTTAGGTAATGATTCGCTATCGCAAAAACTCGCTGTTAATTATGTGGCCGAGGATATTGCTGTTATTGGCGATGAGGCCTTTATCAACCCCACAGAGAGTAAAGAGCTGACCCTAGGTTATTATCTGAGCAAAGATCTGGACCTATTTCATGTGGACTTTGGTATTAGGCATGATCAAATTTCCAGAAGTGGCTCTGTTAGCCATGACGAGCATGAAGCAGAGGTGGAGTATTTTGATCGGGATATCAACACTACCAGTTATGCCCTGACTGTGAGCAGAGACATTAAAGAGTCATTAGAGGTAAGCTTGGGACTCTCCTCTGTCGAGAGAGCGCCCTCAGCGGTAGAGCTGCTAATGAATGGTCCTCATCTGGCAACCGGTAGATTTGAAGTTGGTAATTTCAACCTGAAGTCTGAAAGAGCCCATAATATCGACCTGAGTTTTAAGTATAGCAATAATGGCTTTTATGGTGGGCTGACGTTCTTCCAAAACGATGTGGATAACTATATCTATCTTATGGATGAGACTGAAGAAGATCATGGGGATCATGGGGATGAGGACGATCATGATGGCTTAACCCTTGCCAATTATCTTCAGCAGGATGCCGAATTTAAAGGTTATGAGCTTGAAGTGGGTAAAACATTTGACCTTGCTCGCGGCGCACTAAGCCTGTCATTTGCAAGAGATTCTGTTTCAGGTAAGTTCACAGACGGACATCACATCCCACGCATGACTCCAGAAAGAAACTTATATAAAGTTAACTATGTGGAAGATGGGTTGACGTTTACACTCATTCTCAAAGATGTATCGGCTCAGAATGATACGGCAGAGAATGAAACAGCCAGCGGTGGATTTCAAATGTTGAACCTGAATCTATCGAAAACAATTGAGACGAGCCCAGGGTCTGAGCTAGTGCTATCAGTGTTTGGTAAAAACTTGCTGGATGAGGCGTCTAGAAACCACAGTTCATTTGTGAAGGACGAGGTACCAATGTCTGGCAGAAATCTGGGGGTAAGGGTGAGCTACTCGTTTTAGACCGAGAGTCGACTGACAATGTTTAAGGGTTGCTCGCTTGATCGGACATGAGGTCTAGTGAGCAGCCCTTGAACTTTTCGTCATCGTAAAACTTCTATTTAAATCAGCAACCACTAGCTTGATCACAATAGTGATTTTTTAGTTTCCTGCAATCGTTTCACATAAGATATTGAACCTAGACTCCTATCTTGGCCAAGTATCTGTATTAAGCTTGTTACCTTGCCTTATAAGATTCCCACGCCAGTAATTTCGACTACTATAGAAGTAGTGTCTACAATAAGGATTCTGGCCTCAGCTTTATCCAAAGTCAAAATTTGGTCAACCAGAAAATACCTATCGCTATCGCCTTTTTGCGTGATACTGTGCCATAAACTGACTGCAACTTGATTATTGCGCTAAGCCATCAATTGACGCATGAGAGGGAAAACCATTGGGTAAGATTTTTAAGTTCTGGGTGACAACGACACTGACGCTGGTCAGCCTAATAGCGATGGGCATTGTGTACGTCGTTGTCGTAGTTGATCCCAACGACTATAGGTCAGAGATCCAAGCTCAGGCGCTCGAACAAGGCGTCGACTTAGAGATTAGCGGGGGTTTGGCATGGCGATTTTTCCCAAAGCCAGGCATCAACATTAGGGACATTGGATTTTCAAGTCAAAACTCGGAACTGGGTCAGGTGTCTGGTCGCATTGGTCGGGCATCTTTGTCTGCCGATTGGTTTGCGCTATTGGGCTTCGATATTGAGACCACCGATCCTGCGTCGTTAATTAGCGGCATAAGCCTATCAAACTCAAGTTTACGCCTGTCAGCTAATGATGCCCTGCCAATGGAATTTGATGATATTGAGCTGCATGCCTCGCAGATATCCTCAATAGGAAGTTCTTTCCCCGTCTCTCTCTCACTTACGGGCCTCGTTGGCATACAGGCCAGCATAGACCTTCGCGCGAGCCTCAACATAGCGGAAAATACCCTAGCGCTTAGTCAAATTAGGGTTCGTCTTGATGAGTTGGCGCTTAGCGGCAATGTTGATGTCGATCTTGGCAGTTTAGCTCTCAAAGGTCATTTGGTTGCTGATACCTTTAATCTAAAACGTCAGCTTGAGACTTTGAGAAAACGCTTCCCTGAGATTACCTCCCCGCAAATGGCAACTTCAACGGCACTGACGGCAGTCAGTTTTGATAGTCGCTTTGATATCAAACCACTGGGGCAGAGTGAAGCCCTTAACGCGGTGAGTTTGGATGGCCAGAAATTTAATATGGATCTGCGTGTGGACCATAGTCGCAACCTAATGACATTTAATCTATCCGGCCAGCAGCTGCGACTCGCTGAGTATTTACCCGCAAATACCAGCGATTCACCGCGCAACACAGCGAGCAATTCAGATAAAGCAATATTTGCCCCACTAGCGATTCCGTTTGCCCTTTGGCAGGGACAGAGTCAGGTTGAAATATCCATAGGACGCGTTGAACTCAACGGTTATACCATCAGCAACTTCTACAGCAATATTTTTGGTAACCAGCGGGTATTGCGAGTCACATCCTTGAATGCAGATGTATTCGATGGCCAGATCAATGTCATAGGCAAGTTGGATATGCGCTCAAGTACCCCTAATTTCACCCTGCAACCCTCTATGGATAATATTAATTTAGCCATGGCCTTGCCCGCCCTAGCAGACGTGCAGGACGTGACTGGCAGCCTCAGTATGAACGCAGCAGTTCAGGGTTCGGGTAATGCTATGATCAGTCTATTACAGAGTCTCGACGGCAGCGGGCAAGTAGAGATCATTGCGCCAACCTATGCCAAGATTAATATTGAAGAAACCTTTTGTAGTGCCGTCGCTCTGTTTAGCGGTAATGGACAAAGTAGTCAGGTTTGGTCTAAGGGCACGCAGCTGGGAGATTTCAATAGTAAATTCAAACTTGACAGTGGCCGCCTGATTGTCGAGCCTTATGCTACCAGCACCGGCAATCTGTCTTTAGAGGGAGTCGCTACCCTGCACCTGATCAAGGAATATTATACCGTCGGAGCAAACATGGTTCTAGCGAGCGCGACGACGAGTAGCACTGGGTGCTCCGTGAATAGTCGGTTGCAAAACCGTGTTATACCGTTTATCTGCAAAGGTCGGCTCGATGATCAGGCTCGTGGCAACGCGGTATCCTGCAAACCCGATGGCGATGTTGTTAAGAGCTTACTTAAAAATACCGCGTTTGAAAAGCTCGGGGAAAAGCTACTCAACAACTCCGACTCCACTGAGGGCGGCAACCCTCTTGAAGACCTGTTTAAAGGATTTCTTAAAAGGAAACTAAACTAAGGCCCCGATGACACCAGCCGACTTCCAACAGGCCATCCTGGGCTGGTTTGACCAGCATGGTCGAAGTAATCTGCCGTGGCAACAAGATATCAGTGCCTACCGCGTTTGGGTATCCGAGATTATGTTACAACAGACACAGGTGAGCACCGTGATTCCGTATTTCGAGCGCTTTATGGATAGCTTTCCCAACGTACAGACCTTGGCCGCAGCGTCCCTAGACGAGGTGCTCCATCACTGGACAGGGCTAGGCTACTACGCTAGGGCGCGCAACCTCCACAAAACCGCTAACTGGCTGATAACGCATACTTCGGGTGAATTTCCCACCAGTATTGAAGGGCTCTGCGCGCTGTCAGGGATAGGCCGCTCTACCGCAGGCGCCATCAGCTCTATAGCATTTAAAATACCTGCAACCATTTTGGATGGCAATGTTAAACGCGTGTTGGCGAGATTTTCCGCTACCGCTGGCTGGCCGGGTAACAACGCCGTCTTACAAAAACTCTGGTTGGTCGCCGAATCTTACACGCCAGACATCCGTGTTGCAGACTACACCCAAGCAATGATGGATATGGGCGCAACATTGTGTACCAGATCCGCCCCTAGCTGCGGCGCATGCCCCCTGAACAAGCATTGCAAGAGCTTTCAGCAGGGCAACCCAAAGGACTATCCGGGTAAAAAGCCGCGTAAAATATTGCCCGTCCGAACCCAATTTTTGCTGATGATTCACAATTCACAGGGTGAGGTGCTGCTGCAACAAAATCCGCCACTGGGACTCTGGGGTGGACTCTGGGTGTTCCCTCAAGCTGATACCAAAATTGGTATCGCAGAAACCTGCCACAGACTAGGCCTGCAAATCGTCAGCCAAACTATCAATCCGACTAAGCGCCATACGTTCAGTCATTTTCATCTCGACTACCAGTCAGTAGTACTTAAAACCCACATAAACAGCGGCATGGTGGCTGAGAACGACAATCACATCTGGTATAACCCTACGAAACCAGTATCATTAGGCATGCCCGTTCCCATCAAGGCACTACTTGATCAATACTATCCTAATCAATAACATCGAGGTTAACCATGGCGCGTATCATTTTTTGCCGCAAACTGAAGACAGAATTACCCGGCCTGGACATGGCGCCATTCCCAGGTCCTAAAGGGGAAGAGATTTTCAGTAATATCTCCAAACAGGCCTGGACTGAATGGATGACTCATCAGACCACATTGATCAATGAAATGCGACTAAACATGATGGATCTGACAGCTCGGACCTATCTCTCCGAGCAACGAGAAAATTTCTTTAATGGCGATCAGGTCGATCAAGCTGAAGGATACGTGCCACCTAAGCAATAAGCCTTGACGAAGTGTAATTCAGACGCTTTAATACGCGCCTCTTGCGATTTGACAGATGTTTGATTGCGAAGCCCGGTTAGCTCAGTTGGTAGAGCAGTGGATTGAAAATCCTCGTGTCCCTGGTTCGATTCCGGGACCGGGCACCATAAACCTAAAGAACCCTCAGTGAAAACTGGGGGTTTTTTACTTCTAATGCATCTCATCCGCACCTTCTCGAACCGTTAAATAAATTCGGAATAATGGGCCTAGAGCCTGCCTCTCCTTCGTCAGCGATGCTTCTTAAATGCAACGCATTTAGACCGGAACCGGGCAACATAAGCCTAGCGAGCCTTCAATCACAGCGGGGTGCTTGCAATTTCCCGGTAGATTAAATTTTCGAAAAATAAATTATTTTACTGTTTTTTTATTATTTTAGTTGCATATGCAATTAAAATGACTTTAAATACTTTACGTCTTTATAATGTACATACATTAAGACTGGTTAGTATTTAGTCGATACAAAACATTGATTATAATAGAGTTTTATAAATAATTTGTATATATATTGATATTTAACTCAGAGAGAAATTTATTTTTCCAATTTATATAGATCAAATTCGATCGCGATTTTTTTTGGAAAATACTGGACTGTAAACCTATGGTTATAGTGATGACGATCAGTTTGTTAAGTAAAAGATATCTAAAAAGAGACACAGCGCACATTGTTTGATGTTGCTCTGGTCTATCACCCCAATTAAATCGTGGCTTATTTATGCTTAACAATATTATTGATCTACTAGACAAGTTGAAGCCCCACCAGACTTTACTGGTAGAGAGGGGCCAACCTATCATTGTGATAGACACCCTCTCACATGCCCCAAAGGTGCTGGTTACCAAGTCTGCAGTAGACGCCAACTGGGCGAGGCAACCTGACTTCGACCAACTCAAGCATTTAGGGTTGATGCTATCTGGGCAGATTAATGGGGGGGCATGGGTCTATCTTGCCAGCTTTAGCAGCTATAAATCTTTTGTAGCACTGGATCGTCACGCAGGTCATACCAAGCTAGCTGCGCGCTGGGTTATAACCTGTCAGCCTCGCGGAAACCGCCGCATAGAGCCCCATCATGAATCAGTAGCGGCGGAAGAAGCGCCGAGCTTAACACTTATGGCGCATCAGAACTCTCAGGTCCGGATTAGGCTACCTGCTCATCTACCAAGTCAGCACGGTCTAGTTAACATTGGCAACCCAATGCCCATATAGCGGAGATTATTATATGTTACTTAAAACTATAATTGGACTCACGGCACTCTTGCTTAATGGCTGCGGAGGCGGGGGCTCCGATAATAAGAAGGGACCAATCCCACCACTGACACCAAACGTGGCACCGAAGGTCAACGCAGGCGCAGATCAACTCGTGACGGGCTCAGCACTGGTTACCCTAAAGTCCATCGCCACAGACTCAGACGGCATTATCTCTGGCTATAGCTGGACTCAGACCTCTGGCAATAGCGTCAGTATGGATAGCGTGGATAGCGCCTCTACGTCGTTTCGGATACCCGACAGTAGCAGCGACTTAGCGCTAGCGTTCACCGTAACAGCGACTGATAATCGGGGCGCCACCGCCACTGATTCTGTGGAGGTAAAGAGGCTTGTCGGAATAATTAGAGGGACTGTTACCTTCGATTTAGTGCCTTTAAAAACTCTAAATAATGGGCTGGACTATGATAATGTTAGGCGGTCGCCAGCAAGAGGGATCGTGATTGAAGGCCTTAATGGCTCGGGTGCTGTTGTCGGGAGTACGTCAACAGACGACAATGGAGAGTACGCTTTGACCGTTGATCGCGATATCCTCACGCGCGTAAGAGTAACGGCTAAAATGCTTAAAACTGGCCAGCCAGCCTGGGATGTTCGGGTAACTGACAACACCCATGACAATTCACAATATGCGGCGCAGGGCGAGCTCGCTACTGAAACCAGCGCCCCCAATCGCGACTTTCATTTTGCCTCGGGCTGGGATGCAACAGATTATTCGTCTGAGAGAGCTGCCGGACCCTTCGCAATACTTGACACTATTTATCTCGCCCTACAAAAATTTTCTCTAGTGGATCCCTTAGTACAATTTCCTCCTTTGGAAATTCGCTGGAGTACAAATAATAGCGCTGCCGTTGGCAGCATACCCGAGGGAGACATCGGCACGTCATACTACTCAGATGGTAAAATGTACCTGCTTGGCAAGGCGGACTCTGACTCAGACGAATATGACACCCATGTTATTTTACATGAGTGGGCTCACTACTTTGAGGACTATCTGTCGCGATCTGACTCAATAGGTGGCTCCCACTCACTAGGCGAGCATCTCGATCTCAGGGTCGCTTTTAGCGAGGGCCTAGGCAATGCGCTTTCAGGCATGATTACTGACGATCCAGTCTATCGTGATAGTTCAGGCGCAGGTCAAAAGTATGGCTTTCATTTCGATGTTGAGGCTAACGCTAATTATTATCCCGGCTGGTATAGCGAAGGATCTGTCCATTCTATTCTTTACGACCTGTATGACTCCGAAGCAGATGGAGAAGACTACATCTCACTGGGACTTGGAGGTATTTATAACACCCTAGTAAGCTGGAATTATAAACACAATGCCTTTTTTACCAGCATATACTCGTTTATCGCAGCTTTGAAGTCTCGAAATCTAGGCGATGAACGCTCGATTGACGCGCTAGTTCGTGCTCAAAGCATCTTCGGTGACGGCGCTAATGGCATGGGCGAAACTAATGACGGCGGTCTGCCCTCATCATTACCAATCTATAAGACTGTCACCCTTAATGGTGCCAGCCTAACAATGTGTCCATCGGGCACTTTGGCCGCTAGCGGTGCCGATAATAAAATGGGTAATGTAATGTTCGCATCATTTGAGGTTTTAAAACCCGGGGCTTACAGCATAAGCGTCACTAAAACGTCGGGTGGACTAAGCGACCCTGATATGTATATTTATAAAGATGGTATCGTTGCCGCGTCGTCTACGTCACTAGTTACTGACGAAGAGATCGCAACCGTAGAGCTTACCTCTACTGGCGTTCATTTAATCGTTATTAAGGACTCGAAAAACAGATACAACGCTCAATCGAGTAGCCCCTGTTTTTCTACACAGATAAAGGATTTCATCTAACAAGTAGGTGATCTTTATGAAACATTTAGCAGTAATAAGTATTCTGGGCGGTATTTTATGGTCACTCTCAGCCTGTGACAACAACTCCATTGAGACAATAAGTCCTAAACGAGTCCCTGAGCTCGGTATTCCCGGTGTACCTCGTTATCTTAAGCCCGGTGCTAAGATTACATTTACCCATGACTTTGATGGCCAACTTATCCCTCAGCAATCGCAAGCCGTTGAACTGTCTTTTCTCTCAAAGCATCCTGACGGAGAGCTAAGTATTCGACTGCAGGCAGACCCAGGATTGATTGTTAGCCCATCAATTGACGAATACTCATTAGTACTGGATTCCAATGATCCCTTAGTGATCAACGTAAGCCTGACAGCAGAGCAACCAGGAAAATATTATTTGACTCTGTTTGCAACCCTCACCAGCACTAAGGGCATGCCGGCTCATCGTGTCTTTGCTCTGGCCGTAAATGCTCGGCAGAGAGGGCCACAGGCCGACAATATCATAACCGCCAAAACTAATGCATCAAAGCTTGAGCGATTAATTTTACTGCCGGTCACCGAGGTCATGAGTAACGGAGATGGTCGCCTGCTATGATAGTTTCGCCCCCTTTCTAACCTGCCGCCATTGCAGCGCACTGCACGCATTTCGACTGTCCTGAGCAACAGCTAATCTAATGCTATCGATTGGTATTTGCCAATGGACTAGCTGCACGCATTGCTGGCTTGGAAACGAATATCTAGGGAACTAAAGTAGTCTGGACGGGCTCAGGTGGATTAGCACCGCCCAACATAACACTTATCCAGCGAGTTTCATGCTGACTCTCCAGAGCTATCTTAATCATGATAGTTAGCGGAATCGACAGCAGCATACCCACAGGTCCCAAAACCCAACCCCAAAGCACCAAAGAAACAAAGACCACCAGTGGCGACAAATCTAACCCTTTCCCCATCAGGCGAGGCTCAATAACGTTGCCCATTACGAGATTGACTACTATGAATCCTCCCAGGCTAAGGCCCGCATATAGGGCTCCCAACTGCACCAAGGCGAGCAAAACTGCGGGTACGGCCGCAATAAAAGAGCCTACAGTGGGCACAAAATTGAGTAAAAAGGCTAGCAGGCCCCACAAAACGGCATAATCAACCCCCAGAATGGTCAACCAGATAAATATAATCACGCCAGTACCTACACTAATGGCTGCTTTTATCGCCAAATAGCTGTGCACACTCCCTGAAAATTTGCTCAACCATTCTGCCGATGCGCCTTTACCACGGGCTAAACGCAGTTTCTCGCCAAAGCCTATATTCTCAGTCAGAATAAAAATCACCGTCAGTAGAATCATCGCCGCATTGGTCATCACATTGCCAAAGGATGCCAGCGTGCTCCCAACCAGTTTCATAACCGCCCCAGGATCAAAACTGCTCTGCCATTGCTGAGCATCGATTTCAAATCCACGCAAACTCAACCACTGCTGCACTCTTTCGCTCATCGCGGAAAGCTTTTGTGAGTAAGCCGGTACCTCCTGACGGAAGTCCGTCAGCGACGAACCAATCACAGCACCGAGAATCAGCCCGACCCCTAAGAGCAATAGCACCACCGTTAGAATCGCCAATACGCTGGGAACGCGGAAGCTTTTCAGCCAGGCCAGCAAAGGGGATACGATCATGGCGATAAATACCGCTAATAAAAATGGAACCAGCAGAGGCCCAGCCATTTTTAAGCCCGAAACCACGATTACAAAGGCTGCGAAAACCACCAGAAATCTGGCGATAGGCGATGTCGTTTCTATCATGGTTATCTCCGTTTAATACTGCGCATCACGCAGAGCAGTTAGCTGATTGAGTATTGTTTCAAGGGATCGGCGTCCACTGGCGGTGAATATTACTCTGCCGTGCCGCACAATCATTTCATCGACTTCTAACATAGCACATTGAATCCGAATTTTATCCAGTTCAGGATTATGTCCAATGACTATACCGGTAAAAATATCCCAATCAGCGATCGTGGCGTTACCGGCCAATACGGCTTCAATCAGACGTTTGATATTAATCGCTTCGACGCGATAGACCGGCACACCAATATACCGAAAGCCCAACAGGGCGATCACAATTACAATAAATGACAGCGCAACAGTAATTAAGAATTCCATAACGAACTCGGTGACACAACGCTCATGAGAAAAATAACAGTTTAATCGCTATTACGATTGTCACCCAAGTAATAATTGGCTGCACAAAGTCTACTCCACGAGTCATAACTAGATTCGAGCCCAGTCGAGCCCCTAGCATCTGCGCAATCGACATGCCAATCGCTAATTGCCAAATTACGTAACCGCTAAAGACAAATATAAGCGCCGAGCTGCCGTTGACTGCCAGGATCATTAGTTTAGTTTCAGCAGTCGCCTTAACGAGATTATGACCCAGTAGCCAGACAAACAAAAAGGGCATAATTGTACCCATGCCAGGACCGAAAAAACCGCCATAGAAACCCATCCCTAACGCGGCTGTACAGGCAAACCATTGCCGGCTTATCTTCGCGCGCGAATCTGCGCCACTGACCTTAGGTGATATTAAAAAATACAGGGCAATTCCTAAAAGGAGAAAGGGAATAAGTCGGCTTAAAGTTGTACCGTTGAGACTCTGTACTAAGCAAGTACCGGCGATAGACCCGAGTATCGCCATCACCAGAGACCGATAAAGCGGTTTGATATCCAGATGCCCTTGGCGAAAAAAGTTCCACGCAGAAGCCAGCGTGCCCAACGAACTCTGCACCTTGTTGGTGGCTAGTGCATTGAGCGGCGGCAGTCCAAACCAGAGTAGTGCGGGCAGTGTTAGCAGACCTCCAGAGCCCGCAATAGAGGAAATAAGCCCGGCGAAAAAAGCCAAAGCGAACAAAAAAATATGAGTAATTGTGGCCATTTCCATTTAAGTTGGCGCTCACTAACTCAGTTAAAACTGGTCGGGATATCTACCCTCAAACTGGTTATAATATTGAATAATAGCGGCGATATCCGCTTCATTATCACCCGTAGGCTCAAACACGTCGCCAAGCACGATACGCTTATTCGGAAAATCTAGCGCACCCATTTGGATAGTACAGTTATTGTTTTTAGCGATACGCAAAAAGCCCGACTTCCATTTCTTCGATTTACCTCGCGTCCCCTCTGGCGCTACCACAATAATCAGACCATTATCTTTTTTGACTGCGTCATTAACATAGCCCATCACCGCCTCTGGCTTATCACGGTTCACCGGAATGCCGCCCAACCAACGCATAAACCAGCCAAAACCGGGCACAAAAATCGTATGTTTGCCCAGCCAAGCGATCCTGGCATTGATACCCAGAACCATACTGATACCAAAGACAAAATCCCAGTTTGAGGTGTGTGGGGCAGCAACTACTAAGAGCCTCTCAGTATTGGCAAGAGAGCCCTCTAGATTCCACCCAATAGATCGATAAAACGTCCGTCCAATCCAACGTGTTAAGGCGCTGCGATTGGCGCGCAAATGGGCTGGACACTGCTCTTGAGATACTGGAATTACCTGTCTACTCATGCCTAATCTCTTCTGTACTTGTTATTGTTTTAATCCAGCCTAAATAAACGCACTTAATGCTCTCGTGTGGCCCGAAAGGTAATCTGTGCATGGCGTTCTTCGGCCAGAGATAAATTGACTCGCGTGGGTGCCAAGTAAGTCAAATGGCCACCGCCGTCCAAAGCCAGATTATCTTCAGCTTTACTTCGAAACGCTTCCAGCGTTTTAACATCAGTGCATTCAGTCCATCGCGCTGAATGCACATTGACCGATTCATAAATGGCTTCGACACCGTACTCTTCACGCAGTCGGTAGGCCACCACTTCAAACTGCAGCTGGCCAACGGCACCTACTATCACATCATTATTGCGGAAGGGGAAAAAAACCTGGGTGCTACCCTCTTCTGATAACTGGCGAATCCCATGCTGTAGCTGTTTAGCACGCAGAGGATCTTTAAGGCGAATGCGCTTAAAAAGCTCGGGTGCGAAGTGGGGAATACCGCTAAACTTTAGGGCTTCACCTTCAGTAAAGGCATCGCCAATCTGAATAGATCCATGATTGTGTAGGCCAATAATATCACCAGCCATGGCTTCTTCCACTGAAATTCTCTCGCCAGCCTTAAAGCTAAAGGCATCAGAGACGCGCATATCTTTGCCCGTACGCACATGCTTCATCTTCATACCTTTGATATATTTACCCGAGCAAATACGTAAAAAGGCAATACGGTCACGGTGTTTAGGGTCCATGTTGGCCTGAATCTTAAATACAAAACCACTAAACTTAGTTTCGCTGGCCACCACATCACGGTGCTCCGTTGCGCGGCCCTGTGGCGGGGGAGCCCAGCGTACGAAGTCGTTGAGCATCTCGCGAATACCAAAATTGCCCATAGCCGAACCAAAGAAAACCGGCGCCAATTTTCCCGCTAAGAACTCATCCATATCAAACAGATTGGTGGCCCCCCGCACCAACTCAAGCTCCTCTAACACGTCATCGGCATAGGCTCCCAACGCTTCGCGCGCAGCGGGACTAGACAGACCGACAATCTGAACGTCATCGCTCAGCGTGTGGCCCTTACCTTGTGTATAAACATGAATCATGTCAGTTTGAAAGTTATAGACCCCGCGAAATTCACGACCCATGCCGATCGGCCAATTGATCGGAGCTGCCTTTATCTTGAGCACGCTTTCAATTTCGTCGAGTAAATCAATCGGCGGACGAATCTCACGATCCATTTTATTGATAAGGGCAAAAATAGGCGTATCTCGCAGACGGCAGACGTCCATCAATTTAATCGTTCGCGCCTCAACGCCCTTAGCGCCATCAATGACCATTAATGAGGAATCTACGGCGGTTAGCGTGCGATAGGTGTCTTCGGAAAAATCTTCGTGTCCTGGAGTATCCAGCAGATTGACCATACAGCCGTTATAGGGGAATTGCATGACTGAGGAGGTGACCGAAATACCCCGCTCTTTCTCCATGGCCATCCAATCAGACGTGGCATGGCGATCACTCTTGCGGCCTTTCACTGTCCCTGCCACCTGAATCAGGTTGCCGAGCAGCAGGAGCTTTTCAGTAATCGTGGTCTTGCCCGCATCCGGGTGAGAAATGATAGCAAACGTTCTTCGCTTGTTGATTTCATTGATAAAATTGCTATCACTCATACCCAAAAAACCCTTATATACACCTAAATTTACACCCGTTATTAACACACCCTCTAAATCTTGCTAGTAAGGTGGTTTGTGATCTGAAGGTTGATAGTTGTTCATCAAGCTCCAGCGGTTTATCAAGCGCCGACAAACTTCAGTAATGCACTGAATTCATGCCCATCGGCGGCTCGAAGCGCTGCAATGTATTCATTGCGGCGTTCATTCATGGCTTCCAGCCTGTAATTGCCCGCCCAATCAATGGCAGGCTGATTTAATAGTTTAGTTAATATCGCATCAGCCATTATTCTGGCATGCCGACCGTTACCATTAGGAAACGGATGGATATAGACCAATTTATGATGAAACCTTGCGGCCAATTCTTTGGGCTCATAGGTTCCATGTTCGATCCAATATTTTGCATCATCCAATAATTGTCTTAACTGGGTGGCCACCTGAATCGGGTCTACACCAATATTCTTTTCAGTTCGGCGGAACGTACCCGCCCAAAGCCAAACGCTACCAAATAACTTTATGTGTAGTTCACAAACAAAAGCTTCCGATAATACATCAGGCTTTTTCTGCTTGGCCAACCATTTGATACCATCTGTGATACCTGCTTGTTCCAGTTGGTCAAGCTCACCTCTGGTCGAAACATGCTTAAAACGAAGGCCTGCAAGCTCATCTGGTAATAGAGCCGTCGCGCCTTCTGCGTAATCCCCAAATTTGGAATGCTCATCACTCATTGATCATTCCAAAAATCTGACGGCATCTTATCAATGATTTGCGCTGCAATTCGCTCAATTTCAAAATCAAGTTGTTCTTTGTTCAATGACTGTGCTTCAAGTGCCATATGAGTAGAGGCTGCTTTTACTTGTAACCGTGCTTTCTTCTTTGCACGCTGCTGGATGATTGTCTCTACATCTTCATTTGGCACTACCGCATATACAAACTTACAGTCCATGGCCTCGGCCATGCTCTGCATTGTCTTCAATGTTACACTACCTGAAGGTTCGTCATGTTCTGCCTTTGACACTCTAGCCTTGGTAACACCACGCCGCTTTGCCAATTGAGTACCTGACATGCCAAGTGCCGTTCTAACGGTTCTTAGCCATCCTTCTTGTGGACGTATAGAGACGTCACCAAACTGTTTTACAGCTTGGTTAACTTTATCTCGATATTGCTTAGCAACTATCTTCTCTATACTCATTGTCGACCTTTATATTTACGATGACAGTATTTTAGTCAACATATTTATATACCATATGCCTACCAAAATCAATTTAAATGTATACCTTAACTACAAGCTATTATACATATATATTTGCTATCAGTGTACAATGGTAAATATATAAATTGACAAACTGCTTGAATGTAGTTGTTTTTACGGCGCGACTTGCCGTAAAAACGTCAAAACCTAAACCGCTCTGTAGTTTTAAAATATTGTTATCAGTGCGTTTCTTACTGATAACCAGCAAAATTTAAACTTTTGGGGCTCAGCTTGACGACAACGGAGACGAGACAAGCGAGGTATGAACGATATAGGTCGAATGACCTCTGAGCCCCAAAAGTGCGGCGGTAAAATCTAGCCCTCACCTGCTGGTAAGGGCTAGAATAATTTTAATGGCTCCAGAAAATATGTACTTGGTCATGGGCGGTTTCGATTGTGAAAACATCGCCGCTCATTTCCATGTCTCGACCCATGCGGTCATAATCAATATAGAACTCTAAATGCTTGGGGATCTCGCTGGTCTCTTCTGTGATTTCTTGCGCATAATCTGCAAGTGACCGATAACAGCCTTGATACTGCTCTTCAGCGGCCTTGTGCGCCTCATCAAGATCACCACAGAAATGATTTAACAACGCGCCTCCAATATCTGGATATTCGTTTAAGAACATCGCATTGTTCACAACACGTTCAATACCTGCATACTCTCTAATAGCTGCACCGTCAAAGCCTTCAAAGTCATGTATCGCCCACTCTTGTGCATCTTCTACAGGACTATCTTTAAGCATCAGCTGAATCTGTTCTTAAATGTCGTCCTTATCCTCTGTTTGTAGTGGTACAGTGAATTTGGCCACCTAACAAGAGATGTTTTAAACTACCTCTGCTTCTTCTATTGAAGAGCTAGCATTTCCTGAATGAATTACAATTGACAGCAAGCGATAACATAGGCGGTCACTGTAGGGTGATTTAGTCTGTTGCAGTTGATTCTGTGCCGCCATCCGCGAGCTAACCATAATTGCCTGACCTGATTATCAATAGGCAATCAATCCAACACTATCTAAAGCACGTAACTGAGCGCCAGGGTACAGAATTAAATTTGTCGATTCGAGCCACTTGCCGTATCGTCTCGCCCTACTGCGCGCAATCCAGGTTAGGAGTCCCTAAATGAAGTACCAAGGCCAAACAGACTATGATCATGAAGGTCCTTCGCCAAGACGTGGTGTACTGCTATGTAATCTAGGTACACCAGATGCGCCGAAAACTGCTGATTTACGTCGTTACCTGAAGGAGTTTTTAAGTGACCCTCGTGTTGTAGAGGTGCCCCGCCTGTTGTGGTGGGCGATTCTCAATCTGATTATTTTACGAATCCGCCCGCGCCGCTCAGCCAAGCTTTATGAGAGTGTTTGGGCTGAAGGTGGGTCGCCGTTAATGGTCAACAGTGTCGCGCAAGTCGCTGGCGTTAAGAAAATCTTGGATAAAAAGTTTAAGACCGACGTGCCGGTGGTGCTAGGCATGCGTTACGGTAATCCCTCTATGGCCTCAGCGATTGCTGAATTGACAGCACAGAATGTGCGCAACATTACGGTACTACCTCTGTACCCACAGTATTCCGGCGCGACCACGGGCTCTACCTTCGATGCGGTAGCTCAGGCTTTTACCAAAACTCGCTGGGTTCCTGAGTTACATTTTGTCGGCGGTTACCAGCAGTCTAAGCTGTATATCGATGCGTTGTGCGGCACTATTCGCAAGCACGTTGCTAAGCACGGTCAGCCGGATAAGCTCGTATTTTCTTACCATGGTACGCCGCAGGCTTACTTGAAAAAAGGCGATCCGTACCATTGCTTCTGTCATCAGACTACCCGCTTAGTCCGCGAGCGTATGGATTTAGCTGAGACCCAGGTGATGACAACTTTTCAGTCGCGTTTTGGCCGTGAGCCCTGGCTGCAACCCTATACCGACAAGACGCTAGAGGCTATGCCTGCGCAGGGCATTAAGCACGTGGCCGTCATTTGCCCAGGCTTTTCCTCAGATTGTCTTGAGACTATCGAAGAGATCGATATGGAGGCCCGTGAGAGTTTCACAGCCCATGGTGGCGAGACATTTCACTATATTCCCTGTTTGAATGATGACCCGGCTCACCTTAAGGCTTTGGCCAAAATAGTCAGCCCGTATCTGTAAGCCTATCCAACCAATGCTGTAACAGCGGCGCACAGCCACCAACCATTTTAACTGTGGCTAACGCATCCGCTCTTGTCCTCCCGTCATTAAATATCAGGATTGGCTTGCCTTGCTTCTGTGCCCAGAGGCAAAAACGATAGCCGGAATAGGTCGTGAGGGAGGACCCCACCACCAATAGTCCCTCCGCACTTTGCAGCGCTTGTTCAGCTTTCAGGGTTCGCGCCTTTGGCACAGAATCGCCATAAAAAACAGCGTTAGGCTTGAGTATGCCGGCACAGTCTTGACACTCAGGCACCTGCATGCCGCTGTAATCTAGATGGTCGATGTCGGCGTCACCGTCAGGGGCAATGCCGCCTGTCATCAGGGCATATTTAGGATTCTTTTCTTGCAGCCAAGTCTGTAACTCCGCTCTTGAGTATTGCAGGCCGCAGTTCATGCAACCAACGGTGTCGATGCGTCCATGTAAATCTATCACTCCGCGGCTGCCAGCCCGCTGATGAAGGCCATCAACATTTTGCGTCACCAAGCTAGATACCACCCCCAACTGTTGTAGGCGAGCCAGAATATGGTGCGCAGGATTCGGCTGAGCCTCAACCATAAAGCGCCAACCAACCATATTGCGTAGCCAAAAGCGCTGTCGTGAACTCTCCTCAGCCATAAAGTCCTGGTGCGTGACCGGCTGTTTGCGCTGCCACCGCCCTTCGCTATCGCGATAGGTGGGTACACCAGAATCAGCGCTGACACCAGCACCGGTTAGCACTAGCCAGTTTTTATGGGCGATTAACAGTGAAATAACTGCCTGCACTTTGCCATCCTTTGGTCACATTTGATGCTGTTATACGCACGTCTTTGGGAAATTGGCTGGATACCGCTGAAAATAAGGAATTATGCTGGTACACCACGTATAATGGCAGTTTTTTATAGGATCATTTGCAACCGATCAATCCTAATAGGTAATTAAGAATTTTCTATGGATATTAACGCTTACATGCTGAATCTTGGCATTGCCGCGCGCGCGGCTTCTCTCATACTGTCCCGTGCCGACAGTGCGACAAAAAATAGTGCCTTACTGGCTATTGCTGAGCGATTGGGCAGCGCTCGCCACGCGATTTTATCGGCGAACGCAATGGATATGAAAAATGGTCTCGCCAACGGTTTGGATGCCCCTTTACTGGATCGCTTAGAGCTTAGCGATGAGCGCATTGGCAGCATGATTGAAGGCCTGCATCAGGTAGCTGTATTGCAAGACCCTATTGGCGAGATGACAGATCTAGGTTACCGTCCCAGTGGCATTCAACTGGGTAAAATGCGCGTACCCTTGGGCGTGATTGGCATTATTTATGAGTCGCGACCCAATGTGACGATTGATGCTGCTAGCCTGTGCCTGAAGTCTGGTAATGCCTGTATTTTACGCGGCGGCAGTGAAGCTATCTTGTCTAATCAGGCGATTTCTGCCTGTATTGCCGAGGGGTTGAAGGATGTGGGCTTACCTGAAACCGCCGTGCAGGTAATCAGCACCACAGACCGTGCTGCAGTGGGTGAACTCATTACTATGTCAGCGTATGTCGATGTTATTGTGCCTCGCGGCGGCAAGGGCTTGATCGCGCGTATTAGTGCCGATGCACGGGTACCTGTAATTAAACACCTGGATGGCAACTGTCATGTGTATATAGATGATTATGCCGACCTAAAAAAAGCGGTAGCGATTGCTGTTAATTCCAAAACCCATCGCTATGGGGTCTGTAATGCCATGGAATCCTTGATAATAGCGGAGTCTGTGGCGCAGATTATCCTGCCGCAACTGGCAAAGATTTATACTGAGAAAGGCGTTGAAATGCGTGGCTGTGCAAAATCTCGCGCTATAGTCGGGTCAATTATTAAAGCTAGCGAACAAGATTGGAGCGAAGAGTACCTTGCACCTGTTTTATCCATTAAGATTATCTCAGGCATTGATGAGGCTATCGAGCATATCAATAAATACAGCTCCCAGCATACCGAATCGATTGTGACAGAGGACTTTAATCGAGGCCGGCGCTTTCTGGCAGAGGTGGATTCCAGTTCAGTAATGATTAACGCCTCAACCCGTTTTGCCGATGGCTTTGAATATGGTTTGGGTGCTGAGATTGGTGTTTCCACAGACAAAATACACGCTCGAGGCCCGGTTGGCCTCGAGGGGCTAACCTGCCAAAAGTGGGTCGTATTTGGCGACGGCCAGATCCGTGAATAATGGGCCGATTGCTCTGTTTGGTGGCTCTTTTAACCCTGTGCATTTTGGTCACCTAAGAATCGCCACAGAACTGGCTGAAGCGTTGCAAGTCGAGTGCATCCGCATGATGCCCTGCGCTCTGGTTCCCGAGTTAGGCGCAGCGACAGCGTCCCAGCGTCTGGATATGGTGAAATTAGCGATTAGCAAGCAGTCAATTATACAGGCTGAGAGTATTGAGCTCCAAATGCCCGCACCCAGTTATAGCGTGAATACTGTGCGGCGGATGCGCGAACAAATAGGTGCTGAGACGCCGCTGTTTTTATGTATTGGCATGGATGCACTGAACGGTCTGGATAACTGGCATGATTGGCGGGAGATCCTCGATTACTGTCACATTGTTGTGTCGTCACGACCAGATTGGAACAGTCCCGAATCTGGCGTTCTAGCCAACTGGATTAGCACTCATCGCTGCGACGATTTGGTGGCACTAAAAGAACAAGCTCGGGGGTATATACATTTCTGTGACCTAACGATGCTGGCTATTTCGTCGACCGGCATTCGCAAGAAAATACAGTCCAGCGAGACAATTCGATTTTTGACCCCGGATTCTGTGGTCGACTATATTCAACAACAACATTTATATGAGTAACTAATCACTATGACGCAATCACTACATGACATCGTTATTAACGCCCTCGAAGAGGTTAAGGCCCAAGATATTGTCAGCATTGACGTAAGAGAGTTCACCGACATGATGGATAGCATGGTTGTTGCCACAGGCAGTTCCAACCGTCAGGTCAAGTCGCTGGCCAGCAACGTGGCTGTAGAAGGTAAGAAGGCCGGCTTTCAGCTAATTGGCGTTGAAGGCGACGACACTTCTGAGTGGATTTTAGTGGATTTTGGCGACGTCACTGTTCATGTGATGCTGCCCGCTACGCGAAGCTTTTACGATCTCGAACGTCTGTGGGCTCTGCGTCCAGGTGATCGCCCTACGAGTGCTGACGATGAGATTGCGTCAGATGGCGATGCGTAACTAAGATGAAACTACGCATGCTCGCCGTTGGCACACGCATGCCGGACTGGGTTGAAACCGGTTGCAATGAATACGGTAAACGGCTGCCGCCGGAATTGCGTATTCAGGTGCTTGAAATTCCACTGGGCAGCCGTGGCAAAAGCCAATCTAATGCCAAGGCGGTTGAGAGCGAGGGTCAGGCGCTATTAAAAGCGCTAGGCCAAAGGGATTTTGTGGTCGCGCTGGATGTGCAGGGAAAGACCATGTGCACCGAGACATTGGCCGCTAAACTGTCCCATTGGCAGATGGATGGACGTGATATAAGTTTACTCATTGGCGGGCCTGACGGGCTGTCAGCGGACTGTCTGACTCGCGCCGATATGCGCTGGTCGTTATCTGACCTCACGCTGCCACACCCCCTGGTGCGCATCGTGCTAATGGAGCAACTTTATCGGGCATGGACAATCAATGCTAATCACCCTTACCATCGCAGCTAGATGATTGGATAAATAACCATGATCAATGATGCTACTTTTTCAGATCCCGCACGCGAACGCCGAATTTTTGCCGTTCGCCTGCTGCTGTCCTTTTCTGTGATTGTTGTTATCTTTATTGTGGTGACGGCGCGTTACTTCCACTTGCAAGTGACCCGACACCAGGATTTTGTCACCCATTCTGATAATAACCGTGTTCATATACGCTCTGTACCAGCCTCTAGAGGTCTTATCTATGACCGCAACGGGATTTTACTCGCGGACAATCGGCCCACCTATAATCTGACGGTAGTCGCCGAGCGCACCAATAACATAGACGGGCTCATTGCCTCTATTGGGTCGCTGATTGATATTTCAGAGGACGATACTAAGAGTTTTAAAAAACGACTTAGACGGCGCATACCCTACGAAAAGATCATACTGAAGTTCAATTTAACCGAGCAGGAAAGGGGTATTTTGGCGGTCAATGGTTATCTTCTCGCGGGCGTAGAAGTCTCAGCACGGCTATCCAGATTCTATCCTGAAGGGGAACTTTTTGCCCATGTGATTGGCTATGTCGGCCGCATTAATGAGCAGGAAATTCAGCGTATTGATCGGGTTAAATACAGTGGCACCGATTCCATAGGCAAGATCGGCTTAGAGAGCTTCTATGAAGCTCAACTCCTCGGTAGCGTCGGTACCGAGCAAGTAGAGTCCAATGCCCGTGGCAGAGTCATGCGGATTCTGGATAATGTTGACCCTGTCCCTGGCAACAATCTGACGATACATATAGATAGTCGCTTGCAACGCGTTGCGTATAATGCCTTTAAAGGCGAACGCGGTGCACTGGTGGCCATTGATGTAAAGACAGGCGGTATTTTGGCGATGATAAGCGCACCAAGCTATGACCCTAATCTATTTGTGTCAGGTATTAGCCAAACAGAGTACAGCGCGTTGCTTGATTCCCCAGCCCGCCCGTTATTTGATCGCAGTATTCGTGGCCAGTATCCCCCCGGATCCACAATCAAACCGCTGTTTGGGTTAATCGGCCTAGCCAGTGGCTCTATACCGATGGATTATGCCATTGATGATCCTGGCTATTTTATTATGGAAGGGATTGAACGACCCTGGCGCGACCATAACTCTAAGCTCGGTGGCCATGGTAAAGGCGTCGGATTGGCTCGAGCGATTATTGAATCCTGCGATGTCTTTTTCTATAAAATGAGCATTAAAACGGGTATCGACCTACTCTCTAGTTACAGCGAAAAGTTTGGTTTAGGTCAGGTTACTGGTATTGACATACACGGCGAGCAACCCGGCATTATGCCCTCGAGAATGTGGAAAAAAGGTGCCCGCGGGGAGTCTTGGTTTAATGGCGACACCATTAATGTCAGTATTGGTCAGGGCTTTATGTTGACTACGCCATTGCAGTTAGGCGTGATGATGGCCCGCATTGCCTCCAAAGGCAAAATGGTCAAACCCCAACTGGTGAAGTCAAATAACGGCAGTTCAGTCATCGGCGGTGAAATTGCTGAACCTATTGCTATTGACGCCGAACACTGGGCCTATATTCATCAGGCGATGAAGGCGGTTGTCCACTCTCCACGCGGCACCGCTAGGGGTATTAACAAGCGCCTCAGTTACACCATCGCAGGAAAAACTGGTACAGCTCAGGTTATCAGCATCAAAGCAGAGGACGAATACGACAGCTCAAAAATCGACAAAAGCCAGTGGGACCATGCCTTATTTGTCGCTTTTGCGCCGGTGGAAGACCCACAGATTGCTATTGGCTTGATTGTTGAAAATGGTGAACACGGAAGCTCCGCGGCTGCGCCTATTGCTCGCTTGGTAATGGATGCCTTTATGAAATCCAAGGCGGGCTCGCATCAATCAACTGGCTCGGAGGCGCTGCATTAAATGCATTCAAGTGATTTTGTAAGGCGCTTTCAGAGTCCCGGCGGTGACCGACATACCGGCCGATCTATGCATCTGGACTTACCGCTACTATTAATTTTGTTGGCGCTCTGTGTTGTTGGCCTGTTCGTCCTTTACAGCGCCAGTGGCCAGAATCTGTTTTACGTGAAGCGTCAGGCGCTATGGATGATTGTTGGCTTTGCCATGATGATCACAGTGGCGCAATTTCCTGTGCGGTTTTGGGAGCGCTGGTCTTTCCTACTTTACGCCGTAGGCCTTCTATCATTGCTGGCCGTCCTGCTTGTTGGCGTCGGTGCTAAAGGGGCCCAGCGCTGGCTAGACTTGGGTTTTACCCGCGTGCAACCCTCCGAGTTTATGAAGGTTGCGGTTCCCATGATGATTTCGTCATATCTAGCTAAACAATATTCGCCGCCGACTTTAGCGCCGGTATTAGTGGTGTGCTTCCTGATTTTTGCGCCGGTACTATTAGTGATTAGACAACCTGATCTTGGCACCGCTCTTCTGATTTTTGCCTCCGGCTTTTATGTGATTTTTTTAGCAGGCCTGCGTAAACGCTATTTATTGGGTGCCGCTTTAATGGCTTTGGCAGCAATTCCGACCCTCTGGGTTTTTGTGATGCGCGATTACCAAAAACAACGAATTCTGACATTGCTATCACCCGAAGATGATAAACTGGGCGCCGGTTGGAATATCATTCAGTCAACTACTGCTATTGGTTCTGGCGGTTGGAGCGGCAAAGGTTGGACACTTGGTACTCAGTCACAGTTGAATTTTTTACCTGAGAGTCATACCGATTTTATTATCGCTGTACTGGCTGAAGAATTTGGATTAATTGGTATTCTTATGCTCTGTGGACTCTATGCATTACTTGTCGGTCGCTGCCTATTAATTGCAATGGACTCTCAGTCACAGTTTGGACGACTAATTGCGGGGAGCCTGAGTTTGACTTTTATGACTTACGTCTTTGTGAATATGGGTATGGTTTCTGGAATGCTGCCAGTCGTTGGCGTTCCCCTGCCCTTCATTAGCTATGGAGGCACAGCAATTGTGACTCTTTTTATTGGATTTGGTATTCTGATGGCCATTAGTACAGAGCCCAAAAGGATTAGGACTAACCTGTGAAAATATCTTTAATTAAACCGACGGTAACCCGTCTTGCTCGTTGCTGCCTGCTGGTAGCCTCAGCTATGTTAGCTACACCGTCATTTGCCAACTATTCTAAGCACCCTGAAGCCGCCGACTTTGTTAACACCATGGTTGTTGAGCATCAGTTCGACCGTGAGCAGGTTACCGAATGGCTCGCCACCGCCAAATACCAAGAATCTATTGTCAAGGCAATGAGCCGCCCAGCAGAAAAGGCCAAGCCCTGGCATGCCTATAGAAAGATTTTTGTGACCGAGGCCCGCACCTCTCGTGGACTCGACTTTTGGCATGCAAATAAAACAACTCTAAATCGGGCGGCGCGCGAGTTTGGTGTTGATCCAGCAATTGTTGTGAGCATTATTGGCATCGAGACGAACTATGGCCGTAATACTGGCAGTTATAAAGTTATTGACGCGCTAACCACACTTGCCTTTGATTATTACACTTACACCGAAAAACGTCAGTCACGCAAAATCTTCTTTACTATTCAGCTCGAAAATCTGCTGCTTTTGGCTCGAGAGCAAAATAAGGACCCGCTTACGTTGAAGGGTTCCTACGCTGGCGCCATGGGTTGGGGGCAATTTATGCCTAATAGTTACAGAGATTATGCGGTTGATTATGACGGTGATGGCTTCGCTGATATCTGGAATAACCCAACGGATGCCATTGGTAGTGTGGCCAACTATTTCACCAAACATGGCTGGAAGACGGATCAGCCGGTGGCCACCAGAGCTTATATCGACGTAACGCCTAGTAAAGAGGGCCTAAATAAGATGACGCGCCCGACATCGACAATCGCAGAACTGATGGCGCTTGGTTATAACCCTGTCGAAAAATATGCGCCTGACAGCAAAGCATTTCCCTTACGCTTTGTCGGGAAATATGGTGAAGAATACTGGCTCGGGTTACACAACTTTTATGTGATTGGACGTTATAATCCGCGCACTAAGTATGCCATGGCCGTTTACCAACTCAGTGAACTTATAAGGAATCAATTCTGTGATTCTGACCAAGACTGCTAAGTCACTCAGTGTCTTAGTGGCAGCATTGTGGCTGTGCAGTTGTGGATACACGCCTACGCTCAGCAGCCAAAAACCCGACAGTGCAGGCAGGGCTGTTGATACCAGTACCATAATCAATGCAGTGCCGAAAGTAGAGCCCATCACCAGAGCCGGCAACAAAAGCCCCTATAAAGTATTTGGTAAAACCTATTTTCTCCTGCCTACCAGTATCGGGTATAAAGAGACGGGCATCGCCTCTTGGTACGGTACCAAGTTTCATGGTAGAAAAACCGCCAATGGTGAGACCTACAATATGTATGGCATGACGGCTGCCCACAAGTCGTTACCTATACCCAGTTATGTCCGCGTAACTAATATTGAGAATAGGCGCTCAATTATCGTGCGCATTAACGACCGAGGACCTTTCCATGGACCCCGCATCATCGATCTATCCTATGTCGGCGCAATGAAACTCGGTTTCGCTGAGCAGGGTACCGCCAAGGTTCTTGTTGAAGCCATAGACCCCTCCGGCGGCGAAACTAACCCCGCAACTGCCCCAACAGCAGTTTCTAAAAAAGTCATTGTTGAAGCTGTATCGGAGGCCAGTGTGGATACTGTTCCGATGCTAATGATCACGCCGGGCTCCTATCTGCAGGTGGGCGCTTTTGATAATGCCGCAGCGGCGCAAGTTCTACAGAAAAAAATTCGCTTATTCACACAAAGGCCGATTCTTGTGCAGCAGCACGAAAAGCTTTTTAAAGTTTGGATCGGACCCATTGCCGACAAACTCGAATTATTGCTGCTAAAGCGTACATTGGAGCAGACGGCTAATATCTCCGGATTTATAGTTGCGCCTTAAGTTTCTCTTCACTACCTCTACCCTAAGTCGGGCATAACAGACTTTGTGGTGTTAAACTATCTCCCAAATAATTGATTCTTTTCGGTGGCTTACCTATGTTAAAAAAATGGACTTTATCTTCAGTAATTACTGCGGTGTGCTTACTTTCAATATCAGTATCTCACGCGCAAAAATTGATCCCAGCGGCACCAGAATTGGCCGCCAAAGCTTGGATTCTGATCGATGCGACCACCGGTCAGGTGTTAACTGAGAGTAATGCGGATCTGCAGCTGCCCCCAGCAAGCTTAGCTAAAATGATGACCACTTACATCGTATCCAATGAGATTGAGGCAGAGCGTCTCGACGAGAACTCCGAGGTTTTAATCAGCGACAATGCCTGGGAACTTGGCGGCGCCAAAACCGATGGCTCGACTATGTTTTTAAGTCCGCGCAGCCGTGTCTCCGTAATTGATCTAATGCATGGTGTCATTATTCAATCGGGCAACGATGCCGCGATCGCTCTAGCTGAGCATATTAGTGGTAGTGAGTCGGCCTTTGTTGAGACCATGAATAGCCAAGCTGCAATGCTGGGCATGAAGGATACCCGGTACATGAATGCCACAGGATTGCCCGCAGAGGGCATGGTTTCTACTGCCCGTGACCTATCATTAATTTCCCGCTCGATTATTCTTGATCATCCTAACTATTACAGTATTTACGCAAAAAAATATTTCAAACACAACAATATCAATCAGTCTAATCGTAATCGTTTGCTGTGGCGTGACTCTAGCGTTGATGGTTTAAAGACTGGTCATACCAATGCCGCGGGATACTGTCTGGTGGCGTCGGCGAAGCGCAACGATATGCGACTGATCTCTGTGGTCCTTGGCGCAGACAACGATGCCTCACGGGCCCGAGAATCGCAGAAGTTACTCTCATATGGCTTCCGTCACTTTGACACTAAAACCCTCTACTCTGCTGGCGACCTAGTCAAGTCCAGCGCCAAAGTCTGGTATGGTACTGAAGAATTTTTAAATCTGACTGTTGCTGATGACGTCACCCTGACCTTTCCGAGAGGGGCGCAGAAGAAGCTTGCGGCCAATATTCTTATTGACGAACAGATTGAAGCGCCGGTTCAATTAGGGCAGGAGTTGGGTCGTCTGCAGATTAGTTTTAAGAATGAGATTCTCGTTGATTTACCTCTCGTGGCGGAGAAAGATATTGATGAATCAGGTTTCATGTCACGCTTTTTTGACTGGATCGTTTTATTCTTTACCAAAATAATTTCCTGAGTGCTGAATTTTGACTGAGCAAACGCCGCCAAAAATAGAGTTCCCTTGCGATTACCCCATAAAGGTTATAGGGGAAGCACATGCCGAATTACGCGCGCATGTTTTGACTGTTATGGAAACTCATGCTTCGGATTTTGACCGCGCAAAAATATCTATTCGAGATAGCAGTAAGGGCCGATGGCAGGCGATGACTGTGGTGATTACTGCCACAGGAAAACCTCAAATCGATGCTATTTTTGCCGCATTAAAGACTAGCTCTCGAGTTAAAATGGTGCTCTAGCTGATGTCACCTAAATCGTCCTTAATTGTTCGCCACCTGGGTATTCAAGAGTACGTGACAGCTTTTGACCGCATGAAAAAATTCAATGAGCAGCGCAGCGTGACTACAGCCGACGAGATTTGGTTGTTAGAGCATCAGCCAGTTTTTACTCAGGGACAGGCAGGTAAGGCCGAATATATTTTAGTTCCCGGCGATATTCCTGTGGTGAAAAGCGATCGTGGCGGCCAGGTGACCTTTCATGGCCCCGGCCAAATTACGGCCTATATCTTAGTTGATCTAAAACGACTAAAGATTGGCGTACGTGATTTAGTAACACTGATCGAACAGGCGCTAGTCGCTACCCTCGCGCACTGGCAGATTAAAGCGGCATCGCGTCGGAGTGCGCCGGGAGTCTACGTTGAAAACGGCGATAAAATTGCCTCTCTGGGGCTGCGCATTCGCAAAGGCTGCAGCTATCATGGGCTAAACTTTAACGTCTGTATGGATATGGCGCCCTGGCAACGTATTAACCCCTGCGGTTTAGGTGTATCCATGACTCAGATGGCGGATCTCTTGCAAAACCCTCCAGGTGTTGATGACGTAGCGGTAAAATTGGCGGATAATTTAAGTATCGGCCTTGGCTACAATAGCTATCAAATTGTTAAAGGATCAGTATGTCAATAGAATCGGTAGAACCACCAAAACGTACTCGCCGTCTGCAGCAGGGGGAGAAGCTCCGCAGCGCGGATAAGGTAGAGCGGATTCCAGTAAAGGTAATTCCTACCGTAGATGTGCAGCGCAAGCCGCCTTGGATGCGCGTGCGTCTGTCCGCATCACCCAAGGTACAGGAAATTAAGGCTATATTGCGCAGTCATAAAATGGCCACAGTCTGCGAAGAGGCCGCCTGCCCAAACCTGCATGAGTGTTTTAGTGGCGGTACCGCTACGTTCATGATTATGGGCGAAATCTGCACTAGACGCTGTCCGTTTTGTGATGTCGGCCATGGTAAGCCAAACCCTTTAGACGTCAATGAACCTCTTAGTCTCGCTAAGGCCATTCATGAAATGGCGCTGAAGTACGTAGTCATCACCTCTGTTGATCGCGACGATCTTCGCGATGGCGGTGCTCAGCACTTTGCTGACTGTATTCGCGAATCTAGAATTTTATCCCCAAACCTAAAGGTAGAGGTCTTAGTCCCTGATTTTCGGGGGCGCATGGCACCAGCGCTAGATATTTTGACGGAAACACCACCCGATGTTTTCAATCACAACATGGAAACTATTTCGCGTCTGTATAGAGAGGCACGACCAGGCGCCAACTATGGATGGTCGTTAAAACTACTCCAAGAATACAAGGCGCGCAATCCAACCGTAAAAACTAAGTCTGGGTTAATGGTTGGCCTAGGTGAGACTAAAGACGAACTGCTGCGCACACTAGACGATTTGCGCGCTCATGATGTTGATATGTTGACAGTCGGGCAGTATCTTCAGCCTTCAGCTGCACACCTCCCCATAGACCGCTTTGTGCACCCTGATGAATTTGCAGAATATACGACCTATGCTGAGAGTATTGGCTTTAAACAGGCTGCCTGCGGCCCATTAGTTCGATCCAGTTATCACGCAGATAAACAGGACCGCGGGGAAAATGTAACGTAAAGGGACCTAAAGGGGCTGTGGCTTCCCTTAATACGAGTAAACATGTGATCAGCCCTCTAGAGGGCATTAGACGGAATATGTAATCCAATTTTTAATCGTTTAAGGGGGTCTTAGGGACTGCAGGCTCATCTGTCCAGACTTCACGGACCGCTTCTCCAAAATCATCATAAATGATCTTTTTCTTCGGCCGCTTACTCACCTTAATAGGTTTAGGTGGGGTCTTTTTCTTTTTACGACTGTCCAGCGCGTTAACCACATCGTTGATGTAGGTTCGAGTCTGTCGCGGCTCTCCGCTGACAAATACCGATCTAGCCCTAGGCTTATCGGCAGGTTCGCCAGTTTCACCTTGGTTATGCTGCTTTATTTCACCCCCAAGCTTAAGAAACTCTTCGGTTTTCTTCCGAAGTTCGTTGCGCATTGAGTGCTTACTGGAACGTCCTGTCACAATTTTACTTTTCGTTGCTAATCTAACTGAGGATTCTAACAAAATAGCAGGCGAATTCACATGCTCCCATACAAATAAGTCCTTTTAATGCCGCATCTAGGTAAATAACTCCAGCTGTACCGCCCTTCCTTCGTCCCTAGTGTCGAGAAACCGCACGCCTACACCAATCAGCCGCACTGGGCGGCCTCCGCGCTCCCAGGCCTGAATACAGAGCTCTTCAAAAGCCTCCAAGGGTAGCCCTTTAACAACCTGCCGCTCAACCGTCGTGCTATTGAAGTCGTTAAACTTGATTTTGACAATCTGTTTTATCACCAGATAGTCAGCGTCCACTCGACGCAGACGACTGCGCAGCTCAACCAGTAAATCTGGCAGCTTGCGCAAGCAGGCAGGCAGATCGGCCAAGTCATCTGAATAGGTTCGCTCAACGCTCAAAGATTTACGGCGACTGTCTGACTTTACCTCCCGGTCATCTCTGCCAAAGCTCAGATCATGCAGGCGGCGGCCAAAAACACCGAAGTGCTCAACTAACTCAACCACCGATCTTTGACGGAGATCACCACAGGTTTCAATACCTAGACGCCGCAACCGATCACTGGTCACCTTACCCACACCAAATAGACGTTTGACATCCAAACCCACAACAAAGGCATCAACCTCCGGCGGGGTGATCACATACTGACCATCCGGTTTATTGAGATCACTGGCGACCTTGGCCAGAAATTTATTCGGAGCCACTCCTGCAGAAGCGGTCACTCCGACTTCGCGGGCAATCTCCTGGCGTATTTCTTGCGCTATTAAGGTGGCACTACCATGACATTCAGTACAGTCGGTAACATCTAGATAGGCCTCATCTAGCGACAGAGGCTCGACTTTGTCAGTGTAGCGATAAAATATTTCACGAATCTGATGAGCCGCCATTCGATATTTGGACATGGTGCCTGGCACTACCACTAGGTCAGGACAGAGCCTTAGCGCCTGCCCCGTCGGCATAGCTGAACGCACACCGTATTCTCGCGCCCTGTAATTACAGGTAGCCACCACACCGCGTCGATCGGATTTGCCACCAATGGCAATAGGTAGGTCTCGCAAAGATGGATCATCACGCATCTCCACTGCAGCATAAAAGCAGTCACAGTCGCAGTGAATTATTTTTCTCAAAGAAAGCCCTTTTTAAGAAATTTTCCCCTACCGCGAGCTTATCATGTCCCATCAAACGCCATCATCTTCAAATTGATGGTTCGCAACCCGAAAACCCAGCCGCTTGGAAAGCATCTCGGGTATGAGCAACATAGCGGGCGTCAGCAGCAACGTTAAGACCGTGGATACAACCAGACCATTTACAACGGCACTGGCCAATGGTTGCCACCAGGAGGCAACCATCCCGCCAACGGTATAGCTGCGATTAACCAGATCAATACTCAAGCCATTAGCCAGCGGTAGTAGGCCAACAATCGTAGTGATACTGGTCAACATCACTGGCCGAAATCGCGACTTGGCAGCACTATAGACTGCATCAGCAGCCGACAATAGGGGGTCATTGCGACGCACATAGTTATAGGTATCAATCAATACAATATTGTTGTTCACCACGATACCCGCCAACGCGACGATACCCACACCGGTTAAAATTGTGCTAAAAGTAGCCTGCGCAATTAATAGGCCCAGGAGCACTCCCGCAGTGGACATCACCACCGAGAATAAAATAAGCCCAGCCTGGTAAAAGCTATTGAACTGCATCACCAGCATAATTAGCATGACTGACATCGCCAGAGTAAAGGCTGTCGACAAAAACGCAGCTGCTTTGGCCTGTTCTTCATTAGCCCCGCGGAAAGTAATATTTATCGAGGGATCAAAGTCTTGCTGTTGCAGCCAATCTGCAATCTGTTTAGTTTGATCGTCAGGTAAATAACCCTCTTCTGAATTGGCCAAAATAAATACCGTCTCAACCATATCAAAACGTTGGATTGCATCGACGCGCGGTTTGGCGACTCGCTGACTAAAGCTGCCAATCGGAACTGCGCCGTTGGGCGTGTTGACTCTCAAACGATCAATCGAGGATAGCTGACGATCCTGTTCCGGATAGCGCAGCCTTATTTCAACTTCGTCCTCTGCATCATCGGGACGAAACTCTCCAAGCATCACTCCACCAGTCACCATCTGCACCATATTACCAACATCGGCAACATTAACGCCGAGCATCGCCGCGCGTGCCGTGTCTATGTTAATCTCCCACTGAATACCTGCCAATGGCAAAGTATCCTGTAAGTCCCTGACGCCCTCAACATTGTCAGCGATCCACTGCTTGACCCGAGCTGTCGTTTTATACATAACCTGCCTGTCTGGTGAAGATATCTGGAGTTGAATACTCTTGCCTGTGGGTGGACCAGTCTCCATTTCTGCAGCACCAACATAAATACCCGGCATACCTGATGTACGCTCGCGAATTTCTTCGAATATCTCTTTGCTTCCGCGGTCACGCTCTTCACGCGGATAGAGTTCTACCAAGAATGAGCTAATTTCGTCACGACTAACGTCGGTACCATAAATCGCCATACCCCCGCCCTTGGAGTAACCATAGACCTGATCTACTCCCGCCACATTAGCCACAACATTTTGCACTTTAAAGGTTATATCCTGCTGCTCGTCTATCGAAAGGTTGCCCTGTGCGCGCACACCCACCATGCCGTACTGACTCTCGATGGGAGTGAAAAATTCTTGACCTACATTAAATTTACCATAGATACTAAAGATGCCTACTAAGAGCACCAACGCGACTAATGCCGTTGCCACCGGGGCCTTTATTACTGGCCTTAAAACTTTTAAATATGCATTTAAAAGTGGCGCAAAAAGAGTTGTTGCAGACTCTTCCGACAGGTGATTCTCGGGCAATTTCTTTTGCTTACCGCGTCGGCGAGCCATGACAACGCCGAGGGTCGGCGCAAATATAAGCGCATAGGTTAATGACCAGGCCAATACAGAAAAAACGGTGATGGGCAAGTAGGACATAAACTCACCAGACACCCCGGGCCAGAAAAGCAGCGGTAAAAATGCTGCTAGAGTGGTTCCAGTCGAGGCAATCACTGGGATTGCCATCCGCTTTACAGCGGTAATGTAGGCCTCTCGCGTTGACAAACCAGCCGCCGCCTGAGTGCTTGCAAACTCCACCACAACTATCGCGCCATCGATCAACATACCCAATGACAAAAGTAGTCCGAACATAACCATAAAGTTAAAGCTGTGGCCCATTACATTAATAATAATGAGCGCGCCTAGCAAACAAAACGGAATACCAAAGCCAACCAATAAACCCGATTTGACACCCAATGTTGCCACCACGAGAATCAGAACCAAACACATAGCCGTGACAATGTTTCCCTGTAGTTCACTCACCATCTGATTAGTCATCACTGACGCATCAAAGACATAGCCAATGGTCATGTCTGCACTGAACTGGTCTCTCGAGCTCTCTACCGCCGCCCGAGAGGCATCGACCGTTTTGATCAAGTTGGCGTTTAGGCGCTTGCGAACTTCAATAGCGATAGCTTTTTTGCCATTGATAAAACTGTAGCCCGTCGCATCTTTAAAGGTGCGTCTCACGGACGCGACATCACCGAGTGTAATTGAGCCTTCAGCATTATTGCGGACCGGTAGTGCGCGGATATCGGCAGCGGTTTCAAGCAAGGCGGGAACTTTGATACCAAAACGGCCCTGGGCGGTATCTAGCTCACCCGCAGGAATTAGGAGATTATTAACAGAAACCGCGCGAATTAACTCATCGATGCGCAATCCGTACTGCTCGAGTCGTGCCGGGTCGACCACAACGTCGACAACCTCTTCACGATGACCCGACATATCCGCTTTGAGAACATCTGGCAACATTTCCAATTCGCGCTGAAAAAACTTGGCGGCCGCATAGAGTTCTCGCTCAGCGACATTATCGCCGGAGAAAGTGATAACAATGGTCGGCTCAGGACTCGGACTCAGTTCGTTGACTATGGGCTCTTTTGTTTCTTTAGGAAACTCGGCTTTGGCACGATTTACGGCTTCACGGACTTCAGCTACTATCTCTTTGATATTGCCAGCAACCTCAAACTCTGCGGTCACGACAACCAAACTTTCCTGAGCAGTGGACTTAATCTCCTCTAAGCCATCGAGAGTTTTTAATTCTTTCTCTATCGGCCTGACCAATAGTCTCGCACCATCCTCGGGGGAGATGCCATCATGGCGAACCATGATCATGACCACAGGCAGGGTAACATTAGGATTCAACTCTACGGGCATGGATAGCCTAGAGCCGGCGCCAGCAATGAGAATAAGCAACATAATCGATAATGTTGCTCTGGAGTGATCAATAACAAGACTAAGAAATTTCATAGGGGTGTCAAACTCAGGTTGTCACTCTTGGTTACTGACTGGAAATGAAGCCAAAACGCGCTCCCCGTCAATGATATAATTTTGTCCTACGGTTACCAATACGACTTCCTTCGGTAAGCCCACCACCCAAACACCCTCTGACGTTTCACCGACGACGGCTACTTCGGCAGAGAATACCGTCTGGTCAGCACCCAGTACTCTTACGATCGTGTAGCCTCTATCACTCAGTAGGATGCTGCTCGCGGGGATTAACTGAGCAGCGCGTGCTGCAATCTGAACATTTAACTGAGCCGTCACACCGGCTCGTATCTCTTGCCCAGGATTACTCATCAAAGCCTCTACTCTATAGCCTCTGGTCGTCGGATTTGCTTGATGCGCAAGATAGGATATCTTCGCACCAGTATAGGTTTGGTCAGCAATCACAACGACGGCTTCATCGCCGAGAGCTAGCGTATTAACGTCTAATTCTGTGGCCAGTGCCTCAATCTTCAATGGGCTTAACTCAACAACGGTGGCACAGAGTTGTCCGGGCATTATAAAGTCGCCAATTTCAACAGGGCGAAATTCTACAATTCCATCGAATGGCGCTTTTATCTTTAGATTCTCGACATCGAGTTGAGCGCGCTTTAAGTCAGTTTTGGCCGTTGCCAGCACCGCTTTTGCTTGAGATATGGCTAATTCTGACTGGTAACCAACACTTTTCAGTTTTAAGGCGCCGCGATAGGCAATACTGGCGTTTTCTAATGATGCCTGAGCCTGAGCTAGTCGAAGAGGCCGATCTTCAGAATCGATCTGGCAGATACCCTGACCTTTTTCAACTCGACTTCCCTCGACAGCTAAGATTGTTGAAATTTTCCCCGACACCTGAGCAAGTAAATCAACCGACCTGTTGGCCTTTGTCTTAGCCTGCAACGACACGAAAGGACGGAACATCTGCTCGCTAAAGCTAACAACCTGAACGTGGGTGTAGTCAATAGCCGCCTCTCCTTCGGAGACGCTTGCTTGAGAAGATTTAAATAGGCCACTGCCAAACCATAGGACAAGAGCCATAGCGAAAATTAACGCAAAACGCACATTATTGTTATTCAATTAAGTCTACCGCCTCTTGTGGAACAATTCAGGTGTAATGGGGGCATAGCTAAGTAATTCAAGACTGTCCGCTCACATCAGTTTAGTGTCAGATAACCTTTCTTCATTATAGTGAACGGAAAAAATATCCGGCCATAGTTAATTTTCTCTGGATAAGGACTTATTTTAAGACTTGACTTTAATTAATGTATGCACTGCTTACATGTTACCGGTGTAGCCTCTAATATAATAGTTATATTTTCGTTGAAACATACGGTTATTGACACGCGATGGGCCAATATGGCCTGTTATACGCTAGTATTATTTAGCTTTTAGCCTGGAGTACGCACCCAATCAACTTTAGTATAAGCAGATCAATGGTGCCCATGGCAATTGCGGGCGGCGCGACTAGCGATAGTGTGATCAACTGGCTATAATCCTGTTCTGAAAACAACGTAACCTAATGGAACTATTGAAATGAGCTACAACGACATCCCTGCCGGCAAAGACTTGCCCAATGACATTAATGTGATTATTGAAATACCCGCCAACCATGACCCGATAAAATATGAAGTAGACAAGGACAGTGGTTCGCTTTTTGTTGACCGCTTTGTTGCTACGCCAATGTTTTATCCCGCCAATTATGGCTACATTCCTCACACATTGTCTGAAGATGGGGATCCATTGGATGTGCTGGTAGTTACACCCTATCCGGTAGTGCCTGGAGCGGTTATCCGCAGCCGTGTGGTTGGCGTATTAAATATGAGCGACGAGTCTGGCGTAGACGCTAAGCTGTTAGCCGTGCCTCATTCTAAGCTGACGACTATCTATAATGATGTACATGAAGCTGCTGATCTACCAGAGCTGCTAATCAAGCAGATCGTTCATTATTTCGAAAACTACAAGGCACTCGAGCCAGGTAAATGGGTAAAAGTAGATGGTTGGGACAATGCCGAAGCTGCTCGCGCCGAGATTATGTCGTCTAGAGAACGTTATCTCGCTGAGTAATCATCTAAGTTGATTGCCAGTTTAGAGTAAATATCATAACAAACCCCATAAAACAGGGGTTTGTTATGTAACGTCAGGGTTCAGAGCCTGCTCTGCATTTCGGCAAAAACCACTTCACTGGTTAACCCTTGGTTGCGTAATATATCGCGTAACCCTCTTAAAGCCTCGATCTGTATCTGCCTAACTCGCTCTCTTGTCAGTCCTATCTCCCGTCCCACCTGCTCGAGGGTTTCTGCCTCATGGTTGAGCAGACCAAAACGTCGAGCCAGGACTTCTCGCTGCTTGTCTGGCAACTTTTGCAACCAGCTATTGAGCACAGACGTTAGATTTTCTCCCTCCACCTTAATTTCCGGATTACATGCCGTATCATCTGAGATTGTCTCAACCAGAGACTTGTCGTCATCAGTTCCTATCGTATCCATTGAGGATATGCGGCCACTGAGCCTGAGAAGCTTTAGTACATCTTCCACGGGCTTACCCAGTTCATATGCAATTTCATGGGGTGTTGGGGGATGGTCAAGCCTCTGCGCCAATTTGCGAGCGACGCGTAAATAGACATTGAGCTCTTTGGATACATGAACAGGTAGTCTGATCGTACGCGTTTGATTCATCAACCCACGCTCTATGGTTTGGCGAATCCACCATGTTGCATAGGTTGAAAAACGATACCCTAGCTCCGGGTCAAATTTTTCAACCGCTCGCATGAGGCCCAGGTTGCCTTCCTCTATTAAGTCGAGTAGTTCGAGGCCTCGATTGACGTAACGCCGTGAGATTTTGACCACCAATCTCAGATTACTTTTAATCATCACATGCCGCGATGACTCACAACCTTTGTGAAACTTTCGCGAATAATAGACTTCTTCCTTCGCCGTTAATAAAGGCGCGAAGCCAATTTCTTTTAAGTAGAGACTTGTCGCATCGATAACCTCGCGACTGATTCCTTTGACAACGTGCTGACGATCAGTCGCTGACGCTTCCTGATCTAATACCATTCCTTCATCCATGACGTTTGCAACTCCTTTGCACTATCTTCCATCTTAATAGCAGCCAATTCCGGCGCTAACCCTTAACACTAACCTTCCACTTCCTTGCTATCACCAGCAGGCATCTAACGTTAGCCTACTTTGTTACTTTACAACGGTTGAATACTTTACAGTCTTTGGTTACTTTACAACGGTTGAATACTTTACAGTCTTTGGTTATTTTATGTAAGCTGCAGGATTAACGGGATATCCATCCTTTCTTATTTCAAAATACAGCGTTCCACGCGAGCCCAAGTTGGATAGTATCTCTGTATCAGTGACCATCTGTCCAGCTTTCACCATAATTTTTTCATTATGCCCGTAGGCGCTCAAAAAAATATCGCTGTGTTTAATAATGACGAGATTGCCATAACCACGCAGCCCATCTCCGGCATAAACTACGGTACCTGGGGCCGCAGGGCGTACTTTAGCCATGCTATCTCCAGCAATAGTAACGCCTTTGCGCAGATCTTTGGGGCTAAATCCCTCCGTTACCTTACCCTTAATGGGCCATTTCCACTGCCAACCCGTGCTGTAAACCATCTGGGTCGGCTTATTTTTCACCTTAACTGAGATTTTCTTCGACGCCACGGAAGCCTTCGCCGATGCCACAGTCACGCGGCTATTGGATGGTGCTTTAACCGGTTCCACACCACGAGTATTGAGCTTGAGCAGCTGGCCCGGGTTGATAATAAAGGGATCCCTAAGACCATTGGCACTCGCCAAGAGCCTAGGATTCAGGTCATAACGCCAGGCAATAGAATACAGCGTATCACCCGTCGCGACCCGATGGGTCATGATACGAATGCTCGGCGGCTGAATTCTGCTGGTGATTGGCGCAGAGTAGCCTGAACAGGCCGCAATACTCAACAGCAAAAGAATAGGCAAAAGTCCCTTCAGCACGTCAAACCGCCTCTGTTGTGGTCTCTTTGTATTTTTCACCTACGTACTCTAATCCCAGCACCAAGATTAGCCCAATAGCCAGGGCAATGACACAGAGCATGGTCTCAGGGTCCTGTCCCACGGTTTCTGCAAACTGCTGCGGGAACAGATTATCCGCCGCCAGCACTATCATCTTACCTGAATGACTGGTGGTGGACATGACTACCTGCTTCCATGGCCAGATAATATTTAAACTACCTACAAGGAATCCGCACATGGTGGCTATGACGGCAGTCTGATAATGGCTCAACAACCATGACAGCAGCCGACTGAATGACATCAGCCCAATCAGACCACCGCAGGCAAAAACGGCTAGGATATCAATCTGTAGATTAACAATTGCAGAGATAAAAACAGGGTATAGTCCCAACAAAACCAGAATAAATGAACCTGATATCCCCGGCAAAATCATCGCACAAAGAGCAATGGAACCGGCAAAAAACATGGCTATATGATTACCCTCTAATGTCACCGCCGGCGCGATGGATACGCCATATGCGATACCGATACCAAGCAAAAAAAGAGTTAAATCCGACCGACTTCGAAACGGATGTTGACGTAGCAGATAAATCACCGAACCCACTATGAGACCACTAAAGAATGACCATAGAGGCAGAGGGTGCTCCAGCAGAAGGTATTGCATCACGTTAGCCAGTGAGAACAGACTGGTGAATATGCCCGCCACAAGGCAAAGTAGAAAATTACCATTAATATACTGCCAAGCTGACACCAAACCTTCGCTTCCGAGAATGCTTAGAGCGCGTAAATTAAGGGCTTTGATACTGTTGATCAATTCAATGTAGATGCCACTGACAAAGGCGATGGTGCCTCCGGAAACACCCGGCACTACATCGGCAGCCCCCATCGCAAGGCCCTTCATAAACAGTATTAAATATTGCCCTGGGCTACGCATACCTACTCCTGTCACGATCTAAAGGGTCTCAATTCACCCTACCTTGAGACTCCGCCAAGCAGGGGAACAAACTTAACCTTTTCGACCATTTCCTCATTAAATTCATGTGACTCGCCGATACGCCGCAATAAGCGCAAGTCCTGAGCCTGGCCATTACCAACCGGAATCACTAGTATACCGTCGGGGGCCATCTGTCGCAGCAGTTCGTCGGGTACAGCTTGCGGAGCGGCTGTGGCAATAATACCGTCGTAGGGCGCATGCTTATCCCAACCAAAGCTACCATCAGATAGCTCGGCTAAAATATTCTGCAGGCCGAGCTTACGAAAGCGCTCCTTAGCTTTTTTAAGCAAGGGCTCAATACGCTCAACCGTATACACCTGCTGCACCAATTGAGAGAGAATAGTGGTCTGATAACCTGAGCCTGTCCCAATTTCCAACACTTTTTTGAGCGGTCCGGCGCTGAGCAGTATTTCGGTCATGCGCGCGACTATATAGGGCTGGGATAAGGTCTGGGAATAACCGATAGGGAGCGCAGTATCTTCGTAGGCTTTATGTGATAACGCCTCATCAAGAAAGAGGTGGCGTGGCGTCATCCGCATAACATCGAGGACCGGCTGACTACTGATACCCTGATCAATTAGCCGCTGTATTAAACGCTCACGGGTCCGTTGAGATGTCATTCCGACACCCGCTAATTCGATCGAATTCACCCACGCCCCCTACTGTGTTTGCCCAATGAAAGGCTGATTAAAAGAGCGACTGATGGGCCGCACAAACTGGCTATGACCCGCACTAACCCTAGGGCAACAATATATCACAGGGCTTCAAATGGCGGGCGGAATAATTCTGCTATTTCTCTCAGCAATGCCGTGGCAAAGCAGCCACTGGGCAATACGAACTGCAGCGCCAATTGATCCTCTTCAAGCCAGGTGGCGATAAGATTCCCAGGCTTTAACCACAGCTTTCGACGCTCCTGTTTGAGGCCCGCATGCTCCAGTGCATAGCACCAGTCTTGCCAGTCCGCCAACACCAAGTCTTCCAAGGCAATTGCCTCAACACCGGCATTAGAGCGCCCCCTCCCCCACAACGCGCCCGTTTCGTCCCCTGTTACGGAAACGTGGCCAAGCTCAACATGCTTGGCCACGACAATATTAAAAAGCCAGGAGCGTGCCGCAGATAAATAAATACCTGTGCCATGCCGATTACCTTTTAGCTGATCACTTTTAATCAACTGCTGAGCTCTGTGTAGATTGCCACCATCATGACCAAAACGCTGTTCAGCGAAGTAGTTAGGAACGCCCTGCTGCTGTATCAGTGTTAGGCGCTGGGCGAGATGTTCTGGATCAGCCTTAAAATCACGCAGAACAATCTTAAATTGATTTCCCTGGTGCAGTCCGCGGCGCAATTTTTTATTGTGTCGGTGAGCGCTAATGATCTCGAAGTCGTCGTGCTGCAACGCCGTCACGTCCAATTCTCGGCCAGGAAGATAGACACTGTACCACTGCGTTGTGACCGCAAAACGGTCTTTCATGCCGCAGTATCCGACGTCATTGCGGTTAATACCTGCGAGTGTGGCTAAAAGCCCTGCAATCCAACTAGTATTTTGATCACGCTTACGAATATGTAGCAGTAGATGCTCACCCTCACCACTGGGCTTGAAGTCAATAATTTCATCAACCTGAAAGTCCTCTAGTTCGCACCTAAACAACGCACGACCCAACGGCGCACCAAAAGCGCGCGGCATCAGGTGAAAATCAAACTGCCGGGCGGCGCTAAAACTGTTTTTATCCACCCTAGTTAAGCCATCAGTCTTCACGCCGCTCAAACTGAAGTATTTAAAAGAACGACTGCATGGCAGGCTATCCCTTCTTCACGGCCCACAAACCCCAACTTTTCAGTAGTCGTGGCTTTGATATTAATCTGATCCATAGCACAGCCCAGATCCGCCGATAGATTTAGCCGCATTGATTCAATATGTGGCGCCATTTTTGGCCGTTCTGCCACAAGCGTAATGTCGGCATTGCCTAACTGATAACCCCTCTCTCTCATCAGGGTCACAACCATCGCTAATAGATACCGGCTTGATATCTCTTTATAGGCGCCATCAGTGTCAGGAAAATGCTCACCGATATCACCCAATGCTAGAGCGCCAAGTACCGCATCAATCAGCGCATGGATAAGTACATCACCATCTGAATGCGCGATTAATGCACGATTATATGGGATCTCTACGCCCCCGAGAATAAGCGCGTCGCCCTGCCCGAAAGCATGTACGTCGTAGCCATGCCCTATGCGCACCTGTTGCCCTCCAAAATGATCAATAGCCCGACTCCTGATTTTTCATAATCGCTTCGGCGATAACCAAATCTTCTCGACGCGTAATCTTAATATTATCCTGACGCCCGTCCACCACTTTGGCCTGCAAACCAGCATATTCAATTGCTGCGGCCTCATCTGTGGGAATCTTATTATTATCTAGCATGCCCTCAATAGCTTTCTTCAACAGGCCATAGCGAAACATCTGCGGTGTCTGAGCTGCACGATATTCAGCACGATTAACCGTGCTGATAATATTCCCTTGGGACGTGACTATTTTCAAGGTATCGTTAATCGGCGTTGCAAGAATCCCTCCCACCGAATGATCCCCTACCTTAGTAATCAACTTGCCGATGCTGGCAGGTAATATGCATGGCCTTGCCATGTCATGCACCAGCACCCAATCATCCGCTCTAGCCATAGGCTGAATTGCAAGCAGTCCGTTAAGTACCGAATCAGCACGCTGCCGCCCTCCAGCGACTAAACTGACACGAGGATGACTAGCTGCTGGCACCTTTGACCAGTAACCTGAACTACTGTCACAGGGCGATATTATTGCTTCGAGAACGCGGATACTTAGTAGTCGACTCAGTGTATGCTGAGCAACAAGGCTGCCATTTAATTGGTGGAATTGCTTGGGGATATCGGCAGAAAACCGTTTTCCGGTGCCGGCTGCAGGGACGATGGCCCAATACTTTGGTGATGCATTGCTCATTGCGGACTCGGCTCTACAACGCTGGCGGGCTTGGGATTGCTATTTAAAACAGCATCATTTTTATCAATCACCAGATAAAATATTTCACCCTCTTTGATCATCCCCAAATCTCTCCGCGCTTTTTCCTCGATAGACTCCAGATTGCTCTTTAGACTTTCGACTTCCTGGGCAACTTTCTCATTGCGCCTCTTTAATAGCTGATTTTCGACCCGCTGTTCAGAAATCTGAGTATCGAGTTCATATTGATGAGCGAGACTACCCTCTCCGACCCACAGCCGAAACTGCAGCCCAGCAAGAAAAACTATAAGGATAATCAGCAACCAACGCATTCCTCTAGTCTATTCGCTTTTGCAGGCATTGTGCTATTTCAAGCAAATTAAAGTTTCAACTCTGAGCGACCATTATAGGGTGCGAGTATATTGCCAAGCTCTGCTTCAATGCGCAGCAGACGGTTGTACTTAGCGACTCGATCCGAGCGACACAGTGAGCCGGTTTTAATTTGCCCTGCAGCCGTGCCTACAGCGAGATCCGCAATAGTCGTATCCTCAGTTTCACCCGAGCGATGTGAGATAACCACTGAATAGCCAGCGCCTTTAGCCATAGCAATAGCGTCTAGCGTTTCCGACAATGTGCCGATCTGGTTGAATTTAATTAAAATAGAGTTTGCCACACCCAATTCAATACCACGCTTCAAAATACGGGTATTGGTGACGAATAAATCATCACCCACTAACTGACAGCGGTCACCGAGTTTTTTGGTCTGGTATTTCCAGCCAGCCCAATCCGACTCGTCAAGGCCATCTTCAATGGAAGCGATAGGGTACTGATCGCAAAGCGAGGCTAAGAAATCACTGAAACCATCGGCGCTATAGACCTTTCCTTCGCCCGAGAGATTGTATTGCCCATTTTTATAGAATTCTGTTGCCGCGCAATCGAGCGCCAAAGTGACGTCGTCACCCAGGGTGTAGCCAGCTGCCTCAGTGGCTTCTTGGATCACAGCCAAAGCCTCTGCGTTAGAAGAAAGGTCGGGAGCAAAACCACCTTCGTCACCCACTGCGGTACCCAACCCTTTACCGCTGAGTACTGTCTTCAGTGAATGGAAAATTTCCGCTCCAACCTGTAGCGCCTCAGCAAAACTTTTAGCCGCCACTGGTTGCACCATAAATTCTTGAATATCGACATTGTTGTCGGCATGTTCGCCGCCATTAATAATATTCATCATGGGGACAGGCATGCTGTACTGACCCGCAGTACCATTTAACTCTGCGATATGCGCATACAGGGGCATAGCTTTGTCTTGCGCGGCCGCTTTAGCGGCGGCCAGCGACACGGCCAAAATAGCATTGGCTCCCAATGTCGCCTTATTATCCGTACCATCGGCGTCGATCATGGCCTGATCCAGCGCTCGCTGATTCTTAGGGTCAGTGCCAATCAGTAGCGACCTGATGGTGGTATTAATATTATTGACTGCTGTCAGTACACCTTTACCGAGATAACGTTCCTTGTCACCATCGCGCAGCTCCAGCGCTTCTCGAGAGCCGGTTGAAGCACCGGAGGGCGAGCAGGCTGTTCCGACAATACCATTATCTAAGGTTACATCTGCCTGCACCGTTGGGTTTCCGCGCGAATCTAGAATCTCAAAAGCACGAATATCTGAAATGTTGCCCATGTAGTTGGTTCTCCAATAAAGTGAATATTACGCTTGCAAAGAATTGCCGACATGCCGGTCCCAGAATTAAAGGATTTGCAGGTCAGGCTGGGATTTTATTAAATCGTCAAACGCTTTCATTTGCGCTAAAAATGGCTCGAGCTTATCCAGCGGAAGCGCACTCGGACCGTCGCACCGCGCTTTATCCGGGTGCGGATGTGCCTCTAAAAAGAGCCCTGCGATACCCACAGCAATACCGGCACGACCCAGCTCGGCCACCTGATGACGACGCCCACCTGATGCATCTCCACCGGGATCGCGACATTGCAGTGCATGGGTAACATCAAAGATTAGCGGCAAACCGCCACTGACTTCTTTCATCGTTCTAAAGCCGAGCATGTCTACCACAAGGTTGTCATAACCCATGCAAGAACCGCGCTCACAGAGCATGATTTTTTCATTGCCACATTCGCGAAATTTATCCACGATATTACCCATCTGGCTGGGACTTAAAAACTGCGGTTTTTTAACGTTGATCACCGCTCCAGTTGCAGCCATAGCTTTGACCAGATCTGTTTGCCGCGCTAGAAATGCCGGCAACTGAATCACGTCGCAGACTTCGGCTACGGGTACAGCCTGATCAATTTCATGGACATCGGTAATTAAAGGGATATTAAAAGTGTTTTTAATCTCTTGGAAAATCTTTAGCCCCTCGTCAATACCCGGGCCGCGAAAGGAGTGGATAGAAGAGCGATTAGCCTTGTCAAACGAGGCCTTGAAGACGTAGGGAATGCCCAGTTTTTCAGTCACGCTAACGTAGGCCTCTGCTATTTGCATCGCCATATCGCGAGACTCTAGTACATTCATGCCGCCAAATAATACCATGGGTGCGTCATTGCTCACCCCTATATCCGCCACATTAATCGTTTTCGCACCCATATTTATTACCTCGTCCGCGCTGCTTGATAGGCGGTTGCTGCAGCAATAAATCCCTGAAACAGTGGATGGCCATCTCTCGGCGTGGAATTAAATTCTGGGTGGAACTGGCTCGCAAAGAACCACGGATGATCCGGTAGCTCAACAGTTTCGACTAAGGTCTTATCAGCGGACAGCCCGCCAACCACCAGACCGGCATGTTGTAACTGCGGCAAATAATTATTATTTACCTCAAAACGGTGGCGATGACGCTCTTCAATCTGCTCGGTACCATAAATCTCATGGGCCTTCGAGCTAGGTAGCAAATGGCATACCTGCGAACCCAGACGCATAGTGCCTCCCAGATCCGAATTTAGCGTGCGCATCTCTTTATTGCCTTCGGCATCGATCCACTCAGAGATAAGTCCCACCACAGGATGATCGGTCTCCGGGTTGAATTCAGTACTGTTTGCACCAGCCAAGCCGCAGATATTACGCGCATACTCAATCACCGCAATCTGCATGCCCAAGCAGATACCCAAATAGGGAATATTACTCTCACGGGCCGTTTTGCACGCAAAAATCTTACCCTCGGTGCCTCTGGTGCCAAAGCCCCCCGGAACCAAAATTGCATCCGCACCCTCAATCAGAGCATGATTGGATTCCAGTAGCTCCGAATCGATATAGCGAATTTTAACCTTGGTTTTGTTGTGGATCCCAGCGTGAATCAACGCCTCAGTCAGCGACTTATAGGCATCAAGCAGCTCCATATATTTACCCACCATGGCAATAGTGACCTGACCTTCGGAATTTAGCTGATTTTCAACAACCCCATCCCATTCGGAGAGATCAGCCTCTGGGCAGTCCAAATTAAACCGATCGATAACAAAGGCATCAAGACCCCAGTCATGCAGCATTCGCGGTACCTGATAGATCGTCGGCGCGTCCATCACAGGAATAACCGCGCGCAGCTCCACGTTGGTAAATAGGGAGATCTTCTTACGCTGATCTTCGTCAATGGACACTTCTGATCGGCACAGCAATACATCGGGCTGCAAGCCCAGTGACCGCATTTCTTTGACCGAATGTTGAGTGGGTTTGGTTTTGGTCTCACCTGCTGACGCGATATAGGGCACCAGCGTCAAGTGAATTAATAATGACTGCTTGAACCCCAACTCTCCACGCATCTGACGGACGGCTTCAAGGAAAGGTTGAGATTCAATATCACCCACAGTGCCGCCAATTTCGACCACCGCAATATCATGGTCTCCAGCGCCGGCATAAACACGACGCTTAATTTCATCGGTAACATGCGGTATTACTTGAACCGTACCACCGAGATAGTCGCCTCGACGTTCGCGACGCAAGATCGTCTCGTAAACCTGGCCAGTGGTAAAATTATTATTCTGAGTCATCTTAGAGCGCAAGAAGCGCTCGTAGTGGCCTAGATCCAGATCGGTCTCGGCTCCATCTTGAGTGACATAGACTTCGCCATGCTGGTAGGGGCTCATGGTTCCAGGATCTACATTAAGATAGGGGTCGAGCTTAAGGATGGTGACACTCAAACCTCGAGCCTCGAGCACAGCACCCAGAGAAGCTGCTGAAATGCCCTTGCCCAATGAGGAAACAACACCGCCAGTAACAAAGATAAAACGCGTCATAAAGACCCTGTAAAGATCAAATTTAAAGTGAAAAAAGTCAGTCTTAGAAAGGTCTTTTGACCATGAGTCTGGTCGCAGCCCATCCTGTGTAAGATGGGATAGTAGGCTAACAGAAAGGCCTGACTGATTCTACTAAGATCTGTGAAGATTGTGTAAAGAGTTCAGCTGCCAATGAATCGTTATGCCTTCATGATCCGGCTGCGCCTGATGGCCCTCACATATCCACAAATCGCCCACGGCAACAATGCTTTCGCCCCTGTATAGCAGTGGAATTCTGTCTCGCCACCAGGGCTCAAGGTTAAATTCCTGAAATAATTTCTTTAAACTATTGGAATGCTGCCGACCTGCGGGCTGACAGCGCTCTCCACCCTGGCGGGTACCCACCCAGAGCAATTGATCAGGCTTTAAGCAAAGACCCTGACCTAGAGCTTTTTTGGCCACTAGCCGGCTGCCATCAGTCAGTAAAATTGGCCGATCAAGCTGCCAGGTCATCCTTGCATTATCTGCGCTAAACGGGGCTTCGAGGCGCAGTAAATAAAGTCGGTTGCGAAAGCGCGTCCACTGCATGCCCTGACACTGAACCTTTGGCGATGCATCCTCGCGGGCCAGCACCAAAGTGGACATGATTTCGTCGATTATTTTGTGGCCCGGCAGCGGCAACTCATATACCCCCGGCCATTGACGGAGAATATTCTTCTGTCGCGCCACGGGCAATGCTGCAAACGCAGCCAGACACAGCGACCAACCGCCCCGCTCCGGAACAGGATCCAAGCGCTGCAGATCCTCCTCGGCCAACCCCACCAGAAGCTCCTCAGTTTCCTGACTAAGCCGCGCCGAGTGACCAACACGCTGGGCATGATCCGGCCATCGCGCAGCAATCTCTGGAATCACCTGATTGCGTAAATAATTACGATCAAAGGTATTCTCACCGTTGCTTTCGTCTTCAATCCAACTTAATTTGTGCTGCTCAGCATAGGCTTGTAGAGCCGACTTTTGCCATAGCAGCAACGGCCTCATTAATCGCCCTTTGGCAATTCGTCGGGTCGCAGGAATCCCTGCTAACCCCTTAACTCCTGAGCCGCGCAACAGCCGGTAAAGCACAGTTTCAACCTGATCATCGGCATGGTGACCAAGCAGTAACAGTCCACCTTTTTCTAAGAGGCGCTCAAACACACCGTATCGCGCTTCTCGTGCCGCAGCTTCGATTCCCTCGCCACCAGTTGACACTGCGACGGTTTCACAGTGCAACTTAACCCCTAGCAAGCCGCAGAAAGCCTCAGTATGGGCCTGCCACTGGCCGGCATTATCCGACAGGCCATGGTTAACATGGACGGCGCACAACCGTTCAGTTGGGACAACGTCGCAAAGTAACTTCAACAGGACAGTGGAATCCAGACCGCCACTGAAACCCACTAGGATCTGTGACGCCACCTCAAGCTGGCTTTGCCAAGGGGCGAACAGGGCCGGTGCATTTATTACCTGCACCCTTGCCACTAAGGGCTAGCCTGATCTTGGCTGTAGTAATCGCCAGACTCACCGCTATTTTTAGCCGCCTGCTCAGCAACAAATCGCCTAAACTGATGCTTAGTCAACAACGTACAATTTTCAGTCACTGGATCAAAAGTAATCAATACATCACCGCGACCTAACTGACAGCGTACCTGAGCAATTTTATTGTCCAAGCTGCTTTCCTGAACACCATAGTCCGTGCCCTCGCGCAGAATAAATTCTTCGATAACCCCACGCAAAACTTCAGGACTTAGTCGATCGAGGGGAATTTCAATCATGCTTTAGGCTTCCTAAAACGAAGTGTCATGCGATCACTTTCGCCAATAGTCAGATATTTTTCGCGGTCCTGTTCGCCCAACCTAAGATTCGGCGGCAATGTCCAAACCCCTTTGGGGTGGTCTGCGTTATCATTTGGATTGGCATTGATCTCAGTGCTGGCCTCCAAAACGAAGCCCGCCCGCTCAGCCAATTCAATAACGTAGGTTTGGGTCATATAGCCACTACGTAGCATCACCGCACGTGCAGTACCCGGCACCGCACGATGCTCAACCACACCAAAGACACCACCGGGTTTGAGGGTTTTATAAAACAACTCAAAGGCCTTGGCTTCATTGCCCGAACTCAGCCAGTTGTGAACATTACGAAAGGTCACTAAGGCATCAGCACTGTCGTCAGCGGTGGTTAGTAAGTTCGCTGAGGCATCAAAGGTGTGCATTTCAACATTGCCATAGAGCGCGGGATTCGCAGCAATTTTTTCTTCAAAGCCCTTCCGTGACTTGAGATAATACTCAACCTTTGAGTCGGGGTTAAAATGTGCCGCAAGCAGCTTGCCTTTGACATAGCCGGCCAAAACCTCGGTATACCAACCACCTCCAGGAGTGATTTCGATCACGTCCATCTCGGCGGTCAAACCAAAAAATTCAATAGTTTCAACTGGGTGTCGAAATTGATCGCGAGACATGTCTCGCTCTGCCTGAACCGTCAGTGCGATCAAAGATGCACAGAGTATTAACAATAGTCGGAAGCCATTAAATCCAATATATTTCATAACGTCTCACTTCTTTATTTGATTTACTGCAAACTATAACAGCGTCATGGATTAGTGCCATAATAATGTTAAATAAAATCTGTTCTCGAGGTTAAACCAATGATCGACCACCTGGTAGTGACCGTTCTGGCGGAAGATCGCCCGGGCATTGTAGAAAGTGTCGCGCAAACCGTTTCGGCGCACAGCGGTAACTGGATGGAAAGCCGCATGAATCGGCTGGCCGGGAAATTTTCCGGAATCCTGCTCGTCGAGGTGGCAACTCAAAATAGCCCTCAGCTACAAAAGGCCCTAGCCGCGTTAACTGAACAGGGTATTACGGTCGTCATCGAAAATAGTACTCCCGGCCATGAGCAGCATATGATTGCCCTTTGCATCGATATTATCGCCAACGATAGGCCTGGCATTGTCAATGAGATAGCGGCATTACTGTCCAGTAATAATGTTAACCTTAAATCCCTTGAAACCTCCTGCGCCAGCGCGCCAATGTCGGCAGGTATAATGTTTCACGCCCAAGCTTATATGCAGTTACCCGAAGCGTTGTCTCAGGACGCTTTAATGCGGTTACTCGAAAGCCTATCAGACGACCTTATGGTCGAGGTTGTAGATATTTAAGATGCTAAATATTGTTTTGTACCAACCGGAGATTCCTCCGAATACGGGGAATATTATCCGCCTCTGTGCCAACACCGGATTTCGCTTACATCTAATTCAACCATTAGGATTTGATCTGGATGACAAAAAACTGCGCCGAGCTGGCTTGGATTACCTTGAGTTTCAAAATGTACAGGTGTATACCGACTGGGTCGCCTATTTAAACAAGGCCCAGCCTAAAACGGTCTACGCCCTTAGTACTAAGGGGACAGTCTGTTATTCGTCCGTCACCTATCAGGCTGGCGATGCTCTCTTATTCGGCCCCGAAACTCGCGGCCTGCCAGAGAATATTCGCATGGAAGTCGGCACCGCCAACGTACTGCGACTGCCAATGCAGCCCGAAAGCCGCAGCCTTAACCTTTCCAACACTGTCTCTATCGTGGCCTATGAGGCTTGGCGTCAGCTGGGCTTTAACACGGCCAGCCTGCTATGAGTCTAAGAATTGGTTTGTTTTACGGCAGTTCTACCTGCTACACGGAGATGGCCGGCGAGAAGATTCGCGACCATATCAACGGCATATTCGAGGCTGACGTGGTCACCATGCACAATATTGCCTCTGATCCCATTAGCCTTATGGCCGACTACAGCTATCTTATTTTGGGCATTCCAACATGGGACTATGGTGAGTTACAGGAAGACTGGGAAAACCATTGGAGTGAAATTGACTGCCTAGATCTCACCCATGCCAAGGCCGCAGTCTATGGTTTGGGCGACCAGATTGGCTATCCAGAATGGTTCCAGGACGCGCTTGGCTATCTCTGGGCTAAGGTCGTTAATCAGGGCGCGGCCACCGTCGGTGTTTGGCCCAATCAAGGCTACACCTTTGAGCAGTCAAAAGCATTGACTGAGGATGAAAAATTCTTCGTTGGCCTGCCTCTGGACGATGAAAATCAACTGAATCTTACCGAGGATTTTATCCACCAATGGTGCGACCAGATTGTGATGGAATTTGGCCTAGGATCAAAGTGATCGAGCCCCACCAAAATAGCCTTGAACAAAACAATTTAGCCCAGAGATGGAAGTCATTGGGCCCGCAAGGTGGCCTATTTACCATCGCCGAGACTGACTTTGGCTGCGGCGTTAATGTCTTGGCAGCCTGCGATCTCTGGCTAGCGACAGTTCCTGAAGTCTCACCCTGGCGACTACAGGTTATTTCAGCCAGCGAGAGCCCCCGCTGCAAATCTGATCTAGCCCATAAACTCGACGAATGGCCACAGTATAGCGGCCTATCTAAAGAGCTTCTAGCTCAGTATCCAGCCACGGTCAGTGGCGTCCATCATCTCGAACTGTTCAATGGCAGAATTAATCTCTGCCTTATGTTTGGCGACACTAAAAGCCTGTTTAAGGGTATTGGGCAAAGTAGCGATCTAGGTTTGGCTAGGCACAACACACAATCGGTGGATGCATGGTTCATGCAAAATGTTGACGAAGAACTAGGGCAGACTATTGCGTCGCTTTCGGGAGTAAACACCACCCCCGCTGGGAGAATCAAAGTCGAGAACCGCGATATAGCTTCCAGTCCCTGGCATCTCAATAAAATCAAACCGATCCAACGCCAAAAAACCATAGCCATATTAGGTGCCGGTATCGCTGGCTGTACAGCCGCCGCAGCACTGCATAAACGCGGCTATAGAGTCACGATAGTCGACCGCCATGCCGTTGCGGGCCAAGAAGCTTCGGGTAATGGCCAAGCTATTATCTATCCAAAGTTGTCGGTACGAGACGAGCCCCTGCCGCGCATTAATCTCGCCGCAATGATGCTCGCGAGCCGTTACTATAGGCCGTTTTGGCACGCGGGTTTCGGCAAACAATGCGGCGTTTTGGTGGTGCCAGAAAACGCCAAAGTACAACAGAATTTCATCGATATTGCAGAGCGTTTTACTAACCAAAATTCACTGGTACAGCTGCTTAACAACGAGAAAATTCGTAAGATCAGCGGCATCGCAATGCAGTCCGAACTCGGATTATTTTTCCCCCAGTTGGGCTGGCTCCCACCAGCGACAATTTGTCAGCAGCTATTAGCGCGAGACAATATACCCCTGATCAGTGCTGATATTGAGCAGCTTAGGCAACAGGAGGGCCAGTGGCAGCTTCTAAATGACAAAGGCCAAACAGTGCTCGAAACTGAAATCCTCGTCGTCGCTAATGCCTATGGCTGTGAGCAGTTCAAGCAGACTGACTTTTTACCCGTAACTCAGCTTCGTGGCCAGACGAGCCAGCTAGCCGCCAGCGCCTCGAGTCTAAATCTGGAGACAGTCATCTGTGGCGAAGGCTACATAACACCTGCTACCCTTGGGAGCCACAGCTCTGGCGCCAGCTATAATAAAGGGGTATTTACCAAAGAACTAAGAGAAGCCGATCACCGAGTCAATGTAGCCCAAATGGCCTCCACCGATGCCGGGCTAGGTATTGCGATAGGCCCTCAGGACACCGCGAGCATGGATGGTCGTGCCAACTATCGCTGCACCACTAAAGATTATCTGCCCATTGTCGGCGCCGTGCCCGACCTGTCGGCTCTAATCCACGACTATCATCCTCTGCGTCGCGATGCCCGCAAAGTCATACCATTAATGGGCAGCTACCACCCCAACCTATATGTGAACTGCGGTATGGGGTCTAGAGGTCTCTGTTACGCGCCACTAACCGCTGAGCTGCTCGCGTCCGATATAGCCGGTGAGATACCACCCTTGGAGCGAGATCTGCGCCTAGCTATGCATCCGGCGAGATTTATAATCCGAGATCTAAAAAAGAACCGACTCTAGACCTCAGGCGCCAGACCGACCAATAGCCCATTGCGATACATCTCAGCACTGCCAGCCTCATCGCCCATAGTACTGAGTAACTCTGCCAGTTCTAGGTAGGTCTGTGGACAGCTATTTAATCCCACAGCTGCGACTAAATAATCCCGAGACTTACCATAAAACTCTAAACGCCTGCATATTCGCCCCAGAGCCAGCAGTAAAACTGCGTCATTAGGATGACTAAGCAACCACTTCTCCGCCAACATCAGCTGCTTCTCTGGCGCGGCTCCGGCCAACAGACCAAAGCGTTCGACCAGTTCAGGCTGCCATTCATTGTTTAATGCCTTGATTAATAATGGCTGCACAACGCCTGTCTCATTGACCTGCTCTAGAGCATCGGCATAGGCACAGACAATCTCCGAAGCCTTACGCAACCCCTTCGGGACTCGGTCCCACAGACTTTGCAACTGAGCCTGCTGATCTAACTCGTTCATTTCTGGATCAGCGATAAATGTCGACACCAGATTAGAATAGACTTCCATCTCTAAATTGCCGACCGCAGCCTTTGTGAGCGCACCATAGTGCTTAAGATCACGCAGTATTTTTTCTAATGAGGACCAGTCTTCTGTCAGATAGTAGACATCTGAAAGCAGTCGCAATATTGCCCGATCTGCAGGCTTATCGGCATAGAGCGCTGTTAGCAGTTGCAATGCCGCGTCAAAACGCTCTTCAACCACCAGCAACTCTGCCAGCATCTTATCGGCAGCAACGCCAGAGTTAGGATAGCTGAGTTTGAGTCGCTCTAATATCTGCTGAGCCCTTCTAATATCGTCGTTGTCCGCAGCAGCTCTTGCTGCAAAAAGCAGATTGACCTCAGGCATTACAGACTTATCCGCTGCTTGCGACAGTAGCTGTGTAGCCTTTTGCCAATCATGTTCAGCATATAGCAGCAAGCCCTGCGTGGTTTTACTGGCCTGTCTGGCACCGCTCCTTGAGCGCCACCACTGTCGGAACCCGCCGGCACCCGACAACCAGCGGACTAACAGCAACAACCAGACTAGCAGGCCAGTCAACAACAGATACAGAGCTATTCCTGTCCAGAGACTCATCTCGATACTAGTACTGGAAAAACTGATGAGGATATAACCACTACCCTGTTGTAATAGCCAAATGCCTGCGGCGCCCACGAGTAGAGCCAGTACAAAGATAAGCAGGAGTTTTCTCATTATTGATCTCCAGAGCCCTGAGCTTGGGACAGTTGAGCCTGCCGTAGGGCCACAAAGGTCTCCATTGCCGCCAATGAACCATTGATCTGGGGTAGCTGCTGTACAATTTCTCTCCCCTTGATGCTCGTGAGTCGCTGCAGAATAACCTGTGCATCATCATCTAGTTGAAAATGCTGGGTCACCCAGCGCTCGGCCTTATCTAAACTAACATGGTAGACCTCGGGCTCTTCGGCCATCACAGCACTCTGCGCCTGTTCTAACATCAGGCGTAAGTTTTGCTTTATAACGCGGACCTCGCTGTTCAATAAAAGTGGTTCAATGGGTTGCTGCCGATGGGTCACTCGCACCAACTGACTGAATTGCTCGACAACATCGGTAACTATTTCCATAGCTGTCGCCGGTTCTTCAATAGTTAACTCTATTACTTCTGGGACTTTAGACTCGGCCATCATATTCAGCGCTGTGAGTTGGTCAATATTATCAGCCAGAGTATTCAGCTCAAGAAACAGACCGACGGAATCAATTTCTCCTGTCAGACGCAGGTCACCGATGTCGGATTGGAGAGCTCGACGCACAGGCAACAGCATTGGATCCTCTATCTGCCGGAGAATGACATCTACATTTTCCATCAGAGCTATTGGGTTTTTGGTATTGCGCTCGATCTGAAGCCGCTGATTAGCTAGGCGAATTAAATACAAAGCCTCGGCCAGCAACCAGTCACTGCGGGTGGTTGCCGCAAGTTCTGCTAATCGTTGACTCTGTGCATTAAGGCGTAACTGCATATTAGAAAGTTCGCTATACAGTTGCTCGATACGTTGAGACTGACGCTTTTCGGATTGCAGGTAACGCTGCTCAACGGGTTGGTAGAAACGTTCAAAACTGGCCGCAGCTACACTCCCGCGGTCGGCAGTAACAAGCTTCTGCCACTCAGTCCAGCCAAGGAAGCCTGCCGCCGCCACAGCAGTGAAAATAATTAATATCACCAAAACCTTAGTCCACCGAGATTTTTCCCTACCCGATTTCTTGAGTGGTGACTGACTCGCCTTTTCTGCAGTTTTATTGTCGCGCTTAGCTGCGGTTACAGGTGCTTCAGGCTCTGCCTTACTGCGCTTTTCAATCACTATCTACCCCCTGCTTCTCGTTAAATTCTCAGTTTATTTTAACTAACTTACGCAATCTTAAAAACCGCCTGAACGGCCTTATACATTGATTCCGGCAAGGCATTTTCCGCCACGACTACGGTTTGATAACCTAGCTCTTGGGCCATATTCGCAACCCGCTCACTCGGCACCACCACCGGTACAGCTAAAGCCGCGGACTCTGCCATTGCCCGCAAAATCTCACCACTGTGGGTAATTAGGCAGTCTGTATCCTGAGCCTGACGCAAGGCAAGCGCTAAATTCAGAGGCTCAATGACGCGATGATATAACTCGCAGTAGGTCACTTTAGCACCGCGCTGTTGCAGTGTATCGCCCAATGACTGACGGCCTTCACCACCACGAAAAATAATGGTAGATTTACCCTCTAGTCTTTGCAGTTGCTCCAGCTCTAAAAGACCCTCTGTGTTCTGCTGGCTTTGCGGGCAGGTCACCTCAAGGCCGCTGCGAGTAAGGGTCTCCGCAGTTTGCTGACCCACAGCAAAAATTTGAGTCTCAATTGGCAGCTTAGGCCTATACTCACCCAGCCATTGCAATCCAATTTCAGCGGCATTGGCGCTGATAAAAATAGCCTGATCAAACTGATCAAATTTAACAATAAGAGGCTTAATTGATTCAGTTTGACTGATCGGCTCAATCCGCATAATTGGCGTATAGGTCACTGCCGCGCCAGATTGTTTCAGCAATGCCAGAAAAGCGTCCTTCTCCCGCAGCGGTCGAACCACGAGAACCCTTCTATTGGCAATACCGCTAGCGATTATAGACCTCAGCCAGTATCTCGCCGGCACCCTGAGCCAATAACTGCTCGGCCAATTCAATGCCCAGTGCTTCGGCGTTTTCTCTAGGACCCTCAATTTCGGAGCGCAATATAGTTGTACCATCAATACTACCTACCAATCCCCGCAAACCAAGGGTTTTTCCCTGATCGTCAAGCTCGGCAAAACAAGCTATTGGTACCTGACAGCCACCCTGTAAGTGCCGATTGAGTGCTCGCTCTGATAACACGCAACTGGCAGTATCTGGATCATGCAGCGGCGCCAATAGCTCGCGAACAGCCCTGTCATCAGTTCGGCATTCTATCCCCACTGCGCCCTGGCCGCCGGCAGGAAGCGATAGCGTCGACGCCAGCCTAGACGCTATTCGGTCGCTCATACCGAGTCGAATAAGCCCTGCACTAGCCAGGATAATGGCCTGATATTCTCCAGCATCTAATTTTGCCAGCCGGGTATTAACATTACCGCGCAGTTCTTTTATTTGCAGGGTGGGAAAGGCGGCTAACACCTGACATTGCCGGCGTAAACTGGACGTGCCCACGATGGCACCGTCCGGTAATTTATCTAGGTGTGTGTAGTGATTAGAGACAAAGGCGTCCAGAGGATCCTCACGATCGCAGATGGCCGCTAAACCGAGACCGTCAGGAAATTCCATAGGCACGTCTTTCATCGAGTGCACGGCAATATCAGCTCTGCCATCCAGGATGGCCAGTTCCAGCTCTTTGACAAATAGCCCTTTACCACCAATTTTGGCAAGAGGAGTATCTAAAAGCTTATCGCCCCTCGTCGTCATGGCAACTAATTCCACAGCTAAATCGGGGTAGTGCCTCAGTAGTTCAGCTTTAACAAACTCAGACTGCCAAAGGGCTAAGGGACTCTTGCGTGTAGCAATTCGAAGATTTTGACGCACTTAAAAAACCTTGTATTAATAGTGTTAGAGTTATTATCGACGATTTTTCGGCAGTTGTCAGAGATGTACCATTAATTTGCCTAATTTCGGTTGTAGCCAGCTGTCCTCCGACCGATCAGGCCTATGATCAATAACGTGATAAAGGACTCCTCTGCGCGTTGAATTGATCGTGCTGAGTAAAATTAGTTGGTAATAGGCGGAAAATAGAAATATTTAGTTTTACCTGTTAGCCGCAATGATTGGCTATAATCGCGTTTGGCATTTAAAAACTGGATTCCCGACTCAATGAGTGACCCTGACAAGAACAATACCAAAAAACCGGAAACGTCTAACACCAATCAAGCTTGGGGCGGTCGTTTTAATGAGCCAGTGGATGAATTCGTTGCACGCTTTACAGCCTCTGTGAATTTTGATCAGCGCCTCTATCGTCAAGATATTCAGGGGTCAATAGCCCATGCAAAAATGCTGGCCAAAGCGGCCGTTCTGACCCAGGCAGAGTGCAGGCAAATTATTGATGGCCTACAAGAGATTGTCTTAGAGATCGAGAGCGGCGCCTTTAACTGGTCTATCGCGCTTGAAGACGTGCACATGAATATCGAGGCCGCCCTGACTGCCAGAATTGGCAATGTCGGCAAGAAACTGCATACGGGGCGCTCTAGAAATGATCAGGTGGCCACAGATATTCGTCTCTGGCTGCGCGACCAAATCGACGAAATAAAGCCACTATTTACTAGGCTTCAGCAGGGGATAATCGAGCTATCTATCACTGAATCTGACACTATTATGCCTGGATTCACCCACTTGCAAACGGCGCAACCGGTGACGTTTGGACATCATTTACTGGCCTGGAACGAGATGCTAGAGCGAGATTTTAGCCGTCTCTGCGACTGTCGCACACGACTCAATCAAAGCCCCTTGGGCGCGGCGGCACTAGCAGGAACTACCTATCCAATCAACCGGGAATTTAGCGCCGCTGAGATGGGTTTTGACAAACCCACCGAAAATAGCCTTGATTCAGTCAGTGACCGCGATTTCGCCATAGAGTTTTGTGCTTTTGCCAGCATACTTATGACGCATATGTCACGCATGTCGGAGGAATTGGTACTCTGGGCTTCAGCCCAGTTTAAGTTTATTGATCTGCCCGATCGCTTTTGCACAGGCTCTTCGATTATGCCGCAGAAAAAGAATCCTGACGTACCGGAATTAGTGCGCGGTAAAACTGGTCGAGTCACAGGGCACTTAATTGCCCTACTAACTTTGATGAAATCACAGCCTCTGGCTTACAACAAAGATAATCAGGAAGACAAAGAGCCTCTATTTGATACGGTGGACACAGTGCGTGACTGCCTGCGCGCCTTTGGGGATATGATCCCTGCAATCGAGTCCAATAAACTGTCGATGATTGAAGCCGCACGAAGAGGTTTTTCAACGGCAACTGATCTGGCTGATTACTTGGTTGGCAAGGGTATTCCCTTTCGCGACTCACATGAAATCGTTGGCAAATCAGTGGCTTACGGTATTGAAAAGCAGCAGGATTTATCAGAAATGAGTTTGGACCAGTTACAGCAGTTTTCCGATCAAATAACGGATGACGTGTTCGATGTTCTGACTCTGGAAGGGTCGGTTGCTGCGCGAGACCATATTGGAGGCACTGCGCCAGTGCAGGTTAGGGCCGCAGCTGCAAGAGCTTTGGCACTCCTAGGCACCCGTTAAAAACCGAATGTAACCGTCTCTGTCGACTGATCGAGGCACGCTTCTGCTAGCATGGTCGACAGCAGGACTCCGGTAAGCGTGTTTTGCCAATGCCCATTAACCTGTTTAAAATGGAACCCTCCAGAGCGCGCAGCTAGCCAAATCTCGCCCATAGAGGGCTGCCTAGAAAGAATAATTTGTGAGCCATTGACATCACAGGTAATCGTTAGCATCCCCGCGCTGTTCTCATAATCAATATCGGCGCCGCTATCATCTATGCTCTCCTCAATCGAAAACATCAGTTCATCAACAACCTGGGTGAATTCTGCTTCGTTCATATTTTACCTTTCGAATAATCGCTGGGACTCTGCGGCAAGAAATGACCGCACACCAGTATAATTGTTTGAGTGTAATCTACCAGTACCGTTATACTCTGCATCTTTTGCAGCGGGTTACTATGTTACCTCACAGTTTACTGTCAAAAGCGTTGCTAGTAGTAGCGCTGTTAACGTGCCTATATGGGTGCGGCAACACTGGCGATCTATATCTCCCTGAAGATGTTCCGTTGACGCAGGGAACCGACAATCAACCGACCGAACCCTAAACCATTATGCACAGTACTATCTCCACCCAAGGCTCGAACCTCTTTATGGAAGACGTCGCGCTGGCCGATATTGCCACCCAGTTTGGAACGCCCTGCTACGTCTATAGCAAAAAGGCTATTACCAAAAACTTTAATGCCTATCAGACTGCTCTTGCAGGCCGTGATCACCTAATTTGCTATGCGGTTAAGTCCAATTCCAATATTGCTGTGCTGCAAACGCTGGCCAATTTAGGGGCCGGCTTTGATATTGTCTCTCTCGGTGAACTGGAGCGTGTGTTGATGGCTGGCGGTGATCCTAGCAAGATTGTCTATTCTGGCGTTGCCAAAACTACTCAGGATATGCAGCGTGCGTTAGAAGTAGGTATTCACTGTTTTAATGTCGAGTCGGAAGCAGAACTGGCAGTGCTTAATACTACGGCAGCTAAATTAGGATTGCTGGCACCTGTGTCACTGCGCGTTAATCCCGATGTGGATGCCAAGACGCACCCCTACATCTCAACGGGTTTAAAAGAAAATAAGTTCGGTATTGATATCAATCTGGCACCTGAGGTCTATCGGCGTGCTGCTGCTATGGATAATATTTCAGTAGTCGGCGTTGACTTTCATATTGGCTCGCAGCTGACAGAAATCCAACCCTTTGTTGATGCGGTGGATCGCCTCATTGTGCTAGTTGATCAGTTGCAAGCTATGGGCATCAAGCTTCAGCACATTGATATTGGTGGCGGCCTTGGCGTTCGCTATCAAGATGAGACTGCACCGTCTGCTGCGGCCTATCTGGAGGCCCTATTACCCCGAATGGCAGCGCGTCATGAAACCGTAGTACTGGAACCCGGGCGCTCGATTACGGCCAATGCCGGTGTACTACTGACGCGAGTTGAATACCTGAAAAGCAATGGCGGCAAAAATTTTGCTATTGTCGATGCCGCCATGAACGATATGCTTAGGCCTGCGCTATATCAGGCCTGGATGGACATTCAACCGGTCACGGCGAATCATGGGCCGACGGAGACCTTTGATGTGGTGGGCCCTGTGTGCGAAACAGGTGACTTTTTAGGGAAAGATCGGGACCTTGCCATTGTGCAGGGGGACATCCTCTGTCTTTTCTCTGCAGGCGCCTACGGTTTTGTCATGAGTTCAAACTATAATAGCCGCCCTCGGGCCGCAGAAGTTATGATCGACGGCAGTCGGACGCATCGAATACGCGCAAGAGAGACACTCCAGGATTTGGTCAGAGGCGAGCAATTACTCCCTGTAGACTAGCCGATTTCTAGGTGATCTCTGACTGACGGGCCAGCGTTTTAAGAGCTGAGGTCGACCTCTGAGAGTATAAAATTTGTGCGTAATAGGAGCCTATTATGGCAGCCTATAAAACCCTGATTAAGCTAAACAGCAGCCCCGTAATGGTCTTAATATGTTAATGAAATTTACCAAAATGCACGGATTAGGCAATGACTTCGTCGTTATCGACGCGCTGACGCAAAACGTCCGCATTACAGGATCTATGGTACGGCGCTTAGCTGACCGTTCACTCGGTATAGGCTGCGACCAAATTTTAGTGGTAGAACCGCCATCAGAAAAAGACATCGACTTTGATTATCGAATATTTAATCAGGACGGCACTGAGGTTGAACAATGTGGCAATGGCGCTCGCTGTCTTGCTCGGTTTGTAAAAGATCGTAAGCTAACTGGCAAGAGTTCGATTCGGGTTAAGACTGTCAATCGAGTTATGGATCTGCAAATAAACGCCGATAATTCAGTCCGTGTGGATATGGGCGTACCCCTGTTAGAACCTTCGGAAATTCCCTTTGAGGCGGGCCTAAAGTCACTCCTCTATGACATTGATATAGCCGGCCACGGCTACAGTATCTCGGCCGTCTCCATGGGTAACCCCCATGCCATTTTACAGGTCGACGACGTGCAGGCCGCGCCGGTTGCTGCGCTTGGTGCACAGCTAGAATGTCATGAGAGATTCCCCAATCGCGTGAATGCTGGGTTTATGCAGGTAGTTGATCGACAGCAGCTCAATCTGCGCGTGTTTGAACGTGGTGTCGGTGAAACACAAGCCTGCGGATCAGGTGCTTGTGCCGCTGCAGTGGCAGCCATACGGCAGGAGCTGGTAGACTCTCAGGTAACCGTCCACCTAACCGGTGGTGATCTAACAATTGAGTGGCAGGGTGAGGGCGAGTCTCTAATAATGACCGGTCCGGCCGTCACAGTTTTTCACGGGCGAATACGAATATGACTGAAGTAAAGCAGGACGATCCAACGATTAAAATCGTACGCGAGTTTTTACGTGACAACCCAACCTTTCTCGACAGTAATCAAGATATTTTAGAGTCTATGGATCTACCCCATCACAGTGGTGGCGCTGTTTCTCTCGTTGAGCGTCAGGTTAGTGTGATGCGGGACCGCAACACAGAGATACGAGCCCATCTCGACAATATTCTGGCGACAGCCAAGGATAATGATCAGTTGTTTGAAAAAACAAAACAGCTGGTACTGAAACTTATAGAGGCTAAAAACCTATCGACACTAGTCGAAGCAGTGTATGAGAGTTTAGGCAAAGATTATCAGATTGAGTTTTATAGCCTGACTCTATTCGGCACAGAAGAAACGCTGTCCAAAACGATGGCCCGCTTAGTCGAGGTAGAACAGGCTAACGAACAGATCGGCACCCTACTGAGTGCTAATCGTGTTGTCTGTGGCGTACTACGCGAAGAGGAAATGTCATTTTTATTTGGAGACAAAGGAGCTCAGGTTGGCTCCGCCGCCTCTATCCCTCTGCGTTACAACAATCTCTATGGCATACTTGCAGTGGGCAATGCTGACCCTAACTTTTACACAGGTAGCATGGGCACGTTGTTTTTAAGCTATATCGCCGAGGTTTTTAGCCGCCTCATACCTCAGCATCTCAGTGGTACAGAAAAATAACCTTCTTCAAGGCCTCATGTTCAGATCTGTGGCTTTTTCTTTTTTCTTACACTAGCACCTGCGGTCGGGGCACTATTGGGTGTGCCGGCACGAGCCTTTTTCGCCCCGGGTTTACGCTTCCTTGACGCGGGTTTCTTTTTGCTAGAGGTGCTGTCTGAATTTCTCCCAGCACCCCGACGCTTTGTGTTATTGCCCGGCACAGGCGTTGATTCCCCTCTCTTTCCAGAGGATTTCTTTTTTCTCGATTGGTTTGATTTTGGCGCCATTTGACTGCTAGTGTGCCCCGCTTCAACCAGTTCAAAGTCAATTTTTCGCTCTTCCAAATTAACGCGCACAACTTTGACGGTCAACTGCTGCCCCAAGCGAAAAACCCTGCCCGTGCGCTCACCAATCATGCGATGCTGAGACGCCTCGTGATAGTAATAATCCTTAGGCAGCCCGGTCACATGAATTAGCCCTTCGACATACAGCTCATCTAGCATCACAAATAGACCAAAGCCTGTGACCGCACTGACCAACCCAGTATATTCCTCGCCTACCCTGTCCATCAGGTATTCACACTTTAACCAGTTAACAACGTCACGGGTGGCTTCATCGGCACGGCGCTCGGTTACCGACAGATGCTCGCCCGTCTCCTGCAGACTCTCCAGCTCGTAGGGGTAAATAGTCCCAATAGCCAGGTTTTTAACCCCCTCGACTCGCTGTACCTGAGCGATCTTCTTAGTGCCCCTTATCAAGCTCCTAATGGCTCGGTGAACCAACAGATCGGCATAACGCCGAATAGGCGATGTGAAATGTGTGTAGGCATCAAAAGCCAGACCAAAATGCCCCAGATTTTCTGGCTGATAAACCGCTTGGCTCATAGACCGCAGCATAACGGTCTGGATAACCGAGGCATCATCGCGGCCTTTGACAGCACGCAATACGCGCTGATAATCCTCAGGCTGGGGATCTTCACCTCCCCCTAAACCAATACCCAGTTCGCCTAGAAAGTCTCTGACAGAGGACAGTCTCTCCTCGCTAGGGCCCTCGTGAACGCGATACAGTGCCGGAATTTTAACTTTCTCCAAAAATTCCGCTGAACAAACATTGGCGCAAAGCATGCATTCTTCAATCAATCGATGAGCTTCAGTGCGTTCGACCGGAATAATCTGACTTATTTTGCGCTGACCATCAAATAAAATGCGTGTTTCCTTGGTCTCAAAATCTATCGCACCACGCTTTGCGCGTCGGCGGTGTAATACTTTGTACATATCATGTAGGGCATCAATCTGGGGTAAAATTGAGGTAAATTGCTTGCGAATCCCGGCATCATTGCCATTGTCTTTCTCGGCTATAATATGAGCCACCTGAGAATAGGTCATGCGCGCATGAGAATGCATCACCGCCTCGGAAAACTGATAGCGCGTCACCTCGCCCTGCGGATTAATCTGCATCTCACAGACCATGCAAAGGCGATCTTCGGCAGGATTTAGTGAACAGAGGCCATTGGACAGCTTCTCAGGCAACATGGGGACCACATGGTTGGGGAAATACACCGAGTTACCGCGGTCATAGGCTTCTCTGTCTAACGCCGACCCGACCGCAACATAATGGGACACATCGGCAATGGCGACAGTGAGCGACCAGCCGCCTCGAGATTTGGGCTGACAGTGCACCGCATCATCAAAATCGCGGGCATCCTCACCATCAATGGTAATTAACGGTAGCTGTCGAAGGTCCACACGGAGTTCTTTGTCTTGCACCTGATCGGGTATCGCATCTGTCTCGGCAGCAACATCGTCATTCCATTCATGGGGAATACCACAGTTACGGATGGCCATTTCTACTTCTAAACCAGGATCTAGATGCTCGCCAAGCACTTCAGAGATATGACCTACAGGGAGATTATTCCGCGAGGGCGGCTCCACGATGTCAACCACCACGATCTGACCGGGCATTGCATCGCTCAACTTATCCGCTGGGATTAAAATATCCTGGCTAATACGCGGATTATCGGCGCGCACGAAGCTGATACCACTCTCAAGAAAAAATCGCCCGACTAGCTGGGTAGTATTTCTTTCGACAACATCTACGAGACTGCCGTCTGGACGACCGCGGCGATCCCAGCCGGCAATGCGAACTAAAACAACATCACCATCAAAGACACGACGCATCTGGGCACTGGAGAGGTAGATATCCTGGCCATCTCCTTGAACCGGTTTAACAAATCCATATCCTTCGGGGTGTCCAATAACACGCCCCTTGACCAGATTTAGCTTATCAAGAGTCCCATAACCACCAAGGCGATTGCGAGCCACCTGACCGTCTCTCTCCATGGCACGCAAGCGGCGTCGCATAGCCTCAATCTGTTGTTCATCAACCAAATTCAACGCTGAGCAGACTTCTTCATGGGTGACTGGACCCACGCTCTCCCTGAGGAAGTCGAGAACGAATTCGCGGCTAGGGACTGGGCTATCGTAATTGGACGCCTCTCGAGTCGCATAGGGATCAAGATTTGGGGGGGGCTTTGCCATAGGTTTTTTAATCTGTGTGGTCAATGATGTTTTATATTGGTGGATTACCTCCAGTCTATGTCTTATGTGCCGGCGAGTAAAAGAAATTCGCAAGGTAAACTAATACAGCCCAGCCCTGTTATCAGCATTTTTTAAGTTTGCGCCAAGGTCGGTGTCTTTAACAGCGTGAGAGAGGACCGCCAATAGCTACGATAAATCGCACGCAAAAAAAACTCGAGTATCCGAGGCCAACGTTGCATTGCGTTATTACAGAAATAGATTCTAGACTAGCCACGTCAAAAGATAGTGTTTCAAGCCACAACGCAAGTCTGTTTCCACTGCCTTTTGCAGCGCGACTGATAACAGTTGACAGAGCTTAGACAGCCTCATCAGGAAGTGTCCTAGCAACGATTGATTCTAACTTGCGGGTAACATGTCAAACCTTTTTGCCTTCGCCGACGCTGCTATAGCTTTACCTTTAAGGGCCCAGATTAGACGTATTCTGAAGGCCAGGACTGCTGACCGCGCAACAGAGCAACAGAGCAACAGAGCAACAGAGCAACAGAGCAACAGAGCAACAGAGCAACAGGAACTAAGATAGTCTATAGCAGCCGCCAAAGACATTACGCTCAAGAGTTAACTCTTATAGGCTATCGCGCACCGGTGTTATCTAGCTGTTTATGTCATCGTCATCTGGGACTAAATAACCCTCAATATGAGCGCGAATCTTTGCCACAGATTCTATTCGCTGCTCTAGATTTAGTGCAGCGTAAGACGCTTTAAATTGCAAAACCAGCTCCCTGAGATCGCCCATACCATAGAGCCCCGACAGGCCCAAAAGGTCATGCATGATCTGGCGCTGACTGCCTGTTTCTTCTGTTCTAAGTTTAGCCAGCAGACTGTCGAGATTTTGGTACAGCGCACTTTTTAATTCGTCCACCGGTATCACTGAGGACAAAATACCACCACTGGTGTTATCAGTAATTTCACTTACAGAATTCAATGCGCTAAGGATGCTGCGGACTAACTTGACCTCATCTACGGGTTTTAACTGGACGCTGACCGCACCTGCATCGAGCAGACGCTGATGCTCTGCCAGTGTAATATCGGCGGTCAACCCAATTATAGGTGGGGCTTCATCTGACTGCTGGACGATTGCCGCACAGGCAGTGACACCATCTACAACGGGCATATGTATATCTAGTAGGACCACATCAACATGCAGGTTGCCGGCAATCTCAATTGCTTCTAGCCCGTTATTCGCTACCAGACAGTTTGCTCCGTAGGCTTTTAACAATCTAACGAAGAGCTTCTGATTAAAGATATTGTCCTCCGCCAATAAAATGGTTACACCTGAAAGCATTTTATTAGCTAAAAGTTCCCTCGCTCCATGATCCGAACTCGGCATAATGGAGTCGGTTTGCAGCAGATTGCATGTAAAGCTAATAGTCGTACCAACTCCCACCGCACTCACCACCTTTATTTCTCCACCCATCGCCTCGACAAGGCGCTTAGAAATGGCGAGACCCAAGCCGGTGCCACCAAATCTGCGATTAATCGATGTGTCCTCTTGAGAAAAAGGATCGAATAGAAATGGAATCTTATTGTCCGCAATCCCTTTGCCCGAATCAGATACTGTGAGTTTCATAAGGATAGAATCTCCCTCAATGACCTCGGATTCAGCGTCAATGGTCACAAACCCGCGCTCCGTAAACTTCATCGCATTACTGACTAGATTACTGATAATCTGGGCCAAACGAACGGGATCACCAAGCAAAAATTCCGGCACAGTTGGATGGACATTAAAACTCAGAGCGATGCCTTTTTCATCGGCAGATGGCTGGTGCACAGCGAGAATATCCGCGGCCCCTTCGCGCGCATTCCAAGAGATTGTTTCGAGAGTAAAGCCACTGACATCCGCTTTTGAGAATTCCAGAATATCGTCGATCATTGTCAGCAGCATGGTTGAGGCCATAACCACCACCCGTGCATGCTCTTTGCGTTTCGCGGCATCTTTTTCTTTCGACACTAACGTCGAGAAACCAATCACAGCGGTTAACGGAGTACGTAATTCATGACTCATTCTGGCCAAAAACTGATCCTTTGCCTTCATGGCCTCTTCTAGATCAATCAGAGTAGCTTGCAACTGAGACGTCGCCGCCATTATTTCACTTTCCAGATACGTCTTGGATTCTGCAACACTTACCTGCAGCTTATGGATTCCTTGGGCCAATTTTTGAATTTCAATAGGCCCCTCTTCTAGGACAAGCTGCCGATTGGTATCCAGTTCCATTTCCCGAATATGTCGAGTCAATCTCTCTACTGGCTTCACGATGCTATGCCCCAGACGCATAGAGAGCCAAAGTGTCAGTATCCAACTCAGTGTCGTAGCTACCACCGCAGCAATGATTCTATCCCGCTGTCGCGCAAGGAATACCTCATTAGTCAGCGAGATAACCACCCATCCAATAGCAGCACCCTTGGATGTTGAAAGAGATTCTTTAGGTAGCAGTGGCACATCATCTAAGTATATTGTGGCGTAGTAATACCAATGATCATCAATTCTAAATGGCTTACCCGAGTCAAAGTCTGCCGGCATAGTTTCAGATGTTAGCGTGATATCACCAATACGCAGCATGCGATTGGCTGGGGTGTTGTAGACCATAAGCCCCCCCACGGTATCGCTATCTGTATAGGATTTTCCTATAATTTCTAACAGTTTGGCAGCCAGGGCCTCCATTTGAAGACGCTCACCAATCGCGGATGCAAGCCCTGCGTTCGTGGCTATTTGATTGACCTTGTCTCTACCCATGTGATGCATATTGTCGAGCAGAACAGCTCGCTGAACATAAATCATGTACCCGCCCACTACTAAGCCGAGTATAAATATAGGCACCAGGGTTGCTCTTAACAATCTTGCACGGATACTGGAAAAATAAGGCCTCACATTCATTTAGATGCACCCCTTAGGCTCGATAGACAGCCGTTCTCGCCCTGGGCTTTGATAGGCCGAGAAGATATGGCGTGACTGTTTAATATGATCATGTTGAAGGTTGAAGTAAGTTCAGGCTGCGCAGAATACAACTCGTCGACCCCATAATCTTTGTGTTTAACGCGATGGCTCAGCCTATTTTCCCCTGGCTGAGATAGTACCCAGCGATCGAAAGTGGCGTCTCGAGCATTAATTGCTTCGGCCTTTGAGAAGGTCATAGCCAAAACCTGCAAACGCCATCCGCCCTAACGAACAAGCTATGACAGCCGGCACGGTATTACCGCTTACTCGGTGCTAGCGATCTTACTTGACCACTCGCGCTGGCCAATTTCTGATAAATCTGAAACACCTAACTTTTGCCCCAGAATGCCGGCTTGGGTTCGGTTAGTTAGCCCAAGAGCCTTCAGCATAGCACTGACATGAACTTTCACCGTATTCTCGGAAAGACTAAGGTCACGGGCTATTTGTTTATTGGATCGGCCCTTCGTAACGCCCTTTAAGATATCCATCTGGCGATGAGTTACCAACCGCAAAATAGTATCAATATCCGCACCAGAATCGACCTCGTCAATGACTCTTGCCACATTCGGCATGGTGTCAATCAGTGACTGAGGGACATATCGTTCACCCAAAAGAGCTTTAGACATAGCCTCAAATAGAGCTTCTTTGGGCGCTGACTTGGTGACGAACCCAGCCACACCATAATCAAGACATTTGCGAATATGGGCAGGATTTTCTGAGGCAGATAGAACTAAGATGGGCAAATTAGGGTAACTTTCACAAAGCATTTCAATGAATTTGAAACCCCCAGCGCCACCAGGCATAAATAAATCCACGATGACCATATCGATCACTGTATTGGAGAGTATACCCAAAGCTAAGTCGCCATGGTTACTGGTGGTTACCTCAATCTGTTTATACTCTTCTATGAGTGTTACCTTGAGGCCCGCACAAACAAAAGCATGATCATCGATAATTAGGATGTGCATTTCAATGGTTCCCCTAGTTAAAAAATTGAATTGAATTGGACGATGGATTCACTATAGTACATTGCAACTAATGCAAAGTAACTAGTGCTAAAGTACTAGTTTCACGCTAATATCAAGCGAACTCTATCGTTACTACTACCCTGCAAATGAACATCACCAAGCAACATTTTTAACGCTAGTAATAAAACTATGCCTGCGCTTAGACTGAGCATTTGAGGCTCTTTACTAAAATCGATTGTAACTTGTGATTAACCAAAAAGTATGTAGCACATTAGTATTAGTTTCGATGCGATATTATTTTTGCTCAGTTTCGCCATGGGAGAGTGGCTCGGGTTTTTTGAACTTTAGGAATCAGAATCAAGCCTTAACTGGCCCGGAAAGGTGCGATTTGGCGTCAGTAATCAACATAAAAAACTGCTTCGTATAGTCAATTTTGGTTTTTTCGTAGGCTCAGACCAAAGGCTAAGTCCTCTTGCTGTGACAGATACGTTCAGGAGGTAGGTATTAACAAATGAGCAATAAAAAAGGCGTCCCAATGGGCCGCCTTTCAAGCACTGCGTAAGTAACATTTTGTTACTTAGCCCAGCTTTTCTTTGATACGTGCAGATCGACCTGAACGCTCACGCAAATAGTATAGCTTAGCACGACGCACGGCACCCCGGCGTTTTACTTCAATGCTATCGACCAACGGACTATAGGTTTGGAATGTGCGCTCTACCCCTATACCATTAGATATTTTGCGTACGGTAAATGCTGAATTCAGCTGCCGATTACGCTTAGCCAAAACAACACCTTCAAACGCCTGAAGACGCTCACGGGTACCCTCTTTCACCTTGACCTGCACTATTACAGTGTCTCCCGGACTGAAATCAGGAATTTCTTTACTCATCTGCTCTTTTTCAAGCGCAGCAATAATAGCTACTTTATTTGACATTTCTTGCTCCTCAATTTTCATTGGTTGGTGGCACTGCCACCTGATTTAGAGCTCTGTACAGAGAGGATAAGTTATCCGTTCTTATCATCAGCCAGCGCAGCACTCGCTTCCTTAAGTAGAGCCTGCTGCTCTTTATTGAGCGCCAGGCGGTCCAGTAAATCGGGTCTTCTTTGCTGTGTCCGCACTAATGACTGCTGCAAACGCCAACGTCGTATTTTTTCATGGTGACCGGAGAGCAATATTGCTGGCACCTGACGCCCATCCTGCTCCTCTGGCCGCGTGTAGTGCGGACAATCCAGCAGGCCATTGGTAAATGAATCCTGGTCAGCTGAATCCTGATGTCCGAGAGCACCAGGTATCTGTCGAATCAACGCATCCATCAATACCATTGACGGAAGCTCTCCACCACTGAGAACATAGTCGCCTATTGACCATTCCTCATCGACTTCCATCTCAATCAGTCTTTCGTCGACACCCTCATAGCGCCCGGCAATCAAAACAAGTGACCGCTCTGCGGCGAAACCATTAATATCTCTCTGCTCGAGCACCTTTCCCTGAGGGGATAAGTACACTACTAATGAGTCCTGGCCCGTCCACTCTCTGGCGGCCGCTAGGGCTCTGCGCAGAGGCTCAATAAGCATCACCATACCGGGGCCTCCCCCGTAGGGTCTAGCATCCACCGTCTGGTGACGATCTTCGGTAAAATCTCGCGGGTTGAAACTAGCGACCTCCACCAACCCTTCTTTCACGGCCCGACCACTTATACCGTAATCAGTCAGCGCTGCAAACATTTCCGGAAACAGGGTAATCAATGCGATCTTCATTCATCTCACCTCTTTACCGCGCCGTCGCTTAAAACTCTGGATCCCAAATCACATCTATCTTTTTCGCGGCCATATCAACGTCAGTAACGAACTGTGCCACATAGGGAATCAATCGCTCTTCACGATCGATGCTCTCCGTGTCCCCCTCTATCACCAGCACATCGTTAGCGCCAGTCTCTAAAAGCGACTTGACCACACCAAGACGAATCTGCTGACCCTCAAACTCGCTCACGACAGACAGGCCCACAAGCTGATGCCAGTAAAAATCTCCCTGAATCAGTTTGGGGAGCAGGCTTTTATCAATTGAAATATCTTGATTACACCAAGAGCGAGCATCATCGCGATCATCAACGTCTTTGATGTGAACGACCAGTCCATCGCCGTGACGTTTCCATTCATCGATAATGACTTGCTTCCGTCCCGCTTCGGTATCGATCCACCAGGGCTCATACCCAAACAAGGCTTCCACCTGATCGGTATACGAAAACACCTTCACCCAGCCACGGACACCAAAAACTGTAGTTATCCGCCCAACGACAAGTGTTTCCAAAACCTACTCCCGAGACGCAGATCTTACTAGGCTGCGACTTTAGCCGCCTCTTTGAGTAGCGCTGATACACGGTCACTGATTTGCGCGCCCTGGCCCTGCCAATAGGTAACACGCTCAAGATCTACACGCAGACGCTCTTCGGCACCGCGGGCAATGGGATTAAAAAAGCCAATACGCTCAATATAACGAGCATCACGCGCGTTACGTGAGTCAGAGACTGTTATGTGGTAAAAGGGACGTTTTTTAGCGCCGCCACGAGCCAATCTAATTGTTACCATTTACTAAAATCCTGTGTTTAAGCGGTATTATCGCCAGACTTGATGCCTAATTAAGTACCTATTCATGTGCCTCGCCGTCAAAACGTGAGCTCCACGAAAGGCGCGGTATATTACGCCAAAAGGATTCGAAAGGAAACCTCTTTAAAGTAAATTAAATGGGTTTTACTGAGGGTCAATCATGGGTCCAAACGACGATTTTCAGACTGCTGGCCTGCAGACTAGCGCCTAGGGAACCCGCCCGGGGGTAATCCACCTCCTGAAGGCATCATCCCGCCCATACCACGCATCATATTCTGCATGCCCTTACCCTTCATTTTCTTCATCATCTTACCCATTTGCTTGTGCTGTTTGAGTAGTCGATTCAGATCCTGAATGCTGGTTCCCGACCCAACGGTTATACGTCTTTTACGCGAACCATTGAGTATGTCGGGGTTGGCCCGCTCCTTGGGCGTCATCGAGTCAATAATACACTCCATGCGACCAAATTGATTGGCCACCTCAGGTTGCTGCGCCATCTGACCCATACTGCCCATACCGGGCAGCTTATCCATCAACCCCGCCATGCCACCCATACTCTTCATCTGCTGTAGCTGTTCGCGTAGGTCTTCAAGATCAAATCCTTTGCCTTTGAGAACCTTTTTCGCCAGCCGCTCTGCTTTCTCTTTATCGACCTTGCGCTCAACATCCTCGATAAGACTGAGCATGTCGCCCATGCCCAATATCCGCGACGCGATTCGCTCAGGATGGAAAGGCTCGAGGGCATCAACTTTTTCACCAACCCCCAGAAATTTGATCGGCTTACCGGTAATGTGCCGGACTGAAAGCGCGGCACCACCGCGAGCATCGCCATCAACCTTAGTTAGAATAACTCCCGTCAGGGGTAGCGCTTCATTAAATGCTTGGGCGGTATTTACCGCATCCTGGCCAATCATGGCGTCGATCACAAATAATGTTTCAACTGGGTTGGCCGCCGCATGGATGTCTTTAATCTCGGCCATCATGTCATCATCAATGGCCAAGCGACCGGCAGTATCGATAATCAATACATCAATGAACTTTGTTTTTGCCGCCGCAATAGCCGCCTTTACAATCGCGACTGGTTTCTCGCTAACCTCACTGGGAAAGAACTCCGCACCAACCTCACCCGCTAGCGTCTTTAACTGTTCGATGGCCGCGGGACGATAAACGTCCGCGGATACCACCATGACTTTTTTCTTCTCTCTGTCACTGAGATAGCGTGATAACTTGGCTGCGGAGGTGGTTTTACCGGCACCCTGCAGTCCAGCCATTAAGATAATAGCGGGGGGTTGCTGCGCTAGATTAAGAGATTCGTTCTTATCCCCCATAACCGCTTCGAGCTCGGCCTGCACAATCTTCAAGAATTGCTGACCCGGATTCAGGCTGCTGGCAACCTCTTTACCAAGCGCCCGAACCTTGACCAATTCTACAAACGCTTTAACGACAGGCAGCGCAACATCGGCCTCAAGTAAGGCCATACGAACTTCGCGCAAGGTTTCTTCTATATTCTTCTCGCTTAGACTCGCCTTACCCGATATTTTCTTCAGACTCAGAGAGAGGCGATCACTCAAACTTTCAAACATGGCCATACTAAAGACTTCCAACGGTTCAATTAAGAGGCTCATTATAGCAATAATTTTAGCCTGCTCTTCACCCTGTCTCCCGAATATGCCACACTCGTTGAAAATAGTGAGCGGTTTTACTGAATGATAGGCTTAATATCTGGCTTTGCAGCCATTGCGATGTACCTTGGTGGTTTTATGCATCACCTCTGGAGGCTCCGCAAAGACCCTCAATTTAATCCCAGATCGCTACAGATAGTCGTCGGTGTTGCGATTTTACTTCACGGCCTAGCCATGATTCGCCTATTGCTTGTTGATGATGGCCTAGATCTAAGCCTGCTGAAAATAGCGGGCTTAATGGCACTGGTTATAAATACACTTGTCTTTATTAGCGGCTTGAAGAAGCCCCTGCACAGCCTGTATCTCGCATTAATGCCAATCTCAGCCCTCAGCGTTTTGGCGGCACTGATCAGCCCAAGCACTAAGGCGGTGGCGCAGATGTCCGTCACTATGCAAACCCATGTGCTGCTATCGGTACTGGCCTATAGCCTGCTGGCAATTGCAGCGCTGCAGGCTCTATTATCCGGCTATCAGAACTGGCAACTCAAACATAAACATCAAAACCTGCTAATGCGCACCCTGCCTCCGATGCAGACGATGGAAGCTCTTTTATTTGAAGCGGTTTGGGCTGGGTGGTTGTTCCTGAGCTTATCACTAATCAGTGGATTTTTGTTTCTCAATGACCTACTCGGGCAACATCTGGCCCACAAGGTAACATTCAGCATGGTCGCGTGGTCTGTGTATGGCATCTTACTTTGGGGCCGTCATAGACTTGGCTGGCGTGGCAATCAGGCGATCCGCTGGTCCTGGGCGGGCTTTATTGCTATATGCCTAGGTTATTTCGGCAGTAAGGTGGTTTTGGAATTTATCCTCAGCTAGCCAAAAATCCTGTTGCTAAAGCGTCCAAACTAATCCAACATTGTTGTCCAAAAATCATAGAGGTTTCTATCCTTGGACGGTTCCCACCCTTGGGTGTTATGGCTAGCACTCGTTGCGCTATTAGCTGTATCCGCTTTCTTCTCCGGCTCAGAAACTGGCATGATGTCATTGAACCGATATCGGCTTCGGCATCAACGGAAAAATAGTGCTGGCGCTAGAAGAGCCGCCAAGCTCCTAGCTATGCCCGACCGCCTCATCAGCCTTATATTGATCGGTAACAATGCGGTCAATATTCTGGCGGCAATTATCGCCAACATGCTGGCTATTATGTATGTAGGGGACGCGGCAGCTCCTTGGGTTGCTACTATATCGCTGACCATTGCCGTGTTGGTTTTCTCTGAAGTGACGCCCAAGACTATTGCCGCGCAGAACCCTGAGTGGTTTGCCTTTAAAGCTAGCCATGTCTTAAAGCCGCTGCTGCTAATCTGCACACCTTTGGTGTGGATGGTTAACAGCCTGACTAATGCGCTGATTTCGTTACTTGGCTTTGATCCAAGAAAAGATCGTGACGACGGGCTAGATACGGAGGAGTTTAGATCGCTAATGGATGCTTCAGGTCATAAGATGTCAGACACCAATCAGGGAATGTTAAGGGCTATTCTAGACCTTGATACCGTTACTGTCGAAGATATTATGATTCCCCGCAATGAGGTAAAAGGCCTAAACCTCGAAGACAATATTGACGACATAATGAACAACATCCTGTCGTCTGAATACACTCGCCAACCCCTCTATGAAGGAGACATCAATAACGTTGTCGGTATCTTCCACGCCCGTAAAGCCAGCCATCTGTTGCGCTCTGAAACCGTCACGCACCAAGCGATAAGGCGGTTTTCTGAGGAAACCTACTTCATTCCCGAAACCACTACTTTGACCAACCAGCTACTTAACTTTAAGAAAGTAAAACAGCGCTTTGCCGTCGTAGTAGATGAATACGGCGAGGTCCAAGGTTTGGTCACGCTGGAGGATATTTTAGAGGAAATAGTGGGTGATTTTACGACCAACACCGCCGACGAAATTGACGAGGTCACTTCCCGCGAAGATGGTAGCTATCTTATAGATGGCGCAGCCACGATTCGCGAGATTAATAAGGCTACTGGGTGGTCACTGCCAACTGATGGACCGAAAACGCTCAATGGTCTTGCGCTTGAGCAACTTGAGAGCATACCTGCGGGCAATGTCAGTTTTACGCTTGGTGACTACAGATTTGAAACTGAATTGATCAATGAAACCAAGATCAAAAAGGCCTCAGTGCACTGTATGCGCCCGCAGGAAGTCGTCAAAGAGTTGGCTCAATAAAACGGGTTGTTTTTCTGCGCCCGCTCACCGCACAGAACTAGCACGTCAAGTCGTTGATGATTGTCTAGGTAGCTCCAGTCACGAATCTCGGCATTAGTTCTGTAGCAACCAATGCAGACGTCGTCTTGGTTGAGTGAGCAGATAGAGTTGCAGGGGGAGGCGATCGACTTATCCGACATTAGCGCGTCACCTCAACTAAATCAGTCATCATCTTACTCGCTTTTTGCACATAAACAGCCGCAGATGCGAGTAGAAATTGTTTCGTTTGCTCATCATTTTGTCGTATGACTTTACCCGGAGAACCCACAACTAGAGAACCATCAGGAATGACTGCACCGGCTTTTACGAGAGTGTTGGCCCCAATAATACAGTCTCTACCCACTCTAGCGCCATCGAGAATAACCGCATTGATTCCGACTAGGGTTCGATCGCCAATTTCCAAGCAATGGATCATCGCGTTGTGACCAACAGTAACATCATTGCCAATCTTTAATGGCTTCCCCGGATCACAATGCAGTACTGCACCGTCTTGAATATTGCTGCGGGCACCCACTTCAATGACGTCGCAGTCACCGCGTATGACTGCGTTAAACCAGACGCTCGACTGTTCTTTTAAAATCACCTTTCCGATCACGTCCGCGCTTGCAGCAACGAACACTGACACATGGATTTCAGGTCGATCCTCACCAAGTTGGTAAATCATTGCTGTCCTCTGGTAGTCAATTTATCTATTAGCTCATCATTCGGATAGGTTAAAACAATCGCCGAATTTAAAGTGCTATTCAACAGACCTACCACCACATTCAGGGTCAAACCCCATATTTTATAATCCTGATATTGCACAAATGGGAAACTGAGCGCCCCCAAATGATTTTTTATCTCAAAATACTGGTACTGATTTACATCGGTAAAAATGCTTAAAGGCACGTCGAATATCGCCGCTATCTCTGATGGCTCAGGCCGAAGCACAAACGAATCCCTGACTAACCCGACAAAGGGCGTCACCTTAATCGAGCGGAGTCTAGGTGACGTTGATGGCAACATCGCGATCGGCTCGATACTGTCGGCAGATAAGCCAATTTCTTCGTGAGTTTCACGCAGTGCTGTTTGCAGTAGACCGCGGTCAGCAATGTCCCACATACCTCCGGGAAAGGCCACTTCTCCTGCGTGATTTTTAAGATGCTCAGCGCGCTGGGTCAATAGGACCTGCGGGTTATCCGGCGCACCATGCAGCAACAGCATAACCGCAGCAGCTGAGCCATGATCTTGGGGGCTGGGCTGACAGTGGTCTACCGGGAATTTTTTTAGTTTCTCTATAATTGTTCGGAGCATTTGTGCATTATACCTAGCTAAAGTCCTATTCTGAGTTTTTCATGAAATTTTGTTCAAGTTGCGGAAGTCCCGTTAATAAAGAAATACCCGAAGGCGACAATCGCGAGCGCTGCGTCTGCGGCCAGTGCAGTGAGATTCACTATCAAAACCCCAAGGTCATAGCTGGTGTTATACCGGTCTATGGTGATCAGATCTTGCTCTGCAAAAGGGCAATAGAGCCACGCCTAGGCTTCTGGACATTACCTGCCGGCTTTTTAGAAAATGGCGAGTCGTCCTTGGAAGGAGCTTTGCGTGAGTGCGCAGAAGAGGCTAATGCCACGGTGATCAACCCACAATTATACGGTCTTTTCGATATCCCTCAGATTAGCCAAGTTTACGTATTTTATCGCGGCGAACTGGCCGAGCCTATATTCGGACCAAGCTCGGAGTCCTCGGAAGTCGCGCTATTTAATGAAGACAACATTCCTTGGGATGAGCTGGCCTTTCCGGTCATCGAGCTCGCTCTTAACTACTTCTTAGAGGATCGAAAAACAGGCCAGTTTATCGTCAAGCATGATGAGATTAGACGGCCGTGGAAAAGTCGGCGAACCGTATAGAGTTTTCTTGTTTAGGACTTGCCCCTGATCACCGATTTTAGTGTCCCTGCCAGATAAAAAAACCCCGCACCTTAGGTATGGGGTTTGAACTGTGACTATTACAACGGACCCATTAGAGCGCGCCGGCATGCTCCGCCAAGTATTCCGCAACACCAGCCGTGGTATCTTTCATACCTGCGTCACCGCGATTCCAACCTGCAGGACATACTTCACCGTGCTCAGTATGAAAACTCAGCGCGTCCACCATACGCAGCATCTCATCGACATTGCGACCAAGAGGCAGATCATTAACAACCTGATGACGAACGATACCTTCTTCATCGACCAGAAACGACGCTCGAAAAGCAACGCCAGCCTCAGGATGCTCAATATCGTAGGCCTGGCAGATTTCGTGCTTAACATCAGCAACTAACGTATATTTGACCGCGCCAATGCCGCCATCGTTAATCGCCGTATTACGCCAGGCATTGTGTGAGAACTGTGAGTCAATTGAAACTCCAATGACCTCAACACCGCGGCTTTGGAATTCTGCATAACGGTGATCAAATGCGATCAATTCGGACGGGCAGACAAAGGTGAAATCTAAAGGATAAAAGAAAATGACTGCTTTTTTGCCTTTAATGCTCTCTGCCAAGTTAAAATTTTCAATAATTTCGCCGCTTCCAGTTACTGCTGCTGCGGTAAAGTCAGGTGCTGACCTGCCAACTAATACACCCATTAAAGTGCTCCTGTGATTTATTTGTAAGGGAATGATAATACTCACAAATAGTCACACAGCCCCCCTCTATCAGCCAATAAAAATATTTTATCGTTCTAATAGGACGGGACTGAAAGCGACAATTCAGATGGCTCGGGTACAGGCAAGACGACCAAAAGTTAGGCGTCGCTAACTGTCTCCTCTTTGCCCTGATCGCCGAGAGCTTCATCAATCATCGGCTTTAACTCACCTTTGTCATGCATCTCGGTAATGATATCGCAACCGCCAACGAGCTCACCGCCAACCCAAAGCTGCGGGAAGGTCGGCCAGTTGCCATAGGCTGGCAAATTGGCTCGAATTTCAGGGTTAGTCAAAATATCCACATAGGCAAAGCGCTGACCACAGCCCATGAGCGCCTGCACGGTGCGCGAAGAAAATCCACATTGCGGCTGATTGGGTGAGCCTTTCATATATAGCAGCACTGAATTGTTTTCCACCTGCTCGCGGATAGTTTCCATAATGTCCATTGTTTCCGACCTCTAAAATATAATTGCTTTGAATCGCGTAATTTTACCTGTTTAAGTGCCAGTCTGACATAGCCGCAGATTATTTATTTCTTATAGCCGCTTAAATTAGTCTGCAGCCGCTTTATTTTTAGGAATGCAAATGAGAACGATTTGCATTTGCGTTAAGTTGTTATTATAGTGTACCCAACAACGTCATATTCACTTTTAAATTTACCGTTTTGGAAAAAACCAATGAACAAAAAGCTTGTTGCTCTATTGATTGGCCTGAACCTAAGCGCAGCAGCGCAAGCAGAAACTCCTAGCCTCGAAAAAATGTGGCAATTAATTCAGGATCAGCAGCAAGAAATTGCCAAGCTCAAAGGTCAGTTGCAAGAAACTGATATTAAGACGGAAGCGACTATCTCTGCAGTGGAGCGATTTTCAGCGAGTCCCGCGGCCTCTAAAAAGACAACTTTCGGCGGCTATGGCGAGGTTCATTACAATAATTTGGAAATAGACGACTCATCTAAAACCAAAGAAGCTATCGATTTTCATCGCTTTGTTATGTTTACCGGCCACCAATTCACTGACAGTATTCGCTTCTTCTCCGAACTAGAAGTCGAGCACAGCCTTTCTGGAGACGGCAACCCAGGAGAGGTTGAACTTGAACAGGCTTATATAGAATGGGATGCGACTGAAAATCTTACTGCCAAAGCAGGTCTATTTTTAATGCCCATTGGTATAATCAATGAAACGCATGAGCCCAACACGTTTTATGGCACCGAACGCAACAATGTTGAGAAAAATATTATTCCTGCAACCTGGTGGGAAGCTGGCGCCGCTATAAATGGTGATATCACCGAAGGTCTTAGTTATGACCTAGCCGCTCACTCTGGCCTGTATATTCCTGAAGGGAAATACAAGCCTAGAGATGGCCGTCAAAAGGTTGCCCAAGCCAAAGCGGACGACATGGCATTTACTGGACGTATTAAATATACGGCTATTCCAGGACTTGAACTTGCTGCTTCATTTCAGCATCAATCAGATGTGCGACAGGGTGAAGGGGTACCCATCGATGGAACACTTTTCGAAGCGCACATAGCTTGGAAGCGAGATAGTTTCCAACTGCGGGCACTTTATGCCCAATGGGATTTTGACGACGCCATTAACGCTACGGAAATGGGCGCTGATGAACAGACAGGACTTTATTTAGAGCCATCGTTCAAGCTCAATGAAAAACTGGGATTGTTTGCGCGCTACAGTGCGTGGGATAATACCGCAGCAAGCAATACGGATTCTGAGATCACTCAATTTGATGTAGGCATCAACTACTGGCTGCACCCCAATGTTGTGTTTAAGTTTGATTATCAAAATCAGGATGCTCCTGGAGAAAAAGGCTACGATGGGGTCAACTTGGGCTTAGGTTATTCTTTCTAATCAAATCGGTTTAAATGAATAAAAAAACACTAAAATCCCTGTTACTAATGGGCTCTGTGCTACTAACCTCTTTGACCTCACCACTGGTGATAGCCAAAGGGGTTTTTCAGTCTGGACCAGATTTTATTGCCGAGGTATTTCAGCAGCAGCCTAACGCAAAAGTACTTTGGTTAACGGACGATATTCGTGAAAATGCCAAAGTGATACTTGATCGACCGGTTATGGGATTGCGGGTCCGCTACCATCAATTTGATCTAACAACCGCGTGGATAATTGAAGAAATAGGCAAGGAGATGCCTATCACTATCGGAGTCGTTGTCACTGATAATCAAATCGCAAGGGTTAAAATCCTCGCTTACAGGGAAAGTCGTGGTGGTGAAGTGCGCTACCCCGCTTACACCAAACAGTATCTGGGCGCAGCTTTGACTGATAACCATAGATTGGACCAATCCATAGATGGTATTACTGGGGCCACATTATCAGTATGGGCAGTTAATAAGGTCGCCGCGTTAGCTTTGTATTATCATGCACAGGTGACCCAAGGTAGAGATTCCACTTGAAGATTGAAAAGTCGATTATTTTAAATTTACGCTGGCATCGCCGTATTGGCCTGTCACTTTTTTTAATGGTGATTTTTTTGGCGCTCAGCGGCTTTGCGTTAAATCACTCCGTCGGTTTAAAGCTCGGTAATAGCAAACTTTCAAGTGACTGGCTGCTATCTTGGTATGGCTTAGCACCCACCGCCAACGTTGGCTTTGAATTAAATTCAGGGAACTGGCTCTATCAGGCCGACGACAGTAAGCTTTTCTTAGATGACCAAGCAATAGTCCAGTGTATGCCACCACTGCTCTCTGCGGCTGAACTTGGACAGCAAATATTTGCGCTTTGTGACGATGCACTGGTTATGCTTACCTCTCAGGGTCAGTTGATAGAAAAGTTTACGCACCTTCAGGGCTTACCTGAGGATATTTCATCAATTACCGTGCACAGCAGTATGCTTTATCTGCATGGCATATCTAACGTCTTCGCTTTTGACGCCGACAGATTGACTGTAACACCCACCTCCATAATACTGCCGCCGAGCAATACTGCGCCCAGGCCACTGCCCGAGGCTTTAAAAGAATATTTGAAAGCCCAGGGGCTCAGTAGCAGTATCTCTTTGGAAACCCTAATATTAGATTTACACAGCGGTCGATTCTTCGGCGATGCGGGGGTATTATTTGTTGATATAGTCGGTGTACTGCTGTGCATTTTGGCTATTACCGGCCTCTGGGCATGGGTCAATCACCAGCGTTATCGCAAAGATCGGGGTTAGAACAGGCGCCTTGACTATAGCCGCTGGTTGCCAGCTCAAATAAACCGCGATACTATTTATCACGGAAATGATCCGTGGGCAGCCTAGCTGCCTTTTTTTATTTAGGTAGAAAGTGTTTTTACTAACTCATTAGTAGGAAATCGAGCAATCTTATGGCCACAGACGCATTAATGAATACCTACGGAACGCCAAGTATCGCGCTCGTTAAAGGCGAAGGCGTTTGGTTATGGGACGCACAGGATAACAGGTACCTCGACGCGCTCTCTGGTATCGCCGTTTGCGGGCTTGGGCACTCGCACCCCTCTGTGGCTAAGGCCGTCGCAGAGCAAGCCGGGTTACTGACGCATTGTTCAAACTATTTCTCCATTCCAAATCAGGAGATACTTGCCGACAAGCTCTGCGCTGCCTCTGGTATGAGCAATGTGTTTTTTAGTAACTCCGGCGCAGAAGCCAACGAAGCGGCCATTAAAATCGCCCGCCTCCATGGCCATAAAAAAGGTATCAAACTGCCTACCATTCTGGTCATGGACAACGCCTTCCATGGGCGCACGTTAGCAACATTGAGTGCTTCAGGCGGGCGCAGAGTGCAGGCAGGCTTTGAGCCACTAGTGCGAGGCTTTGCCCGTGCTGCCTTTGACGACATGGAATCACTCGCCACCGTCGCCGACAATAATCCCAGCATCTGTGCCCTCTTCGTCGAACCCATACAGGGTGAAGGCGGAATTCGCATGGCCAGCTCAGAGTACCTGCAACAATTACGTGAGTTTTGCGACCAACGCGGCTGGCTGTTAATGCTCGATGAAGTCCAAACAGGTAATGGCCGTACCGGCAAATATTTTTACTTTCAACACAGCGGCATAGTCCCAGATGTAGTGACCACATCAAAAGGCCTTGGCAATGGCGTACCTATCGGTGCCTGTCTAGCCCACGGCGAAGCCGCCAGGCTAATGCAGCCCGGCAATCACGGCTCAACCTTTGGTGGCAACCCGCTAGCCTGTGCCGCGGCGCTGGCCACTATTAATACCTTGCAAGATGAACATCTCAGTGAAAGAGCCGCGGTATTAGGCGACAGAATAATGGCAGGCTTTAAAACAGCCCTAGCTGGTGTAGAGCACGTAATTGAGATTCGCGGCAAAGGCTGCATGATAGGCATAGAACTAAACAAGCCCTGCAAATCATTATTTCCCGCAGCCATGGCCGCAGGCTTAATTATTAATGTCACGGCCGATACGGTGATCAGATTATTACCGCCGTTTATTATGACCGACGACGAAGCCGATCAGGTGGTTGCCATTCTTGCACCGCTTATCAAAGACTTTAAACAGGACTAACCCCTTATGGCGATTAGACATTTTCTTTCATTGCGTGATCTGAGCCCTGCGGAATTAGCCCAGGTAATCGACCTAGCCATAGAAATGAAAGCAGCCAAACGTGAAGGCCGCCAAGAACCCATTTTTAAGGGAAAAGTGCTGGGTATGATTTTTGAAAAGTCATCCACCAGAACACGCGTATCCTTTGAAGCCGGTATGGCACAACTAGGTGGCGACGCTATCTTTCTGTCATCAAATGATACCCAGTTAGGCCGCGGCGAACCCGTTGAAGATTCCGCTAGAGTCATCTCGCGCATGGTCGACATAGTGATGATCCGTACCCATGGCCAAGAGATCGTCGAACGCTTTGCGGCTAATTCTAAAGTGCCAGTGATCAACGCACTGACAGATGAATACCACCCCTGCCAGCTATTGGCCGACGTGCAAACATTTGTCGAACATCGTGGCTCAATCAAAGGCAAAACTGTTGCCTGGATTGGTGACGGCAACAACATGTGCAGTTCATGGATCAATGCCGCCATTCAGTTTGATTTCAAATTACAGATAGCTACGCCGGCTGGCTACGAACCCAATGCCGCCTTAGTCGCAGAAGCGGGTGATCGTGTAAGCGCCTCCAACGACCCCGTCAAAGCCGCAACAGGCGCAGACCTAGTCACCACAGATGTGTTTGCCTCAATGGGGCAGGAAGCAGAGCAAGAGGAGCGCCTAAAGCACTTTGCCGGCTTCCAAGTGAACCATACGCTCATGGCCCATGCCGCAGATAATGCCTTGTTTATGCATTGTCTGCCCGCCCATAGAGATGAAGAAGTCTCTGGCGAGTTAATGGAAGATGAAAATATTTCCGTGGTTTGGGACGAAGCAGAGAATCGTTTACACGCCCAGAAAGCATTGATGGTGTTCTTATTACAGGCTAGTCGTTAGCCCGAGAGGCACAGTATCGGTGCCTCCCCTGCCAACACCTAAGTATCTCAGCGGCTACCTTAAAGCGAAGTCCTAACAGACCTATAGGCGATAAACCTCAGCCATGGATATTAGCTATTTTATCACCTCAAGATGATATGGCCCCAGCCAACCGTAGTGCTTGCCACCTATCTTTAGATGATGCTTTGCAGAGGTTGCTGCGTCTCTGTTTGCGACAATGAATAGACTCGACTTATTATCCAAGGTCTCAATAACAACCGCGGTATACGCCTCAGTGTCGAATGCCACTTTGAGTGCAGCAATATTACTCTTTGGTGCGCAGGGGATTGGGCCGGTCGAGTTTGATAGGCAATGGCAAAGATATGTCGATATGACAGAAGCAAATCGACGTTGTGCATGGAGGTATGCAAAAGAAAGGCCCATGGGAAAATATACGCTGAGGCACTGAAAAGTGATAACACAGTATTTGTATATTACCTACTCGCCCATAGATACCAAATAGCCACTGGCGAATTAAAATAGGGTAAGAGCAGTTGGGTGGTACCTATCGAAGCAGAGAATCGCTTGCATGCGCAGAAAGCGCTGATGGTGTTTTTACTGGAAGCTAGCAAATAACGGCAACCCTATCTACTAGGTGCCCTCAATCTTGAAGTCTTTATGAAGCTGGCGCCAATGGTTGCTCAGGGCATGTTTATGGGCTTCATCCATAGGAAGTGTATTGAGGGCGGCAGGCCACAGCTCTCTCGCCTTGCTCAAGGTGTCATCCAAATGTGGCTTTACTGCCCGCCAAGGGATTCCCGATCGCACCGCCCAAGATTCAAAGTTTTTCATTGAGACTTCATACCACGCCTTCGTTTCTCCTAAATTCAGCGCATACTTAGTTTCGTTTTCGATATAAACCTTGGTTGTCACAATATCGTATGCAGGAGAGAGCCTCGGCGTGAATTTATCAGGGTATATAAGGCTCCAATTCTTAAGATGTGCGTCTCCATTCGCCAAAAGGATATTTACCAATAGACGCCTAGCGAACTGTTGGACATCCGCCAAGCCATCACCAGAGAAATCATAAATGACCTTGCCGATATTTTCATAATTGGCAGCCGAGTATTTTTCGTACGGGTATTTCACCAGAATCTGCGCGAAGTCTTCCATATGAATGCGCTGTTCACCGTTGCGATCAAACCGTTTGATCGCGAACGCTTTTTTCTCGTCAGGTAAGTTAATCGACGGTAAATCATCAAGCTGTGCCATCTCAACGAGTTTAATCTCAGGGATCTCAACACCAGCAAGCTCTGCTAGCGACATGGCGGTGTATTCATTAAGTGGTACAAATTTATGTTTGGTCGAGGGCGTTTTGATAATCCAGTCTCCCAACTCATCGCCCTTTGATAAATTATAGCGACCGTCTTTTTCCTTCATGGAAAACTTCATCTGGACGCCAGCCAGAGAAAACTTATTTTCCTGAATCACCTTATCGAACTTAACCGCCTTGGCATTTGCCTTCCCCTGAATACTCAACAGGTAATCAGGGACATCTTCAGGATCCATTGGGGCGGCCTTGATTGCGCCAGGTAAATCGTCACCGAGGTAGGAGAGAATGTGAAATTCATTATCAACATGCACCTTTAGACCCTGTGCAATTAACTCACGTAAAGAGCCTTCTAGCAGTAAGTTTGAAAGTACGGGATGCAACCTTTGGCTTCTTACCCACGGCTCAGCCATTAGCGTTTTCGCGCTCGGAAATTCGGGATGTGTAGTTAGACTAAATGTCGGGCGATCAGGATTACTTTTAAATTCCTCTGCAATACTCAATACATTGCGGCCATCCCTGAAACCTACAAGATGGCCCACGAGTGCGCCCTGTATTGTCAGCCTTAATACATTCACTTCATTAGCGTTGTCTGTACTCATTTTCCATCTCCTAGCAATCCTTGCCATGGGTCATCCGCTAACGATTTCTTATGGCCCTTGACCTTGAACCCTGACTCAGCAGACTTAGCGGTATCGTCCGCAAGCAGTGCACGCACGGCATTTAATTTTTCTTGTGGCACAAAGAGTAGTTCGCTTTTAAGCCCCTTCGCGATTAACTCAAGGGTATCAAGCCGTGGATTGCCTTTAGATTCCAAGCGCTGATATTGCTGACGCGATATTCCAACACGCAGCATCATGTCGTGCTGCTTAAGGGACAGCGCTAAACGGCGCTTTTTAATCTGTTCGAGTACTGATCGCATAATGAAACATAACCGTTGCTATTCACCAATAAGAAGCATTTTAGTTGCTATTATTAAATTTAGCAACATATGTGATTCTTTATGGTCGTTGTGGCTAAGTCTGGGAAACAGCGTCTTATATGTCTCTATTGTGGGGGCTAGCAGGATATTTCATTGGTATAGGATGAAGCAGGGACTGGCTTACAGTATTGATGCTGTTATTGATGGAAGCCGCAGTTTGTATCTACACATGCTATGGCCATAGATAAAGACTAACAGGTCAATGCCATCTCTAGTTACTTCAATGCCTTACCAAAATAAACTAGGGGAGTAGCGGACAACTACTTGGTAACGTAAACCACATCATCAATTTCATATTCCACATCGCCACTCGGCGCTTTCACAACCACAACATCACCAATCTCTTTGCTAATCATGGCGCGGGCTATGGGTGACTGGTAGGAGATTTTACCCTCTGGGACGCTGGCTTCGTCGTCACCCACTATGCGGTAAGTGACCTTGGCATCGGTGTCCATGTTGATCATGGTTACCGTTGAGCCAAAGATGACGCGATCGCCTTGGGGGATTTGGGAGATGTCCACTACCTGTGAATGAGACAGCTTGCTTTCGATGGCTTGAATGCGGCCTTCGGCAAAGCTTTGCTGTTCACGGGCGGCGTGATATTCGGCGTTTTCTTTTAAGTCGCCGTGCTCGCGGGCGGTGGCAATGGATTCGATAATACCGGGACGCACGACTTTAATTAGATGGTCTAATTCTGTGCGTAGGGCGGCTTCGCCCTCTACTGTCATTACGTCTTTTTGCATTAGATAATTTCCTTATGTAGCGACTGTAGGCTGCGCACTTTTATTCCACCTTCTACCGATCGACTAAATCCCAGGGCTTCGCAAACTGCACTGCCACCGGCCATGGTGGTGGTGTAATACACGCGATGCTGTTCGGCACTGGAGCGAATCGTCGAGGAGTCTGAGATTGCCTGACGCCCTTCTGTGGTGTTGACGATAAGGTCGATCTTATCACTCTTGATCATGTCAACGATATGGGGTCGACCCTCTTGCACCTTATTGACCAGCTGGACGGGGCTACCAGACTCTTCGATCATGGCGGCTGAGCCTTTGGTGGCGACTATCTTGAAGCCTAGGTCGTGAAACTTTTTGGCCAGAGCTGGTAGCTGTGATTTGTCGCGCTCGCGGACGCTAATAAACACCGTGCCTTTAGCCGGAATTTCGTCGCTGGCACCCAATTCTGCTTTGCCATAGGCTTCGGCAAAGGTTTCGCCTACGCCCATGACTTCACCGGTAGATTTCATCTCTGGCCCAAGTATGGGATCGAGTCCGGGGAATTTATTGAACGGGAATACGGCTTCTTTGACGCTGAAGTACGGCGGAATAATTTCTTTGGTGAAGTCCTGTGACTTAAGCGTCTGACCTACCATGCAACGAGCCGCTACCTTGGCGAGCGAGGCGCCAATGCACTTTGATACAAAGGGCACGGTTCTGGAGGCACGAGGGTTTACTTCGATCACATAGATCCTGCCGTCTTGCAGTGCTAGCTGCACGTTCATGAGTCCGCGCACGCCTAACTCTACTGCCATTTTGCGACAGACTTCGCGCATATCATCCTGAATATCTTCGCTGAGACTGTAGGGCGGCAGTGAACAGGCCGAGTCACCGGAGTGAATGCCGGCCTGCTCGATGTGCTGCATGATTGCGCCAATGACGACTTGCTCGCCATCACTGACTGCGTCCACGTCCATCTCGATGGCGTTGGGCAGGAAGAAGTCGAGTAGCACTGGGCTGTCGTCTGACACCTGCACAGCTGTCTTCATGTAATGGCGCAACTCATCTTCTTTGTAGACTATTTCCATAGCGCGGCCACCCAGTACATAGGAGGGACGCACAACCAGCGGATAGCCAATTTCTTTGGCTAGCTCTACGGCCTGATCTGGGCTGCGTGCTGTTGCGTTGCGGGGTTGCAACAGGCCGAGCTTCTCGATCATTTGCTGGAAGCGTTCGCGGTCTTCTGCACGGTCGATGGCGTCTGGGGTGGTGCCGACAATGGGCACACCAGCTGCTTCGAGGGCACGGGCAAGTTTGAGTGGCGTCTGGCCACCGAACTGTACGATCACGCCTTTGGGTTTTTCTACACGCACAATTTCGAGAACATCTTCTAATGTGACAGGTTCGAAGAACAGTCGATCTGAGGTGTCGTAATCGGTGGAGACGGTCTCTGGGTTGCAGTTGACCATGATAGTTTCGTAACCGTCTTCGCGCATGGCGAGTGCTGCATGTACACAGCAGTAATCAAATTCGATGCCTTGGCCTATTCTGTTGGGGCCGCCACCTAAGATCATTATCTTGTCTTTGTTGCTGGGCCGCGCTTCACATTCCTCTTCATACGTCGAGTACATATAAGCTGTGTCGGTCGCAAACTCGGCCGCGCAGGTATCAACGCGCTTATACACGGGGTGCAAATTAAAGCCATAGCGCACCTCGCGCATTTCGGTTTCACTGCAGCCCAGAATATCTGCCAGACGACGATCGGCAAAGCCTTTGCGTTTAAGCCCGTAGAGCACCTGCTCAGTAAGGTCGTCAAGCGCAGTACCCTGCAAGCTCAGCTCATCTTTTATGATGTCTTCAATCTGCACCAGAAACCAACGATCTATCTTGGTGATGGAAAAAATCTCTTCTACGCTCATACCCTGACGGAAACCGTCAGCGACATACCAGATACGATCTGGCCCCGCCACTGCAAGTTGATGCATTAACACCGCGGGGGCGTTTTCGTCGTCTAGATCGAGTATAGGGTCAAAGCCCGCCACACCCACCTCGAGTCCACGCAATGCCTTTTGCATAGACTCTTGGAACGTACGACCAATTGCCATCACTTCTCCTACAGATTTCATCTGCGTGGTTAGACTCTGGTCTGCCTGGTCAAACTTCTCAAAGGCAAATCGAGGAATCTTAGTGACGACATAATCGATACTTGGCTCGAAGGATGCTGGGGTAGCACCACCGGTGATTTCATTGTGCAATTCGTCGAGGGTATAGCCGATGGCTAGCTTAGCGGCCACTCTGGCAATCGGAAAGCCCGTTGCTTTAGACGCCAGGGCTGAGGACCGAGATACCCTTGGGTTCATCTCAATAACAATGAGGCGACCATCTTCTGGGTTAACCGCAAACTGTACGTTGGACCCGCCGGTTTCTACGCCGATCTCTCGCAATACCTTGATCGAGGCATTACGCATGATTTGATATTCTTTGTCGGTCAGGGTCTGCGCTGGGGCTACGGTGATAGAGTCGCCGGTGTGAATGCCCATGGGGTCGAGGTTTTCGATGGCGCAGACGATGATGCAGTTGTCTTTGCGATCACGAACCACTTCCATTTCAAACTCTTTCCAACCGATTAGGGACTCGTCAATCAGTAACTCATTGGTTGGTGACAGATCGAGGCCACGACGGCAGATCGTTTCAAATTCTTCGCGGTTGTAGGCAATACCACCGCCGGAGCCACCCATGGTAAATGAGGGGCGAATAACGCAGGGGAAACCAAAGCGGTCGGAGACCTGAATGGCTTCTTCTAAGCTGTGGGCGATGCCAGAATTGGGCGTATCTAGGTCAATGGCTTTCATGGCCTTGTCAAAGCGCTCGCGATCTTCGGCTTTATCAATGGCATCGGCATTGGCGCCAATCATCTCTACGCCAAACTCTTCGAGTACGCCGTGCTTAGCGAGATCCAGGGCACAGTTCAGTGCCGTCTGACCACCCATGGTGGGCAGCAAGGCGTCTGGGCGTTCCTGCTCGATGATGCGGGCTACAGTGCGCCATTCAATGGGCTCAACATAGGTGGCGTCAGCCATGGCCGGATCAGTCATGATTGTTGCCGGGTTGGAGTTAACCAGAATTACTCTAAAGCCTTCTTCGCGAAGCGCTTTACAGGCCTGGGCTCCGGAGTAGTCAAACTCACAGGCCTGACCAATAATAATTGGGCCAGCACCTAATATGAGGATGCTTTTTATGTCAGTTCTTTTGGGCATGTCGTCTCCGCAAGCGCCTAGCGTTTGGCTTCCATTAATTCGATAAAGTGGTCAAACAGCACTGCTGCTTCATGAGGGCCAGGGCTGGCTTCAGGGTGACCTTGAAAACTAAAGGCCGGTTTATCTGTGCGATGAATACCCTGTAAAGATCCATCAAATAGGGAACGATGAGTCGCAATTAGGTTAGCAGGCAGGCTAGTTTCATCGACCGCAAAACCATGGTTTTGACTCGTTATCATTACTAGGTTCTTGGCAATATCCTCAACCGGATGATTGGCGCCATGGTGACCAAACTTCATCTTCGCGGTTTTGGCTCCGGAGGCCAACGCTAAAAGCTGATGACCCAAACAGATACCAAAGACAGGAATCTCAGTTTCAAGAATCTCAGCAATCGCCTGAATGGCATAGTCACAAGGCTCTGGATCGCCGGGACCATTGGACAGAAATACGCCGTCTGGGTTCATCGCCAAAACTTCTGCGGCTGAGGTCTGTGCTGGAACAACCATCAGCTCGCAACCGCGATCGACAAGCATTCGCAGAATGTTGCGTTTCACGCCATAATCGTAGGCAACAACTTTGTATTGGGTGGTAGTTGGGTCCTGACGCCTGTGGCCAATTCCCAGTTGCCAACTGTGCTCAGCCCATTGATAGCTGTTGTCGGTGGTGACTTCTTTCGCCAGGTCCATACCTTTGAGACCAGCGAATGCACGCGCGGCGGACAGCGCCTGGTCATCGCTAATGTCCCCAGCCATAATGCAACCGTTCTGAGCACCAGATTCACGCAGTATACGAGTCAACTTGCGGGTATCAATGTCGGCTATACCAAGAATACCGTTTTCTTTTAGGTAATCATCGAGATTTTGTTGGCTGCGAAAATTTGATACCAGTAGCGGTAAATCTCGAATGACCAAGCCTGCTGCCCAGATTCGATCAGATTCTTCATCTTCCTTATTCACACCGACATTGCCGATATGGGGGTAAGTAAGCGTAACGATCTGGCGAGCATATGAGGGATCAGTGAGAATTTCCTGATATCCCGAAAGGGCTGTGTTAAAGACGACTTCACCAACAGAGAGCCCATCTGCTCCAATTGCAGTGCCCCTGAAAATCGTTCCGTCTGCTAGCGCAAGTACGGCTTCCCGGCGAGTCTGGGAAATCACACAACCTCCTAAATAGTTAATCACAAAAATCCGAATAGTACCGCAGTCACCGGTGAATATTTGCAAAAAAGCGAGATGAAACTCATCGTCTCATCTCGCTTTTATAGAATATTCTGCTGTGGCCTAACCTCTCGGAACGAGACCGCTTAGTGTAGCGGTGTTAGGAGAGCATTGTATGGAAGAAGCCCTATTGTGTCCATCACTGTCGGTTAAAAATTTACCTCTTTAACGCAGGCCAAGAACGTCTTGCATGTCAAAGAAACCAGACTCTTTGTCCTCCAACCAAATGGCGGCGCGGACTGCTCCGCGTGCAAAGGCCATTCGACTAGACGCCTTGTGCGTGATCTCTATCCGCTCGCCATCTGCGGCAAACAGCACGGTATGATCACCCACTATGTCTCCTGCTCGCACGGTGGAAAAGCCAATAGTTTGGCGATCTCTAGGGCCAGTTTGGCCCTCACGACTGTATACAGCGACGTCTTTTAAATCACGCCCAAGGGCTCCGGCGACAGACTCACCAAGCGACAGCGCTGTCCCAGAGGGCGCATCAATTTTGTGCCTATGGTGGGCTTCGCTAATTTCGATATCGACATCGTCACCAAGCACTGATGCCGCAAGTTCGGCGAGCTTAAACACAAGGTTGACACCCGTGGCGTAATTAGACGCCATACACAGTGCACTGCTCTGGCTGGTCTCTTTAATCTGTTGCAATTGTGATTGGTCGAGTCCGGTGGTGCCGATGACCATTTTCTTACCATGGACAGCACAAAATTTGGCGTTCGCTGCAGTAACAGCAGGCATACTGAAGTCAATGAGCACATCAAACTCAGCGGCATTGTCTAACGAGCCTACCACCGCCAGATTATTGCGTCCAATACCGGCTAGCTCGCCGGAATCAATGCCGATTAATTGGCTGTCTGGACGCTCCAGGGCCGCCGTTAACTCGACCCCCTCGGTAGCCAATATCGCTTCGATCAAGGTTTTACCCATGCGGCCGCCTGCGCCGGTTATTGCAATGTTAATCATGGTTAAACTTCCTTTATTCACATTTTAAGATCAACACCTTACTCTCAACCGGTTAAGTTATCGAAGAATTTCTTGACCCCATTAAACCAGCTCTCGGTACGGGGAGAATGTTTACTTTTTCCCGCTAGGCTCTTATCAAACTGTTGGAGTAAGTCTTTTTGTTCTGCACTGAGATTGATTGGCGTTTCAAGAATAACTCTGCACAGCAGGTCACCCGTTGCGCCGCCGCGGACTGGAGCAACGCCTTTACCTCGCAAGCGAAACAACTTACCACTTTGCGTCTCAGCTGGGATTTTTAATTTCACCTTGCCAGATAGCGTTGGAACACCCAGTTCACCCCCTAACCCTGCCTGAGCAAAACTAATCGGCACCTCACAGTGCAGGTTAGCGCCGTCGCGCACGAATATAGCATGGTTGCGAACATGCATTTCTACATACAGGTCACCATTAGGACCACCCTGAGGACCGGCTTCACCCTTGTCCGCCAAGCGAATACGATCTCCGGTGTCCACGCCCGCAGGAATCTTCACCGACAAGGTTTTGCGCTCTTCTTTAACCCCCTGACCATGACATTCGCCACAGGGATCAGAAATCATCTGGCCTCGACCGCGGCATTTGGGGCAGGCCTGCTGTACCGAGAAAAATCCTTGCGACATACGCACCTGACCAGCACCACCACAGGTGGTACAGGATACAGGCGAGGAACCCTTGCGGGCACCGGAACCGTCACAGGGCTCACATTGGCTCATGGTGGGCACATCAATTTGTACGGTCTTGCCTTTTACGGCATCTTCTAAATCCAACTGTAAGTCGTAGCGCAAGTCAGACCCGCGCGCCGGCCCTGCACGACCTCGACCACCTCCGCTGCCACCAAAAATATCTCCAAAGACGTCGCCGAAAACATCGCTAAAGCCAGCGCCACCGCCACCGCCACCGCCAGCATTACCATCCACGCCAGCATGGCCAAAGCGGTCGTAGGCCGCTTTTTTGTCTTCATCACCCAGAATTTCGTAAGCTTCTTGAGCTTCTTTGAATTTCTCATCCGAGT
>Ga0222630_1000012_pt1 | contig 91097 bp, 92 predicted proteins | sample AntAcemetagenom3_FD_179842 | JGI IMG/M metagenome (GOLD analysis project Ga0222630, IMG submission 179842) | Saline water microbial communities from Ace Lake, Antarctica - #3 | ecosystem: Environmental > Aquatic > Non-marine Saline and Alkaline > Saline | place: Antarctica: Ace Lake | collected...
TCAGGTGAGGCAATTCTGGCACTCGTATTGCGTGAGTGCTAATTCGTTCGATACAGTTGTCCTAGCACTCGAAGAGTGAGTGTGCTAACCCAAGTCTCAGAAAGAGGTCAACCGTGTCGGTCTCCATTAAACCGCTCGAAGATCGCATCGTGATCAAGCAGGTCGAAGCAGAGCAGACCACTGCTTCTGGTCTTGTCATTCCTGATACCGCTAAAGAAAAGCCTCAGGAAGGCGAAGTCATCGCTGTTGGACCGGGTCGTTTCGACGACAACGGCAACCGCGTTCCCATGGATGTTGCCGTGGGTAACGTCGTCTTGTATTCCAAGTACGGCGGAACCGAAGTTAAGTTTGGCGCGGACGAGTACCTCGTCCTCTCGGCTCGCGACGTGCTCGCAGTCGTGGAACGCTAACCACCATCACTACAACACCAGAAGGCCCGCACACTGTGCGGGCCTTCTGGTGTTAAACCCTTGAGGTCGGGTATAGCCTTTGGCGGTGGATGATCCCCAGCAGGTTCGCAAAGGGTTCCTAGCGGCGCTTGCCGCCTACGGGCTCTGGGGGTTGCTTCCCGCCTTCTTCGTCGCCTTAGACCCGAGTGGTCCGGTGGAAATTTTGGGCTGGAGAATTGCGTTATCCCTGGTATTTTGCCTGGGGATTCTGATGTTTTTGCGGCGGGTTCGGGTGACCTTAGGGTTGCTGAAAAATCCAGCGCTACGGGGCCTTTCCGCGATTGCGGCGGCGCTCATTCTGGTGAATTGGTCTGTCTATGTTTATTCGTCCCTGAACGCCTTCATTGTGGAAGCGGCCCTCGGATACTTCATTAACCCCCTTATTACGGTGGCGTTGGGGGTGGTGGTTCTCAAGGAGAAACTGCGTCCGCTGCAGTGGGTGTCGCTCAGTCTGGCCTTGGCTGCCGTAGTGGTGTTGGCTGTGGGGTACGGCTCTGTACCGGTTATATCGCTGACCCTCGCCTTGTCTTTTGGTTTCTACGGGTTTGTTAAGAACCGGATGGGTCCTCGGGTGAAGTCGGTGGACAGTTTGACTCTAGAAACCCTCTGGTTGAGCCCGATTGCTATTGGACTACTCGTGTGGGTGGCACTGGGGGAGGGGTTGACTCTTGGCACTTTGGGGGTAGCTCACACGGTGCTGTTGTTGGCTGCGGGAGCAGTCACGAGCATCCCGTTACTCTTTTTCGGAGCTGCAGCTCGGCGGTTACCGCTCTCCATTATGGGGCTGATGCAATACATCGCCCCGATCATGCAGTTTTCTTTTGGGGTCTTTATTATGGGCGAGCCCATGCCGCTCGAGAGGTGGCTGGGATTTGCTTTGGTGTGGTTTGCTTTGGCCCTTTTGAGCGTTGACGCGCTGAACTCACATCGCAACCGGTTGCCGCGGCCGACCGAAACTCCCTAATTTCCACCGGTCACACGGGAGTAGACGGGCCAGTATGTTACACGGATGTGATGTAATCAGCTTGTTACCGAAACAATTTGCGCCTAGATTAGGCTTTTGTGGCTGTGCGTCAGCGTGGCCACTTTTTCCATACACATAATCATAAAAGGAGCATCATGAGCGTACTTTCGAAGGCAGGGAGTGGTTTTGCCATTCTTGCTGCCTCAGCGCTAGTGCTCAGCGGCTGTGCAGCCGCTGACGATGAGGCCGCGACTCCCGCAGAGGACGACACTACGTCGGCCGTTGTTGAGTCCTTGGCTCTCAAGATCGGTACGGCTCTGCCCGTCACCGGTAACCTCGCATTCCTCGGCCCCCCCGAAGAAGCTGGTGTGCTTTTGGCACAGGCAGACATTAATGCTGCCGCTGCTGGAATCGACCTGGAAGTTGTCCTCGGAGACTCCGGTGACACAGACAACAAGGCTTACGAGACCGAAATTCCTCGTCTGCTGAACGAAGGCGTCTCCGCAATTGTCGGTGCTGCTTCGTCTGGTGTGTCCCTTCAGTTCATCGATCAGGTGACCAAGGAAGCTGGCGTGATTCAGATTTCGCCCGCCAACACCTCCCCCACCTTCACTGACTACGACGACGATGGGCTGTACTTCCGGACCGCTCCTTCTGACGTCTTGCAGGGTGAAGTTCTCGGAAACTTGCTCGCTGCTGATGGTCACGAGACTGTCGCCATGATCGTCATCAACGACGCTTACGGCACCGGACTCCGCGACTACGCCACTTTGGCGTTCGAAGCAGCAGGTGGATCTGTTGTGGCAACCCCGTCTTACAACGTGGGTGACACCAACTTCACCTCGCAGATCAACGAGATGCTCGCTGAAGACCCCGACGCCATTGTCGTCTTGGCCTTCGACGAGACCAAGACCATCGTTCCCGCGCTGATCGATGCAGGCTTCAGCAACTCTGGCCTGTACTTCACCGACGGTAACCTCGCTGACTACTCGGCTGACTTTGAAGCCGGACTCATCGAAGGTTCCAAGGGAACTCTCCCCGGTCCTCCTGCCGACACCATTTCCGATGACTACAAGACTCGTGCAAACGAATTGTGGATCGCTAACGGTGGCGAAGAGCTGACCTCATGGGCATACAGCACCGAGTCGTATGACGCGGTTGTTCTCCTCGCACTTGCTGCTTTGGCTGCAGGGTCCACGGACTCCGCTGCAATGGCTGCCAAGATGTCTGAGGTTTCTGGATACACCGGCGGTGGCACCAAGTGTGGCACCTTCGCTGAGTGTGCAGAAATCATCAACGGCGGCGGAGTTGCTGACTATGACGGTCTTTCCGGTGGAATCGCCCTCAACGAGGCCGGTGACCCCACGGAGACCGCAATCGGTATCTACCAGTTCGACGCTGACAACCGTCCTCAGACCTACCAGGGCTAAGAACGATCAGCGCGTAACGTCTGTTACGACACTGTGGGGCTCGAGCATTAGCTCGGGCCCCACAGCCGTTTAACGCACTCTTCTCTCATCCGTCCCACCAGTGAGCGGTGGCACTGAGGCACGCTTACCCCTCTAACACCTCGCACACCAACAGATAACGCCCCCAGCGGGCGCTGAGGGCGTTAGGAAGCTTCTGGTGTGGCCTAGTCGGCGCCGAGGTTACCCAGGTAGAGGCTGATGACTTTCTCGTCGTTCAAGAGTTCACGCCCGGAACCGGTGTAAGCGTCAGTACCCTGATCGAGAACGTAGCCTCGGTCGCAAATCTGCAGGCAACGCCGTGCGTTCTGCTCCACCATGATGGTGGTCACGCCGGCCTGGTTGATTTCGGATACCCGGATGAAAGCCTCATCCTGACGAACCGGGGAGAGACCCGCGGAGGGCTCGTCTAAGAGAAGAATTGAGGGGTTCATCATGAGTGCCCGCCCCATGGCCACCATTTGGCGTTCACCGCCGGAGAGCGACCCCGCGCGCTGTTTGAGACGGGCGCCAAGCTCCGAGAAGAGCCCGGTGACAAGCTCCAAACCCTCTTTGAACATTTCAGGTTTTTGAAAAACCCCCATTTGGAGGTTTTCTTCAATTGTCAGGCTGGGGAAAACATTGTCGTTTTGGGGGACAAACCCCACACCTTTGGCGACAAGCTTGTTAGCTTTGAGTCCGGTAATATCTTCGCCATTCAAGAAAATTCCGCCTTCGCGGACATTCACCTGGCCAAAAATTGCTTTAAGAAGCGTTGACTTACCGGCACCGTTGGGGCCAATAATTCCGATCAATTCGCCTTTGTTGGCCACCAAGTTACATCCGTTGAGAATGTTTACGCCGGGGAGGTAACCGGCGTGAACATCTTTGACCTCGATGACGGGGGTTGTATCGGCCATTACTTGCTGCCCTTTCCAGATTCGTCACCGTGGAGTTTGTCAAAGAGTGCAGCGGCGGCCGCGGCAGCATCGCCTTCAATGCGGCCGGTGACCACGCCGAGATCAACTTCTTGGTGACTTCCCAAGTAAGCGTCGACCACCGCAGGGTTCTTCATGACATCGTTGGGTGGCCCTTCAGCAATGACAGCACCTTCGGCCATGACGACGACCCAGTCCGCGATGTGGCGAACCATATGCATGTCGTGCTCGACAAAAAGCACGGTCATGCCTTGGGTCTTCAAATCAAGAATGTGCCCCAGCAGCGACTCTGTGAGGGCGGGGTTCACTCCGGCCATAGGTTCATCGAGCATCACCAGCGTGGGGACAGACATCAGGGCACGGGCCATTTCCAAAAGTTTCCGTTGCCCACCTGAAAGGCTTGCGGCAAACTCGTCCTTCAGCTTCACGAGTTTGAACCGCTCCAATAACTCCAGAGCGCGGGATTCAATCTCCGCATCCTGTTTCTTCCAGAGGAAGGGAAACAGAGAGGGCAGAATCTTCTCACCGCGCTGGTCCTTTGCCCCCAACTTCATGTTGTCCATGACCGTGAGTAGACCGAGGGCCTTCGTCAACTGGAAAGTGCGAACCTGACCCATCTGCGCCACTTTGAAGGCCGGGACGCCGGCAAGCCTTTCACCATCGAAAGACCAAGTCCCGGTGTCGGGCGTATCAAAACCGGTCATGAGGTTAAAGAGCGTGGTTTTCCCGGCACCGTTGGGACCGATGAGCGCGGTGATGGCGCCGCGCGGAATTTCTAGGTGCTCCACGTTCACGGCCGTTAGTCCACCAAAAGTCCGAGAAACGTGGTCAATCACCATGATGGGGTCAACTTTGGCAACACCGGGAGTGGCCTCACCAACATGAAGCCCTGTGGTTTTCTCCGGCGTGGGGAGTGCTGAGCTACTACTTGACAAAGGTCAACTCCTTTTTGTCGCCGAGGATTCCTTGCGGACGGAAAATCACAATCAACATGAGACCTATGCCGACGAGGACGAACCGCAAGGCGCCCGCCTGTGCGGAGGTGAAGTCACCAAGAGCGCCAATCGCCACCAAACCGGGGAGGAAGGACCCGAGGAAAGCTTGAAGCACCCAAAAGATGAGAGCTCCAAGGAGGGGGCCAAATACTGTGGCAGCACCACCCAGTAGGAGGGCCGTCCACACAAAGAAGGTCAGCGAGGTGATGAACACCCCGGGGTTAGTGGAGGAGGGGAGCACATAAACAATGCCGGCAAGCCCACCAAATACGCCACCCACAATCAAGGCCTGCATTTTGTAGGCGAAGACGTTTTTACCCAACGCACGGACAGCGTCCTCGTCCTCGCGGATACCTTTGATGACGCGACCCCACGGACTGTTAATCAGCCTCCAGAGCAACAGTGCGCAGAGTGCTAGGAGTATCGCCCCAAAGACCAGGACCCAGAGCTGATTAGCCGTGTACTGCCACGGGCCAAAACCATAGTCACCGTCCGGAAAGGGGTTGATGGAGCGGAAACTGTCCTGGAACCCGGACAATCCATCAGCAGAGCCCGTTACGGGTTGCCACGCTTGTGAGGTGAACAGTAGCCGAGCAATTTCTGCAGACCCAATTGTCACAATCGCTAGGTAGTCACCCCTCAGCCGCAGCGTCGGAATTCCCAGCAGGATCGCGAAAAGAATGGAGGCAACAATTCCCGCGATCATCGCCGCCCACCACGGGAACCCGAAGGTCAACGTTGAGATGGCGTACCCATAAGCGCCAACAGCCATGAACCCCGCGATACCGAAGTTCAGCAAGCCCACAAAACCAAAGTGCATCGCAAGCCCCAGAGCCGCCAAGGCAAAAGCCATTGTGGCGGGGCTCAGCATTGACGCCGCCGTGTTGGTGAAGATTGATCCCCAGTCCATGGTTTTGCCCCTTAACCTATTCGCTCTTTCCGACCCAAGATGCCTTGGGGACGGAACATCAGAATCACAATCATGACGACCAAAGCGCCCACATACTTCAAGTCTGAGGGGATGAAAAGCGCCGAAGTTTCAATCAGCACGCCCACGATGATTGCTCCAACAAGGGCTCCAAACGCTGTTCCGAGACCACCTAAAACGCCGGCGGCAAAAATGAACAACAAAATCTGTGTTCCCATATCCCAGCGGATTCCCGGACGGAAGTAGGCCCACATCACACCGGCGAGGGCTGCGAGACCAGAAGCGGCAATCCACACGACGCGAATTACTTTGTCGACGTCGATACCTGAAGCCGAGGCAAGCGCGGCGTTATCGGAGACTGCGCGGGTGGCTTTACCAATCTTTGTGTTCGTCAACCACCACGCAAAAATGATGATGACGATCAAACTTATTCCCATACTGATGAGGTCGACAATGCCGAGCGACACAGTCCTAAAGAGCTGAATCTCACCTGTCCCGCTCGAGTAGGGAAGCTGGGCGGTGTCACCGCCAATAAAGAATTGGAACATGTATCGGACACTCAATGAGAGTCCAATACTGACAATCATGAGTTGGACAATTCCCATTCGACGATCGCGAAGGGGTTTCCACAGTCCAGAATCCATCGCCCAACCGGATGCGCCACCCAACAAGACAGCACCGGGAATGGCGAGCCAGAACGGCACTCCAAAGCTCACCAACATCAGCGCCATGATTGCGCCAAAGGTCACCATTTCACCGTGGGCAAAGTTGGGGAGAGCGGTGGTACCAAAGACCAGGGAGAGTCCGATGGAGGCAAGACCGAGGAGCAACCCGAAGTTCAAGCCATCAAAAAGTCTCATCATGAACTGGTCAAAAACACTGATGGTATTTCGGGGACCCTCACCGATGAAGAAGTTCTTAACTACAGTCCCGGTTTGCCCAAACGTCACGTCCTGTTGGGCTCCGCCCTCGAGGACAGAGATACCTTCGGGCAACGTGTCTTCGATGAGGGTGACCGTGTAAGTGCCTTTTTCGGGGACGCCAACGGCCCATTTTCCTTCAGCGTCGGTGACGACCTCGGCTTGATAGCCGTTGCCTTCGACAACGATCTGAACATTGGCGAGAGCATCACCCTCGTTTTTGATATTTCCCACGATGGTGTCGGAAAATTCGTCCCCCACCGTGTCAGCGAGTGCGGGCTGAGCAGCAAAAACGCCGAAGAACGCTAAGACCACAATGAGAAACGACATCATGATGCGTTTCCCCCCGGCAAAATGAAGGGAGCTCGTTGTGTTCACAGGGCCTCCGGATTATCGGAACGGGGTCTGGTGGAGGTTCTCACCTTCGCATCTTCCTTGACGCTCAGTTTATTCATTTTGTCACTTCACAGAAGAGGGGGGTTTTAGCCAGTGCGACCATTATGCCCAGGTGTGGCCACCAGGTCTAACCGGTTACGATATAACGCAACACAATTGTGAGGTTCAACGGGCCTGAAAAGGCTGAAAAGTGGAGATTTTGATGGCAGAAGAAAATCCGTTTGGATTCATCGGATTGACCTACGACGATGTGATGTTGTTGCCCGGCCACACCGATGTTATTCCGAGCAGTGCCAATACTTCTTCCCAGCTGACCAAAAGAATTTCTGTGGCGACCCCGGTGGTGTCTTCGGCGATGGACACGGTTACCGAGGAGCGGATGGCGATCGCGATGGCGCGCCAGGGTGGGCTCGGAATCCTGCACCGTAATCTCTCGATTGAGGATCAAGCCACCGCGGTTGACAAAGTGAAACGCAGCGAATCGGGCATGATCACCAACCCTGTAACGATCACCCCAGAGGCAACGGTCGCAGATGTCGATGCGCTGTGTGCCACCTTCCGGGTGTCCGGTGTTCCCGTGGTCACCGGGAATGGACTGTTGGTGGGAATTATCACCAATAGGGATATGAGATTTGTTCCCCGCGAGAAAGCCAGCACCACTCTGGTGAAAGATGTGATGACCCATGAAGGGCTCATTACAGGGGTGGAAGGGATGCCCGGCGAGGAAGCCCTGGCCATTTTTGCCAAACACAAGATTGAGAAACTTCCTCTCGTGGATCAGCAGGGCCGACTCACGGGGTTAATTACGGTCAAGGATTTTGACAAGAGTGAAAAGTATCCACACGCCACCAAGGATGCTGGAGGCCGTCTTCGGGTGGGAGCGGCCATGGGGTTCTTTGGCGACGCGCTTGATCGAGCCGGCGCTCTGCGGGACGCGGGAGTTGATGTTCTGGTGGTGGACACCGCCAATGGTGACTCGAAAGGGGTGCTCGATATCATCCGAGCGCTGAAGAAAGATAAAGCCTTCTCTGCCATTGACGTCATCGGGGGAAACATTGCCACCCGGTCGGGTGCACAGGCCATCATCGACGCCGGTGCGGATGCCATCAAGGTGGGGGTTGGTCCAGGATCAATTTGCACCACCCGGGTTGTTGCTGGGGTGGGTGTCCCTCAAATTACCGCCGTCTATGAGGCTTCCCTCGCTGCGAAGGACGCCGGAGTTCCCGTCATCGCGGATGGTGGTTTGCAGTACTCCGGAGACATCGCAAAAGCTCTCGTTGCCGGTGCCGACACGGTCATGCTGGGGTCACTGTTGGCGGGCACTGATGAGAGCCCGGGGGACCTCATCTTTGTGAACGGAAAACAGTTCAAGAGCTACCGGGGTATGGGGTCACTTGGCGCCCTCCAAACTCGGGGCACCAAGACGTCCTATTCGAGGGATCGCTACTTCCAAGCGGATGTCCCGAGCGATGAGCAGCTAATTGCCGAAGGTATTGAAGGCCAAGTTCCCTACCGAGGTCCGGTGTCTTCGGTCGTGTATCAACTCATGGGTGGTCTGCGCCAGTCCATGTTCTATACCGGGGCAGCCACTATTGAAGAGCTCAAAAAACGCGGCAAATTTGTTCGCATCACACCGGCCGGCCTCAAAGAGTCACACCCCCATGACATCCAAATGGTGGTGGAGGCCCCCAATTATCGCCGTTAGAGGGCGCGAAAGGCGTATGCCGTGAATGAAGTAGAAATTGGTCTGACCAAGCGAGCCACCCGAGGTTATTCTTTGGATGATGTCGCGGTGATCCCCTCTCGGCGAACACGGGACCCCGAAGATGTGAGCCTCGCCTGGACGATTGATGCGTTTACGTTTGACACCCCAGTGATTGCGGCACCCATGGATTCGGTGATGTCCCCCGCCACCGCGATTGCGCTGGGGCACCAGGGAGGACTGGGAGTACTGAACCTCGAAGGTTTGTGGACCCGGTATTCCAACCCCGAGGCGGTCTATCAAGAAATTGCCTCCTTCGCAGAGGGTGAAGTCACCAGAGGCCTGCAAAGAATCTATGCCGAGCCGATTAAGGCGGAACTGATTACGGAGCGCTTGCAGGAAATCCGCGAAAGCGGCGTTCCCGTGGCGGGAGCCCTCAGTCCACAACGCACCAAAGAGTTTCACGAAACAGTGGTGAAAGCGGGTGTTGACCTTTTTGTGATCCGGGGAACCACGGTGAGCGCGGAACATGTCAGTAAAAATCGTGAACCCTTGAACCTCAAAGAGTTCATATATGAATTGGATGTTCCGGTAATTGTGGGGGGAGCTGCCACCTACACAGCCGCGCTGCACCTCATGCGAACTGGCGCTGCCGGGGTATTGGTGGGCTTTGGCGGCGGTGCCGCCTCCAGCACCAGGGCATCGCTTGGCATCCACGCGCCGATGGCGAGCGCCATCTCCGATGTGGCCAGTGCCAGGCGCGACCACCTGGAAGAATCTGGCGGCCGTTATGTCCACGTCATCGCGGATGGTGGCCTCGGTCGCAGTGGCGATATCGTCGCAGCAATTGCTACCGGTGCTGACGCCGTGATGCTCGGATCGACGCTTGCCAGGGCTTCCCAAGCACCGGGGTTGGGATGGCATTGGGGACCAGAGGCACACCACTCGACCATGCCCCGGGGCTACCGCGCCTATGTGGGCGAAGGGGGAAGCTTGGAGGAAGTCCTGCATGGCCCAGCCCACTCGGCGGATGGTCGGACCAACCTGATGGGGGCGCTGCGACACTCGATGGCGACCTGTGGTTACTCCGATCTTAAAGAATTCCAGCGCGTCGATGTTGTGATCCAGTCCTAGATACCCATCTCACCTTCAGCCCCGCGCTTTAGTCTGACAACATCATGACCAAACGTCTGTCTCTGTGGCGCGTCGCCATCCGCCCCCGCTGGTTGGCCGCATTGGCATTGGCACTGGTGGTGGCGAGTGTTTTTGCTGCTTTGGGACAGTGGCAGCTAGAGCGCAGTATTGCCTCGGCGACCGTGATTGAACGCGACACTGAGACGGTAGTTGCTTTGAGTTCGCTGGAGACCCCGCAATCCACCATCACCACCGAGGGCAGTGGTCGAATGGTGAGTGTGAACTGCTCCTTTGATGCGAGCGACGATGTCATGGTCACAAACCGTCAGGCCATGGACCGCAGTGGTTCATGGCTTGTTCGACACTGTCGTAGTGACGACGGATATTCCCTCGCGGTGGTTGCCGGCTGGGCTCCCGCTAACGGGACGATTCCCTCCGCCACCGGTGAAGTGGTGGGCCGTTATGTGCCCACCGAATCTCCCCAACAATCTGACCTGCGTGCTGGCCAGCGCGAAGCGGTTGCGGTGGCAGAGTTGCTGAATTTATGGGCCGAGCCAGGCCCCGTCTACGGCGGGTACCTGGTGATGGCGAGTGCACCGGTGGGGCTCGACACCGTATCGACTGTGGTTCCGCAATCGGAGACCGAACTCAACCTGTTGAACCTTTTTTATGCGCTGGAGTGGGCGATATTCGGGGTCTTTGCTCTTTACTTGTGGTTCCGTTTGGTGAGGGACCAGTGGGAGCGGGAGCTCGATGAGCCTTCAGCCCTTGCCCCTAAACTTGGATAATGGCCGCCCCTCTTCCCCCGCAAAATCTTGTCCCTGACCGACTTCAGAGCGCCTTGTCCTGGTATCGGGTCGCGGCGTACATCACCGGCATTTTGTTGATCTTGTTGAGTGTTGAAATGATCGCTAAATACGGCTTTGGGTCGGAACTAGAGATGAATGGCTCCCAAGGGTTCCTCGTTTTTGTGCCCGATGGCACCGTTCAAGCCCTCAACCTGTCATCGCTAATTTTGATTGTCCATGGTTGGTTCTATGTCGTGTACCTCTTCACCTGTTTCCGGGTCTGGTCGATTCTGCGCTGGCCGCTATGGCGTTTCTTATGGTTGGCCTCCGGTGGACTTGTGCCCTTCTTGTCTTTCCCCATTGAGAGGCACGCCACCTCCATTGTCCGTGGTGTGTTGCAGGAAATTCGTGGCGCGCAGTGAGTGAACCCCAGACCACACCCAGACCGGTGGTGGTCATTGATTTTGGTGCGCAGTATGCGCAACTGATTGCTCGCCGGGTTCGTGAAGCGGGCGTGTATTCAGAAATCATGCCGCACAGTGCCACCGCCGACGAGATTTTGGCGAAGAATCCGGTGGCCTTGGTGCTGAGCGGTGGGCCCTCGAGCGTTTATGAAGAGGGATCTCCCGCCTTGCAACCAGGAATCTTAGATCTTGGGCTGCCGGTACTAGGAATTTGTTATGGCTTTCAGGTGATGGCGCGTGAACTTGGTGGGGTTGTGGGGAACACCGGGCTTCGGGAATATGGGGCAACACAGGCCACTGTCAATCCTTCCCTCACACCGCTTTTTGCCGGCCAGCCCGAGACCCAGACAACCTGGATGTCTCACGGCGACCAGGTTCAGCAGGCCCCGCCCGGATTTGACGTTCTTGCCACCACCGAAGCAACCGCGGTAGCGGCGTTTGGTTCTCTGGAACGTTCACTCTTTGGTGTGCAATGGCATCCTGAGGTGAAACATTCGCCCCACGGGCAAGAAGTTCTGGAGAATTTTTTGCACAACATTGCACAACTTGACCACTCCTGGAACAGCGAAAATGTTATTGCAGGACAGATTGACGCAATTCGACACCAGGTTGGGGATGACCTAGTAATCTGCGGCCTTTCGGGCGGGGTGGATTCCGCCGTAGCGGCCGCACTTGTGCAGGAAGCCATCGGGGATCAGCTGACCTGCGTATTTGTTGATCACGGCTTGTTGCGAGAAGGCGAGCGACGACAGGTTGAGGAAGACTTTGTGGCCGCCACCGGAGTTAAGTTAGTGACTCTCGATGTGGCGGACCAATTTGTGGGTGCACTTTCGGGAGTGACGGACCCTGAAACAAAACGCAAAATCATTGGCCGTGAGTTCATCAGAAGTTTTGAGACAGCTTCCGCCCAAGTTGTGGAGCGGGCCGAGGGCGCTGGCGCCCAGGTGAAATTCCTGGTGCAGGGAACCCTGTATCCCGATGTGGTGGAAAGTGGCGGCGGTTCGGGAACAGCGGTAATCAAGAGTCACCACAATGTGGGGGGACTTCCCGAAGATATGGAATTCTCTCTGGTGGAGCCCCTTCGCGCACTGTTCAAAGACGAGGTTCGCGCTATCGGACGCCAACTGGGCCTCCCGGAGGCGATTGTGGGACGTCACCCGTTCCCAGGCCCAGGACTGGGCATCCGAATTGTGGGGGAGGTAACGGCGTCACGCCTCGAAATTCTCCGTGCCGCAGACGCCATTGTGCGAGAAGAGTTGACGAAAGCTGGTTTGGACGAAGAAATTTGGCAGTGCCCGGTTGTGCTGCTCGCCGATGTTCGCTCTGTCGGCGTCCAAGGCGATGGCAGAACATATGGCCACCCGATTGTCTTGCGACCTGTGTCGAGCGAAGATGCGATGACAGCAGACTGGACCAGGTTGCCCTACGACGTACTAGCGGTCATTTCGACTCGCATCACCAACGAAGTCTCCGAAGTGAATCGAGTTGTCCTCGATGTCACGTCGAAGCCTCCCGGCACTATCGAGTGGGAGTAGTTTTACTCGCCTCGAAGGATGGCGAGGAGGCGCAAAATTTCGACGTAGAGCCACACTACGGTCACCATGATGCCGAAGGCACCCTGCCAGCCATACACCCGTGGGGCGCCCTTTTCGACGCCAGCTTTGATGGATTCAAAATCCATCACCAAGGAGTACGCCGCAAGGAATACAACGAAGATCCCAATGAAGACACCGAGAGGAATTCCAAAGATTTCGTAGCTTCTCAGTCCGAACATTCCCTCGGTTGCTCCGAAAGCCATCAACCCAAAGTTGGTAAGGGAAAAGACCAGGTAGCCGACCATTCCCACCATCACGATGCGGTTCATGCGCGGTGAGGTGCGGAAGCGTCCGCTGAGGAATAGGAACAAGGTCACACCGATAACGGCCAATGTTCCAAAGACAGCTTGGGTAACAATGCCGTTCCACATGGTGTTGAAGATGTTCGAGATACCCCCCACAAAGAGGCCTTCGAATCCTGCGTAGGCGAGGATGAGTCCGCGCGAGGGCTGTTTCTTGAAAATGTTCACCAGGGCCAGCACCAGTCCGATGATGAGACCGGGAATCGCGAGGACGGGGAAGACCCAGCCCACGACGGCACCCACCAAAAGAACACCAAAAGCGATGAGGGTCTTCATCACGGTGTCTTCATACGTCATCCGACCCGTGTCAGAGCCGGTAGCGGAAGGCTTCGCGTAAAGGGCATCCAACGCGGCAGCGTTGGGGGTCCTCACAGCGCTATCGCTGAAGGCCAGCGAGCGACTGAAAGCAGGATTGGAGTTTGACATGGTGGCCTTTCGTTGGGTCACGAACTGGTTCTATTTTAGAGCGTGCTCTGTGTTTTTGCTGAGCATTTGCTTTAGGACACCTGTTGCCATCCGGCGAACAGGATTGCGCCAATCACGACGTATCCGACCAGCCATAGCCACCCAAAGCCCGTGGCAACCCAGGCTAAAACTTCCCCCCGTTGGTGGGAGCGGCGGGCCTGACCGACTGCCAGATACCCGAAAATCACGGTGAAAGGGCTGAGCGTGAGGGCCAGGATCAAGGAAATAACCGACAACACGTTGATACCGGTTCGTGCTGGTTCTTCCACTTTTTCTGGGGTTTCTTGAACCGTCTCACCGGTGTCCTCGGTTCCGTCAGATTCCGGCGCGACCTCTTCCCGCTCCGCGGGCACAGAAATTGTTCCTGTTTCGCGAAGAATACGATCGGTATCAACGCGGGAAAGATCGGGTGTGGCGACGGGGGCGTCTGGCTCGATGAGAGGAGCGTCCTCCTCGGAACCATGAGGGTTTTCAGTAGTCACACGCTAAGGCTAGCGAAGCTATCGGTGGTGGGCTTTAGACTGAAGCGTCATGACTCAGATCCCCTCCGCCTTAGTTGAGGGCCTGAACCCTCAACAGGGTGAAGCGGTGGCGTATCGGGGCCCAGCCCTCCTCATCATTGCCGGTGCCGGGTCCGGAAAAACGAGTGTCCTGACGGCGCGAATTGCGGGACTTTTGGCGTCACGCGATGCATGGCCAAGCCAAATTTTGGCGATTACGTTCACCAATAAAGCTGCCGGGGAAATGCGGGAGCGTGTCGAAAGCCTCGTCGGCGAAGCGGCTCGGGGAATGTGGATTTCTACATTTCATTCTGCTTGCGTGCGCATTTTGCGCAAAGAACATGACCGTTTCGGCTATTCAAGTTCCTTCACAATTTATGACTCGGCGGATCAGCGGGCCCTCATTAAGCGGATCCTCAAAGAACTTGACACGGCAGATTCAGGTCTGACCCCGGGCGCTGTGATCAGCAAAATGTCGAGAATGAAGAATGAGTTAGCGGATGTCGATTCGTATCGACGATCCTCAGATTCTTCGGACCCCGCAGATGCATTGTTCATCGAGATTTGGGATCGGTACCAACGGGAACTCACCCGGTCACAGGCGTTCGACTTTGATGACCTGATTGGTCAAACGGTGTATCTCCTTCGAGCTTTTCCCGAGGTTGCAGCAAAATACCAATCGCGTTTTCGCCATGTTCTGGTGGACGAATACCAAGACACCAACCACGCACAGTACGCGCTCATTCGTGAGCTCACCCGGGCTATCGCTCCGGAGCATGTCCCGGAGGGTTCTTCGCTTCCCCGGGGTGAGGATGGCAAAATTGCGGGCGCATCCCTCACGGTGGTGGGTGATTCTGACCAGTCGATTTATGCGTTCCGCGGTGCCGACATCCGCAACATCACCGAGTTTGAACGGGATTTTCCTGGCGCCACCGTCATATTGCTGGAGCAAAACTACCGCTCCACCCAAAACATTTTGGATGCCGCAAATGCGGTCATCGGAAATAACTTTGATCGGAAAGCCAAGAATCTTTTCACCGACAGTGGTGCCGGGGACGAAATCATCGGTTTCACGGGCTACAGCGCCCACGATGAAGCCCAGTTCGTAGCGGACCAAGTCGTGGCGTTGTCCCATCAGGGTGTGCCCTATTCCGAGATGGCCATTTTCTATCGGACCAACGCTCAAACCCGCGCGCTGGAAGACATTTTGATTCGGTCCGCCATTCCCTACCGGGTCATCGGGGGAACCAAGTTTTACGAACGAGCGGAAATCAAAGATGTCATGGCGTACCTCATCGCCATCGCCAACCCTGCGGACTCGTTGTCGTTGCGGCGCATTTTGAATACCCCGAGGCGGGGAATCGGGCCCGCAACAGAGACCGCTCTGGTGGGTCTTGCCGATAAAGAAGGAATCACCATTCGTGAAGCCTTAGCAAAAAGTGCCGAATTGGGTCTCGGGCCAAAGGTGACACAGGCGATGCTGTCGTTGGGTTCAGCCCTGGAGGCAGCCTCCGCCACCATGACGGAGGACCCGCCGGTCAAAACGGTCGAAATGATGCTCCAGCACACCGGCTACCTCACTTTGTTGCAGGCCAGCGTGGATCCCCAAGACCAAGCCCGGGCAGAAAACGTGCAAGAGCTGGTGTCCGTGGTGCGGGAATTTGGCAGAAACAACCCCGATGGAACCCTCGTGGATTTCCTGACCGAGGTTTCTTTGGTGGCGGCAGCGGATGACCTGAGCGATGAATCAGGAACCGTCTCGTTGATGACGTTACACACGGCCAAAGGTTTGGAGTTTGATGTTGTTTTCTTGACCGGTGTGGAGGAAGACCTACTACCTCACCGAATGAGCGCCAATGAACCGGGCGGGCTTCAAGAGGAGCGCAGACTGCTGTATGTCGGGCTCACTCGCGCGCGGAAGAAGTTGCACCTGTCCTTGGCGATGACTCGCAGCACTTTTGGTGACACGGCAATTGCGACCCCCAGTAGATTCCTCTCCGAAATACCGGCCGCGCTCATAACGTGGCGTGAATCCCAGGCCGCTACCGGCGGTAGCGGGCATATTTTGGGATCTTCCATCAAGAGTTCGGGCTGGCAAGGGTCCAGTGGTGGGTTTTCTCGAAGCCCGCGGATCTCGGATGAGTTACCTGCGGCACCGAAGAAAACCGAGTGGGCAAACCGGGTGACAGCGTCGGTGAGAGACAACGGGGATTTGAGCCTGGCGCCGGGTGATCACATCGAACATGATGACTTTGGCGCAGGGGTGGTGCACTCTGTTACCGGGGATGGGGCAAAAAAGGTTGCGGAAGTGAAGTTTGATTCCCGCGGCACCAAAAGGCTTTTGATCAAAATCGCTCCGATCAGGAAGCTTTAAGCCGTTCACGAGGCTTTCCCCTGCACGATAGGCTTAGCCGGTTCCCCGCTTGCGTTGATGCAGGCGGAAGTGACGAGAATTTTTTCTCCCCTTTCCTAGCCGACAACCCGGAAGGACCCCAGGCGTGGATCTTTACGAATATCAAGCCCGTGACATGTTTGAGCGCCACGGCGTTCCCGTCTTAGCCGGCATCGTTGCGGACACCCCCGAGGAAGCTCACGCGGCCGCCGAGAAAATCGGTGGTCTCACGGTCGTGAAAGCTCAAGTCAAGGTGGGGGGCCGCGGGAAAGCCGGTGGCGTGAAGGTTGCCCCGACCGCGGCGGATGCGAAAATTGCGGCAGAAGCAATTTTGGGCCTCGACATCAAAGGTCATGTGGTGCGTCGTGTGATGGTGGCCCAGGGTGCCGCCATCGATAAAGAGTTTTATTTCTCCGTTCTCTTAGATCGTGCCAACCGAAACTATTTGGCGTTGTGCAGCTACGAGGGCGGGATGGAAATTGAGCAGCTTGCGCAGGAGCGCCCCGATGCTCTGGCCCGCGTTGCCATTAATCCTGCTGAGGGAATTGACCTCGAAAAGGCACAAGAGATTGCCCGCCTCGGCGGTTTTCCCGACGAGCTGATTGATTCTGTTGCCCCCGTGCTGGTATCGCTGTATGCGGTCTTCGCGGCAGAAGATGCCACCCTGGTGGAGGTCAACCCGCTCGTGCTGACGGAATCCGGTCAGATTTTGGCACTCGATGGCAAGGTGACCTTGGATGAAAATGCGGGGTTCCGCCAGCCCCATCACGCGGACCTCGCTGATTCCGCATCGGCTGATCCGCTCGAAGAAAAAGCGAAAGCCCACGATCTCAACTACGTGAAGCTCGATGGTGAAGTCGGAGTCATTGGAAACGGTGCTGGTCTGGTGATGTCCACACTCGACGTCGTCGCCTACGCCGGAGAAAAGCACGGGGGTGTAAAACCCGCAAACTTCCTCGATATTGGTGGTGGAGCTTCCGCTGATGTGATGGCAGCCGGCTTGGACGTCATCCTCGGTGACCCCCAGGTGAAGAGCGTGTTTGTCAACGTTTTTGGTGGCATTACCGCCTGCGACGCTGTCGCCAACGGAATTGTCAAAGCCCTCGAAATCATTGGGGATGGTGCAACCAAGCCTCTCGTCGTGCGCCTTGATGGCAACAGTGTTGAGAAGGGTCGAGAGATTCTTGCCGCCGCAAACCACCCGTTGGTGACGCTGGCGAACACGATGGACGAAGGCGCCGATAAAGCTGCCGAACTCGCGGGAAAGTAGGAAAGTACACCATGTCAATTTTTCTGGATAAAAACTCCGTTGTCATCGTTCAGGGCATCACCGGTGGAGAGGGCTCCAAACACACCGCGTTGATGTTGGCTGCCGGAACCAACGTTGTGGGCGGTGTGAATGCTCGAAAGGCGGGAACCACCGTCACCCACGGTGACGTTGAGTTACCCGTCTTTGCCACCGTTCAGGAAGCAATGGAAAAAACGGGCGCCAACGTTTCGGTAGCTTTTGTGCCCCCCGCCTTTTCGAAAGACGCGGCCATCGAAGCTATTGATGCCCAGATTCCCTTGCTGGTGATCATCACCGAAGGTATTCCGGTTCAGGACACCGCCGAATTGTGGGCGCACGCGCAAAAGGTGGGCGGCACACGCATCATTGGACCAAACTGCCCCGGAATTATTACGCCAGGGGTAGCGCTTGCCGGCATTACCCCCGCAAATATCACCGGCTCTGGTCCCATCGGTCTTGTCTCAAAGTCGGGAACTTTGACGTATCAGATGATGTTTGAGCTGCGGGATATTGGGTTCTCCACTGCCATCGGTATTGGTGGGGACCCCATTGTGGGAACCACCCACATCGATGCTCTCGAAGCTTTCCAAAATGACCCCGACACCACAGCCATCGTGATGATAGGCGAAATTGGTGGGGATGCGGAAGAGCGTGCCGCAGAGTTCATCAAAGCCCACGTCACCAAACCTGTGGTGGGCTACGTGGCAGGCTTTACCGCGCCGGAGGGTAAGACCATGGGTCACGCCGGTGCCATCGTTTCTGGTTCAGCAGGCACTGCTCAGGCGAAGAAAGAAGCGTTGGAAGCAGCGGGGGTAAAGGTAGGCAAGACCCCGAGCGAAGCCGCAGAACTGCTGCGTGAGGTCATGGCCACACTGTCCTAAGCATTCTGCGCGGGGTGGCTGGCGATAAGCTCAATCCGCCATGAATCCCCGCCTTGTCGCTCTCGCTACGGTGCTCGACGTTGTCGTGCTGGTGGGGCTTGGTGTGGGGATTTTCTTTGCCCCGCTCACCTTGGTGTGGGCTTTTGACGATGGCTTCTCCACCGAACTGTTGTCCTCTTGGGCGGTCGCGGTTCAGGGCTGGTTTTTGGGGCATGCTGTGCCACTGGAGGTGACCCTTCCGCTGGACCTAGCGCAGTCGTTGGGGCTTGGGGTGGTAGGGCAAAACTTCCGCGTCGACGTGGCGTTACTGGGGATTGCCCTGTTGACGGTGTTGTGGGGCTACCGCATTGGCGCGCGGGAGAGTACCCGGCGTCACCCTCTGATGACCTGGTTTTTAGCCGTCGGCATCATGGTGGGTCTGAGTTTTCTTTTGGTCTATTTCTTACCGGAGGGAAGTGTCAGCATCTCGAGCGTTGACGCCGTGGTGCGGCCCGCCCTTTTCTTGGCGGCAGGGCTGGCGTTGGCGACCTGGGCGGGTTCTGACACCGCAGGGAGGGAGCTTATTCGCGAGCGCGTCCCCGGAGGTGTATCCGGCATTTTGCGAGCCGGGTTTGCCGCCGGGATTGGGTCCCTCGTTGCCATGGTGGGTTTGTCTGCCTTACTCATTTCGGTCATGTTGGTGATTTCTTTTGCCCCTGTCATTGCGCTGTATGAATCACTCCAACCCGGTGCCTGGGGAATTATTGCCCTCTCGGTTGCCCAATTGGCGCTACTTCCCACGGTGGTTATCTGGGCGTTCTCGTGGCTTGTCGGTCCAGGATTTGCCGTGGGGTTAGGAGCGACCGTTTCGCCGCTGGGCACTTCACTTCAGGCGCTCCCGGCTCTCCCGATTGCGGGCATTCTGCCCACCACGCCACCGTCCTGGTCTTTAGTTGTGATTGCCCTCCCGATTGTGGTGGCTTTCCTCGCCGGTTTGCTCTCTCGAACACGCCTACTTGGGGACGCCCGCGGCGGGCTCTGGACTCCCGGAGATACCCCAATCTTCGAACAACCCATCATCATGGCCGCCCTGGCAGCGGTGTTAGCAGCCTTGGTTGCCGCGGGTGGGGGTGCGTTGCTAGCAGGCTTAGCGGGGGGGGAGCTGGGGCCGGGTCGTTTTGTTGAGGTGGGCCCAGAACCCTTGACTCTCGCTGTGTGGTGGGGAGTGGAAGTTTTCATCGGGGTCCTGTTGGGGTTGGGCTCTGGTGGTCTCGCCGGTCAGCGGTCTTCAGCACGCCGGTAGGATTTAGGGGTGCCGTCTCGAATTGTGGTTCTCATCTCTGGCTCTGGCACCAACCTGGCGGCACTTCTTGAATCCCTACCCAGCTCGGGGATCGATGCTGAGGTTGTTGCGGTGGGTTCTGACAACACTGCTGCTGGTCTCTCCCACGCCACGCTTCGAGGAATCGAGACTTTTGTCCTCCCGTTGGGCTCACCCTCAGTTCGTGACGAATGGGGCGACACATTGGGGGACATCGTTGCTGGCTTTGACCCCGACGTGATTGTGTTGAGCGGGTTTATGAAAGTTTTACCGGCCCGCATGGTGGCGCGCTTTAGCCCTCGCATTATCAACACTCATCCCTCGTTCTTGCCCGAGTTTCCGGGTGCTCATGCTGTGGCAGACGCCATTGTTGCCGGCGTCAAGGACACAGGCGCTTCCGTCATCGTGGTGGATGACGGGGTCGACACGGGGGAGATTCTCGCCCAAGAACGTGTGCACATTGCGGCGGGAGACACCGAAGAAACTTTGCACACTCGGATTAAAGCTGTGGAGCGCAGGCTGTTGCTTGACGTTCTCTCCCACCTCATCCCGCACACCAAAGGAACGCCATGACCTCTCCCGATCGTGTGATGCCAACGCGCGCACTGGTCTCTGTCAGTGATAAAACGGGCCTTATCCCGCTGGGCCAGGCACTTCATGAGCTGGGGATTGCCCTCGTGTCCACCGGGTCCACCGCAGCACAGCTCCGGGATGCAGGGATTCCGGTTACCGAGGTCAGCGATGTCACCGGTTTTGCCGAAGCCCTGGATGGTCGCGTAAAAACTTTGCACCCCTCCATCCACGGTGGAATCCTTGCCGACCTCCGTAAAGAGGAGCACCGCAGTGCGCTTGCAGAGTTGGGAATCGAGCCTTTTGGTTTAGTCATCGTGAATCTTTACCCTTTTGTCGAAACGGTGGCCTCGGGGGCCAAGGGTGAGGACGTCATTGAACAGATCGACATTGGCGGGCCAGCAATGGTCCGAGCGGCGGCAAAAAACTTTGCCAACGTGGCCATTGTGGTGGACCCCAGCGGATACCAGAAGGTACTGGAGGAATTAGCCGCGGGGGGAACCGGTGCGTCCCTTCGTCGGGCTCTCGCCGGCGAAGCTTTTGCCCACACGGCCCGGTATGACTCGGCCGTGGCCGAATGGTTTGGAGAAGGCCACCGGGTGAGTTTCCACGCGGATAAGGTGAGCGATTTGCGTTACGGCGAAAATTCTCACCAACACGCTGCCGTTTTTGCCACCTCCCCAGGAACCCCAGGCTTAGCAGTGGCGCAGGTGGTGCAGGGCAAAGAAATGTCCTACAACAATTATCTTGACGCGGAGGCTGCGATACGGGCCGCCTACGACCATAGCGACCCTACGATTGCCATCATCAAACACCAGAACCCGTGTGGAATTGCCAGTCACCCCGTGTTGGCGAGGGCCCATCGCATGGCCCACGATTGCGACGCCGTGTCGGCGTTTGGGGGAGTCATCGCGAGCAATCGGGAAATTGACGGCGACACTGCCCGATCTATCGCAGAAATTTTCACGGAAGTGGTGGTTGCTCCGCGCTTTAGCGAGGAGGCGCTGACGGTTTTTCGGGAGAAAAAGAATCTCAGAATTGTGGTGTTACCGGAGGGCTTTGTGCCACCGACTACGGAATGGCGCCATATTTCTGGGGGAGTGTTGGTGCAAGACACCGACCAGCATTTCACTCCTGCTCACCAGTGGACGCAGGTGTGTGGTGGCGTGCTTGACGCCGAAACGCTCGCATCATTGGAGTTTGCGTGGCGCGCAGTAAGAGCTGCGAAGTCAAACGCCATCGTGTTGGCCAAAGGCCTTGCCAGTGTGGGAATTGGGATGGGTCAGGTCAACCGGATGGATTCGGCAAAACTTGCGGTTGAGCGTGCCGGGGACCGCGCTGTGGGGAGTGTGGCCGCATCGGATGCGTTCTTCCCGTTTGCGGACGGTCTCGAGATTCTGTTGGCAGCGGGAGTCTCCGCTGTGGTGCAGCCGGGTGGTTCGGTGCGAGATGACGAAGTTATCGCCGCGGCACAAGAAAAAGGTATTGCGCTCTTCCACACCGGGGAGCGCCATTTCTTTCACTAAAGCGTGAGGGTACCGATCTGGTCACCAAAGTCGGTGATGCCACTGTCGTGGAAACCCAGTTTGTGGAAAAAGTCACCGGGACCTTGTTCGTCGCGTGACCAGACGGCGGTGAGGACGGAGTGGCCGAGCGCCGTGGCTTCTTCTCTGGCGGCGTCTATGGCGAAGCGCCCGACACCTTTTCCTTGGGCAGACGCGGCAACGCTGACCCGCCAGATACAGCTTTGCAATTCCGGTTGCTCGTGGCTGTCGTCAAAATGTGCCCGAATAAATCCCACAACCTCGTCACCGGAGAGTATGACCCGGCTCCATGTTTTGGCCAGGTTTAGTGTGGCTTCCGACTGTTCGTAGGTCACCGGTGTCACGAAAGCCTCTTGCCCCGGCACAAGTTCCAGCGTGTTTGCTTGGAGCGCTGTGGTGGCGGAGAGCTCTTCGAGGTGGAGGGATTCCATAGCCCCACGCTAGCCCGATGCGGGCAAGAACGGGAATGTATCTTTATGTAAAGATACATTCAATCCTTCCGTTAGACTGTTTCCGTCCCGAAACCGGGATAAGTCGAAGGGAACAGCACGTGGAGAAAATCACAGTAGACGGTGTCGTCGTCGAGCTCGATGGCGACGAAATGACGCGCATCATTTGGCAGTTCATCAAAGACCGCTTGATCCACCCCTACCTCGACATCACACTGGAATATTACGATTTGGGAATTGAAAAGCGCGATGCGACGGAAGATCAGATCACCGTTGACGCAGCACACGCCATTAAGAAGCACGGCGTTGGTGTGAAATGTGCCACCATCACCCCGGATGAGGACCGGGTCAAGGAATTTGGCCTGAAGAAGATGTGGCGAAGCCCCAATGGAACTATTCGAAACATCCTCGGTGGGGTCATTTTTCGCGAGCCCATCATCATTTCCAATATTCCGCGGCTTGTTCCTGGGTGGAACAAACCCATCATTGTCGGCCGCCACGCCTTCGGCGACCAGTACCGTGCCACCGATTTTGTGTTCGACGGCCCGGGGACTCTGACTCTGAGCTTCCAGCCTGAAGACGGTGGCGAAGCCCAGAGCTTCGAAGTTTTCCAGGCCCCAGGTCCCGGTGTTGCGATGGCCATGTACAACCTGGATGCTTCCATCCGCGATTTCGCTCGGGCGTCTCTCAACTACGGTCTGTTGAGAACCTACCCCGTCTACCTGTCAACAAAGAACACCATTTTGAAGGCCTATGACGGCCGTTTCAAAGACATCTTCCAGGAAATTTTTGAGGCTGAGTTTGCCGAGAAGTTTGCGGCAGCGGGGATCACCTACGAGCACCGGTTGATTGATGACATGGTGGCTTCTGCGATGAAGTGGGAGGGCGGCTATGTGTGGGCCACCAAGAACTATGACGGTGACGTTCAGTCCGACACCGTCGCTCAGGGCTTTGGCTCACTGGGGTTGATGACCAGCGTGTTAACCACACCCGATGGCGCCATTGTCGAAGCGGAAGCCGCTCACGGAACGGTGACCAGGCACTACCGCGAGCATCAAAAAGGTAACCCCACCTCGACCAATCCGATTGCGTCCATCTTTGCGTGGACGAGAGGGTTGATGCACCGCGGGAAGTTGGATGGCAACCAGAAGCTCATCGAGTTTGCTGAAACCCTCGAAGATGTTGTCATCAAGAGTGTTGAATCAGGCGCTATGACGAAAGACTTGGCTCTTTTGGTGGGACCTGATCAGAGCTGGCAGACCACAGAAGATTTCTTAGCGACGTTGGATGCCAACTTGAGCGCACGCCTGGCTGGCGAGAAATAATACCCCCAGGGGTATATACTGAGGGTGTCGTAAAAAAGCTAACCCCTAAGGAGAACCATCGTGTGTAGCCCCGCGCGTTGTAACCGTTGCAGCAAAGTCACCTGGACTGGCTGTGGAGAACACATTGACGAGGCTCTTTCTGGTTACCGACCAGATGAGCTCTGCAAGTGTGCCTAGTCAGTTTCTGACCAGAAGCCCCAGATAATTCTGGGGCTTCGTTAGTTAAAGATGATGGTCCGAACCCCATCCAACACGATGCGGTGTTCGGAAAACCACCGCACAGCTTGGGTTAGGGTCCGTGATTCTTCGTCCTGACCAGTAGCTTTCAATTCCTCGGGCGACTGGGAATGATCCACGCGCACAACGTTTTGTTCGATGATGGGTCCTTCATCGAGATCACTGGTAACAAAGTGCGCGGTAGCACCAATCAGCTTGACGCCTCTCTCGTGCGCTTGCCGGTAAGGGTTTGCCCCTTTGAATCCGGGGAGGAAGGAGTGGTGAATGTTGATGGCGCGTCCCTCAAGTGCCGCACAGACCCTGGGGCTCAACACCTGCATATAGCGGGCGAGTACGACCAGTTCGATGTCCAGCTGTTCAACCCTGTCAAGAAGCTCGTTCTCGAATGATTCCTTATCGGCAGCAGTGGTGATGGGGCGTGACCAGAAGGGGACGCCGTAAAAGTCGGCAATCGGCTTGAGGGTGTCATGGTTGGACATCACCAAGGGGATGTCAATGAGGAGGTGGCTATCGCGCTGTCGGACCAACAAATCGGTCAAAGTATGGCCAGCCTGGGAGGTCAACACCACGGTGCGAAGGGGGCGCCCCAGAGTATTAATCTCTGCGCTCATGTCATAGCGTTCAATGACGGGGTCTAAAGCACGGCTCAATTCTTCGTGATTTTTTGGTGTTTCCACTTGGAGGCGCATAAAGAATCGTCCCGTGTCGGGACTAGAAAACTGCTGCGATTCGGTGATATTTCCCGAGGCCTCGACAATGGCGCCACTGACGGCGTGAACGATTCCCGGTTGGTCCTTGCAGGCCAGAGTCACAATGAAGTGCGAGGGCTTTTCATCCACTCCGACAGTTTAGAGTCCCACACCCCGAGGGTTCACGACTTTCCCCGGCTTTCACTCGGTAGGCTAATAGGACGCAACTGGCGCAAAGATGGATCACCATCGGGGAGCGTAAAAAATGTGTGCTGGCCGTGCGCCTGGGCTTAGTGGACAACCCCCTATCCATACACACACGGGAGAAACCCATGAATACTATGAGCCAGAGCCTCGCCGAGCTTGATCCTGAAATCCAAGAAGTTTTGGATAAAGAGCTTGGCCGTCAACGCGGCACCCTCGAAATGATTGCGAGCGAGAACTTCGTTCCCCACGCAATATTGGAAGCCCAAGGGAGCGTCTTGACTAACAAGTACGCCGAAGGGTATCCAGGAAAGCGTTACTACGGTGGGTGTGAATTCGTCGACATCGCCGAAAACCTAGCCATTGAACGGGCAAAGAAACTCTTTGGGGCCGCCTACGCCAACGTTCAGCCCCACTCCGGCGCCAGCGCCAGTGCAGCGGTATTGCACGCACTGGCCCAGCCGGGAGACACCATCCTCGGTCTTGAGCTTGCCCACGGAGGGCATTTGACTCACGGAATGAAGTTGAACTTCTCCGGCAAGGTGTACAACGCGACCTCCTATGGCGTGAACCCCGAAACATTCCTGCTGGACATGGACATGGTCCGGTCCCAGGCCCGTGAGCACAAGCCCAAAGTAATCATTGCCGGTTGGTCTGCCTACCCACGGCACACAGACTTTGAAGCTTTCCGAGAAATCGCCGACGAAGTCGGGGCGTATTTGTGGGTCGATATGGCTCACTTTGCTGGACTCGTGGCGGCAGGGCTTCACCCTTCCCCCATTCCGCACGCTGATGTTGTGTCCACCACAGTCCACAAAACACTCGGTGGACCCCGCTCAGGACTCATTTTGAGCCGCGACGAAGGCTTAGCCAAAAAGCTCAACTCGGCGGTGTTCCCCGGCCAACAGGGCGGTCCGCTGATGCACGTCATCGCCGCGAAAGCGGTGGCGTTCAAGCTCGCCATGGAACCCGAGTTTGTGGAACGCCAGGAACGCACCATAGAGGGTGCCAGAGCTATTGCGGCACGGTTAGTCGCCGAGGATTCCCGTGCAGCGGGAGTTGACGTGTTGACCGGAGGAACGGATGTTCACCTCGCCCTCGTGGATCTTCGCAATTCGCCCCTCGATGGACAGCAAGCGGAGGACCTTCTCCACACGGTCGGAATTACTGTGAACCGCAACGCTGTGCCCTTTGACCCGCGCCCACCCATGGTTACCTCCGGAGTCCGCATTGGCACACCAGCGCTTGCCACCCGCGGGTTCGGTAAGAAAGAGTTCACTGAGGTGGCGGACATCATTGCCCACACCATGATGCCTAACCCCGATGTGTCAGCCCTGCAATCCCGTGTTTCAGCGCTCACTGAGGCGTGGCCGCTTTATCCTGAACTGGGCTAAGCACGCGTGAAGGCTCAGACGCTGGAGGGCACAGCGACCGCCGCAACACTCAAAGCTGAATTACGCGACAGGGTTGTTGCGCTCGCGAAAGCGGGCATCACACCGGGCCTGGGAACCCTCCTGGTGGGGGAAGACCCTGGGTCGCAGTGGTACGTCGCAGGAAAGCATAGAGATTGCGAAGAGGTCGGCATCGCCTCGTTCCGGACAGACCTGCCCTCTAATGCCACCCGCGAAGAAGTCCTGGCCGAGATTGAGAGCTTTAACGCAAACCCGGCGGTGACCGGCTACATCGTTCAGTTGCCACTCCCGGATCATCTCGACACCGATGAAATCCTGGAAGCTATTGACCCTGACAAGGATGCTGATGGTCTTCACCCCATGAACTTGGGGAGGCTTGTCAATAAAGTCAGCGGCCCGCTCCTTTCCCCGTTGCCCTGCACACCTCAGGGGATTGTGGAGCTAGTGGAGCGAGCGGGGCTATCTTTTGAAGGGCTTCATGTGGTGGTGTTAGGTCGGGGTGTGACGGTGGGGCGCCCCATCGGTCTTCTCCTCACCCGCAAAGGCATCGACGCCACAGTGACCTTGACCCACACGAAGACCCGAAACCTAACAGAGTTGTTGCGCAGTGCCGATGTCATCGTGGCGGCGGCGGGGGTTGGTCGGATGGTGACGGGCGAAATGGTGAAACCGGGTGCCATTGTGCTTGATGTGGGAGTGAGCCGGGAAAATGCGGGGGGCCGATCTGTTGTTGTCGGCGACGTGGATGTATCAGTCTGGGATGTTGCGGGTTATGTTTCCCCAAACCCTGGTGGCGTGGGGCCCATGACACGAGCCCTGCTGTTGCGCAATGTTGTAGACATGGCAGAAAGAAAAGGCGCTTAATCATGGCAAAACTCTATTTTCGTTACGGAGCGATGAATTCGGGCAAATCGACTGCCTTACTGCAGGCCGCCTATAACTATGAAGAACGTGGGCAGCGGGTTCTGATTGCGAAACCTGTGGTCGACACTAAAGGCGACCGCACGATTGTTTCGCGGCTGGGTGTTTCCCGGGAAGTGAACCTGATTTTTAGTCCGACGACTGATGTTCTTCACATGGTGGATAACGAGCTGGACAGGGCTGTGAAAGAAGACGGCACGACAGTGTCGTGCCTCCTAGTGGATGAATCACAGTTTCTCACGCCCCGGCAAGTCGATGACCTCCTCATCCTTGCGTTACGGCGGGATCTCCCGGTGTTGGCGTATGGGATACGTACCGATTTCCAAACAGTAGCTTTCCCGGGTTCCAGAAGGCTTCTCGAAGTAGCGCACTCTTTGGAGGAGCTCAAAACAATTTGTCGCTGTGGCCGTAAAGCCATGTTCAACGCGCGAAAGCTCAACGGAGAGTTTGTTTTTGATGGCGCTCAGGTCGCCATTGATGGCGACCAGGTCACTTATGAGTCTTTGTGTGGCGTGTGCTACCTGGATGAGAGCGGTGGGCGCCTTGCCAGTGGTTACGCGAGCGTGGCACTGGAAACGGATTCTTTAGCGCCGGATGCGGACTTTTCCTAACCACCTGGGGATGTGACCGGCACACCCAGCACGCCTTCCCTCTGACCTGTTACATTGTGGAAACCTTGGTCAGAGTGACCGAAGTTGTGAGGGGAATCAGATTATGCAAGAAAAAGATTTAGTAGAACTGTGGAACGACAAACGCCGTCAGATTATCTCGGCACAGATGCCGTCGGTCATTGCGCTGGCGGTTGTCACCGTGGTTGCCATGATGGGCTATTTTGACGGCGCTTACACCTACGCTGTCTCCTTTGCGGCACTATTTTTGGTGACGGTAGGGTCTCTCAGCGTGCTCAACCAGTTTGCGGTAATTCGTGAAGCAAAATCTATTGTCCGCGACCTGAAGGCGATTCAAAACCCCAGCGGCGTGGCACGAGATATTGCCGCGAGTGGCTCCTACCTCCTCTACACGCAGGTGTTGATGGTGGTATTTAGCCTGGCGCTGCTTGTCGCCCTGGTTCTTCTCATCCTCTAAGCCTGTCGCGCGGAGTGCTGACCCCACGGGGGTGAGCACTCTGCTGCAGGAATCTGTCACTCGGTCCGGGTGATAACCAGTGAACCAAACCGCTGGTTAGCCATACACACTAGGTAATTACTGAGTTGAGTTTGGAAACGCCCCATTTTAAGCAACGGAACACGCAATTGTTAAGCAACCGTATGAGGGTTTGGTCAGCCCTCGCCATTTCGGTTAGGCGTGCAAACTGCCATCAGATGGTCCCGAGATCCATGTTGTGAAATGGGTAGAAAATCCGCCTCGAGTGGGTGAGCACAGCATTGGTCCTGCTTGAGTGTGAAAATCCTGAGACCAGTGAGCCACACGAACTAATCTAAAATCTTCACCTTCGGCTTTAGCCCGAATGGTGACGGCATCTCCAGACCAACTCGCTCGGATGGTAACTTCCTTCCCAAGCCAATCATCCACAGGGGCTACAGACCAATCTGAAAACTCGTGAGTGACCACCGCTCCAACCTGGGCATACCCGTCCACGAATTCAACACCGGCTTTAATCCAATGGGAACCATCGTGTCGGATCAATATTCCAGCCTGATCAAATTGCTCTGTCAGTTCACATCTGAAGGTGACCTCGACACTTGAATCTCGAGAAAGAGGTCTGAGCAATCCATGCTCGGTGTCATGGAGAAAACCATAGGAGGTATACCTCCAGGCATCGCTATATGCCTGGGCTTCAACCAAATAGCCTGATTCCACACGTACCGCCCGAACGGGAACATTTGTCCAAACACCAGATTCGAAATCAATTCGTTCACTGAGCAACACAGGCTCCTTTCGCACTTCTTGGAACAAAATTATCACTTGGGGTCAAGATGTAATTAACAAAAAAACCACCATTACTGGTGGGTTTTTTGTTAGGGGATAAAACTTAGACCTAAGCCCTACTGGAGATGACAGTAGTGGAGATGACAGCAATTGAATCTGCGACCACGTCGTCCCGAACGACGCGCGCTACCACGCTGCGCCACACCCTGCGATGTCCACTACAACAGCGGTCAATCGTCACCGATGTCGTTCCCGACCAGCGTGACCAGGACCGCCTCAGGGGGACAAAACAGCCGGAATGGTGCATAAATGCTGGTTCCCAGACCAGCCGAAACTTGGAGGTAGCTTGAGCGTTGCGCATGGCGCCAGGTGCTGACACCGGAGGCTTGGTCCAGCGGTAAATCGCAGTTCGTGGTGAGTGCATGGCCTCCCGGCAGGCACACTTGTCCACCGTGGGTGTGTCCGGCAAAAATCGCTGTCGCCCCCTGCGTCACAAAAGCATCGAGGACGCGTCGGTAGGGGGCGTGGGTGACGCCAATAGTGGTGATGGAGTGGTGTGGACGGTTTTCTCCGTCGCTTTTCTCACGAAGCTCTTCGACAATCCCCGGTAGAGCGCTGAGGTTGTCTAACGAGTGGTGCGCGTCGCCTACTCCGACGAAGTCAAGAATGGAACCATTCAGGCGAAGCCGGGTGGCGGAATTCTCGATGTCGAGCCAACCCAGAACATCGGTGTATAGCCTGGTGAGGCCGTCAAAGTCGAGCGGGGTTGCTTCGCGACCGCCTGCACGCGAAGGCCCCAAAAGATACCCGAGTGGGTTTTTCCACGCAGGGGCATGACGGTCGTTTGAGCCGTGAGTGACGACCCCGGGGATTCCCCGAAACGGGAGCAAGGCCTCGGTGAGGGGGGAGAGGGCATCGGGATGCCCGAGGAAATCCCCGGTCCCCACAACAAGGTCAGGTTGTGAATCAGCGAGAGCTTTGATCCACGAAATTGCGCTCGAATGCCAGGGGGCAAGGTGGAGGTCACTCAAGTGAAGAATGCGAATGGGCTCGCTGCCGGCATCCAAGATCGGCAGGGTTTCGTTCCTCAGGCGAAACCGCTCACGTTCCGCTGTGGCACCCCAAAGCGCAGCGCCGAGCGCTGCGGCTCCCACACCTGCTAACGCAAGACCGGATCGACGCATCGTCTAGTCCGTCGCCACATCTTCCTCAGTGGAAGCAGGGGCTACCCCACACGCCACCTGCATTTGCAGGGCAACGTAAGTCCAGGCTTGTGTCCCAGCCCCCATGCTCTGCGAGATGACGGTGCCATCGTTGGGGTTGGAGCCCACACTGCCGGCACCGCAGGTGTAGATTCGCCGGCCGGTCATAGCGAGGCCATTCAGGGTTGCGTTGGCTTGCGCCACGGAAAGACCGACAAGGTTGGGAACAATGACGTTACCCAAATTTTCGCCTCCCGGTCCGCCACCTCCCGTTGTCACCCGTACCGTCATTCCTCGCGCCAGGTAGGTCCCCGCTGCAGGTTCAAAAAGTGACACCCGTCCGGCGTCAATGCCCCCAGAAATTTCGAGCTTTAGACCCAAACTTTCAATGAGGACGGTGGCTTCATCGATGGCCATGCCGGTGATGTCGGGAAGAGAGATACCGCTTCCCTGAAGCAAACGCGCCGGTGGGGAGGGGAACGAATCCCCACCGTACTGTTCGTTGGCGTCCTGCATGATGACGCGCCAAATGTCGTGCCGCAATACGGTGCCACTGGGATAGCTACTGAGGCGGAAGTCCCCGAGGATGTTGCCCACCCACACGGCAGTGGCAACGTTGGTACTGGAGCCGACCATCCATGTTTGAATCTGGGAGTCTGTCGTTCCTGTTTTCCCGATCACGGGGACATCACCGCCCGGGTTGGAGCGGGTTCCGGTGCCCCCGGTAATTACCGAACGCATGGGAGCCGCCGCAGCCGCAGCGACATCAGGGGTGATTCCTTGCCGGCACTTTGACTTCTGGCCCTCAATTCGGTCACCCTGGGCGGTGACAAAACGGTCAACCACGATGGGCTCACAGGTAACACCACCGTTGGCGATGGCGCCGAAGGAACCTGCCATCGTGAGTGGCGCAATTTCGTTTGTTCCCAGCACCGCAGAGGGGTTGGTTTGTAAAATTCCGTCATCGGCGCGATGAACGAGAAGCGATTCGGCAACAGTCCGAATTTCACACTGGTCAAGTTGCTCTGCCATCGACGCGTACGCCGAGTTGATGGAGCGCACCGTGGATTCGAACACGGTCGCTGCCGGCAAAATGAGGTCGCCAGAGTTTCTAAACTCCCATATCCCCGCCCACGGCCCACCGCCGTCACCACAGGTGTCAAGGAAGTTTGCTTGCTCCAGCTCCATCCGGGATGCGTCCACTACTTCGTTGAGCCCGTAACCCCGCTGTAGCCACGCAATCAGGGCAAAAACTTTGTAGGTTGAGCCCACCTGGAAACCACTAGACCCGCCGTACTGGCGGTCGGTGTTGAAGTTCACGGCGGTGGTGGAAATTCCTCCGCCCGCTTCGGTGTCGTTGAAAATTTTATTTTGCGCCATGGCCAACACGCGCCCGGTTCCCACTTCAACGCTGGTGCTGGCGCTCCCCAGCTCTAAACGTTCTTCATCGCTCGGGACAAGCTCCCAAATTCGGTCCTGCGCAGTGGTCTGCAAGGACAGGTTCAACGTGGTGTAAACATCGAGTCCACCTGTGCGCCACCGTTGGTTACGTTCTTCGGGGGTGGCGCCAAGGCTTTCAAAGTTTTCGACATTTTTGATCACAAAGTCGCAAAAGAACCGCGCGTAGGGGTCCGCTGCGAGACACCCGGCGGTGGGGTCTGAGAGTGTCACGAACGAGGAGTCCACCGGGATGTTGATCGCCGTTTGGTATTCCGCTTCGCTGAGGTAGTCCTCGGCATACATGGCGGCAAGGATGACGTCGCGGCGTTCCTGGTTTGCCGCAAAGTTATCCGGGTTCTCCAGGTTGCGGGTGGAGGGGTACTGCACGATCGCCATCAAACTGGCGGATTCGGCGGGGGACAAGTTCTTTGCAGACTTTCCGAAATACTTTTGTGACGCTGCCTGCACACCGTAGGTGTTTCCACCAAACCCGGTGATGTTGAGGTAGGCCTCCAAGATTTCATCTTTGGCGTACTGCTTCTCCAACCCGATCGCTAGCTTCATTTCGTTGAGTTTGCGCTCAAAGCTCGTCTCGATGGCAATGGCGTAGGCAGCTTGACGCTCTTCGGTTGTCGGAAGATATTGCGAACGCTGGATATAGGTGTTTTTTACCAGCTGCATTGTCAGCGTGGAAGCACCACTCTCGATGCCACCCGAGACGACGTTTCCAAGCGCCGCCCGAAGGACAGAGTTGACGTCCACACCGGTGTGATCGTAAAACCGTCGATCTTCTCCCGCTACCGCGGCGTAGGCAAGGTAGGGGGACATGTCCTCGAGACGGATTTCCTCCCGGTCTTGCCAGTAGACCTCGGCGAAGGCGACGTAGCCATCCGCAGCATCAGAGGTCCGGGTTGCCCACAACGTATTTTTCTGTGCCTGTTCACCCAACTCAATAAACTCGGGCAACGCTTCAAACACTCCGATGGCGCTGTTGGCACCCACACTGGTCACGGCGAGGGCTGGCGAGATCATTGCGGTGACCATCACCCCCGCGAGTGCGCCAAAACCCGTTATCGTGGCGAGTGCCGCAAAGACACCCTTGGAGCGAGAAGTCGAGTCAGCCATAAGCTCAAGGGTAGAGGATGACCCCCAAGATTTCGATGAAAAAGAGGAACACATGACCACGTGGGAATATTTCACCACTCCACTCATCATTCACAACACCACCGCGATCCTCAACAACTGGGGAGAGAAAGGGTGGGAGCTGGTTCAGATTGTCACCGGACCAGAAGGCGGACTTGTGGCCTACTTCAAACGGCCCAGAGAGGAGTCATAAATGGGACACATTGATGCACGTTTGAGCGAATTGGGGATAACCCTTCCGGGGGTGGCAAAACCTGTGGCGTCCTACGTTCCAGCGATGACCACCGGCAACCTTTTATACACCGCAGGTCAGCTGCCTTTCATCGATGGGCAACTGGTCACAACGGGCAAAGTGGGAGGCACTGTCTCGGCAACGGAGGCGGCAGAGCTTGCCCGAGTGTGCACGTTGAATGCTTTGGCGGCCGCCAAAGGGGTGTTGGGTTCTTTAGACCGTGTCACCCGGGTTGTTAAGGTCAACGGGTTTGTCGCTTCCACCCCCGATTTCATTGGCCAACCCCAAGTACTCAATGGGGCCTCCGAAGTTCTCGGCGAGATCTTTGGTGAGATCGGTGCCCACGCTCGCGCAGCGGTGGGCGTCGCTGTACTCCCCCTCGATGCTCCTGTGGAGGTAGAACTGATCCTGGAGTTTGGCGACTAGTCGTTCACCGAGGTACTAATCGTCCTAATTACTGAGGTATCTGTCAGGGTTGTGGTGTCTCCCACTTCACGGCCTTCGGCAATATCGCGTAACAGTCGACGCATGATTTTGCCAGAGCGCGTTTTGGGTAGTTCGGCAACAATGAAAACGGTGCGCGGTTTGGCAATGGGCCCAATTTGTTCCGCGACCCACGCACGCAACTTTTGGGAAAGCTCAGCATCTGTTTCTGAACCCACGAAACGGGACTTGAGAATCACGAACGCGACAATAGCCTGACCGGTGGTGTCATCACTGGCGCCGACGACGGCTGCTTCGGCCGTCATCGGGTGGGCAACAAGCGCAGATTCGATTTCCATGGTGGAGAGTCGATGACCCGACACATTCATCACATCATCCACCCGACCGAGCAGCCACACGTCGTTGTCAGCATCAAGGTGAGCGCCGTCGCCGGCAAAGTAGAGGTTGTCAAAGGTGGACCAGTACGTCTCCTTGAACCTTTCGGGGTCTCCCCAGATTCCCCGCAACATGGCGGGCCACGGCTCGGTCACCACCAGGAGCCCACCGGCTCCTGGTCCGACATGTGTGCCGGAATCATCGACCACATCAACGGTGATGCCGGGGATGGGGACCTGTGCGCTTCCCGGTTTTGTTGCGGTGAGACCGGGGAGCGCGCTGATCATGATGGCACCCGTTTCGGTTTGCCACCAGGTGTCGACGATGGGGGTAATCCCCGAACCGATGACTTCCCGGTACCACATCCACGCTTCCGGGTTAATGGGTTCACCCACCGACCCTAAGAGGCGCAACGAGGAGAGGTCGTATTTTTGGGGAATCTCTCGCCCTAACTTCATAAACGTGCGAATGGCGGTGGGGGCGGTATAAAAAATGCTGACCCCATACTTTTGAATGATGTCCCACCAGCGGCCGGGGTGGGGGGTATCGGGGGTCCCCTCATAGATCACCTGGGTGGCGCCGTTGGCGAGGGGTCCATAGACGACGTAGCTGTGACCGGTAATCCAACCGATGTCTGCCGTGCACCAGTAGACGTCGGTTTCGGGATGAAGATCAAAAACGTTCTTATGGGTGAAGGCTGCCTGGGTGAGGTAGCCACCGGAGGTGTGCAAGATCCCTTTGGGCTTACCGGTTGTTCCGGAGGTGTACAGAATGAACAGCGGGTTTTCGGCAGGAAACGCTTCCGCTGTGTGCTCAGCGGACGCTCCCGCCATTGCGTCATGCCACCAGCGGTCGCGACCCTCGAACCATTCCACCTCATTGCCGCCCCGCTTCACGACCAGAACGTTCTCCACGGTGGTGGCACCATCAGCAATCGCCTGGTCGACGGCATTTTTCAGGGGAAAAACGGCACCTTTCCGGTGCCCGCCATCGGCGGTAATCACCATGGTGGCGCTGGCATCATCAATTCGTGCCCGAAGACTTTCGGCGCTGAACCCCCCAAAAACAACCGAATGGATGGCGCCTAAACGCGCAACGGCCAACATTGCGACTACGGCTTCGGGAATGAGAGGCATGTAGATGATGACCCGGTCGCCGGAGCGAAGGCCTAAACCGGCGAGAACGTTGGCTGCTGTGGCCACTTCCTCGGTGAGTTCTCGGTAGCTGATACTGCGACTGTCGCCTGGTTCCCCTTCGAAGTGCAGAGCAATCCGGTCTCCCAACCCGGCCTCGACGTGGCGGTCAAGGCAGTTATACGCAACGTTGAGGTGTCCATCGCCAAACCACCGTGCGACGGGAGCTCCCGACCAGTCCAATGTTTCGGTAAACGGGGTGTGCCAGTGCAGAAGAGTGCGGGCTTGATCTGCCCAAAATTCGAGACGGTCCTCCGACGCCCTGTCATACAGGTCCTGTGTGCCAATGGCCTGTGCTGCGAACGCGGCGCTCGGCGGAAAACGGCGCTCCTCGTGGAGGAGGGAATCAATATTGCGGGACTCGGACATCTTTACCCCTGCGCTCTCCCCGAGAGTATCGGGCGTAACGGTCATCGTCGACCCTTCAGTGTAGAACAGGGCGCCCAGACGTTAGAACCCCGTTTTCCACAGCGTTTCGCCAACACCACCAGGCACACCCCACATCTGTCACGCTGGCTGGCATGTCCCCTGCCCCCTTGTGGCTCGCACCAAAGCGTGATGTCCGGGGCATTTCGCGCTCACTCCGTCACGCTTTGGGGCCTTTAGGGGACGTTGCCGATGACCCACGGGTCAGCGATGTTTTTCTGACCAGCGAGGGTCGTGTCTTTGTGGACACCGGTGAGGGTGCATACCCGGTCCCTGGCCTCACTATTGGTCCCGATGAGGCCAGAGAGCTTGCCCGCCACCTCATTGAGCGTGGCGGACGCCACGTGGATGAAGCCCACCCGTTGGTGGATGTGAACCTCGGCGGTGGAGTCAGGGTTCATGTGGTGTTGTGGCCTATTGCACGCGCGGGTGCAGAAATCTCGTTGCGCATCCAACGCCACCCCAAACCGCAGTTGGATAATTTAGCGCTCGCTGATTCCGAGAGTGTCATCCCTTTTATGGTTCAGGCGGTGAGGGAGCGGAAAACGTTGTTGGTAAGCGGGGCGACAGGGTCAGGGAAAACGACGCTACTGGGTGCCCTCATGGCACACGCCAAACCGAGCGAACGATTGATTGTGTTGGAAGATGTGGCGGAGCTTTCGATTGACCACCCGCACGTTGTCACCCTGGAATGTCGGCAAGCAAACCTGGAAGGGGTGGGGGAGATCACCCTGACCCGCCTCGTGAAGGAGGCACTGCGGATGCGGCCCGACAGGTTGGTGGTGGGGGAATGCCGTGGAGGGGAACTAGCGGATTTGTTGCGGGCTTTTCATACCGGCCATAAAGGGGGTGCCACCACCCTGCATGCGACCTCGGTGGAAGAAATACCGCTGCGCGTAGATTCACTGGCGTCATTGGCGGGGCTCACCTCCGCCCAGGTGGCCCTCCACACCGCGTCTGCGCTCGATTTGTTGATTCATGTGCAGGTGAACTCTGCCGGTGTCCGGGAGTTGAGCTTTGGCAGACCTTATGTGGATAAGAAAGGAGTTCTCCGTGTTCTCCCTGTGGAAGCGATGGCGACACAGAACCGCAGCACCCCCGGATAATCCGGGGGAGACGCTGTCCTACCTTGCAGCTTTTATTGCCGCGGGTCTCTCACCGCGCTCAGCTTGGCAAGAAATACCCGAGGATTCCCTTGCGGAGGGTCCGGTGGCAGCCATCCACCGCGCGCTGGGGGAGGAAGTGCCCTTGGCGCGAGCTATCCGGGATGCCACGGTGAGCGCTTCGGACCCCTGGCGAATGTTGGGAGCGACGTGGAGTGTGGCGAGGGACGCAGGGGCACCGCTGGCGCCCACACTGCAGGCGCTAGCTCATTCGATGGCGGAGCGAGATCACGCGCAACGGGAAATTACGGCAACCATGGCGGGGCCTCTCGCCACAATGCGCTTGGTGATGGCGTTACCCCTGCTGGCCCTCGGTGGGTCGGCTGTGACCGGCACACCAGCGGTGACCGTGTTATTCACCACACCGTTGGGGCTGATGGCGCTTGCCACCGCGTCTGTATTGATGGGGGGTGCCGTGTGGTGGATGAAAATTTTGCGCCGGGAGGCGCTTCCCCCGCCCCCATCGGAAGAGTTAGCACTGGAGCTTTTCTCGCTTGCCACCGCCGGGGGAGCGCTGCCGGAGGACGCATGGTCCAAAGTTCACGTGGCACTGGAGGAGTATGACCTTCCCGGTGGTGGCGGGGTTGAGGGCTCAACCCTGACGTCACTTTCCCGGCGGGTGGGAGTGCCGGTGAGCGGGCTAGCCCGCCAACGCGCAACGATGGTGCGAAATCGTTGGCGGACGGACGCCCTGGAGAGCATTAACGCACTCGGCGTGAAGGTGGTGATTCCGCTCGGGACACTGGTGTTACCGGCGTTTGTGTTGGTGGCAATAGTGCCAATGGGGCTTGCCCTGTGGTCTGGCGCGACATCTCTTGCCCTGTCCACAACGCACCACTTCTTGTGAACAGCACCAAAGCCAGACCACGGCCTGGCATCGCGTCTGGCCTCTGCCAGGGTGTGCCGGGTGACCACAGGGTCACCCAAAGAAAGGACACCACATGAACCGCACACCAGTACTTCCAGTGCAAGCCGGAGAAGAAGGAGCAGCAACCGCCGAATACGCCATTGCCACCATGGCGGCAGTCGGGTTTGCGGGCCTGCTGGTCGTCATCATGCGAAGCGACGAAGTCCGCACCATCCTCCTCGACCTGGTGCGCAGTGCACTCACCTTCGCGGGCTGAGAGTGGAGCGGTCACCGCAGAAACCATGATGGTGCTGCCCACACTGGTGCTCGTGTTCTCAGGCCTCATGCTCGGCGGTCACGCCATCACCGAAAGCTACCAACTCCACCAGGAGGCCCACACGAGTGCGCGTGTGGCCTCACTGGAAGGAGACGTCAGCGCCACGGAGGAAGGCGAATGGTTATGTGTGACCCGAACCAAAGTTTTGGATACCGGACTCTGGAAACTGAAGCCCCTCACCCTCACCGCTGACGCTTGCGCCTTGAACCCTCTGGTGGGTCGTGACTCCTGAGAGGGGGGCGGCGAGTGTGTGGGTGCTCGGCTTTGCGACCATGCTGATGATGGCGACCGCGGCGGTGTTAGCAACAGGTCAGGCCATGGTGCGCAATCTTGCACTGCAGTCGAGTGTCGACCGTTCCGCGCTTGCCGGAGCCGACGTGTTGGTGGGGGTGGTGCCAGGGATTCCCTGTGACCACGTTTCGTGGTTGTTGGAAAATGAAGGCTTTTCGGTGGTGTCCTGCGAACTAAATTCTGCCTCCCTCCGAGTGGTGGGGCAGGCCAGTTTTGCGGGTGTTCGGTGGAGCGCTAAAGCCAGAGCTGGTGTGGGGGAAGGTGGACAGTAATACTTTGTTGTGTATCGTGAGCGGCGTTGTGAGTAACACTCCAACGATTGGGATGCCATCGGAGCCACAGCTCCGAATGGTTCAACGCAGGGAGAAGTGTGGCCACCAGTAAGAAGCTTGTCATCGTCGAGTCACCGGCTAAGGCCAAGACCATCGGCAAGTACTTGGGCGACGGATATGAGGTCATGGCCTCCGTGGGGCACGTCCGCGACCTTGCGCACCCCCGAGACCTTTCACCCGAGGTCAAAAAAGGTCCGGCGGGGAAATTTGGTATCGACATTGAGAATGATTTCGAACCCATTTATGTGACCACTGAGCGGGGAAAGAAAACCGTTGCTGATCTGAAGCGTGCGGCAAAAACAGCGTCCGAGATTGTGCTCGCAACCGATGAAGACCGCGAAGGGGAAGCCATTGCGTGGCACCTCCTCGAAGTGTTGAAGCCTAAAGTGCCGGTCACCCGAATGGTGTTTCACGAAATCACCCCGGAAAGTATTGCCAGAGCCACTGAGCAAACCAGAGACCTCGATGTCGCCCTGGTGGATGCGCAAGAAACTCGCAGAATTTTGGACCGTTTGTATGGTTTTGAAGTCTCCCCGGTGCTGTGGCGCCGCGTTAGCGGAGCAAAATCTGCGGGACGCGTCCAGTCGCCTGCTTTGAAATTGATTGTTGATCGCGAACTGGAGCGCCGGGCTTTTGTCTCGGGCACCTACGCCGATATTTCTGCAAAAGCTACGACCGCAGCAAACGAAAGTTTCTCGGTGGCGCTGACGAAACTGGATGGTTCGCGAGTGGCGAGCGGTCGGGACTTTTCAGAGTCCGGTGAGCTGACCTCCGACGCGGTGTTACTCAGCGAAGCTGACGCCACTGCCCTCGCCCTTGCTCTGGATACCTCCAAGGGTGGGTTAGTGGTCACCAAAGTTGAGGCCAAGCCGTATACGAGAAGACCGGCTGCTCCCTTCACCACCTCGACATTGCAGCAGGAGGCGGGTCGGAAACTTCGTTTCTCCGCACAGCAGACGATGAGTATCGCCCAAGGTCTTTACGAAAACGGGCACATCACCTATATGCGAACCGACTCGGTCTCGCTTTCCGCCCAGGCAATCCAGGCTGCGCGCTCCGCGGCAACACAGCTCTACGGTGCGACGGCGGTTCCTAGTGAACCACGGGCCTATAAAGGTAAGTCAAAGAATGCCCAGGAAGCCCACGAAGCGGTGCGGCCCGCCGGCGAAGCCTTCCCCACCCCCTCGCAACTTTCTTCCCAACTGCGCTCCGATGAACTGAAACTGTACGACCTCATTTGGAAGCGCACCGTCGCCAGCCAGATGGTGGACGCTAAAGGCGAGACCGTGAGCGTGACGCTCGATGCTCAGCCGATGCCAGCACTCGAAGGGCTCAGCTTTAGCTCTGCCGAATTTAGTGCCTCAGGTACTGTCTTGAGCGAGCGGGGATTCCTCCAGGCGTATCAAGAAGGAAAAGACGACGAAGCTCGAGAAGAAGAAGCGGCCAGCGAAAAGGACGCCATTTTGCCTCCGGTGAAAGTCGGAGAAACCACAGAACTCGCCGACGTCCTCGCCAAAGCCCATGTCACCCAGCCGCCGGCCCGATATACCGAAGCCAGCCTTGTGAAAGCTCTCGAAGAGCGCGGCATTGGTCGACCTTCGACCTATGCCTCCATCATTTCCGTGATCATTGATCGTGGTTATGTGGTGCGCCGGGGAACCGCTCTTGTTCCCCAGTGGATTGCATTCCCGGTGACACGGTTGCTGAGCGAACGATTCGCTGACCTGGTGGATTATGACTTCACCGCGCAGCTTGAAGAAGACTTGGACCGTATTGCTCGTGGTGAGGTAAAGCGAGGCGAATGGCTTCACTCCTTTTACTTTGGCCACGGGGATCAGAGGGGGCTCAGAGATGTCGCTATCGCCGCCACCGAAGAGATTGATGCCAGGGCGCTCAACACCTTAGAAATTTCGCCCACCATCAACCTTCGGGTCGGAAAGTATGGCCCCTTCCTCGAAGTGACCGACACCGACACGGGTGAAGTGCGAAACGTTAACTTGCCACCAGAGCTTGCCCCGGATGAACTCACCCCGGAGCGCGCCCAAGCTCTCGCCGATGAACCACCTGTGGTGGACCGCGTGCTTGGCCAAGACCCCGAGTCGGGTCTGGACATTGTGGCCAAAAAGGGACGTTTTGGCCCCTACGTGACCGAGGTTTTCCCCGAGCCAGAAGTGGTGGAGGGTGAAACGCCGAAGAAGAAGAAGGCAGCCCCGAAACCTAAGACGGCGTCGCTATTCCAGTCCATGCAGATCGACACCATCGACTTGGATACGGCCCTGCGGCTTCTCGCTTTGCCGCGGGAGGTGGGACCAGATCCGGAGTCTGGCGACATGATTACCGCCCAGAACGGACGCTATGGTCCGTACCTGAAAAAGGGTACCGACACTCGCTCCATCGATAGCGAAGAACTAATCTTCGATATCGAACTGGAGGGTGCCCTTGCTCGGTTTGCGGAACCCAAATATGCGGGGCGTCGTCAATCGTCGGCTTTGAAGACTTTCGAGGAAGATCCGATTAGCGGCAAGCCCATCCTGCTAAAAGATGGCCGCTTTGGCCCCTACGTCACGGATGGGGAAGTCAACGCCACCGTCCCGCGCGGAATGCCCTTAGACGACCTCAACTTTGAGCAAGCCGTCCAGCTCATTGCAGATCGACGGGCCAAAGGGCCGGCAGTGAAAAAGTCGGCAGCGAAGAAACCAGCAGCAAAAAAGCCAGCAGCGAAGAAAAAATCTCCCGCTAAGAAAGCTCCTGCAAAAAAGCCGGCGTCCAAAACAGGGTTGCCAAAGAGCGTAAAGATCACGGACGAGGCATAGCGTGAGCGGGCTGTTTGTCACCTTTGAGGGCGGCGATGCGTCCGGCAAAACAACACAGATTGAGTTGCTGGCTTCGTGGCTGAAAGACCAGGGTCGTGTGGTTGTGGTGACGAGGGAGCCTGGTGGCAGCGATTTGGGGAACGAGTTGCGGGAGATTGTCTTGCACCGTCGTGGGTTCATTGCCCCCAGGGCGGAAGCCCTAATTTATGCGGCTGACCGCGCTCACCATATTCATGAGGTGGTGCGTCCAGCCCTGGAGCGAGGAGAGGTGGTCCTTCAGGATCGCTACCTCGATTCCTCTGTCGCCTATCAGGGGGCTGGTCGGGTGTTGGACCCCCAAGAGGTGAAGGGTGTGTCGCTTTGGGCAACAGAGGGCTTGATGCCCGATGTCACCATCCTGTTAGATGTTCCCGCAGGTGTGGGAATGGAACGCCAGGCACAGCAGGAGCGTCAATATGACCGCCTTGAGGCGGAAGCGCTCGACTTTCACGAGCGAGTTCGCGAAAGTTTCCTGGCTATTGCCGCCGAACAGCCCGAAAGGGTGACCGTTATTGATGGCACCCGGTCCATAGGTGACATTCACGCGGTGGTAACTCAGAGGGTCTCTGCCGCCCTCCACTAATCTGTGAGCATGACGCTGTGGGATGAGTTGGTGGGCCAGCAGGCCGCGCTCGCCCTTATGCAGGATGCGGCACGGCCGGGCTCAACGGCGATGACCCATGCGTGGCTCATTACCGGACCACCCGGTTCTGGGCGCTCCACACTGGCTCACGCTTTTGCTGCTGAACTGGTGGGTGCCGGTCAGGAAGAGTCGCGGTGGAAACAGGTGGTTGCTGGTGCCCACCCGGATGTGTCCATTTTGGCGACCGACCGAGTCACCATCACCATCGAAGAGGTTCGGTCGCTGGTTTCTTTTTCCTACTTTTCTCCCTCCCAAGCTCCCTACCGCGTCGTAGTGATTGAAGACGCCGACCGGATGACGGAACGTACCTCGAATGTGTTGCTGAAAGCCCTCGAAGAACCGCCCCCTCGAACGGTGTGGATTCTGTGCGCGCCTTCGCCTGCGGACGTGTTGCCCACAATTCGTTCACGAATGCGGAGCGTCACCCTGGTGGTTCCCCACCGCGATGAGGTGGCACGCCTCATCGCACAGCGTGAAGGCGTGGACGAAGATGTCGCGCGGTTAGCGGCACAGGAGGCCCAAAACCACATTGGTATGGCCACACGCCTCGCCACAGATCCCGATGCTAGAGCCCGCAGGGATGCGTCCATTCGTCTGGTCCTGGGGGTCAATTCCGTGTCGGGTGCGGTGAAAGCAGCCGCCGAACTGTTGGAGCTGTCAAAGAATGATGCGGCGGCATTGGTTGACCGCCTGGATGCGAAAGAGCGCGAGTCCCTCCTGCATTCGCTTGGAATCCAGCCCGGGGGTGCAGTGCCCGCCGCTATGCGTGCCCATGTGAAGTCTTTAGAGGACGATCAGAAACGTCGCGCAACACGAAGCTTGCGGGATGCGGTGGATCGGGTTCTTGTGGATGTGATGTCTTTACTTCGGGATGTTCTCATGGTGCAGGTGGGGGCGGGGGTTGACCCCATCAACGTTCAGCACGAAAAGCTTCTCGAAGCCCGGGCCCACGACACTGCTCCCACGCTCACCATGGCGGGGCTGGACGCCATCCACCAGGCCCGTGCACGGATGGCACAAAACTCCCCACCACTCTTAGTGCTCGAGGCGCTCCTGATTGAACTCAGCGGCCGGGCGGTCACTACCTCGAGGTAACAAACCCCACCTCTGCAGTCTTAGGAGGGTCTTGTTAGTGTGGTGGGACGAAGTTGGGGGAGTGAATCGCCCTGGGTTTCGTTCCTATTGTTTTCCGTGGAAAGCGGGCGCTAACACAGTGGTGTTTTCAGCGTAGTACTCTGCTTCAACTTCCGCTGGGGTTCGGTAGTCAAGCTCGGAGTGGAGGCGTTGTCGTAATCGCTATTGCGCACCCATTCCAGATAAAAACCGGAATGGGACGGAACTCGGCGGAAATTACGCCCGGCACCCCCTAGATCCGCAGACCAGTAGAATCTTAGGAATTCCCTGTAATTAGTGGTCGTTCCGCCTTAGCTCAGTGGGTAGAGTGTCTCACCCGTAACGCATAGGTCTCTTCTTTCGGAATCTGCAGTCGTGGCCCCAGCGCCCAATGATTTATTGGGTAGTAGCTCCTGACGTAGAGAACCACGATTGCGACAGCAAACGCCATTCTGCATCTATTCCGTAAGACAATCGATGTGATTACTCAGTTTGGCCATGGAGGCGAAAGAGTCCTCAACGTAGAAGTGTGCGTAGGTTTGTCGCACCCGTCAGCCCAAGCCTTTGGGCAGCTGGCCTAAACCATTTCTTTCGGAAGAAGTCACCGTTGAGCGGCCCACCTTTCGTCCCGACAAAGAGGTAGCCTTCCTCTTCGATGGTGTCCCAGAGGGTAGTGAGCTCCTGCACGAATCGAGGCGGCCTCCCGCTCCTGTTCGGTTTGTGCAGGCCCCAAGTACCTCTTGCCTGTCTTGCCGCGGTGCCATGCCTAGCGAACAGTGAGGATGCCTTGCCTCACGTTGAGATGTTCTTTCCGAAGTGTCGTAGCTTCTCCGCTCCGGCGCAAGGTGCGCTGGAACGCCTCGCCCACGCCGTTGCCGGGTGTGGGCTGATTCAGACCACACGGGCCGTGTTGGGCCACACCTGGGCAAAAAACGCGTCTTCGGCCGCGCGCTCATCGTAATTCCACGGTGGTGCTTGACACTCTGGGCACCAGTGCCCAGCCCGCATCACCGCATACATGGAGGCTTCAAAAGTATGACCCCTGGCACACGACCAGCGAAGCGGTGTGTACACATCCCCCACTATCACCGTGTCGCTGACCAGAGTTCCACCGCGAAACTCCGCCGCTGACACCGCTTGCGCACGATCCAAGGTCGCGTCCGGCAACGTGTCATCAAAACCGTGAGAGAGCGGTTTCGCCGAATTCACTGCGGGGATGGGTGATGTCCACTCTGAAATCTGCTCCCATTCTGCGCGAGAACCAAAGAAAGCCTCGATCTGTTCCTGATTACCTGCCTTCAGCCACCCCAGCGGGCCTTCGGGACGCTGGGCCAAGGACTGGAACACAAAGCGACGAGTTATCCACCGGGGGGTGAAACGCAGCACAGCGGGCTTCATAAACCAGGGGGCTTCCGCCACCACCTGGGCGATATAGCTTTTCAGGTCTTGGCTACGGAAATGCAGGTAGGACTCCAGAACATCAGAATCGAGATACCACTGGCAGTGGAAATTTTTTAGCGCAAACCAGTTGCGCTCGGTGACTTCGGCCAGTGTCCCCAGCCCCAGGGCACCAAACATGGCGTCGAAGTATTCGACATAGTTTGTTCTACACCCCACCCCGCCGCCGATGTTGTATACCCGGCGCCAAAACTCTTCCGGCACGTCTGCTTCGCAGGCGTTGGCCATCAGGCGACCGGAGTCGCCGGAGGTCACAAACTCTATTTGGGTATCCAATGGTTGGTGAAAAAGTATGGGGTGGGTCAGCTTGAAGGGCTGCGGGATCGTGATGAACGTCTGGCGCAGGGACACCCAATGCTTCAAGCCCGATTCGATAACCATTCTTTCGGCATCAATCTTGGTCAGGGCGTAGTGGTCTCCCACTGACGGGGCCAGCGGGTCTCCAACTCGACCCCAGTGAATGGGGGGAAGCCTGCTTCCGGTCATGGCTACCGAACCCACCGTCACCAACCGAATGGAATCCGGATCGGGTTGCGCCGTGATGGCGCGAAGAATGTTCTCCACGGACCCTACATTGATGTCCCTGGTGAGTTCGGGGACGTCATCCGCTGCCGGGGATATCAGCGCTGCGGTGTGGAGAACAAAATCGGCACCGGTAACGCACTTCAGCACGGCGTCGTAGTCGCGCAAGTCTCCCCACACAATCGTGAGACCGGTTTCCCCGCGGTAGTGGCGCAGCGCTTTGTGGCTCTCCTTGCCCTCGCGCACAAGGATCACGATATCGAAACGGTCTCTACGCTCCATCAGTTCGCTGAGGGTTGCCGAGCCCATCGATCCGGTGGCGCCGGTCAGAAATACAGTCTTCTTTACTCCCATGCGTGCCGATCCCTTTCCTTGTGTCCCACACTACGGGCTCCCCAGAGAGAGCCTGATGGACTCCACCACCCCCCGAGTTGGGATACAACGTCGAGGAAAAATCTCGATAGCCCACTATTCGCCGCGGAAAATGGTGGGTAATAAACCACGTTGTTCTAGGGTCCGAATAACCGAGAGCGTGAGGGAATTGCCCGTCAGACCTACGCAATAGAGACGTCCGCGCTCGGTGACGGGGACTAGGAGCCCGGCATCGAGATACTTCCTAATGCGTTGGCTTCTGGTCGCAGGCGACCCAGGAATAAGCGGCTCGAGGTCGCCCGCTCGCACCACCTGGTGCCTGGCAACAAATCGCAGCAGGGCTGCCTCAGCGATCGTGATCGCCCCGTTTTCCGAGGCTTTATCGAGGGCAGGGAGAAGGATTTCTTTCAGCAGAAAATCATGCTGACCCAGTCTCGACAGCGATGCCATGTCATTGGCCATCCCGCGTATTACATACGTGCACCAAGACAGAAGCCCTTCGTCACTCAACGAATCTGCCTGACCCAGTGCGTCGTAATAGCGGTTGCGGTCGGCACCGAAGACCGCAGTGGGATTAAGCAGGAACCGAGGAATCTCTCCGGGAGTCGTAATTGCGACCACCATGGCATAGGCCACGAGACGCGCGACCCGACCATTTCCGTTACCAAAGGGATGAATCCACAAAAGACGGTGGTGAACTAAGGCCATCTGCAACAAAGCCTCTTCGGCGGTGAGCTCCCGTGATAGGAAGGCCACCACCTCGCTCATGTGATCGAGCACATCACTGGGCTGAGGGGGTTGGTGGTCGGAACCCACGATGGTCACCGGTCCCTGGCGATAGGCCCCCGGTGTTGGGTCACCTTCCCCCCCAAGCCCCGTCACGACGATGCGATGAAGTTCTCGGATGAAACGGTGGTCCATCGGGGTATCCGGCACATGCTTATCAATAAATCGAAGTGCGGCCTCGAGATTACGAATTTCTCGGACCCCCTCAGAATGGGGTGCGCCCGCAGCCACCTTCTCGTGAACGCTCGTGCCCCTCACGGCGTCAAGGAGCGTGGTGCGGTTGCCCTCGATTCGAGCTGAGGTAATGCTAGAGAGCAACTGGAAAAGTTGTGCGATTTCGTCCACGAGCGGGTTCTTCAGAGACTGGGCGCGCCAGGTGCTTCTTTCACGCTCACAATCGAAAAGGGCGCGAGTGAGGTCGGAGTGAAATCCAAACTCGGGAATTTCTATGCGGGCCATGGCGTTATTTTATCTCACCCGTTACATGATTTAAGTGGAGTACTCACAAAACGGCATAAACACCTAGAAAAACAAAGACAGTAATTTTCATTATTTTAGATTCATCCCGCACTGGTCGTGACACAACCGGGAGCACGGACGTCCCCCGTTCCCGGGAAAAGATGCGCTGATCGTCCTATCTGGCCGCGCACGGTCTGGTTCGTTTGCCCACGGTTGTGCGCAAACGGTGGGCAAGCCCGATTCCCCTGATTCATAAAAAAACGGATGGTTTCTTCCATATTTATATGAAACATGCGAGGATGGTGCCATGAAGAACGTAGAGATAGTCTGGCGCACCTTGGCCGACGCCGCACTGGAGGGGCAGCGCGAGTGGAACAGCATCGGCGAGATCGCTGATGCGGCCTCGGTCGCGCCCTCGACGACCCATCAGGCGCTCGGGCGACTCCTTGACATTGGTGCAATCCGAGCGAATTCGCGCCGTGGATACACCGTGGTATCACCAGAGAAACTCCTCGAAGCGTTCGCTGCTCACCGCAACCTCCGCGCCGACACCATGGTCTTCACAACCTTGCCTGCCGCCCAAGAACTCCTCGACGACGCTGAGCTCAACTATGCGCTCAGCGGCAGCAGCGCAGCCGTGCACTACCTCGGCGGTCGCAACACGATCTCTGATCTCGGCCGACGGATTGTCTACACAACCCGATCCCTCTCGCAGGCTGACTTCCCTGAGGGAGACGAGGTAATCCTCCTCGCCGAAGATCCCCTCGCGGCGCGCACCTGGACGTCCGGGTACGCCAGCCTCGCGCAAACCTACGCCGACCTGTGGGCAAGCCCAGGCTGGCAGGCCGCCGAATTCATCCGTGCGCTCAAAGCAAAGCTGTTCAGCGACGCCGACTGGGAGCAGCGCGCCAGTGCCTAATCTCTACCACGATGACAACGGCGTCGTCCGCGCCGTCGTCGACCGGCTAGGTTCCGACCTTGAGCCATCGATTCTCATCGGCGGGTGGGCGACCTTCGTTCGCGTTGGCGGCGAGATCAGTCTCGACATTGATCTCATCACCTCGCAACAGAGTCGCCACAAGCTCGAGCAGATGATGACCGACCTCTCCCCCAGCAACAACCACCAAGGGCGGAAACTGCGCGCAACCATCGATGACGTGCACCTCGACATTTACCTGCCCTTCGAGTCCCAACTCGGCAGCAAGCTGCGATTGAAAGTTGAGGTACTCGCGGAATACCCGGACGAGTTCTCGTTCGAGAAGTGGACACTGCTGCGACTTGAAGCGCACATCGGCACCAAGATGGCGGCTCTGCTCGATCGGCACTTCTCCGAGAAGGGCCAGAAGGATGCGCGCGAGATCCTCGCACTACTGAAGCTCGAGGGCGTCGACCCCGTGGTCGCCGCGGAGGTTCTCGACCGGGCATCCACCGTCGACATCTTGAATCTGCCGACCCTGATCGGCGAGGCCTTCGACCTCATCGGCGCCATCCTGCCGTTATCGAAGGCTGACCAGAAACTGGTCGCCGCGGCAAAGAAGTCCTGGGTTGCCGAACTTCAGCTTCGCAGCGTCGGGCCTCAACAACTACGACCGCGCCTCTGACGCAATCACTCGGTCTGACGCCGCTAGATTGCTGCGGTTGCCGGTCCCGTCACAAGGCCAGGGCGCCTCTCGCGTGCCGGCGTGGCAGTTCAGAGTCTCACGACCGGGGTTCTGCTCCATCGGCTAGGACAGTTCCTGTGGCCTGTTGGAATAATGACGCGAGTGCTGTCTCCCCTGTGGGCAACGACACCGACAGTGTCTGCCAGGTGCGGTTTCTCTCAACAATCGAGTAGTGGTGGGCGAGCTTTTCACGATTTATTGCTGCATCACTTCAATTCACTCCCGGAGGGGCGTCGATGTCGGGGAGTGCTCGATACTTTGATGCTTCCCCAATCTTGATCATCACCGAGTCGCCAGCTTCCTGCCCCACAGGATCTGCGTCGTAGACATCTCTCCCTCCCGAGACAATTGCTGCTGCGATCGATAGCCACCTTTGGATGTGGAGAAGTTCTTTCGCGACCCGCAGATCCATCACAGCAGCACCGTGTCATCGAGGACGTCTTGATCCACCTCTGGGTCAAGGCCCCCGTAGCTCACAAGATCGACATTTCGACCGAGAATTGCGCTGAAGGCTTGTTCGAGGTGCATGAGGTCGGACAGGTCTGCGCCTTCGGGGGGTTCGACGAGAAAATCGAAATCAGAACCGAGTCGATCTTCCCCGCGCGCGACCGAGCCAAATACCCCAAGGCGCCGAAATCCGCGGTCTTCTGCCACCTGTCTCAAGACCGCCCCGCCCGCTTCAAGTAGGTCACTAGGCAGCACGCCTTCGGTGCGCTCTTCGGCCACCTGGTAACTGATGGCAGGTTGGGTTGACCCAAAACGGCGGGCGATGAGCGCCTGCGAGTGGCCCTCACTCAGCATCCCGCGCAGAACGATGACACGTCGGATTCTCGCGATTTCGGAATCGCGAACCGCGTTCTCATACTGCGTAATCAGGGCCATAAAATGATTTTATCATTATCGGGCGACACGAGGAGGTTGCCTTCTCTTACCTATACTTAGAGACCGTGCCGCCTTAGCTCAGTGGGTAGAGCGCCTCACTCGTTAGGAAGAGCTCCTGAGCACCAGAAACTAGTGTTCAAACGTCCGAAATCCCTGTAAATACGGGCAAGTGGCAGGGCTTCGCTGGACATCCGTTCTGACGCGTAGAAGTCCATTCCGTATCTATTCCGTAAAATTCTCGAAGTAATCGCGGAGGTTTTCCATTGCCTTGACGACGCCTTCCTCAGAGAAATGGGCGTAGGTGTTGAGTGTGACTTCAACGCTGGAGTGCCCGAGAATCCGGCTGACTGCAGTGATGGGTGTGAGCATTCGAATGAGAATTGAGGCGCATGTGTGGCGCAACATGTGGAGCTAAGCATCATTGATCCTGACAGATGTCGCTCCTGGGGTACACCACGTCGTGCGAAAAAAGCCTGAATTGAGGGACCCACCTTTTTCGCCAACACAAAGGTAGTCTTCTGAAGCTCGCGTCTCACGCAGAATCATTAGCTCGGCTCTGTTCGCGGGGAAATGTCCCCTTCGCGGTGGGCCTGTTTGAGGATCAGTCGGACGGCCACCGCTGGGCTTTGGATGGTCGGGATTTCAGCCTCGGGACTTTCGAGTTCTTTGATCCAGTTTTGTATTTGGGTTCTGGATATGTTCCGCACGTCGAGATGGCCTAGGAAGCCGGGTCTCCACCTGCCGTTGGCGAACCTGATGGGGTGCTCCCGCATGGCCCGGGTATGGCCGCGTGGGCCAACAGGACTGCGGAAGTTCCCACTCGGAAAAAGTAGTTCTTATTCTTTACAAAATGAAGATTTGGACTAGAATAAAAGTCATTATGGGGCGAAAGTTGGCACATCCACAGGCGCAGGAAAACCCACGCCTGGTGGTGATGGGGCGTCAGTTGCGCGCCCAGCGCCGCACCCTAGGTCTGACGATGGAGGAAGTTGCTAGCGCCAGCGGTGTGTCACGGGTGACCCTGCAGAGAGTCGAGCAGGGTAAGGGCTCGGTGAGCGCCGGGGCGCTAGCGAGCGTGGCTGATGCGCTCGGAATCCCGCTTCGTTTAGAAACCGGAACAGGTGGATCTGTGCCGGAGAAGATCGTCGTCGGTGACTATCCGGGCTTAGCGACCCTGGGGTGGCAACTATCGCCCGCCACCGTGTTGGCACCCTATGAAGCGTGGACTCTCTATGCGAGGAATTGGCCCCACATGAATCAAGAGATTCTGAGTGATGGTGAATCCCAACTCCTGGAGGGCTTGTCGAAGAGTTTTGGGGACCCTTCCCGTGTTTAGGCGGGAGCATCATCAAAGGATTGCGCTGATTCTTGATGCGCTCAATTCAGATCTCATGAGTGCCCATAAGTGTTACTTCGGAGGGGGCACCGCGATTGCGCTGACCTGCGGGGAATTTAGGGAATCCAAAGATATTGACTTCTTAGTATCTAATAAAGATGGCTACCGAGAGTTAAGGGCTCGGGTGAAGCGGGAGGGCCCAGGCTGCTTGTTTCACAACACGAAGCACATGGGGTTGCCGCAGACTTTCTTGACCGATCAATATGGCATCCGGGGCTGGGTTGAAGTGTTAGGAGTACGGATTAAGTGCGAAATTGTGTCTGAAGGCCGAATCACGTTGGACAGCCCCGGCCAGCACAGCGATCTTTTTCCTGTGGAAATGCTCACCTTTACTGACTTTGTAGCAGAAAAGCTTCTTGCTAACTCGGACCGTTATCTTGACACCGCGACGTTTAGCAGGGACCTTATCGACTTAGCGTTTATGAAGATTCCCGATCTCCGGAGCGGCGAGGGGTTCGCCAAAGCTATCGAGGCTTATGGGCCCTCAGTTGTCCGGGATTTTGATTCCGCACGGGAGAAGTTTTTGGGGGACCTAACCTGGATTGATCGTTGCGCTCAAGCGCTGGATATCGATACCCCCCGGGCGGTGATTGTCTCCCTGGTGGCCCGTATGCGTGCGACCTCGGCACCGGTGGTGTGATGGAGGCGCTGGGCATCCACTTCGAGGGCTCTGCTATTACCTATACTTACTGGGGAATGCCGCCTTAGCTCAGTTGGTAGAGCGTCTCACTCGTAATGAGAAGGTCGAGAGTTCGATTCTCTCAGGTGGCCCTGCTGAACCTTTGAGTGGGTGGTCCCCGTGGGATTCCGCTGAGATGGTGTTGTCTTTTTCAGCTTCTAAGACCGGTCGCCGGCCCGTTGCCCTAGGGCCCAGGTGGGGTGGGTCAGCGGCGCAAAGAGTCGGGTCACGCTAGGTTGGGCCAAAAGCACGGTGAGTCCAATACTGCCCAGAACAATGAGCAGAAGGTGCCACCACGCCACCTCTCCTGAGAGCACATCGGTTGCTCGAAGGGGTGCAAGAACAAAACTGTGGAGTAGATAGATCGTTAGGGTTGCTCCGCCAAGAGCGGTGAACCAGGTGGTGGCCTGGGGAGTAAGAATTATGAACGCAGCCATCATCAGGGTTGCAATGATGAAAACCCCGAAGCGCAGTCCGCCTGAGAACCATTGCTCAAAACCAGCTGTGGCATAGCTCATATCGGCGGTGAGGAGCTTACGAAAGCCCACGGATCGAAGCCTCCCAGCGTTCAGGGCGATGGCCACCAGCACCCCTAAAAGAACACTGAGGGCTGCGCCCCGCCACAGCAGGGTGGCTTTTCGTGACTGAGCAAGCCACCAGTCGCCAAGGCCTAGACCTCTCGCCTTCCACCCCAGAACAAAGAAGGGCAAAAAGGCGAGGGTTCGAGACAGTGACAGCGTCTGGTCGACACTCCAATACCCCGATGCGACTGCGATGAAGGTGCTGGTGATGAGGGGTGCCGGGATCACAGCAAGGTAGGGCAGAAGAATTCGCCAGGCCGCAAGTGAGAGCAGGAACCACAGTGTCCACGAGGGGCGCAGCGGGTTAAACACAACAGCACCAGCGTTGATGCTCTGAATGAGGGACCACACGGTTTCAAAAATTAGGTAGGGCACCAACAGGTCCACGACGACACCCTGAACGCGCTTGAGGGTGGGGGCATCTGCTGAGGAGAAGTAGCCCGAGAGGAACACGAAGAGGGGGATGTGAAAGAGGTAGATCGCGGTGTAGAGAATGTAAGAACTCTCGGTCGCAGCCGCGGTTTTCGTGAGGGCGTGGCCGAGCACGACGAGTGTGATCGCTAGAAACCTAGCGTTATCCCAGAGAGCAATCCGTGTTGAGGCCACCCCCTCAGCATAATTCGCTACCCCCTCTACCCTCACCTGGGGGTCAACCAGAAGCCGGTAAAGCGCCCTGGCACCTTTGCCTTTGCCATGGTGTTGAGTTGGGCTAACGAATCAGGGCCGACGAGGGAGGCTTCCGTGATTTCCAGCACAAGTTTCTCTGGAGGCATGGAAAAACCAGAAACGGTGCGTGGGTTTGTTCACCGGAGTGTTCCGCTGCTAGGGCTCGTCGTCATCCGTCGTTTTGGGTGAGCCCGAGAGGACAATCGCGCCGAGCGCGATCGCCATCAGTGCTCCCACGACGATCAACACGACCGCATCGTTGTCGGCATAGGTCGGATAGGTCATCACCACGATCGAAAACACCACAAGAAACCCAGCGCCCAATAAACCGTTTCTCATGGCCCGAGGATAGCTGCATCTGGTGTTGGTGAGCAATGGAAGCGTCCGGTGCTGCCCCAGAGGTAACCACATCGCCCACTACTTCCCTGCGGGGTAGCCTTAACTCCTGATGATGGCCTTTTCCCCTCGCGCCCGCGTCAGTGTGGCCATTGTGGCCAGCGTGATTTCTGGGATGTTGGTTGCCCTCCAATCCCGGATCAATGGTGAGTTTGGGCTTGCACTGGATAACGGGTTCCTGGCCGCGCTGCTTTCGTTCTCTATTGGGCTTGCCATCCTCGGTGTTGTTCTGGCCACGCGACGATCGGGCCGCGCAGGAATTGTGAAAGCTCTCGCGGCTGTGCGGGGCCGAGAGATTCCCTGGTGGTCCGTTATCGGGGGTGTGGGAGGAGGCTTTTTGGTTCTCACCCAAGGACTCAGCGCCGGGGTTCTCGGTGTGGCCCTGTTCACGATTGCGGTGGTGACCGGGCAAACCTTAGGGGCACTCGTCATTGACACGAGGGGCTGGTTTGGCGCCCCTCGGGTGGCCCTGAACGCGTGGCGTATCGCTGGCGCGGTCATCGTGTTGGGTGGGGTGGCGCTCGCCTTGGACGTTCAGCCAGGTCAGGGCGACCTGTTGGGAATACTTTTTCTGTTGCCCCTGCTCGCGGGAGCTGGCACAGGGTTTCAGCAAGCTGTTAACGGCCGAATTCGCATTGTTTCGGGGTCAGCGTTGAGTGCCACCTTTGTGAACTTTCTTGTTGGCACCACAGTGTTGTTGGTGATTTTTCTTGTGGCGGTGCCCTTCACCGGAGTGCCAGAGGTGTGGCCCACCACCTGGTGGTTGTGGGTTGGGGGCGCGGTGGGCGCATTCTTTATTGCCATCCAAGTCACCGCGGTGACGATTATCGGCGTGTTAGGGCTCGGAGTTTCGTTAGTGGCAGGCCAATTAGTGGGCTCGGTCATTTTGGACGCCATCGCTCCGGTGGCAACCTCTGATCTTCAACTGCTGACCATCATTGGTGCCGTGGTCACCCTGGTGGGTTCGGCGATGGTGACGCTGGCAAAGAAGCTTTAGCCGGTAGTTTCCTCAAACTCCATCGCCAGAGAGTTCATGCAATAGCGCTGACCGGTGGGGGTGCCCACAGCGTCATCGAAGAGGTGCCCAAGGTGACCATTGCACGCCGCGCACACCACTTCGGTGCGCAACATTCCCAGGCTCCGATCTTGGTGGAGGATGACAGCGCCTGGTTCAATGGCATCAAAGAACGATGGCCACCCCGAACCAGACTCAAACTTGGTGTCGCTTCTAAACAACGCCTGTCCGCACCCCGCGCACGAGTAGACACCGTCGCGCTTCTCGGCGAGTAGCTCACCACTCCACGGTGGTTCGGTGGCCGCTTCGCGCAGGATGGCATACCGCTCCGGTGGGAGTTCAGCCTTCCACAGGGCGTTATCTTTGGTCACTGCGTCCACCATGGTGAATCCTTTGTTCAGAAGAAACCTTGAGCCCCCCATTAAACTCTCTTCAATGACAAACTGTGCCACTGTGGTGAAAACGTGGGGTGAATTCACACCTGACGAAGTTTTTGAGATGGCGGTGCTGCGCACCGAAATCTTTTTCCTCGAGCAGAAAATTGACGAAGAAGAGCTGGATGCTTTCGATCGCCACCCTGACACCCTTCACCTGTGGAGGGCGGACGAGCAGGGGATGACCGGCTATCTGCGCCTCGTCCACGATGAGTCGGCAGCAAAGACACATCAGGGTGCTAGTTGGAGTGTGGGGCGGATGGTGGTGCGGAAAGATTGTCGCGGCAAAGGGCTCGCTAAGGAGCTGTTGGAAGAAGCATTAGCGCTCATGGGGGAGCGACCCCTTTATTTGCATGCCCAGGAGTATGTGATGCCGCTGTATGCCTCGATGGGGTTTGAAGAGGTGGGGGACACGTTCAAGGAAGCGGGCATCCCGCACCGCCTAATGGTGAAAAACCTCCGTGCTTAGGCTCGCGGTTGCTGCGGTGATTGTGGCCTCGATGACCGGCCCCGCTGTGGCGCCCGCAGGGTCCTGCACCCTCGAAGAAGTTGTCATGACGTGGGGCTTCAAAGAGTCTTTCCGATCCTATATTTCCGGCGCTATTGCGCAAGGAGAATGGACCGTCGAGGGGGAGGTGGGCTATGACACCCCCACTTTTTCTTTCACGGGGCAAAACGGATACCTGATGCCCGATCGCTCTGCAGGTGAGGCAGAGTTCAACGGCGCCCTGAGGTTCATCGGGCACGGTGGGATTTTGGACACCAGCTTAGGAAACCCGCGTCTGGTGTTCGAGAGCGATTCCACCGCCACCCTGTACCTGGATGTGGTGGGTGACACGATGGAAGAGGTCAGTGTTGCGCAACCCCAGGTTCCCTTCGCCGCCCTCAGCTGGGATGACAGCACGCTCGATTCGGACTCTGGCACCTGGTCGGTGACGCAGGCCAACGTGACGCTGACGGAGGCTGGCTCCGATGCTTTTGGTACCTACCCGGCAGGGGAAGCCCTCGACCCACTGGATTTCCGCATCACCACAACACCGGGTTGCCTACTGCCAGAGACAGCACCGTGGGGGATTGTGGGAGGAGTTGCGGGGCTTGCGGTTCTGGGCGGGGTTGCCGCTCTCACTATTGTTCGGGTGCGTAAATCGCGCGGGCAAGGGCGTCAATAACCCCGGGTGTGCGGGGACCAAAACTTAGTACTTGGGAATCCGCCATATCCACAAAACGGAGGTTTTGCCCCGCAGGGGTGAGCCCTATTGCGGGTTTCTTGATCACGAGCTCTTCGGCACCGCCGACACTTGCGAGGCCCTCCGTCATCACCAAAATCAGGTCGGGGTTGGCAGCAATCAGAGCTTCGTCCGTCATCGGGCGCAACCCCACCCAGCCGGTTTCGGTGGCAATATCGACGCCACCGAGTGCTTCAATGAGGTCCCCCGCCCCGGATTCTTGCCCAAAGAGGTAGTAGATACCGTTTGTTCCCCGCAGGTAGAGAAACACCATGCGGAGTTGCTCCGAGGGAACCCGGGAGACTTTCGCTAACACGGTGGCGCGGACAGCCTCAATATCGGCGTGGAGCGTTTCGGCGAGGGCATCCCCTGCCTCGGGGGACCCAAATATGCGGGACACCGAGCGGGCCATGGCAGCGGGCGCGGTAAGGCCCGGTGTTTCCCGAACAAACACGACTGCAACGCCGGCTTCGCGCAGTTGCAGGACAACATCTAAGGGACCAATCGTGCCATCGGTAATGATGACATCCGGTCGCAACGCCAGGACACTTTCGGGGGAGATGGCGTGACCGCTGCCGGTGACAATCGGGAGCCCTTCAACACCTGGGAAGGTGGTGGAAATATCACGCCCCACCAAGGTTTCGCCAAACCCTAAAGCCCAGACGGTGGCGGCAAGAGAGCCGGACATGTCGAGTGCCAGCACCCGACTGGTTGTGGTGATGTCCACCTCGAGAGGATCCCCCAGTTCGTTTGAGAGGACCCGGGTGGGCAGGTTTTGTGCTGGTGCCACCGCTGGTGCGGGAATTTCTAAGGCGGAGAGCAGAGCAGTACTGGGACCCTGGAAGTCACCGGGGGAGTCAAGGAAAGTGAGCGAATCCAGGGGTGGTCGCTCCCCCGCCACCGGGGCCACCGGGCTTGACTCGCGCAGCGAGGACGGTTGGCACGCCGCCACCGCAGCAACCAGAAGGAGTGAGGCAGCAAGAGCGACAGGGCGGACAAGAGATCTCACAGTGCGTTTAGCCTATTCCGAAGACCACAGCGACAGCTGAGTCGCAATAGCATGGGAGCGATGATGGATTCACCCCAGGCTCCAGCGGAGCTCACCGACGGTGATCGGGAGCTTCTCGAGTTTGAGCGCAGTAATTGGGGGGCCATGGCGAATAAAGAATCTGCGGTGAGGGAGCGCTTTAGCCTGTCTTTAGCTCGTTATTATCAGCGCGTGTACACAATTTGTCGCTCGCCCGAAGCCTTGCGATATGACGCGACCCTGGTTCGCGCAATAGAGGAGGCAGCACAAATGCGGGAAACGGCGACGCGCCACACGAAAGAGGGGGGTCACTAATGCCTCGCGGCAAGCCCTCGTTTCTTCCCGACCGCTTTGATGATGTGTCGCGCGAAAAGAAGTATGTAGGAATTCACCGCAGCACCCGCTCCACCGCCTCACTGTTTGCCCCCGTGGGCATTGCCCTCGGGGTGGTGGCACTCCTCGTGCTCGGTGGGCTCTGGTTTGTTGACCGCAGTGCTGCCAACTTGACTCTCGAAGACTCAGCACCCCCTGTCATCGACGGGGGTGCCACAGCGCCTCTGGAGGAAGAGCAGGCGGTGGAAGAAGAGCCCGTTGTCGACGAAGTACTTCCCGTCACGGATCCCACCCAAATTGATACCGAAGGCCTCACTCTTACCGTGCTCAATGGCACAGCCTCACAAGGTATGGCAGCGAGAGCCTCCACGCGATTGACCGATGTGGGGTGGCCAGAAACCACCGCAACGAACGCTGATTCGACTGATGTGGCACAAAGTGTCGTGGCGTATAGTGAAGAAGCTGATAAAGCCAGCGCGTTGGGAATAGCCCAACTGCTGGGGATTGAGGCGGACGCCGTTGTCCAGTCCACCGCATACCCGGGTGCCCGTATAACGGTGGTTCTGGGAGCAGATTACGTCGACACCGAGTCGACCTAACCGAAGTATTCACCTGAGGGAAGGCGTCATTCTCATGGCCGCTCGTTTCACCACATTTTTTGCGTCCGCCGCCATCGCGGCCCTTGCGCTTGCCGGTTGTTCCTCCGATGATGCCTCCTCCGGCCAGGGGGGCACTGATGGTGGTGGTGAATCAGCACCCGCCATTATTGATAACTCCACCGTGGCAGCCCTCACCGGAGAGACCGTTGAAGCGGGCAGCCTTGCCCGTCCAGCGTTGGGGGCAAAGATTGACAATCATCCTTCCGCCAGGCCCCAAGTGGGTTTGGATGAGGCAGACATTGTGTTTGAGGAGCTCGTGGAGGGGGGAATCACCCGTTACATCGCCGTCTGGCACTCGGTGCTCCCCGCAGAGATTGGTCCTGTTCGCTCGGTGCGTCCCATGGACCCTGAAATTGTGAGCCCCTTCGGTGGCGTGTTTGCCTATTCCGGCGGACAGGTACGTTTCATTCAGGCCATGCAGGCTGCCCCGGTCTACAACGCCATTCACGGCCAGCCCGACACCGAGGAGACCTTCTATCGGACCAGCGCCAAGGTGGCCCCCCACAACGTGTTGGTGAAAGCCCCTGAACTTGTGGCCGAGCACCTCGACCTTCCTGCGCCTGAGGCTCAGTTCGACTACGCCGACAGCGCTGAGAACGCCACCGCTGTGCTCACCGGTGATGCAATGACGTCGGTCAATGCGCGCTTTAGCGGTTTCTCCAGTCCCACCTGGGAGTGGGATGCAACACAGGGTGTGCTCTTGCGTTTCCAGACCAATGGAGCTGCCGATTCGGCCTCGAGCGGTAACCAGATTTATGCCACCAACCTTGTGATTCTCAATGTCCGCATTGAGGTCATTGAGGACATCCCGACCACACAATTGATTAGCCAAGGCACGGGGTGGGTCTTCAGCGGCGGCTCCTTTGTTGAGATCACCTGGATCAAGGCCACTGCTGAGTCCCCCATCGCCCTGTCCACCACCGACGGTGAAAGTGTGCTCTTGGCACAGGGAAATACGTGGGTGGAGTTGGTCCCGAATGAAAGCTCCGGCGTTGACCCCGCTGTGGTGACCATCCAGTAAGTCGAACTCGACTTCGACGCTACTTGCACTCTCGGGCAGAGAGTGCCAAAATCAATTAGCACTCGTAATAGGCGAGTGCCAATAGGTATGGCACACACGACGTCCGGGAGGGACGAATAGATGGCAAAACTAATTGCTTTTGATGAGGAGGCCCGACGCGGCCTCGAGCGCGGTCTGAACATTTTGGCCGACGCTGTGAAGGTAACGCTAGGGCCACGCGGTCGTAACGTTGTCTTGGAAAAGAAGTGGGGAGCCCCCACCATTACCAATGACGGTGTTTCGATTGCCAAAGAGATCGAACTCAGCGACCCGTTTGAAAGAATCGGTGCGGAGCTCGTCAAAGAGGTAGCAAAGAAGACAGATGACGTTGCCGGTGATGGCACGACCACCTCTGTTGTTCTTGCTCAGGCTTTGGTTCGTGAAGGACTGCGCAACGTGGCAGCCGGCGCCGACCCCATTAGCCTCAAGCGCGGAATTGATGCGGCAACCCAGGCTGTTTCTGCCGAGTTGCTGAAGAACGCCAAAGAGGTCGAAACCAAAGCAGAAATCGCGGCAACCGCCTCCATCTCTGCTGCTGACACCGCCATTGGTGACCTGATTGCAGAAGCAATCGACAAGGTCGGCAAAGAAGGCGTCGTCACCGTAGAAGAGTCCAACACGTTTGGTACGACGTTGGAGCTCACCGAAGGTATGCGCTTTGACAAGGGTTTCCTCTCGGCCTACATGGTCACCGACCCCGACCGTCAGGAAGCAGTCTTCGAAGACCCCTACATCCTGATTGCCAACCAGAAGATCGCAGCGATCAAGGACTTGCTCCCCATCGTTGACAAGGTCATTCAGTCCGGCAAGCAGCTGCTGATCATCGCCGAAGACGTTGAGGGTGAAGCCCTCGCGACTCTCGTCGTGAACAAGATCCGCGGCATCTTCAAGTCTGTCGCCGTCAAGGCTCCAGGTTTCGGGGACCGTCGCAAGGCAATGCTCCAGGACATCGCCATTCTCACCGGTGGACAGGTGATCTCGGAAGAGGTCGGCTTGAAGCTTGAGAATGTTGAGCTGGACATGCTGGGACGCGCACGCAAGGTTGTCGTCACCAAGGACGAAACCACCATCGTTGAGGGCGCCGGCGAGTCCGACGCTATCGCGGGTCGCGTGAAGCAGATTCGCCAGGAAATTGAGAACACCGACTCCGACTACGACCGCGAGAAGCTCCAAGAGCGCCTCGCGAAGCTCGCCGGTGGAGTTGCTGTCATCAAGGCTGGCGCTGCGACTGAGGTTGAGCTCAAAGAGCGTAAGCACCGCATCGAAGATGCTGTGCGTAACGCAAAGGCTGCTGTTGAAGAGGGAATCGTCGCCGGTGGTGGCGTGGCCCTGATTCAGGCTGGCAAGATCCTTGACACGTTGAAGCTCGAAGGAGACGAAGCAACCGGCGCCAACATTGTGAAGGTTGCCATCGACGCCCCCCTGAAGCAGATCGCCATCAACGCCGGCCACGAGCCCGGTGTTGTGGCAGAGCACGTTCGCGGACTCAAGATTGGTCACGGCTTGAACGCTGCGACTGGTGAGTATGTTGACATGCTTGCTGCTGGGATTGCAGACCCCGTCAAGGTAACGCGTTCAGCACTGCTGAACGCCGCCTCTATCGCCGGTCTCTTCCTCACCACCGAAGCTGTTGTTGCCGAGAAGCCAGAACCTGCTTCTGCTTCTGGTGGCGACCCCTCCGGTGGCATGGACGGAATGGGCTTCTAGAAGTTCACCACCACACGGGGCATCCTTCGGGGTGCCCCGTGCGGTCGTTAACGCTGGAAAAGCTTCGTGTTAGCAATTTCCATTTCTTGGTAGTGAGCACCCGCATGGGTGAGCGCCTCGGTAAGGCCGTGGAGACTTTCTTCCACCCTGAGTTGGGTGTGACGCCATTGGTCGTGGACGGCAACAAAAGCACTCGCTGCGGGGCCACTCCAGGTTGAGCCAAGCGACTGGAGGTGCGCATTCAGGCTTGCCACCTCGCTCTGGAGCCTGGCGATGGTGGCGCGGGCTTGATGAGCGGCGTGGGTGACAGCTTCGCTATCAACGCTGTACTGGGTCATGGTTATCCTTTCGAAGAGGATTTGACCGTAGTGCGCCCATCAACGCCTCGCGTCGTCACTTCTGCAGAGTGTGCGAAAGCACCTAACGGGATTGCCGGGGGACACAGGGCAGGGACACGGCAAACGTGGCACCACCACCCGGGGTTTCCTCCACTGCTATCGACCCGTTCAGCCGGGACACAATTGTGTGGACGATGGCCAGGCCCAGACCCGAGCCCCCCGTTTCGCGGGCTCGGGAGCTGTCTGCCCGCCACAACCGATCAAAAATCTTTTCCCGAATCTGCAGGGGGATGCCTTCCCCGTGGTCGACAACCCGGATGATGCCGAATCCACGGGTTGTGTCGTGGGTGAGGATCAGTTCGATGGGGGAGCCCTCAGGGCTGAAACGAACAGCATTTTGTAACAGGTTTGCCAGCACCTGACGGATTTTGTTTTCTTCGCCCTTCACCACAATGGAGGGCAAGGTCTGAGGGTCCCGGACCAGTTCGCCGTCCCGCCAGAGTGTGATGGTGCGATCGGGGGAACTAGCGCCGGCATCTAAGGCGGCATCATGCGCGAGTGATCCCAGGTCAACGGGGACAATCTCCAGCGGTTTTGCTTCATCCAGTCGCGCCAACTCGAGTAAGTCTGTGACGAGGGAGGTCATCCGCTCTGCTTCTTTTTCGATGCGCTCCATCGCTTGGGCAACCTCCGCTTTTTTGGTCAAAGCACCCATGCGATAAAGCTCGGCATAACCACGGACAGACACCAACGGGGTGCGAAGCTCATGACTTGCGTCCCCAATGAAGCGCCGCATCTTGTCAATCGTGTCTGCGCGGTCGGCAAAAGCCCGGTCGATGCGCGAAAGCATGGTGTTCAAGCTGCGAGTGAGTCGCCCCACTTCGGTGTGCGGGGAGGAGTTCCCTAAGCGCTGGGAGAAGTCTCCACCGGCAAAACGGGCGGCGGTGAGTTCGACTTCGCGCAAAGGCTTCAACGTGTTGGTGACGAGCAGTCGGGTAAGAAATGCGCTCAAGATAACGGCAACAATTCCAAAGGATACGAAGATGGAGCTGAAGCTTGCGACGGTTTGGCGAGATTCTTGAAGATCGACAGCGATGACGAGGGTGGCGGCACTTTTTGTCATTGCTGCTTCGCTGACAATGCTGAGCGCGTAGGTGTGGACGCGCCACTCGGTGGCACCATCCACGCTTCGAACGGTGACCGAGGGTGTGTTGTTGAGGACCCAGCTGGAAGTGAATCCACTCACATCGGGGCGATAGTCACCCTCATCGTCACGAACATTGCTGGCCATCAATTCTCCGTCGGGGGTGACAGCGCCGAGGAAGTAGCTACTCCGCGCTCCGGGTCCCCCGGCAGTATCAAAAGCCCCAAAATCTTGGGTGCTCAGGCTCGGGGGTAACCCCAACGCCACATTGTCAATCTTTCGGTCGACCTCGGAGACGAGGTAGCGCTCCACCGCAATCGCGGTACCAATGCCGATTCCCGAGAGAGATAACGTGATGACGACGACGCTGGCGCCGGTAATTTTGGTCCGTAAGGAGGTTGCTTCCCACCACCCCTGCAGACGCCTCAGCATCGTACCTAGGCTTTGTCGGTTTTGAGCATGTAGCCAAAGCCGCGCTTAGTCTGAATCAAGGGTTCTGGTGTCAGTGGGTCAAGCTTGCGCCGGAGGTAGGAGACGTAGCTTTCGACAATCCCCGCATCACCGTTGAAGTCGTACTCCCACACGTGATCAAGAATCTGGTTCTTGGACAGAACACGGTTGGGGTTCAGCATCAGGTAGCGCAGCAGTTTGAATTCGGTGGGGGAGAGCTCCACATGGTTGGGCCCAAACGACACTTCGTGAGTGTCTTGGTCCATGGCCAGGTTGCCAATCCGAAGGACGGCGTCTTCCTCATCATCGAGCGTGCGACGGAGAATGGCTTTGATGCGGGCGACAATTTCGTCCAAACTAAAAGGCTTCGTCACGTAGTCGTCGCCCCCCACGGTGAGACCCGTAATTTTGTCTTCTGTGGAGTCTTTGGCGGTGAGGAAAAGAATCGGGCAGGTGTATCCGCTCGCGCGAAGCCGCTTGGTGACACCAAACCCGTTGATGTCAGGCAACATGACATCCAACACAATGATGTCGGGTTCTTCTTCGAGAACCGCAGAGATGGTTTGTGCACCGGTGGCGACTGCCCGAACAGAGAACTCTGCAAACCGCAGGCTTGTCATTAGCAAATCACGAATGTTAGCTTCATCGTCACAAATGAGTACTTTAGGTCCGTCAGTCATGTTCCTATTATCTGGGAGTTCACTGAACATCTCCTGATAGCACGAGGGGCAGCAGGTGGGGTATCTCTGTGGAATCCATAATCCGATACCCATAGCCCTGCTCTGCAAGGAAGCGCTGGCGGTTAAGAGCAAAGTCCTGATCCACAGTGTCCCGCGCGACCAGGGTGTAGAACGTGGCGGGACCCCCATCGGCTTTGGGCCGGAGGATTCGGCCCAGTCTTTGGGCTTCCTCCTGCCGGGACCCAAAAGATCCTGACACTTGAATCGCGACAGAAGCTTCGGGCAAGTCGAGTGAGAAGTTGGCCACCTTGGAGACTACGAGACGGCGTATTTCGCCACGGCGAAAAGCGGCATACAGCTCTTCCCGTTTTTCCACGGAGGTGGCACCGGTAATCATGGGCAAATCGAGGTCGCTGGAAAGCTGTTCGATCTGTTCGAGATAGGTACCAATAATGAGCGTGGGGTCATCCGGGTGAATCGCTAAAAGCTCGCGAACCACCGCACTTTTTGTGGGGCTGGTGGCTGCCAGGCGGAACCGTTCCTTATCGGAACCCGCGGCATATTCCAGGCGTTCACTACTCGGCAACTCCACCCGAATTTCTAAGCATCGGGCGGGAGCGATGTAACCCTCTGCCTCTAAGTCTTTCCAGGGCACATCAAAACGTTTTGGCCCAATCAGCGAGAACACGTCGCCTTCGCGCCCATCCTCGCGCACCAGGGTTGCCGTGAGGCCCAGGCGGCGGCGAGCCTGTAATTGGGCGGTGAGTTGGAAAACGGGGGCGGGAAGAAGGTGCACCTCGTCATAAATTACGAGCCCCCAATTATTGGCATCCAGGACACCAAGATGCGCAAACTCCCCTTTACGCTTCGCCGCCATGATGCTGTAGCTCGCGATCGTGACGGGTTTGATTTCCTTGAGAGACCCCGAATACTCCCCAATGTCGTCTTCGGTGAGATCGGTGCGCGCGAGAAGTTCTGCCCGCCACTGGCGGGCAGAAACAATATTGGTTACCAAGATGAGGGTTGAAGTGTTCAGGTTTGCCATTACCCCGGCCCCGACCAAAGTTTTTCCGGCCCCACAGGGCAACACCACAACACCGGAGCCTTGGGCGCTAAAGCGCCGGACAGCTTCCTTTTGGTATTCCCGAAGACCCCAGCTGTCTTCCCGGAGGCTTATTTCGTGCGGGGTTCCCTCGGTATACCCGGCGTGATCGGCGGCAGGCCACCCGCGTTTGAGAAGTTCTTGTTTGATAATTCCCCGCGACCACGCCTCGATCGGGAATCGCCCCTGCTCATCGGGGTCACCCAGAAGATCTTGCACCCGGGGGTTGCGAATAATTTCTGCCGTGGTGACCTCGTTAGAGCTGGAGAGAAAAAGCTGTTCGCCCTCCCGGGTGATGTCGATTTGGCCGTAGCGCCGAAGGGTGTCTTCGACCTCTTCGACGATGCCCGGGGGGAGCGCAAACTTGGAATAACGCTCGAGGGTTTCGAGGATTTCTTCGCGGGTGTGGCCGGCGGCCCGAGCGTTCCATAACCCTAAGCGGGTGATGCGGTAAGTGTGAACGTGTTCGGGGGCGCGCTCAAGCTCAGCAAAGACCGCGAGCGCATGGCGGGCATCATTCGCGTCGGGGTGACCCACTTCAAGCAGGACAGTCTTGTCGCTCTGGACAATGAGGCAGCCGTCAGGATTCATAGCCCACCAGTCTAGTGAGAGAGCCTTAGGCTTCGACGGCCCGGAGGGACCGAATCCTGGACACCGGGAGGGTTCGTTCGGTGGCGTTGCGGAGTTCAACCCCCCGCAATCGGCCCCCACTCAAAGCTCGAGGTTCCAATACGAAGTCTTGGAGGGACTCATCCGGCATTTCGACCGAAACTTCCAACGGTATTTTGCCGGCAATCGCCACTTCGATCATGCTGGCCACACCCGCGGGAACACCGCGGGAGGCAGCCGAGCGAAGATCGCTGACCAAGCTCTGGATTGCCTCGGCGAGAGAGGGTGGCGTGGGGGCGCCTCCCGTCCATGGGAGGGCTTCCGCATCAGAGGCGGCAGTCGGACGGGGAACGTCATTCCCCTCCATCAGGGCGGGCCAGGAAGCCTGGGTGAGGGCCGTGTGGACGCGTTCGATGGGCCAGGATGACAGCAAGGTCACCTCATTCTTGACGCTGAAATTGACCATCTGGAGCCGGGGGTCAATCAACAACTCGCTGGCCCGTTCAGGGGTGCTGGTGGTCAGGGTCGTTCCGTCCTGCTCCGGGCGCACGATGATGTCGTGGGCCCGACGAATGGTGTCCTCAATGAGGGACACCATGGCGTGGGGGAGAGGATTCGCGCACACGCTGCGGACATCCTCCACCATCGAGTCGGCGGCGTATCCCTGATGGAGAGCACCCAACAGGGAGGCCTGGGTGAGGCGGTAGCGAGGAACGAGGCCCCCCAAATCACGATGGGCTACAGCGTTGAGTGTGCTGCGGTGGGCTGTGCCCAGCGGACCGGTGGCGAGAAACGTGAGATCTTCGTGGGCGAACACTCCGGGGGTGGTGTCGGGTAAAGATTTTTCCAGCAGGACGCTGGCGTTCTCTCCCGCAGCGAGAGCAAGCGCCCAGGGGGTGGCGCGACCCTCTTCGAGGAGACCGAGAGCGTGCGCCTGGAGGATGAGCACGGAGGCGGCCGAAATATCAGCACACGGGTAGTGGTAGCGGGCCGTGGATTCGCCCATGCTGTTCCAGTCAACTTGGGGTGAGGCCACTGTGGTCCCGACCCACCAGGAAGGGGCGGCAGACCACCAGGCCTGTGCCACCATCGCCCACTGAATCGCGGGGGATGAATTCCCCCATTCGTTGCAGGAAGGCCCGGGGCGGAGAACTCCGGCACCTGGCGCCACAAGCTTGGCAACCCGAGCAATATGGGTGATGAGGTCTAAGTCATACCCTTCCCCCAGTTCGCCACTCAAGGTTTTCTTTGCGGTTGCGGAGAGTAAACCCTCGCGCCCCACACTCAAGTGATGGGTGGAAATTACTTCCACCACTTCTTCGATCATGCAAATTGTGCCCCACGCCCGGGCGGCTGCCCGGGTGAGAGCTGCCGCGTCATGGGTGAACGCGGTGTTCGTGGGGGCCGCAGTCTCCACGGTGAGAGCCTGAAGAGTCTTGTGAGCGGTGTCATCAAGGAACAGTGCGGCGGAAGAAACCCCGCCATCCCACAAACCCCATGCCACCAAAGTTTCGCCGTTGTCGGCGGGGGTGCTCCCGCTGGAGAGAGCGTGCAGTGCGTACAGGGGTTCCCGTGCCAGAGCGCCCAAAGCACCCTTCGTGTTTTCCTCGCTCAATAACGCTTGAGCCATCTCGCCCAGAGATCGGCACTCTTGGGGTCGCAGTTCTCGCAGGGTGGCGATGGTGTGAAGTTGGGCTTCGTCTCTCTCGGCTAACCAAGAGATGAGCTCGAGCGCGGCCTTACTCGGAAGCGGCATGGCCACCAGAAGAACGTCGGCGTCTCGTGGACACAACCAGCAGCACGATGATGAGGGCAAACCCTGTGGGGAGGCCCAGAAGTGGAATCACGTTAATGATCGGCCACAGTCCTTGCGCAAAATCCCCGCGTGCCAGCCCCTGCCAGGTCCCCAAGATGATCGCGAAGAACGCGAGAACACTGAGGCCCATGGTGCTGGCGATAATTGCCGCGAGCACCTTTTCAAGGCGGGAAGGTGGTGGAGCATCCAGAGAAGACATCCCTCCAGAGTACTCGTTCCCAGACCGACTATCCTGGGGGGACGGGAAGTTCAAGACCCGAAGAAGAAAGGTTCACCATGCCCAGCGGCAAGGTCAAGTTTTACGACCAAGATAAAGGCTTTGGTTTCATCCACACGGATGACGGCGAAGAAGTCTTCCTCCATGCATCAGCTCTCACCCCAGGCGACGTCGTCAAATCTGGTTCGCGAGTGGAGTTTGGGGTTGCCGAAGGAAAACGTGGCGCCCAAGCCCTCAGCGTTCGGGTCCTCGATTCACCGGCTGGCCGTTTTGGCCGCAAAGGTGCAGAAGACATGGCAATCATTGTGGAAGATTTGATTAAGTTACTGGACCGCAGTAGCAGTGACCTTCGGCGCGGGCGATACCCCGACGATGATCACTCCCGCAAGATTGCGGCGCTGCTGCGCAAAGTAGCTGAAGAATTCGATGCCTAGAAAGACAGCTCAACCCGCGGGGGGCCCCTCTGGCCCAAGCCCCGAAAAACTCACCGAGCTTGCACTGGTGGCGTTGGCCGAGGTCACGCAGGAGGGCACTTTTGTTTCCACCCCCACGTTCACGAAAGAGGACGGAGTTATTTCCGCTCATTTCCCTTCAGCGATGGCCGGATATCCCGGCTGGTCGTGGACGGTGGCCCTCTCCGACACTGCCGGTGTGGAACCCACCGTCTTAGAGGTGGAACTTATTCCGGGGGAGAAAGCTTTGCTCTCCCCGGCCTGGGTGCCCTGGGCTGACCGGATGGAGGAGTACCTCCTCCACGAGAAGGAACTTAAAGCAGCTGCCGCAGCGAATGGCGATGACAGTGATGATGATGATGATGACGATGACGACGTGGACTTTGACGATGATGTCGACGGCGTGGATATTGATCAGCTCGACATCGGTTTAGACCCGGCGCCACTGGAAGCTCCCGAGGAGCCGGATGATCTCTTCGATCACATCGAAGAGGACGAACTTGAGGGCAAGGGTTCCTAAAGTTTTTCCAGCACGTATTCCATGCTGGCAATGAGCTTCTGCACATCACTGTGGGGAACCCCGGCGAACGTTGCTACTCGAATTTGGTTGCGCCCGAGTTTCCGGTACGGCTCCGTATCCACCACCCCGTTGTCCCGAAGCGTTGAGGTGAGGGCGTTGGCATCAATGCTCTCATCGAGATCTAAGGTCACCACCACGGGGGAGCGGTGTTCGGGGTGTGCCACAAACGGGGTGACGTCGGAGCGTGATTCGGCCCAGTCATATAACAATGCTGAGGACGCAGCACAGTGGGCCGCTGTTGCGGCAAGCCCCCCCATTTCCATCATCCACTCCAACTGCGCTTCCATCAGCAGCAGCGTGGTGAGGGCGGGGGTGTTCAGCGTTTGGTTGAGTCGCGAATTGTCAATGGCGTTACCCAGAGACAAAAACTCGGGAATATAACGATCGGTGTGGGCAATTTCCTCGGCACGGGCCAACGCTGCCGGTGACAGGAGCGCAAACCACAGTCCGCCATCACTCGCAAAATTCTTTTGGGGGGCAAAGTAATACACATCGCTGTTTCGGGCATCGAAGTGGATGCCACCGGCAGCGCTGGTCGCATCCACCACCATCAGCGCCCCATCATCAACGCCGGGAATCCGTGACACTTCCGTGGACACCCCGGTGGAAGTTTCGTTGTGGGGCCAGGCATACAGGTCAACCCCGGGAATAGCCTCAAGGGTGCCCCTGGTCCCAGGCTCGCTTTTCACCACAGCGGGGGCTTCCAACCACGGTGTGGTGTGTGCCGAAACACACTTGCTCCCAAACTCACCAAAGCTCAAATGGGCACTGCGGCTCCGGGCAAGGCTTGCGGCGGAGATATCCCAAAACGCCGTTGAACCACCATTACCGAGAACTACTTCATAGTCCTTGGGGAGGGAAAAGAACTGTGCCACCATTGCTTGAACCCGGCCCACCAACTCTTTTACCGGGGCTTGGCGGTGCGAGGTTCCCAACACGGAGGCGTTCGCCAGGAGGTGCTCCAGTTGTGCGGGGCTGACCCGCGAGGGTCCCGAGCCAAATCGACCGTCGTCGGGCAGCAATTCGCGGGGAATTTCGATACCAACCATGGACCAATTCTAGAGGCCTCACCGCGAGAGATTCGTGCTCGAATTGTGGCCCAAACTGTCCCGGCGTGCCGTGGTATTGCCCTTTCAGCTAGGGGGGATACCCTAAGAATGTCCATCCCGCACCATGTTGGGGGTTTAGATCATGAACGAAAGAGCGCCTCGCGCAACTCGCGATGTCCGCGCGCACTTTCGGATACTGTGCGCCATCCGGCCAGCGCTCGGATGTCCCACCCCCTTCGCCCGTCAGACACCATCGAAATTCGATGGTGTCTTTTGCGTTAACGGGGGGACACCATGAGTTCCGCCACACCCGTCTTGACTCCCGAAGCAAAGCCCAGCAGGACGCTGGTGTTGAACGCCGGGTATGAGCCCCTTTCTGTGGTGTCCTTTCGTCGCGCCCTGGTGTTGGTGATGAACGGTCGCGCCATTGTGGTGGAGAGCGATCAGGGCCACCCGGTTCGCAGTGTGGAAGGGGAGTGGGAGAGACCTTCGGTCATTGTCCTCACCCGCTACGTCAAAATGCCGCACAATCGCCACATCCCGGTGTCGCGACGTGGCGTGCTCCGGCGTGACGCAAACCGCTGCGCCTACTGTGGTCGCACGGCAACCACCATCGACCACGTGTTGCCGCGGTCACGGGGCGGTAAAGATGAGTGGGAGAACTTGGTGGCTTGCTGTCTTTCTTGCAACAACGTCAAAAGTGACCGCACCCCCCAAGAGATGGGGTGGCGGTTGACTCACACCCCGAAGACTCCCTTTGGCACGGCATGGCTTGTGAGAGGTATTGAGCGGCCCCAACCCCACTGGGAGGGCTACCTCGCCCACGCAGCGTAGTTAGAGATTGCGAAACGGGTGGATGCCCGCTTCGGCTTCTTCTATAACCCGGACGGCCTCGGCGAGACCGTCTTCTGCGTCCATGGCAAAGCTGGCGATTTTCAGTACGTCGCGGTACGACAGCGCTTCTCGAAGTGACGCCGTTAACACGCTGTAATCCCGGGTTTCGCGGGAAAGGGCGGGCGGCCCCAATCTTTGCTGGTAGAGGTGATGTGCCCACCACGCCTGGTCGGCAAGGAAAGGCATGATCACTCCGGGGGTCCCGGATCGAAGCAGAGCATGAATAGTTCCTGCCCCGCCGTGGTGCAGTGCCGCGGCGCAGTGGGGTAGCACGGCAGCGTGGGAGACGCTTTTCCTGACCAGGATGTCTGGCGCCGCCTCATGGACAGCATTCGCTACGACCCCACCCCATCCGGTGACGAGGAGAATTTTCATCTCCATGGAGCGTGCCGCGTTAATGATGGCTTCCGCCCGGCGTGCACCATGGGAATCCTTCATCGAGCCAAACCCGACATACAGAATCGGGCCAAACTCCAGGAACGTGGCTAGTTCTTGATCGAGTTCCTCCCCCTGAGGGGAATGCCAGGCACCGGTAATCACCACATCTTCTGGCCAGTCTGCGGGGCGGGCGAGGAGGGTGGGACTTACCGGGACGAGGGTGATGTCGGGTTCGGCCCGAATAGCCCCAAGGCGCTCGGCGAGCCGGGTGGCTTTTCGGGTGAAGCCGGCCATCGAAGCGTGAACGAGGCGATAGCTGGCGACGCGCAGGCTTGGGGGAATCCACGACGGCACACCGACCGGGGCAAAATCTGCCGTTGGCGTGAGCATGGGCACCAATTCGGCACGGAGGGCAATCGCCCCGACAGCATGCGCGGCGGCCGCCGCGGTCACCACTTTCGGGTGGTAGACCACAACGTCTGGCTTCAGGGCAAGAATATGTTCTGTTGTGGCCTCCCAGACACCGGTGAGCAGCGGCTTGATGACGGAAAAATAGCGCAGCACTGCGGTGAATGGGGACACACCCTGATCAGCGACAACGCTGGCCATCGAACCCGGCAGGGCAAGATCGGTATACGGTGCCGTCGCGTCATTCTTAATATCCGAAGTGTGGGCAAAAAATACGTCGTGACCGGCGGAGGCGGCTTCCAGCGCGAGAGCCCGGAAGGGCTCATTGTCCCCACGGGACCCCACTGTCGCCAAAATTATTCTCACGTCCAAATAGTATGACCCAGCGGCGACATTCCGGACTTCTGTAGACTCGCACTCCTAGCCTCTGTAGCTCAACGGAAGAGCAGTTCCGTCCTAAGGAAACGGTTGGGGGTTCGAATCCCTCCAGGGGTACTCTGCGAACAGGGCACGAAAAATCGGCCTGATCTGTGGTGGAGGATCAGAACCCTGCAACGGCGTGGGATAGGGCCGGTGTGGCGCCCTGCATCATAGGTTTGGAGAGTGTGGCGCGCTGATACTTATGATGCCCCTGCGGGTGCCGGAGAGGGCCTCGACACCGCTCCGTGGTGGTCGAGCGATCTGGCGCACCAGGTGAGCGTTGGCGATGACAGCGCCACCCCGGTGAATGAAGCAGCAAAAGCTTGGGAGGGCTGGCGGGAAGACATCGCCGGGCTCGGCGGCCCAAGTCCGCTGATTCACTTTCAAGATCGCAGTGAGAACAGAATTGATATTTCTCGCGGGCACCCGGGCGGCCTCGCCCGCTTTTTGGCGGGCTCCCCCACTTTGCTGGCGAACCTGATCCGAGATGATGTGGCACGGCGCCCCTCCACCAAGGCAGCACTTCGACTCGTGGACCATGCCGCAGACCTCCTTGCCACCCGGGGGCTTGCCACCACGGCGCTCGGAATTGGACTGGTCGAGTGGAAACACGAAGGCATCGATTACTGTGGCCCACTCCTGCTGCGCGAAGTCACGCTTCGGCGCAAAAGTGGGGATATTGAGCTCACTCTGGGGCGCTCGCGCGTCTACCTGAACCCCGGTGTGCAGCGGGCATTTTCCGAACAACTCGCCGTCACCCTTGACCCTGCAGCTTTTGTCGCACTCACTGATGACGGCGGTGCGTTTAAACCCAACCCCGCTCTTGATCGCTTGCGTGACCTGACCGCACACCGTGGTGATGTGGCCGTGTCCGCACGGCTTGTGGTGTCCAGTTTTGGGGACATTCAGGCCCCCATGCTGGAGGATGCCACACATCTCCAACACCCCATTGTGGATGCGCTCGGTGGGAACACCCACGCTCTTGCCACTCTGAGGGATTCGCGGGTGCCGGTAGAAATCACGGCCGCGGATTCGCGCTCGCCTGGTCAAGACCGCTCGGTGGTCGAATTGGAGGCGGAACAGGATGTGATTGTTGCCCACATTCTTGCCGGCAACTCTCTTTCGGTGACCGCACCGCCTGGCACCGGAGGAATCCACACTATTGCGAGTGCACTGGGGGGATTAGTTGCCGCCAACCAAAGGGTGCTGGTGGTGAGCGCACTCAGCGAAACGAGCCAAGGGCTTGTCGATCAGCTTTTGAAACTGGGCTTGGGGGGCCTTGCCGCCAGGGTCGGCGACCCGCGACCCGATCTGATTGCCGCGTTGACTCGCAGCGAAAAAGCGAAGAAGCCCTCCACCACAGATGTGGACTCAGCGTGGGAGCGGCTGCGCAAAGTCATCCTTCGCTATCGCGCAGCGTTAGCGGTGAAAGACCCGGAGCTTGGCGTGAGCGCCATCGAGTGCTTCCAAAAGCTTGGGACGTTGTCTCTTCGCGAGAATTCCCCCGAGACCACGGCGCGTTTGGAACCTTCCGCATTGTCCGCGCTTGCCGCGGGTCGGGGCCAAGCCGCAGAAATGTTGGCGCGCGCAGCACAGCTTGGTGAATTCAAATACGGACCAGCTGACACCCCCTGGTACGGGGTGGACTTTAGAAACCTTGAGGATGCTCGCAAATCGCAGGAGCGTGCCCAACGTCTCGCCGGGGATAGCCTTGCCCGTTTGGTGGAGAAAGTTGTCCCCATCATTGCTCAGACGCCACTGCCGGAAGCTCTGACAGTAGGTCAAATGGCCCAGTTTGTGCATTTGTTGGTCAATCTTCGGGACACTCTGGACCGTTTCCAGCCCACCGTCTTTGACCGTTCGGTCAAAGACCTCATTACGGCCACCGGCCCTCTGGACACAGCTAAAGAGATGCCCCGCATCCAACGCCGACGCCTGAAAAACCTCGCCAAAGAGCACGTGCGCCCGGGAGTTCATGTCGGAGATCTCCACGAGTCCTTGGTCAAAATCAGCGCACAACGCGAGTTGTGGAACCGTTTTGTCGACACCGGACATCAACCCAGTGTCCCCTCCGGTCTTGCGGATGCTCACGTGCTTCTGCAGCAGGTGGAAGAGGATTTACGGGATTTGGAGCGTGTGTTGCACCGCACGGAGGAGGGCCAGCGACTCTCGGATATGCCCACCACAGAACTGCGGGATTTTGTGGAAAAGCTTTCGAAAGAGTCAGAAATCTTGCAGAGCCTGGAGAAACGACAAGAAGTGTCGGATCAGTTGGCGCACTGGAACCTTGGTCCCCTGGTGGAGGATCTCGCCACCCGGCATGTGGAAGCAGCGGAGGTGGGGGACGAATTAGAGCTGGCGTGGTGGCGTGGAGCTCTCGAGCACATTCTCGATCGTGAAGAAGCACTCCTGGGTTCGGATAAGAACATTCTGGAGAGACTGGAAGCAGATTTCCGCCTCGTCGATGAAGCCCACAGCGCCGGCAACTCGCAGTCTTTGTCGTGGCAGTTAGCGGAGCGCTGGACGCTCGGGCTGATGGATTGGCCCGAAGAGGCCAAGGCGTTGAAGTCTTTGCTGAAACGTCACGGAGCAACAGCGACAGAGTTGAGTGAGCAAGCACCCCACTTGGTGAAGGCGCTCTCACCGGTGTGGTTAGCAACGCCGTATAACGTGCACACTCTGCCGGAGGCGATTCGTTTTGACACCGTGATTGTCTTAGATGCTGGCGCCGTGACGGTTTCCGAAACGCTTGGTGCGTTGCGCCGAGCCCCCCAGCTCGTGGTGATGGGTGACCCGGTCACCCAAACTCCCAGGCCTTTCACTCTGGCTCTTCGCAGCCCTGAGAAATCAGAGCGCGGCGAACTGGATGAGCTCCACGAGGAATCCCTGATCGCACAGTGTCGCGGCCTCATCCCACACTTCCCCCTTTCCAGCAGCCACCGCAGTACCGGGGATGATTTAGCGGCGTGGGTTAACGACGCTTTTTACAGCGGTGTTCTGCGCTCCCTGCCGTGGGCGGGGAGCTTTCTGGGTCACCCGTCGCTTGCGCTCGAGTGGGTGGAGGATGGCCAGGGGATGCCGGATTCCCGCACCGGACTCGTGGAAGGTGTTGACGCGGAAGTAACACGGGTGGTCCAACACGTGATGGATCATGCGATGGCGCGGGGCAAAGAATCCTTGATGGTGGTCACCCCCAGTGCCATCCACGCCGGCAAAGTCCGGGATGCTATCGCCCACAAGATGGCCGAGAAGCCAGAGACTGCCGATTTCTTCCAACAGAAAACCTCAGAAAAGTTTGTCATCACAACGTTGGAGCAGGCCGTAGGTCTCACACGGGACCGGGTCATTTTCTCGCTCGGATATGGTCGCACCCCCCACGGCCGAGTGCTGAGTGATTTGGGTCCACTCTCGGAGCCCGGCGGCGATCGACTCTTAGCGGCGGCGTTCACGAGTGCCCGGCGCCATGTGCGGGTGGTGACCTGCGTTCAAGAATCTGATTTGCGGGACGACCGTTTGAGCCCCACCACCCGAGCTTTAGGCGATCTGTTGGGGAGAGTGTCCGCCCCCCGACTCCCGGAGGCTTCCCCGAATGACCAAGACCCGCTCCTTGTGGATCTTGCCCAGCGCTTGGAGGCGTTGGGGATGAGCGTGGAACTGAACTATCAGGGCGTGATCCCCTTAGCTGCCCGCTATGGCGGGTACTGCATCGCAGTGGATACCGACACCTCGGTCCTGCATTTACCGGTGCGGGACGCACTGCGGATGCGCCCAGCAGCCCTCGCAGCATCGGGATGGCACTATGTGAAAACTCACGCCTTAGAGCTGTTCACCGCGCCGGACGAAGTCTCGCACCGGATTGCCACCTTGGTGGGCATCACCCCCGATGCCTGAGAAGTCCGAGGATCCCCCCAAGGTGACCAAGGTGGGACCCCGCCGCGCCCAAAGCACGCCGGCGCAGGACCAAGGGGAAGAACCTAGGGAAGAGTCGAAAGAAAAAACGGGAGCGAACGACGACCGTTTGAGGGCGGATAAACCACCGCACTACTAGGTTGTGCTGGTGCTGGAACCGGTCGTGGTGCTGGAGGCGGCCGATTCTTTCTTCGCCGGTGTTGCTGCTTTTTCTTTGGGCGCTGCGGAAGTGGCGGCTTTCTTTGCTTCCGCCCGCGAATCGGTCTGATAGAAACCGGAACCCTGGAAGGCCACACCAATAGCGCTGAACACTTTGCGCAACTTTTCGCCGCACTCCGGGCAGGTCGTCAACGACTCATCGGTGAAGTCCTGCTGGATATCGAAAGCGTTATCGCAGGAAGTGCAGCGGTAGGAATAGGTAGGCATGGGTTCTTTCAGGAAACATCAGAGTCAAACGCCATACTACGCGTGGGGGTCACCACAGCATCCACAGGTTGGTCGTGGTTCTCTTGGGGCACAAATTCCACCACTTCGTGGTCATAGACCACCGCATATACTGGCGCATCATTGTTGAGTGAACCCAAGGCACGGTCGTAATAACCCCGGCCCCAACCAAGCCTCATTCCCTCCTGTGAGACCGCGGCAGCGGGAACAAAAATGACGTCCACTTCGGCGAGCGCGATGGGCCCCAGAGTCTCGCCGTGGGGCACCGGCATCCCGGTCACATCCCAGTCTTCTGAGCCCGGGCTAAACGCCACCCAATCCATCAAGCCGTCCTCGCGAGAAATCGGCAAGATTGCGGTGATTCCCTCCGTGTGGGCCCACTCCAGAAATTCTCTGGTCGGGGGTTCGTCCCCGGTGGAGAGGTAGCAGGCGACCCTCGTGGCATCATGGGCTTTCGTGACCGACACCAGCTGGGCCAACAAGCCCTGTCGTGCCGCCTCGTGCTCTGAACTTGTCATGATGCGTCGGCGCTCGCGGAATTCCGCGCGCAGCGCGCGTTTACTAGGTTGGGCGCCCTCCGGCATCCCCCTAGCTTAGGGTGCCTTGTACGATAGGGGGATGCCCATTTACAAAGCTGTAATTCCTGCCGCAGGGCTCGGAACAAGGTTTTTGCCCGCAACAAAGGCGATGCCCAAAGAGATGTTGCCGGTGGTGGACAAACCTGCCATCCAATATGTGGTGGAAGAAGCGGTGAAAGCGGGCCTTCACGATGTGTTGATGGTGACCGGGAGAAACAAAAACGCCCTCGAGAACCACTTCGACCGCGCTACCGAACTGGAAGCCGTCCTGGCGAGCAAAGGGGACCAGGCTCGCCTGGACGAAGTGGTGAGATCCACCAACCTCGCCACCATGCACTATGTCCGACAGCGGGACCCGCTGGGGCTCGGCCACGCGGTGCTGCGCGCGCAAATGCATGTCGGGGATGAACCTTTTGCCGTGTTGCTGGGAGATGACCTCATCGATGAGCGCGATGTGCTGCTGGAGCGCATGATTCAGGTTCACGATCTTCACCACGCCAATGTTGTGGCGCTGATGGAGGTGGAGCCCTCCCAAACCCATCTTTACGGGATTGCGACAGTGGAAGCCACCGAGCATGACGATGTTGTCGCCATCACCGGTTTAGTGGAGAAACCTCTTCCCGAAGATGCCCCCTCGAACTTGGCGGTCATTGGGCGGTATGTCCTCCAACCCGAAGTGTTCTCCATTCTGGAGGCCACCGAACCGGGTTCCGGTGGAGAAATTCAACTCACCGACGCCCTCAACACCATGGCCACCACCGGCAGCGGTGGGGGAGTGTTTGGGGTGGTGTTCACCGGGCGTCGCTATGACACGGGCGACCGACTGGATTATTTGAAAGCCATTGTTCAGGTTGCTGCCACCCGGGACGATTTGGGTCCCGAACTCATGGGGTGGTTGAAAGACTTTGTCGCGAAGAACTAAGTGATGCCACTGCCCACCCTTCGCCACCCGGCACTGCTCGTGCGGGGGGTGCGCTTGCGGGATGCCAAAGCCATGGAGAAGGCGCTTTTGGAACATCGCGCCTGGCTGGAGCCGTGGGAAGCCACGACACCGCTGATTCGTCTGACGCCAAGCGACACCAAATCGAGCATTCGAGGCCTTTTAGCGGCCGCCAAAGACGGCAGTGGGGTGCCGCTGGTGATGATTCACGACGGCCAATTAGTGGGTCAACTCAACGTCTCACAAATCACCTACGGTTCCCTCTCCTCGGCGACCCTCGGATATTGGGTGATTGAATCGGTAGCGGGCAAAGGCCTCACCACCCTGGCGGTGGCCCTGGCCACCGACTATCTGTTCTTTGAGAGGGGCCTGCACCGGATAGAGGTGTGTATTCGACCCGAAAACATCGCATCGTTGCGGGTGGTGGAGAAATTGGGCTTTCGGTATGAGGGGCTTCGCCGACGCTACATTCACATCAACGGCGCATGGTCCGACCATTTCTGTTTCGCCCTCGTTCAAGAAGAAGTCCGGGGTGGGGTGTTGAAGCGTTTCGAAAGTGGTGCCGCCCGACCGGAGCTTGCCGCCATCCCCGAACTTGATTGGGTGAAGGCTAGGAACCCTCTGACCCCTGGTGTGTGAGCCTGTGGTAGTTGCGCGCCAATCCACAGGTTTGGCCTGTTCTTCTCGTACCCTGTAGCCCGTGGGAAGTTCTGGGACAACACTTTTGCTGGTGGCGGCTGCCATCTTGTGGTTGATCTATTTGGTTCCCCTCTGGCTTAAGCGCAGCGAGTATTACGCGACAGAACGCAATGCCACCAGGCTGGGCCAAACCCTGCGGTTACTGGCAAATACGAGCGAAGTTTCTGAGGAAATCACGGCAGAACTGAAGGCCCGCTCCATTGCTAAGAAAGAGAAGGAAGCGCAACGCCAGTTGCGCATCCTTTCGTCCCCCGCACTCACTCTTGCGGAGCGCCGCCGGAGAACCAAACAAGTTTTTTCGCTCTCGTTGCTGATTGGTATTACGGCGGCGTCGACCGCCTTCCTTGCAGGGTGGCCACTGGAAGTGATCTGGGCGTCCAGCACGGTCGTGACTCTGTCACTCGCAGTTCTGAGTCGTCTCAACCGGGTGAGCTCGCTGGCGAAAACAGCGGCGTCCCCCTCGACCAGGCGCCGAGTTGCGCCACCCGTCACCGTCCGAAACGCGGTGCCGGAAGTACCCGAGCCTTTAGCGCCACAGAATGTTTCCGCACAGGTGGTGTTGCCTACCCGGGATGAGTTAGTCCGGCAGGCCAGAAGAGTGGCGCTTGTCAATAGGCCCCAGGACTTCGCAGAGGAAAAGCTGGCCGTGGTTTCTGAGTTTGCCGCGATGGGGCACATGGAGCCGCAGGAAACAACAAAACTTAACCTTGACGAAATTCTGCAGCGCCGACGCGCGGTGTAATTACTTTTCTTCGTGTGCTGGCGCAGGCATTGAGGCCAGAGGGTTCTGAACCTGGGGTTCTTTCATAGTTCCAGAAGGGTCAACCTCGATACGATTGGGGATAGAAAACTGTTGTGATTCGCCGATTTTCGGCGGATGTTAAGGAGAAAATTCATGAGCGAAGAAGCCACCTGTCCCGTTCCCCACGGATCCCACACCCAAATGGGCTCGAGCGAACAAGAGTGGTGGCCAAAGTCGCTAAACCTTGACATTCTTCACCAGCAGGACACCAAAACAAACCCACTGGGCGCGGACTTCACCTACCGGGAAGCACTGAAAACACTCGATGTTGAGGGTTTGAAGAAAGACCTCCAGGACCTGATGACGGATTCCCAGGATTGGTGGCCTGCGGACTGGGGTCATTACGGTGGCTTGTTCATCCGGATGGCATGGCACTCTGCTGGCACCTACCGCACTGCGGACGGGCGCGGCGGTGCCGGTAGCGGATCGCACCGTTTTGCACCACTGAACTCTTGGCCCGATAACACCAACCTGGACAAGGCCCGCCGTCTGCTGTGGCCGATCAAGAAAAAGTACGGCAACTCCCTCAGCTGGGCCGACCTGATGATTCTTGCCGGCAACGTCGCGTATGAATCGATGGGGTTTAAAACGTTTGGTTTCGGCTTTGGCCGTGAAGATGTCTGGCACCCCGAGAAGGACACCTACTGGGGTAGCGAAAAGGAATGGCTGGCACCGAGTGATGAACGTTACGACGATGTCGAGGACGCGTCGACGATGGCGAACCCTTTAGCTGCGGTTCAAATGGGTCTGATTTATGTGAACCCTGAAGGCGTGAACGGTATTCCAGATCCGCTGAAAACAGCGGCGCATATTCGGGAAACTTTTGCCCGGATGGCCATGAACGACGAAGAGACGGTGGCGTTGACAGCCGGTGGTCACACGGTGGGCAAGTCTCACGGAAATGGCCGGGCCGAAAACTTAGGCCCCGAACCAGAGGCTGCCGAATTGTTTGAACAGGGGCTGGGCTGGAATAACCACACCACCAGAGGTGTGGGCCGGGACACGGTCACTAGCGGTATCGAGGGTGCCTGGACCACGAAGCCCACCACGTGGGACAACGGCTACTTCACGATGCTGTTGAGCAACGAATGGGAGCTTGTGAAGTCACCTGCCGGAGCGTGGCAGTGGGAGCCGGTGGACCTTGCGGAAGAGTTCAAACCTGTGGATGTCGAAGACCCCAGCATCCGGGTGAACCCGATGATGACCGATGCCGACATGGCGATGATTAAAGACCCGATTTATCGCGAAATATCGGAACGTTTCCACCGTGACCCTTCGCTACTCGATGATGCTTTTGCCAGGGCTTGGTTCAAACTGACTCACCGCGATATGGGCCCGAAAGCCCGCTATGTTGGGCCCGAGGTTCCCGCAGAAGACCTGATCTGGCAGGACCCTGTTCCCGCTGGTAACACACGCTTTGATGTGTCAGCCCTGAAGGCGAAGATTGCCGCTTCCGGTCTGTCCGTCTCCGACATGGTCGCTATCGCCTGGGATAGCGCCAGGACGTTCCGCGGCTCTGACCTCCGCGGTGGGGCTAACGGGGCACGGTTGCGCCTTGCCCCGCAAAAAGATTGGGCAGGAAATGAGCCAGAACGCCTCACCCGCGTACTGGCAGTCCTCGAGCCCCTCGCCAACGAGGCGGGTGCGAGTCTTGCCGACACCATTGTGCTCGCTGGTTGCGTGGGCGTGGAGATGGCCGCCGAGGCTGGTGGGCACAGCATCACTGTGCCGTTCTCGCCTGGTCGTGGCGATGCCACCCAAGAAAACACCGATGTGGACTCTTTTGAACCACTGGAACCCCTGCACGATGGGTTCCGCAACTGGATGAAAGACAACTACGTCGTCACCGCCGAAGAGCTTCTTCTCGACCGTGCCCAGCTGATGGGCCTCACCGCCGCACAGATGGCAGTGTTGTTGGGGGGAATGCGGGCGATCGGGACAAACCACGGCGACACCAAGCACGGTGTGTTCACCGACCGCGAAGGCGCCCTCACCACAGACTTCTTTGTGAACCTCACCGATATGTCTTTTGTGTGGGAACCCCGGGGAAGAAATGAGTATGCCATCCGCCACCGCACCACCGGTGAAGTGCACTGGAGTGCGACGCGAGTGGACCTGGTATTCGGGTCAAACTCCATTCTTCGCTCCTACGCCGAGGTGTATGCGCAGGATGACAACCACGAGAAGTTTGTTCACGACTTTGTTGACGCTTGGGTCAAGGTCATGAACGCAGACCGTTTCGACCTGGTCAGCTAACGGATTACGGCAGTATCACCGCGGGCGCACCTGCCGTGGTGATACTGTGGCGTTCTTCGGGCCTGTGGCGCAGTTGGTAGCGCGCCTCGTTCGCAATGAGGAGGTCACGGGTTCAATTCCCGTCAGGTCCACTACTACGGTGCTCGTCGTGCCCAAGGGTTAGGAGTTGACGAGCTGGGCCACCCTTTGGGGCGTGATCCCGAGTAATGCGGAAATATCCCGCATGGTCAGGTGTTCCGCCCGCAGGTCGGCCACAACTTTTCGCACCTCACGCGCGGCTTCATCCCGGAGTAGTGCTGCTTCCGCACTTTTTTCTTGAGCTTCTGTGAAGCGCTCGAGCACTTCGGGGAAGACACCCTCGAGTCGAATGACAATGTCGCAGAGCGCCATGCCGGTTTTATCGTGAATCGCCAGCGCGATTGCTTCCCGCAATTTATCGAGGCGTTGTGCGTGTGCTTCGCAGTCGACGCCGGCCACGTTGGCTCGCCAACCACCGCGACCTTCGGGTTCGCACTGGGCACTAAATTCGGCGGACGTCATGATTAGTCAAGTGTAACTTGACAATCTTAGTAAACCCCCACTTTACTTATCATGCCGCCCCCACCGGGAAAGGCATCATCAGCAAGGAAAGGTTCACCGTGTCACTTAATATCGCCCTGGCCATCATCGCCCTGGGAGTCTCTGCCTACACAGCATTTTCGTTTTTCAAGGCAGGGAAGTTCAAGGCCACCGCCAGCGCTGAAACCATGATCCAGGCTGGTTTCGGTTGGATTGAACCCATTTCCTTTGGATTAGTGGGACTAATTGCCTGGCTCGAAATCGCCGGTGCGGTGGGAGTAATCCTGGCGCCAATCGTCGCGTATGCGCTGCCAGGTTTCGCCTGGTTGCAGTGGGTTGGCGTTGCAGCAGCAGTCGGCCTTGCCCTCACCATGGTGGGTGCCGCCTGGGTGCACATCGCCCGGAAAGAGTTCGCCTACACCTGGAAAATGAATGTTTCATTATTCTCGTGGGCTGTATCAGCGGCGGCGTTCCAGGCTGCTGTCGTTCTTCCGCTCTTCGTTTAGAGGAAACTCATCGGTGAGTCCTCGACCGTGTGTTGACCAGTTCGCCAATGCCATCGCCCCACACCCCGAACCGGGGGCACCTCTAGAGCGACAGAGCTTCGCGGGTCAGGGTGGTGCCATCAAGAACGACAACCTGATTTCCTGACACCCCAAAACCACGGATGTCGGTGAAACCCTCGAGGGCGAGGACCCATTCGCCGAGGCTTTCGTCCCACCCCCAAATGCTGTCTGCTGTTGCGCCAAACAACCCGGTTTCTGACCAGTGCAGAAGGTCGGTGATCACTGCCGACTCGCGGAGAGAAAAGCTGTCACCGCCGTCACGGGAGTGTTGCAACCCCTGCTCGGTGGCAAGAACCACCGTTTGAGGGTCCGCTGGATCTAATGCCAGGTCGGATAGGGCAGAAACCTCCAGGGTGGTCCAACTCACACCGGCATCCTCAGATTTCACGAGCGCACCATAGTTTGCGGCAACCCCCATGATGGTGTCCCCGGAGGTTTCCAAGAGGTGGAAATCAACTTCGCCCACCAAGGATTGTCCACTCCAGGTTTCCCCACCATCGGTGGAGACGAGGAGTCCCAGCGGGTCCGGAAAATCAAAAGTACTTCCCGGGTGCCCACTGGCGATTAGGTTCTCGCCGTGGGAGGCCAACCCCATGGCATCAAATTCGGTGCCGATGAGAGTCCATCCCTCGTCACCGTCTTGTCGGTAGACGCCTTCGTGGCTCCCGACGAAGACTTCGCCATCATGCAGGACCAGGTTGTGGACGTGAGTGAGATCGGACAGCTCGGTGGGGGCACCGGTGCTGGTGCAACCGGCGAGGGGAAGCGCCACGACGAGGGCCAACGCTGCTTTACGCATTATTGAGAGTCTCCAACAGGGTTGTCATTTCGATTATTTCCTCACTCTGAACTCGAATAATATCCTCGGCAAGCTGGGCAGCTTCTGCTTGTCGCGAGCCGTCAATCATTCTCACCATCACGAGGGCACCCTCGTGATGGGTAATCATGAGGGTGAGGAATTCGGTGTCGAAGGCGTCGCCTTCCAGGGTTGCAAGCTCGGCGACTTCCGCCTCAGTAGCCATTCCACCCATCCCACCCATGGTTGATCCGGGCATCATCCCTGACACGGTGTCCGCGTCACTCCAGCTGCGCATAATCTCAATCTCGGCGCTTTGGCCGGCAATAATCCGCTCCGCAAGGTCGCGAACATCCTCGGAGCTGCTGTTGGCGAGGGCAAGGTAGGACATATCGATGGCTTGCTGGTGATGGGGGATCATCATCTGCGCAAACATCACCTCGGACTGAGTGCCGATCTCCCCCGAATCCATCATGTGTGGCAGAGAAGAGTCGGGGACATCGATATTGATGGTGCAGGCCGACAGGGGAAGCACCACGAGGGCCGCGAGGAAGGACGTGGTTAGGGTTTTCATCATGCCCACCATGTTCCTCCCGCGGGGCTATGCGCTCGCTGGGTGGAGCTTGGGACTACCTGGCAGGCGAGAAGGTTTTTAGGCTCGAGAGCCAGAGCGACGTTTGAATCGCAGTGCTTCGAGCCGTGAGCCAATCACCAGGGCCGCACCAATGACAACCAAGTTTTTGATGATGTATTGACCCTCCAGGGTTAGACCGAAAGGGAACACATCCCAACACACTTGGGGCAGGAGAACCAGGGGCAGGAAAGTTCCGACCATTTGGGGGGCAAGGAGCAGAATTGCCACCCTGGTTAAGGGTGGAATGAGGAAGAAAATACCGATCAGCACTTCCCAGTAGCCGATGACGGGCACAACAATTTCGGGTGTCCACCAGTAGACGGTGGCCGCGAGGAGTTCTTCGGCGGGGCTGAAACCCACGGTTTTGAGGCCACCAAACCAAATGAACACCACACCAATTCCGATGCGCAGGAACGGAACGCCGATGGCGTTCATGAAGCGGATGATGAGGGCATCAAGTTGGTGGACTCGTTCGCGAAGTGCGCTCATACAAAAAGTGTAGGGCGGGATACTGTGAATCGACGGGTGAGAGTGTCTGTTAACCACCGACCTTTAGGCTGAAGGGGTGAACAAAGAGGCACATAATTCTTGCGACGTGATCGTGGTGGGTGGTGGACATAACGGTCTTGCCGCCGCCGCATACCTGGGGCGGGCAGGCTACTCGGTTACGGTGTTGGAGAGTGAAGCTCAAGTGGGTGGGGCTGCCGTTTCCGCACAAGCCTTCGAGGGTGTTGAGGCTCGTCTCTCCCGTTACTCCTACCTGGTGAGCTTGATGCCACAGAGTATCCGCGACGATCTAGATCTGGATATTTCCCTTATTCGTCGCCGATACTCCTCCTACACGCCGGTTCCGGGAACATCAACGGGATTGCTGATTGATGCCAAAGATGCCGCCCGCACCAGAGCTTCCTTTGAGGAAATTGGGGCGGGGGATGATTACACCAGGTGGCTTGACTTTTACCGTGACACCCAAGTGCTAGCGGCGTCGCTGTTTCCCACCATGACAGAACCTGTGCTGCGCGAATCAGAGGTTCGACGCTTACTGGATTTGGCATCACCGGGGAGAGCGTTGTTTCAGCGCTTCATTGAAACCCCGATCACCACGCTGGTCAACAACACTTTTGAGAATGACATTGTCCGTGGCGTCGTGTTGACCGATGCGTTGATTGGAACATTCCCGGACACCGAAAACGATCCGGCAATGCGGGCCTGTTTTCTGTACCACGTGATGGGGGGCGGAACAGGGGACTGGGATGTCCCGGTGGGTGGGATGGGAAGTGTGAGCGGAGCACTCGAGCAATCCGCCCGCGCTGCTGGCGTGAAAATCTTCACCCACGCCCGGGTGACCAGCATTGGTGTTGACTCCCAGGTTCGATTTGTGACAGACGGGGTGGAGTCGACTCTTCAGGGTCGACTTGTCATCTCGGGAGCCTCAAAGCAAACCCTGTACCGGCTCGCGGGGGAACCAGAAGGGTCACCAGCGATCGAGGGTGCACAAGTCAAAGTCAACATGATGCTCGATCGTCTCCCACGCCTGGCGAACCCCGGGGTGAGCGAAGAAGAAGCGTTCGGTGGGACTTTTCACATCAACGAATCGGGCTCCCAGCTTGCTCTTTCGATAGCGCAAGCCCAGTCGGGAAACATCCCGGAGGTTATTCCGTGTGAAATTTATTGCCACACTTTGAGTGATCGCAGCATTTTGGGGCCATCGCTGCGGGACACCACAGCACAAACCTTGACCATTTTTGCCCTGAATGTGCCCCACCGGCTGATTGTTGGGCGCGATCCTGATGAGGTCCGAGCAGACCTGGAGGCCCGGGTGATGGCATCACTCAATAGTGTGTTGGCAGAACCCATTGAAGACTGCGTGATGAGAGATTCCGCCGGAAACCTGTGTATCGAAACCAAGACGACGATTGATTTAGAGAGCTCGTTAGGTTTGCCCGGGGGAAACATTTTCCATCAACCCTTGAGTGCGCCCTACGTCGAGGATGATGACCCACTGGATACCCCCGCCAGACGGTGGGGCGTTGATTCCGGGTTACCCCACGTCCTTCTCGCCGGCGCCAGCGCTCTTCGCGGTGGCGGTGTGAGCGCTATTGGTGGACACAACGCCGCGATGGCAGCCTTAGAGATTTTGCGCGAGCGCTGAAGTGTTGCTCCGTTAGGGAGCCCCATCAATAGGGCCGGCGGGTTTGCCACACGCGGGACAGGTGTCTGCTCCCACGGCGAGGGGTGCATCACAGTGCACGCAATATTCGGAATCTGGCATCAGAGCCTCCATTCTTCGGCCAAGCTGCATCGTTGCAGTCTGGCACCCCTTCACCCTATGACCACAGGCTGAGAAGCGGGGCCGTAAGCGGGGAAATAGTGCTGCTTCGTCCCTGCCCAGAGACACTGCCCGTTTTCCCAGGGCACCGATTAGGGTGAGGGCATGGAGCAGCCCTGCACTGTCATCGTCCCGCTAACACCGAAGGATGGCCACCGAGAATCTGTGCTGTCGCTCTTGGACGAGGTGGTGCCAGAGATTAGAGCGGGTCAAGGGTGCACGCGCTATGACGTCATGGAGGAAGTCACCGGCCGGATTATCTTGATCGAAGAATGGGAATCGCGTGAAGCGTGGCACGCGCACTTTGAGTGGCCTGCGATTCTCCGCCTCAAGCGGGAACTTCCCTCCCTGGTGGACATGCCGGTGGAGCGCTGGGAAATGTATCAGCGCCCGGGAATCTAAGATAGGGACACCGTCTTTGAAAGGGTGGTCTTTGCCCATGGCTCAACCCCCAGGCCCCGTCATCACGCTTGGCGTGGGAATTATGGCGCTTGTGTCGGTGGGACTTCCGGTGTTGGCGATTGCCTTGGCCATTGCCGGCTTAGTGCTCTCCAACCGTCTCTTTCGCGTGGCCAAAGCGGAGGGAACAAAAGTTTCTGGCCTCACGGTGACGGCACGAATTCTGTCCATCCTGGCTCTTGTTTCCACCACAACCCTGATGGTGTTGGCTTTTCCGATCGCCATGGGTTGGTAGGAATACACAACCACGCGCTGGCCGTGGGGATTGTTACCCGGGAAGCGGAGAAAGCACGCCGTCCCGAAGGGTGAAGTGTCCCCCCACAAGGGTGTGAACCACGTCGATGTCTCGGATGGCAGCAACTTCGTCATCGAGGGGATTCTTGGACAACACCACCATGTCGGCTAAATACCCAGGCTTTAGCATCCCTTTGCGATCGGCCTGACCTGTGGCCTGGGCTGACCCCACCGTGTAAGTCCAGAATGCGTCGTGAACGCTGACCCTCTCCTGGGGTCCGATGATGGCACCGTCGCTTGCTCGGCGGTCCACCATGGCGTGAATAATCTCCAGGGGGCGCCCGGTGGCCACCGGGCGGTCCGAACTGCCCCCCACCATCACCCCGGCAGCAATGAGGCCTTGATGGCGGTGAATCAGGGAGGTGCGTTCTTCCCCCATTGCCTGGGCCATCTGAACACCGAGCTCTGGCATGAAACCTGGTTGCGTAATGATGGCGACCCCTAACGCGGCCGCCCTAGCGGCCTGCGCATCGGTCACCACACCACCGTGTTCAATCCGATGGGGGATCAGGGGTGGGCCGTGCAGGGCGAGGGCAGTATCAAACGTCGTGAGCGCTAATTCCACTGCCCGATCGCCTATGGCGTGGGCGCCAATGGCCCAGCCGGAAGCTGCCGCCTCCATCATGGTGGCCACGAGGTCTGCTTCGTCGGCTTGGAAGTACCCGTAGTTGTTGGCGGGGCCCGCCGCAAAAGGAGCAGACATGGCACCGGTCCAGGCGAGCATGGAACCATCAAGGAAGATTTTCATGGGCCCCAAAGACAATCGGTCATCGCCTAAGCCGGTGCGAATCCCAGCATCGAGGGTCAGCCCGTGGGGGTCTTCGCGGTGGCCCGCCGCCGGATGCAGCACATCCGAAACCACCATCAGTTGGGCGCGGGAGCGCAACACCCCCCTGGCTCGCGCCGTTTGATACGCGCCAAACTCAAGTGGGCTAAAACCAATCCAGCCGCCAGCGATACCGGTTTCGGTGAAGCTGGTGATTCCCTCTGTCGCATAGACCGCGGTGGCACGATCCAGTGCCGCCACGAGTTCTTCCTGGGATTTTGGTAACAGAAGCTCTTGAACAACACTTTGTGCGCGTTCTTCTAAGACCCCGGTGGGATTACCGGCACTATCGCGCACGATCACGCCGCCCTGGACCTCAAGAGAGGGGGACTCGGCAAACCCGGCAAGTGTGAGGGCCTTCGTGTTGACAATGCAGGCGTGGCCGGAGGTGTGACGAAGAAACACTGGGTTTTCTGGCAGGAGTGCGTCAAGAACCGCAATATCGGGGTAAAGACCCCCGAAGGCTTCTTGGTTATACCCCTGAGCAAGCACCCATTCGCCAGGGCCCAGGAGGCGCGCTTTCGACGAAAGCGCGTCGTACACTTCCTCCAGGCTGCCAAGTTTCTTGCAGTCAATTTCTGCAAGGGAGAGACCAAACCATCCGGTGTGACAGTGGGCATCATTGAACCCGGGCACCAATAACTGGCCTTTGGCATCGAGTATTTCCTGACCTGGTGGCGCCTCGCCACTACCAAGGTCTAAGACCAGACCATGGGAGATCCCAATCCATGTTGCGCGCGGATTGTGGGGATCCATGGTGTGGATGATGGCGTTCTGAATCACAAGCTCAAACACCCTGTTTACTCACCCCCACCCGTGGTCCCAGTCACACAATAAAACACACAGTAGCTGATGGCGATGCCGGGGTGAGGACGCGGGTGAAGTTCTGGATAAACGCGTCTGCGAGGGGTCCTTGGCCAGCGGAGCGACCGGCATGTCGCGCGCGTCCCGAAGAGATGTAATAACTGTGGTGTTTCTGATGGTGAGCGACCCTAACCGACAGAAACACCACGATAATCATTACCCTTTCGGGGCCCGAAACGATTCCGATGCAGATCGGGGCCCACCTGCGAGCCTGGCGAATGGTACTCAATCTCACTGCGGCACAGGTGGCCGACCGGGCGGGAATTTCTGCGGTGACGTTGCGCAAGCTGGAGAGTGGATCGGGGGGGACCACCACCACCTCACTGTTAGCCGTGCTGAAAGCGTTGGGACTTCTTGACTACGTCAGTGACGCCTTAGACCCGCTTGAGCGAGACATCGGTCGCGCTCGCGCCGATCGCCTCACCCGGCAGAGGGCCCGGTCATGACCGAGCGGTACCTCGATGTTTACGTGCATGACCTCCCCTGGGACCGTCACGCAGGGCGCGCATCCTTTCATCACGGTCGCTCACCGATCAGTACCACTTTTCATTACCGCGAGGAATATCTCTCTGACGCAGCTTCTTTTGCTCTTGACCCCAGCCTCCCCCTTGCGTCAGGGGCCCAACACGTGCCAGGGATTCCGGGGGCCTTTCTCGATGGCGCCCCCGATCGCTGGGGAAGAAATCTGCTGGATATAGCCCACCGCAAAGCTTCCCCGACCGGTCGTCCCACCCCGCTGGTGGCGAGAGACACGAGGGGTCGGTTGCGCGTGGGACCAGGGTCGTCCCGCGGAGGGCAGTTTGTGGGAATAGGTGTTTAGGCGGCGAGCCAGGTTCGCTCGTCATCCGCGAGTTTGCGGGGCGCACCCGCGCTGAAGTTATACGCCACCAAAGAAACAAAACCTTCGGCAAACACGACAGCGGATTCCTGGTCAAAGACTCGGCATGCCAGCCGGAAGGAGGAACCACCGACGTGGTCGACGGTCATTCCCACCTGGATGGGTTCTGACCGGTAATGCAGGGGGGCGGTGTATTTCAGTTGCTGTTCTGCCACCACGAGTCCGCCCGACAAAATAGTGGAACCGGGGCCTTCGGCGGGGATTACTCTCGCCCTGGCTTCTTCGAGGAGGCGGAAAAACACCACGTTGTTGACGTGGGCAAAGGCGTCGCTGTCACCCCACCGCAAATTAACATCGACGACTCTTTCGTGTGACATTCCCTACCCCTTTTCGCTTCTGGCCACGATAGCTGACGGCGGGAGGGAAAGAAGGTCATCCCTGTGCAGTTATCGAATTTTCCTTGCTTTGTGGACATCCCTCTGCGAGAGTGCGGGAAACGCGGGTTCCCATCGGTGCTGATAGCTCTCCCGGATGTGTTGGTTCTTTCTCGCAGAACCCCCCTAAGGAGCCCTGATGCCTACACGCCCTCGTACCCTTCTTGCCACCACCACCGTTGCTGTGCTGAGCCTCGCCGTACTACTGCCGACAAGCGCCAGTGCGCAGGGGGTGTGGAGTCAGCAGGGCGCCGATATCCCGGGTGCTGCCGTGGGAGACAATTTTGGCATCGCACTCGATGTGAGTAGTGACGGCACCACTCTTGCGATTGGTGCCGACTCCAATGACGATGGCGGGACTGATGCTGGTCAGGTTCGAATAGTGGGGATTACCGGCGGAGCGTGGACCCAGAGTGGTCTCACCCTGGAGGGAGGGGGCACCTCCCACCACTTTGGGTCCGCTGTTTCGCTGAGCGGTGATGGAACCAGGGTGGCCATTGGCGCACCTTTTGGTGGCGTCTCGTCCGCAGGACTCGTTCAAGTGTGGGAGTTGGCGTCGGGAACCTGGGCGCAAATGGGGGCTGACATCGCCGGCGAAGGTGCCGGCGATCGGGCAGGGAGCTCTGTCGCCATCAGCGGCGATGGGACAACCGTGGTCATCGGGTCACCCTTTAATGATGATGCGGGAACAGACCGGGGAGAAGTGCGCGTTTTTAGTTGGAACACCGCCACCACCACCTGGGACCGCACCGGCAGCGTTGACCTTGCCGGCGAAGCCAATCAGGACCGGCTGGGCTATTCCGTTGCCATCTCTGAGGATGGCAGTGTCATTGCCGCGGGCGCCAGAGACAATGACGGTAGTGGCACAGCGGCCGGACACGTCCGGGTGTTTGGCTTCACTACCGCCACCAGCCAATGGGACCAACGGGCTTCTGATATCGAGGGTGAAGCGGCGGGTGACCGTTTTGGCACCTCGGTGTCACTGGATTCCACCGGCACCGTGGTGGCAATCGGGGCTCCAGAAAATTCTGTCGGATCAACCGCGGTGGATGCGGGCCACGTTCGGGTGCTGTCATGGAACGCTGGCACCACAACCTGGGTCCAACAGGGTGCCGACCTAGAGGGCGCAGCCGGTGATCTCCTGGGTTCCTCCCTCAGTCTGTCCGCGGCGGGAACCAGACTCCTGGTGGGCGCCCCCGGTGGAGCAGTTCCCGGCGTTGATGCCGGATATGCGAGGCTTTATGGCCAAAGTTCTGGAGCATGGGGTCCCCTGGGTACTGATCTCACCGGCGAAGCCGGTGACACAGCAGGAAGCGCGGTAGCGCTGAGTGCTGATGGCACCACAGCAGCACTCGGGTTGCCCTCCCACGATGGTGTGGCGAATAACGCTGGGTTGGCCCAGGTGTTTCGCTACACGGTGACCGTGGTGGAGGGTGAGGGGGAGAGTGCAGAACACCCGGGAGTCCCTGGCATCTATCTTCACGTTGCAGGCCCGGTGGGCAGAAGTGTTCAGGGCTCCCCGGTGTATTACGGGTCAGACCGTGTGGCCTACACCTCGTCCTACCTGCTCAGCATCATCTCCTCCTCGGGTGACACTCTGCGGGTGATGGCCGAAGGATCAGTGAATGCCACCGGGAACTTAGAGGCGATGGTCGCACTACCTGCGCTTCAACCAGGAAACTATGACGTCGTCTTCACCGGTCGACACCACGGCGGTGCCGGGTTGTCCCTTAGCGCGAGGATTGTGGTGGGCACTGATGGCGCCATCAGGGCCATGGAGGACAATGTTGCCCTGATGAGGGGCTAATACATTAACAATTTGGAGCGCAAAATGCGCTCGTATGTGGGAATATCGCCGTGGGCGAGGGCGAGGTCATTCCAGTCCGCAATCATGG